>Ga0207678_10006007_pt1 | contig 10803 bp, 7 predicted proteins | sample KBSC63metaG_FD_184319 | JGI IMG/M metagenome (GOLD analysis project Ga0207678, IMG submission 184319) | Corn rhizosphere microbial communities from Kellogg Biological Station, Michigan, USA - KBS C6-3 metaG (SPAdes) (version 2) | ecosystem: Host-associated > Plants > Roots > Rhizosphere > Soil ...
CTGGTGCGCGACGAGGCGGCGAAGCTGGCGGGCGAGATCACCGAGCTGCGGCATGCGATCCACTCCGAGCCCGAGATCGGCCTGGACCTGCCGAAGACCCAGCGCAAGGTGCTCGACGCGCTGGCCGGGCTGCCGCTGGAGGTCAGCACGGGGACGGCGGTCAGCTCGGTGACCGCGGTGCTGCGCGGCGGCCCGCCCGGCCCGGTGGTGCTGCTGCGCGGCGACATGGACGCGCTGCCCGTCACCGAGGAGACCGGGCTGCCGTACGCGTCGGCCATACCAGGAACGATGCATGCCTGCGGCCACGACCTGCACACCGCCATGCTGGCCGGCGCGGCCAAGCTGCTCTGCGCCCGGCAGGACGAGGTGCCCGGCACGGTGATCTTCATGTTCCAGCCGGGCGAGGAGGGCTTTGCCGGCGCCCGGCACATGATCAACGAGGGCGTGCTCGACGCGGCGGGCGAGCGCCCGGTCGCGGCCTACGCCCTGCACGTGAGCGCGAACAAGCAGCCCTGCGGGGTGTTCTCCACCCGGCCCGGCCCGATGCTGGCCGCCGCCGACCAGATCACGGTCACCGTGCACGGGCGCGGCGGGCACGCCTCCCAGCCGCACCGGGCGGCCGACCCGATCCCGGCCGCGTGCGAGATGGTGATCGCCCTGCAGACGATGGTGACCAGGAAGTTCGACGTGTTCGACCCGGTCGTGATCACGGTCGGCAGCTTCCACGCCGGCACCACCGACAACGTGATCCCGGACCAGGCCAGGTTCCTGGCCACCGCGCGCTCCTACAGCGCCGATTCCAGGACCGCGCTGGCGGACCTGGTGCCCCGGCTGGTCAGGGACATCGCCGACGCGCACGGGCTGACCGCCGAGGCCGAGTACGCGGGCGAGTACCCGGTCACCGTCAACGACGCGACCGAGGCGGCGTTCGCCGGGCAGGTGATCACCGAGGTGTTCGGCCCGGACCGGGGCGAGACGGCCAGGTTCCCGATCACCGGCGCGGAGGACTTCTCGTTCGTGCTCGAGGAGGTGCCCGGCGCGTTCATCTTCCTCGGCGCCTGCCCGCCGGACCGCGACCCGGAGACCGCCCCCACCAACCACTCGGCCATCGCGATGTTCGACGACTCCGTGCTGGCCGACGGCACCGCCCTGTACGCCGAACTGGCGCTGCGCCGGCTAGCACAGGGCCGGCTGGAGTCGGGCAGGCAAGCCCAGGGCTGACACGGCGTTCACCCGGGGACGGCCGGGTCGGCCCGGGGGTCGGGCACAATCTGAGTGTGGGTACTGGCTTGGTGGCTTCCGGGGTGGGCGTGTCCGCCCGTGAGGCTGACGTGCTGGCTGCGCTCGGGGAGCACCTGACCAACGCGGAGATCGCCGCCCGGCTGTTCATCTCGGTCCGCACCGTCGAGAGCCACGTGTCCTCGCTGCTGCGCAAGCTCCAGGTAACCGACCGCCGGGCGCTGGCGGCCGCGGCGTCGACGCTGGGGGCGGCCGAGTCCGCCCCGCCCGCCGTGGCCCGGCCGCTGCCCTCACCGCTGACCTCGTTTGTCGGCCGGACCGCCGAACGGGCCGCGCTAGCCGCGGCGTTGGGAACGCACCGCCTGGTGACCGCGGTCGGCCCGGGCGGGGTCGGCAAGACCCGGCTGGCGCTGAGCGTGGTCACCGAGGTGGCCGGGCGGTACGCCGACGGCGCCTGGTACGTGGATCTCGTGCCGGTCACCGATCCGGCCATGGTCGCGCCGGCCATCGCGGCCGCGCTCGGCCTCGGCGAGCGCCAGGCCCGCTCGGCCGAGGACACCGTCCTCGGCTGGCTGGCACCCCGGGAGGCGCTGCTGGTCCTGGACAACTGCGAGCACCTGCTGGACGGGATGCCGGTGCTGCTCGAGCGGCTGCTCGCGGGCAGCCCGCGGCTGTCGGTGCTGGTCACCAGCCGCGCCAGGCTGCTGGTGCCGTTCGAGTGGGTATTCCCGGTGCCGGGCCTGTGCATCGCGGCCGACGACGGCGCCCCGGGTGACGCGGTAGAGCTGTTCCTGACCCGCGCCGCCGCGGCCGGGAGCGCGCTGACGGAGGCGGATGCCACCCGGATCGCGGCCATCTGCCGGGGTCTTGACGGCGTGGCGCTGGCGATCGAGCTGACCGCCGCCCGCGTCCCGTCGCTCGGCCTGGACGGGATCGAAGCCGGGCTGGCCGACCGGATGAACCTGCTGGCCGGCGGTCCGCGGGCGGACGACAGGCACCGTTCGCTCCGATCCGCGCTCGACTGGAGCTACGCCCTGCTCGATGAGGCCGACCGCGCGGTGCTACGCCGGGTCTCGGTGTTCGCGGCCCCGTTCACCGCGACCGCGGCGCAGGCCATGCTGGCGGGCTGGCCGCCGGCGGCCGACGGCGCGATCGGGGCCGCGCTGGCCCGGCTGGCGGACCAGAGCCTGCTGGTCACCGTCGCGGACGCGGACGGCACGCGCTACCGCGCGCTGGAGACCGTCCGCCAGTACGGCGCCGCCCAGCTGGACCGGGCGGGCGAGGCTGACCAGGCTTCGGCCCGTCATCTCGGCTGGTGCCTGGGGGCCGCCACCGCTCTCGGGGCGCCGGACGGAGCCGGGCACGCCTGGCGGTCGGCGTTCGATCAGCTGGCCGACGAGCTGCGCGCCGCGCTGCGCTGGGCGGCGGCCCGCGCCGGGCGGCGGCCCGAGGCGTACCGGCTGGCGATCGCGCTGGCCGAGCTGACCTTCGCCCGCGGGCTGCCGGGCGAGTCCCAGCGGCGCTACGAGCAGGCCGCGGGATTGGCGGCGGACGAGGCCCTCGCCGCCGCGGCGCTGCGCTGCGCCGCGGGCGCGGCCAGGTCCCGGCACATCGGCGACGACGCGTTCCGGCTGCAGCTGGCCGCGGCCGACGCGGCCGTCCGCGCGGGCGACCCGGCCGGGGCGGCCATGGACCTGGCCCAGGCCGCCGAGATGTGCAACCGCATGCCCGGGCTGATGGCCACCAGGCGGCGCGACGGCCAGGCGGACGAGCTGATCGCCCGGGGGGAGGCGCTGGCGGGCGGGGACCTGGCCGCGGCGGCCCGGCTGCTGACCGCCGAGGCGTACAACGGCGACGACACCGACCCGGTCACCGCCGAGCTCACCGAGCGGGCCATCGTGCTGGCCCGCCGGGCCGGTGATCCCCTGACCGAGAGCGCGGCCCTGGACGAGCTCACCTCGGTCCAGCTGGCACGCGGTGAGATCCGCGGCGCGCTGGCCAGCGCGCTGCGCCGGACGCAGGCCCTGGACCCGCTGCCGGTGACGGCATGGTCCGGTCTCGAGCACTCCGACGCGCTGTGCATGGCCGCCGAGTGCGCCACCGCCGCCGGGGACCTGCGGGCGGCCCGCCAGATGGCCGAACGGGTCCGGGACCTGCCGTTCCACCGGGAGGAGGGGCACCTGGCCACGGCGCGGCTGATCGTCGTGACCACCCTGGCGGGTGACTGGGACGAGGCGCTCGCGCTGGCCGGACAGTTCCGCGACGGATGGGAGCAGGCCGGGCGGCCGCGGGCCGGGAACCTCAACCGCAGCGCCTACGCCGCGGCCACCGTGCACGGCCTGCGCGGGGACGAGGCAGCCAGGACGGCCTGGCTGGACGTCGTGGACGCGCTGGCCACGCCGGGCCTGGTCATGTCCACCATGCACTTCAACGAGTTCTTCGACGCGCTGCTGCTGCTGCACCAGGGCCGGGCCGCCGCGGCGATGGAGGTGCTGAGCGCGACGCCCGAGCAGTTTCGCGGCTGGGCCGCCGGCATGTGGCGGCCCTGGTACGCGGCCTTGTGGGCCGAGGCGGCCGTCCTCACCGGGCAGCCGGACGTGGCGAGCCGGATCCGCCGCGCGCGCCTGGCCACGGTGGACAACCCGATCGCCGCCGCCATCGTGGCCCGCGCCGATGCGCTGACCGGGGACCGGGCCGGGCTGGCCCCGGCGGCCGAGGCCCTGTCGGCCGCCGGGTGCCGTTATCAGTGGGCCCGGACGCTCGTAGCCATGGGCGGGGCCGAACGGGCCCGGGGACAAGCCGAACTGGCCGCGATGGGCGCGACCGTCATGGCCTGGCCTCCAGGATGAGGTTGAACGGGGTCTGGGTCGCGCGGCGCACGCTGCTGAAGCCCGCCTCGGTCAGCAGCGCTGCCAGCCGCCGCTCGCCGGCCTGCGCGCCGAGCCCGAGGCCGACCTCCTGGTCCAGCGATCCCGGCGTGCAGATCACCGTGGACAGGCCGTAGAAGGTCCGCCCGACCGGGTTCAGGTTCTCCTCGAGCCCGTCGCCGGCCATCGGCTCCACCAGCAGCAGCGTGCCGTCCGGCGCCAGGGCCTGGCGGGCGTGCCGGGCGGCCCCGAGCGGGTCGCCCATGTCGTGCAGGCAGTCGAACATGCACACCAGGTCGTAGCCGGTGCCGGGGAACTCGTGCGCGGACGCGGTCTCGAACCTGGTCCGCTGGGCCACGCCCGCCTCGGCCGCGGCCTTGCGCGCGGCGGTGATCGAGGCCTCGTGGTTGTCCACGCCGAAGAAGGTGGACCGCCCGAAGGCCTGCGCCATGATGATCGTGGAGGCACCGAGCCCGCAGCCGACATCGGCCACGCTCGCCCCGGACTGCAGCTTGTCCACCACCCCGTCCAGTGCGGGGAGCCACGCGCTCACCAGGTGCGCGGCGTAACCGGGCCGGAAGAGCCGCAGCACGCCGGAGAACAGCCGGTCGTCGTGCTCGTGCCAGCCGACCCCGGCGCCGGTGCGGAACGCGTCCGTGAAACGGGCATGGTCGGCGTAGCACGACGCGATGACCTCGAACGCGCCGCCCAGGAAGACCGGGCTGTTCTCGTTGGCGACCACCATGGCCTGCTCGGCCGGAAGCTCGTAGGTGCCGTCGGCCGGGTCGTAGGTCACGTAGCCGCCGGCGGCCTGGTTGCCGAGCCACTCGCGGACGTACCGTTCGGCGGTGCCGGTGCGGGCCGCCAGCGTGGCCGACGTGATCGGCCCGGCGCCCGCCATCGCCTTGTAGAGGCCGAGCCGGTCGCCGATGTGCAGCAGCAGCCCGGAGATGGCCGCGCCCATGTCGGTGACGGCCTGCCCGACGAAGGCCTCGAGCCTGGCCTGGTCGATCGGGTTCGTTTCTGTCGTCGTCATGTCCTGTCTCCCGTTGGTCGGATTCACAGCGCAAGCCTGCGCGGGAGCGATACGGGGCGGCATCCGTGCCGGATACGGAATCCGCGGAATCCGTGGCGGCCACCGATGCCGCCGCGGCCGCGCGTGCCGCACCGTGGACGGGTACCCGAAGGAGCGATTGACGATGATGATCCATCCGGATATTTACGCCGCGCTGGCGCGCGAGCGAAGCAGGACTCTCCACGCGGAGGCCGAGGTGGCCCGCCGGAGCCGGTCACTGGGCCGACCACTGGGCCAGCCGTTGCCCCGGCCGTCCGAGGGCAGGCCGGTGCGGCTGCGCGACGGGTCGGCGGTGCTGATCCGGCCCGTGCGCCCCGAGGACGCCGGGCTGCTCGAGGATGGTTTCGCCGGGCTGAGCGACCGCTCCCGGCGGCTGCGCTTCCTGGGCCCGAAGGCGTCGCTGTCAGCGGCCGAGCTACGCTACTTCACCGACGTCGACCACCGCGACCACGAGGCGCTCGGTGCGCTTGACCACGCCCGCGGGGGCGGCGTGGGCATCGCCCGGTACGTCAGGGACCGCGAGGACCCGCACGCCGCCGAGATCGCCGTCACCGTCATCGACGGCTGGCAAGGCCGCGGCCTGGGCACCGAGCTGCTGGCCCGGCTGTCCGAACGAGCCTGCCAGGAGGGCATCCGGCGGTTCACCGCCGCGGTCGCGGCCGACAACGCGGCCATGACCGGGCTGCTGCGGAACCTGGGGGCCGACCTGGTCGGCCGGGAGTTCGGCACGCTCGAGTACGAGATGGCACTGGCCTGCGTGCCGGTCCGCCGGGCGAGCTGAGTTAGAGGCTGGCCACGTCGGCCTGCTTGGCGCGGACGGCCTCGGCGGCGGTGCGCAGGGCGGCCAGCTCGGATTCGGTCAGGTCACGCTCGACGACGCGGCGCACTCCCTCCCGGCCGATCTCGGCCTCGACGCCGAGGTAGACGCCGGAGATGCCGTACTCGCCGTCCACCCAGGCGCAGACCGGCAGGACCGCGCCGGAGTCCTCCGCGACGGCGCGGGCCATCCGGGCCGCCGCGGCCGAGGGGGCGTAGTAGGCCGAGCCGGTCTTCAGCAGCGCGACGATCTCGCCGCCGCCGTTCCTGGTCCGGGTGACCAGTTGCTCGATCTCATCCGCGGGCAGCAGGTCGGCCAGCGGCTGGCCGTTCACCGTGCAGGCCGAGGGCACCGGAACCATCGTGTCGCCGTGCGAGCCCAGCGTCAGCGTGCGCACCGAGCCGACCGGGACGGCCAGCTTCTCGGCCACGAAGTAGCTGAACCTGGCCGTGTCCAGCATGCCCGCCTGGCCCATCACCCGCTGGTGCGGGAAGCCGGACACCTTCGCGGCCAGCGCGGTCATCTCGTCCAGCGGGTTGGACACCACGATCAGCACCGCGTCCGGCGCGTACTTGGCGACGTTCTCCACCACGCTCCTGACGATCTTGGCGTTGGTCTCGATCAGGTCCATCCGGCTCATGCCGGGCTTGCGCGGCAGGCCCGCGGTCACGATGACGATGTCCGAGCCGCCGATGACCTCGTAGCCCTCGCCGGCCTGCCCAGTGGTCTGGCCGGTCACCTTGGTCTCGAACCCCTCGACCGGGCGCGACTGGTTCATGTCCAGGGCCAGCCCCTCCGGCTTGCCCTCGACGATGTCGGTGAGCACGACCTCCTCGAAGATGTCGTACTCGGCCAGCCGCTGCGCGGTGGTAGAGCCGTAGAACCCGGCCCCGACGACGGTTACCTTGCCCTTACGAGACATGTGGGAGAACTCCTTCGTCCGTGAATGCATGTCAGCGGGCGGGGTGGCGGATACCTCGGCCCGTTCGGGATTAATGGTTGTCTACGAGCCCATCGCCTGGCGCAGGTTCTCGTCGAGCGCGCCGAGGAAGTCCTGCGTGTTCAGGAACGGCGTGTCCTTGCCGACGAGCAGGGCGAGGTCCTTGGTCATCTGCCCGCCCTCGATCGTCCGCACGCAGACGTCCTCCAGCGTCCGGGCGAACGCGGTGACGCCGGGGGTGCCGTCGAGCACACCGCGGTGCTCCAGGCCCCTGGTCCAGGCGAAGATCGAGGCGACCGGGTTGGTCGAGGTGGGCTTGCCCTGCTGGTGCTGGCGGTAGTGGCGGGTGACGGTGCCGTGGGCGGCTTCGGCCTCGACGGTGCGGCCGTCCGGCGTCATCAGCACGCTGGTCATCAGGCCGAGCGAGCCGTAGCCCTGGGCCACCACGTCGGACTGCACGTCGCCGTCGTAGTTCTTGCAGGCCCAGACGATGCCGCCCTCCCACTTGAGCACCTGGGCGACCATGTCGTCGATGAGCCGGTGCTCGTAGGTGACGCCGGCCGCCTCGAACTCCGCCTTGAACTCGGACTCGAAGGTCTCCGCGAAGATGTCCTTGAACCGTCCGTCGTAGGCCTTCAGGATCGTGTTCTTGGTGGACAGGTAGAGCGGGAACTTCCGGTTCAGCGCGTAGCGCATGGTGGCCCGGGCGAAGTCGCGGATCGAGTCGTCGAAGTTGTACATCGCCATCGCGACGCCGCCGCCGGTGAACTTGGCGACCTCCATCTCGATGGGCTGGTTTTGGTTACCTTCGGGGACGTAGGTGATCGTCACCGTGCCCGGCCCCGGCACCACGAAGTCGCTGGCCTTGTACTGGTCGGCGTGCGCGTGACGGCCGATGATGATGGGCTTGGTCCAGCTCGGCACCAGCCGGGGGATGTTGGAGATGACGATCGGCTCGCGGAAGATGACGCCGCCCAGGATGTTACGGATGGTGCCGTTCGGGCTCCGCCACATCTTCTTCAGGCCGAACTCGGTGACCCGCGCCTCATCCGGCGTGATCGTCGCGCACTTCACGCCGACGCCGTGGCGTTGGATGGCGTGCGCCGCGTCGATCGTGACCTGGTCGTCGGTGGCGTCGCGGTGCTCTATGCCGAGGTCGTAGTACTCGAGCTCGATATCCAGGTAGGGCAGAATCAGCTGGTCCTTGATGCTCTGCCAGATGATGCGGGTCATCTCGTCACCGTCGAGTTCGACGACGGGGTTCGCCACCTTGATCTTGGCCATGGTGTTATCCGGTTCCCTTCATGAACGTGCTGCTTATGGCAGCGCTATGGCGACGGCGAGCACCGCGGCGCCGAACGCCGCGAAGCCGAGCACGTCGGAAGCTTTTCGGCGGGACGCCAGCAGGCCCGCGTAGCGCTCCGGCAGGATGAGCCGGGCCAGCGCGCCGACCAGCAGCGAGGCGCCGATGAGGCCGGCCCCGCGGCCCGCGTACTTCGACCCCTGCCAGGCGATGAGCATCCCGGTGGCGGCGCCGGCCAGCACGATCAGGTACGGCAGCCAGGCCAGCTTGCTGGGCCGGGGATCGCGGGCGGCGCGGGTCGTCCGGGCGGCGCGGGCGGTCCGGGCGGTTCGGGCGGCGCGGTGGCCGGCGGGGGCGGCTGTGGCAGCGTCGTGGCCGACCGGGACGGCTGGGGCGGCATCGTGAGGGACGGGCGGTGGCGCGGCGGCAGCGCCAGAGCCAGCGTTCACCGGCCTATTCGCCATGCATGTGCCTCCCGGGTTTCCGCTCGGAAGTTTACCGGGGCCAGGCCAGCCGCCCGGCCGCGCCACCGTGATCGCGGATATCTGCACCCCTGATCGGGGGTGCAGATATCCGCCATGTTGCGTCAAGGACTTGTGCCAGCGAGACATCGAGGCGGTTCGGTTAGGCGTGACCGGTCCGACCGAGGCGCTGAGAGGGTTAGCACGGCGCGCAATTGATCGACGTGCAATTTCTCTCGGAAGGGCCCGTGACACGGGGGGTAACCCAGTGGTAAGACGATAGTCACGGCTCCGATAGAAGGGAGGGTCTGCGGTGGACACACCATTCCTTCGCATCGAGGAAAGCGGCGACGTCTTTCCGTTGCGTGAAGAAGTGACGACCATCGGCCGTGGCCAGGGCGTCGACATCCGCCTGGATGATCCCAGCGTTTCCCGGCTGCACGCCGAACTCTACCGTCGCGGCCCCTACGTTTACGTCGTCGACCTGGGTTTATCACGTAACGGAACCCGGGTGAACGGGCGGCCCGTGGCCCGCCGGGTCCTGGACGAGGGCGATGTGCTGAGCTTCGGCGCGGCGCGCTGCCGGATCGGCGGCATCCCGCAGGAAGAGATCACCGCCGAGGCCGAGCTGCGGCGTTCGGCCGTGCCCGAGCTCACCCGCCGCGAGCTGGACGTGCTGACCTCGCTGTGCCGGCCCGCGCTGTCCGACGAGGCCTTCGCCACCCCCGCGACGGCGCACGAGATCGCCTCCGACCTGGTGGTGACCGAGGCGGCGGTCAAGCAGCACCTGCTCAGGCTGTACCAGAAGTTCCGGATCCCCGAGGGCCCGAACCGGCGCACCAGGCTGGCCAACGAGGTCGTCGCGCTCGGCCTGGTCAAGCCGATGCCGCCGGCCGAACTCGGGGAGCAGTTAAAGGTGGGTGTTCCTGAGCAGCCAGTCCGAGGCCGACATGACCAGGTGATGCAGGCTGGGTAGGTGGGGGTCAACCGCGGGCCAGTAGTACGGGGCCTGTGACGTGGCGAACAGCACGGCGGCGACCGCGAGCGCCCACACGGACAGCGTGATCGCCGCCGCCGAGGTCCGCGTGCGTGCCACCGCCCCCGCCATCCGGTTGAGCTGCCGCCGCGGGGAGCCCGAGCCCGGGCCGAGGGCGTACCAGGCGACCGCGGCCGCGGCCGCGTACGCGCCGGCCCGCGTCATGTCCGCGCTGTGCGTGACCACCACCGCGAGACCGTAGACGGCGGCACCGACGATGACCGCCAGCGGCGCCATCAGCGCCTCGGTGAGCAGCGCCCTGGCCACCGTCAGCGGCGCGGTGACCAGCACCACGACCAGGTCGCTGGCCCGCGGCCCGCGTACCGAACGGCGCACCGCCAGCTTGCTCTGCGCCCGGTCCGCCGCCCGGAGCAGGGTGATCACCGCCAGCGCGACGAGCAGCCCGGCCACGGGCAGCACCACGGTCAGCGCTACCAGCGCGACCATGATGGCGAGTCCGGCGGCGGTGTTCGGCCGGGCGGCGGGGCGGGAGGCCGGCGCGGACGCGGGTGCGGGTGCGGCCCCGGCGGGCTTGGGGCCCTGCGGGCCCCACGGGCCAGCCTGATCCCGGTACGCCGGCTGGTTCTGCGGCTTGCTGGCCCGCGGGTAGCTGACCGGCGGCAGCAGGTCGGCGACGTCCCTGGCCGCCTGCTTGGGCGCCGGCGGCGCGGCCGCGACTCGTGCCGCGGGCGCTGGCGGGGCGGCCGACGGGACGGCGGGGATGGACACGACCTCGCGGGGATACTGGGTCTCGGTCAGCGGTGCGCCGGCGTAGGTGGCGGTCGCGGCGGACATGTCGAGCGTGGCGGCCTGCGCGCTGAGCCAGCCGGCGGAGGGCCGGTGCGAGGGGTCCCGGGCCAGTGCCGCGGAGATCACCGGGACCAGCGGCCCGGGAACGCCGCTCAGGTCGGCGCGCCCGGAGATGATCCGGTAGAAGATCGTCTCGTAGGAACCGCCGCCGAACGGCAGATGCCCGGTGGCCGCGAACACCATGGTCGAACCCCAGGAGTGCACGTCCGAGGCCGGGCTGCTGGGCTCGCCCTCGATCACCTCGGGGGCCAGGTA
>Ga0207678_10006008_pt1 | contig 10799 bp, 10 predicted proteins | sample KBSC63metaG_FD_184319 | JGI IMG/M metagenome (GOLD analysis project Ga0207678, IMG submission 184319) | Corn rhizosphere microbial communities from Kellogg Biological Station, Michigan, USA - KBS C6-3 metaG (SPAdes) (version 2) | ecosystem: Host-associated > Plants > Roots > Rhizosphere > Soil ...
TTACTGATTGACACCGAACCCCATCCTGATCATACGACCGGCCATTTTGTTTTCTCGCCGCCGGCCATCGTAATTGCCCACCAAGGCGCGACGGAATCGATGAAGGGCGCGCAAGCGCAAAGCCCCGATCGCATTCAGAAGCTCGCCGGTACCTCGCCGGAAATGCGCACGGCTTTGGAAGGTTATCGGTTCGTACCGCCGCAAGTCGAGTACCGGCAGAAGGCCACCGTCAACATGGGCGAGCGGACGTTTGAGCTCATGTACTTAAAGAATGTTCACAGCGAGGCGGACACAGCCGTATGGCTGCCCAAAGAGCGCGTGCTATTCTCGGCGGCCGGCATTGTTGTCGATCAGATCAACATTTTGCGTCCATTCGTGACTATTCCCGATATTCTCGCGGCGGCCAAAATGATGAAAGCATTGAACCCGGAGCACGTGATTCCCGGACACGGCCAACCCGGCACCGTGAAAATATTCGAGGACACGGAAAAATATTATGCGCTCTTGTTGGAGCGGGTCGGTAAGCTGGTAAAAGACGGCAAGTCTCTGGACGAGATCAAAAAAGAGGTCAAAATGCCGGAGTACGCCAGCTGGGCGAGCCAAGAAAGATTTCCGAGCAATGTCGAAGCGGCATACAAGGCTGTCAAAGGGAGTTAGCGGGAGGAGTTAATTCACATCAAAATTGATCGTCATTCCGGGCCCGCTGGCGATAGCTAGCGCGACCCGGAATCCGTGTAATTCACAGTCATCTGGATACCGGCTTCCGCCGGTATGACGGCAAAACCAAAGAGCTGGTATTGCATTTTGTTCCAGGACAGTAGCCGAGGCGACTAAGATATCAGCATAATGCTCTTGGCTGACTTCCAAGAGGAGGTTTCATGATCGACGTTTACTACTGGACGACGCCGAACGGACACAAGATCACGATTTTTTTGGAGGAGACCGGCGTTCCATATAATGTCAAGCCGATCAATATCGGCAAGGGCGAGCAGTTTGCGCCGGAGTTTTTAAAAATTTCGCCGAACAACCGGATTCCAGCGATTGTCGATGAGTCCCCCAGCGACGGCCGTGGGCCGCTGAGCGTTTTCGAATCCGGCGCGATCCTAGAATACTTGGCGATCAAGACCGGCAAGTTCCTGCCGACCGACATGCGCGCTCGCACTGAAGTGATGCAGTGGCTTTTCTGGCAAATGGGCGGACTCGGGCCAATGCTCGGGCAAAATCATCATTTCCGAAATTACAGCAACGAGAAAATTACCTACGCCATCGAGCGTTACACGAAAGAAACCGAGCGGCTGTACGGCGTACTCGATGAGCGGCTCGCCGATCGTGAATTTGTCGCGGGGGACTATTCGATCGCGGACATGGCCTGCTATCCATGGATCGTATTGCATGACCGACAAGGTCAGGACCTTAACGATTTTCCCAATCTCAAGCGCTGGTTCGAAGCAATCCAAAAACGGCCGGCGGTGGAGCGCGCCTACGCGCTGGCGCGGCAAATCAATCCGGATACCCGCGGAATGACCGAGGAGGCAAAGAAAATTTTGTTTGGCCAGGGCAGACGGAGTAAATAAAGTTCAAGCCGTTTAAACCGTCTATCAGCGCAGCAACATGAAACGTCAATGGGTCATGGCGTTGGTTTGCGTTTGGCTTTGGCTGAGCGTGGCTCATGGCGCTGAGGCGCCGGCGAAATTTCTTTTCGCCTATGGCGCGATCGGCGGCAACGCTGTGCCGCTGTGGATCGCCAAGGAACAAAACATTTTCCGAAAATACAACCTCGAGCCGCAACTCATATACATCATCGCCGGCCGGGCGATGCAGTCGATGCTCGCCGGAGATATTCAGTTTGGATTGCTTGGCGCGACCCATGTCACCAATGCGGTTAGCGCAGGTGGCGATATGGTCATGCTCCTCGGAATGGAAGAGAAGCTGAACTATTTTTTGAACGTGCGGCCGGGAATCAAGAGTGCCGATGATTTGAAAGGGAAAAAGCTCGGTATCGGTACGCCGTCCGGCTCCCTCGCGCTGGCGACCTATACCGGGCTCGACCATTTGGGTTTGGTCCCGCGGCGCGACCGCATCACTCTATTGAACACGGGCAGCACGCCGGAACGCATGTCTGCTCTATTCGCCGGAAGCATCGATGCGGCGTTTTTCAATCCTGAGGTCGAGGAGATCGTCGCGCAACAAGGCTTCCCGGCGCTTTTCGATCTGGGCAAAGCGAATGTACCGTTTCAAGCCTCGGGCTTGGCCACTTCGCGCAAATACATGCGCGGCAATCCTCAACTCGTCGAAAACCTTGCCAAGGCGGTGCTGGAAGGCGTCGCGTTCGTGCAAAATCCCCCCAACAAAAAAATCGTGATCGGCAGCATCGCGCGCAATTTAAAACTCGACGGAAGCGAGCGCCTAGAGCGCGCATACAAAACTATTTCCGAGAGTTTTCCACGGAAGCCGTGCCCGAGCTTGCCGGGAATCGCATCCGTCCTAAAGCTCATGGCGCAGCATGGAATCAACACCCGCGCAGTCGAGATGAAGCCGCAGGATATCGCCGACATGAGCCTGTGCAGGAAATTGGACGATACGGGGTTTTTCGACCGACTACATCAATCTGGATGAAACGACTTTTTCTCCGCCAATTGCATTGGCACCGTCAGAATGGCATCGATCAAATCCCCGTGTTCTCCCTTTGGCAAAGGGAGACTTTCATCACCGTCGCTGCCAATGAGCCCCACCAATGAAAGCAATCGTCTGTTTACGATTGCTATTCTAACGGGGTTATAGACGCGGTAAGAATGACGCCGATCGGATATCTAGATCCTCGCTTTCCCGCCCAAGCTCTTTCCTTGTAAGCCTTTCCCCGACAGCTGTCGGAGTTTCCCTTTCGTGCTTCATTGACTGGTTCGAGAGCAAAATTGTTTTTCTAAAAAATTTCAAGGCGGACGAGCTAACACCTCCTCGGTACGAGAGTTGCACAACCGCCGTACCGCGGTCGCAGAGCTTTCTGTGATGAGGATAAAATCAAAAGGCCGCTACACGCTTCTGTGCTAGGTGCAGGCGAGCGGTTGAGGTAAAACCATGATGAGTCAGGACTATATCAGCAATCGGGAATTTGCCGATGATCGTTTCTCGCAGGAAGAGAAGCGTCGAATGTTTGGACAACCCGATGTTTTATGCATGCATGAGTACCTGCACGTGTATCAATGCCGTCCCGCTGAAACGCCGGAGCGCCGATTGCTGGCCGCCGTTCTTCGTGACGCGATCGATTGCTATTTGCGGGATTGTTGCGCGAAAAACCGCCATCGCAAGAGAAGCTTTCGCGAGGCTGAAGAGTGGTTCTTCGGATCGAGCGCTGACGGAATTTTTAGTCTGGAAAGCGTCTGCGGGATTTTAAATATCGATCCGGGTTATATCCGAAGAAGCCTTTTGCGGCACAAAGACAAGGAACTGCTCCAAGCGGCGTAGTTGTTAACCTGATCACAGCGTAAAGCGCAAGGGCCGCCTCCTTCGTCCATCACGCGCTGAACGCCCTGGCGCGAGAGCCAGAATATGCTGTGATCGAAATCCCCCGATGTCTTCCTTTTTCGAAGGGAAGATGGAGGGGGATTTTGTTTTTGGTGGCCTGCTTGCAGCAGTGTCGGCGTTTCCACTGCTGTAGATGTGCCTCGCTATGTCATCATGGACCATGTTGTCATTGTCGGCGGTGGTTTTGGTGGGCTCTCCGCCGCGCAATCATTAAAAAACGTTCCGGTTCGGCTCACATTGCTCGACCGGCGCAACTTTCACCTTTTCCAACCATTGCTCTATCAGGTAGCCACTGGTTGGTTGTCTCCGGCAAACATCGCTTCAACTCTTCGTGCCACTCTCAGGCACCAAAGAAATGCCAGCGTTCTTTTGGCTGAGGCCAAAGATTTCGATGTCGAGAAGCGCCGCGTGCTGCTCGACGACGGCGAGATCCAATACGACACGCTGGTTCTCGCAACCGGATCAGGGACGCACTATTTCGGCAATGATCGTTGGGCGGTCTATGCGCCGGGACTCAAAACAGTCGAAGATGCCACAGAAATTCGCCGGCGAGTCTTGAAAGCGTTCGAGGCCGCGGAACGAGAAAACGATCCCGCCAAGCGCAAAGCTTTGCTTACCTTTGCAATCGTCGGCGGTGGGCCGACCGGCGTCGAGCTGGCGGGCACTCTCGGTGAAATTGCCCACGATACGCTGAAAAACGACTTTCGCAATATCGATCCCTCGACGACGACGATCCTGCTGATCGAAGGCGGCGAGCGTATCATTCCGAGCTTCGATCCAACCCTATCGGAAAAGGCAGCTATCACACTCCAAGCGCTTGGCGTTACAGTTCTCCGAAACGCGCTGGTTACTGACGTCGGCGCAGAATTTGTGATCGTCAAACAGGGGAACATCCCCGAGCGCATCGCTTGCCATACGGTGATCTGGGCGGCAGGGGTGAAGGCGTCGCCGGACGGGCAACTGATCGCCAGCAAAACCGGCGCTAAGACCGATCGTAGCGGTCGGGTAGAGGTCGAGCCGGATCTCACGGTGAAAGGACATCCGGAAATATTTGTGATTGGTGATCTGGCCAACTATTCACGCCAGACCGGAAAACCTCTTCCTGGCGTTGCGCCGGTAGCGATTCAACAAGGCCGGTATGTCGGTAAAGTGATCGCCGCAAGATTAAAAAATCGAACCATCCCGCCGTTTCGCTATCACGATCACGGTTCCATGGCGATCGTCGGCAGAGGGTCGGCCGTGGCAGAAATGGGGCGTTTTCGTTTCTCGGGGTCCGTTGCTTGGCTCGCGTGGTTGTTCGTTCATTTGAGCAATTTGATTGAGTTCGAGAATAAACTCCTTGTCTTGATCCAGTGGGGTTGGTACTACTTGAGCCGTAACCGGGCTGCCCGCTTGATCACCGGTGATCTGCCGAGCGCTGAAAAAATGCAGCGACGCTGAGGGCGTAATCGTTCATAAAATCTCGGCGAACCTGTGCGCCGGATTTAGACCACCTCGTGCGAACCGGAGGGATAATATGGAAACCCCCGCTTCATCACTTCCGCAAAACGAGTTTGAAGTTAAAACGGAAGAGCAAGTCGAAAAGTTGGTGGGCGACATCGGCCGCGCGATTCGCAACGCAGAACCTGGGCGCCGTGCCGGATTAAAGGAATTGGCGGAAACTCTTCTGCACGAAGAGATCGCATCGATCCGCGAGGAGCCCGAAGCCGCGGAAACGACAACGGTGCGCAAGCGGGCCAATCCATTGGCCGCGGGTATTTTATTGGTGCTGCTCGGATTCGGCCTTGCTTTGATTGTTCCGTTCATCGGTCTCACGCTCGCTGCAATCGGCGTGATCCTGGTACTTTGGGGTGGCGTGATCAGCTGGTCGCGTTCGTAGTTCAATTGTGTTTCACTCCGAGGGCTCGCCTGCGCACAAGCCCTCCTCTCGCGGTTCAGGCTATATTGTCGCGCCAACGACCTGCGATAGACTTTCCCTTACGCTAATCAAGAAAGATTTCTCGCGAGGCTTGAAACGACAATCGCGGGACAGCTCAAACGAGGATCGGTCGTGGCATCCTCGATGAACGAGCGAATCTCTCTTTGCTAGCGGGGATTGAAATCGCTCAAAACCAAATCAATCACCGTGAGCTTGCGTTCGGCTTCATGACCAAGAGCATTTTCGACGGCAGGTTTAATCTGTCCCGGTTCGGTCACGCGATAACCATATCCCCCGTGCGCCTTGCCATAGAACTGGTAATCGGGCCTTGGTCCGATGTTGGCGCCAAAATGAACGCCGGTTTGTTTTGCCGCGCCGGTGGGGAAATATTTGATCAAACTTGTCTCCATCGATAGATAACGTCCGTTGTTGAACACTACTGCATGAATCGGCAAGCCGTATTCCTCCGAGACACCCAAACATGATGGCACCGCATTGTAGTGAAATGCGCCATCGCCGATCAGCGCAAACACGGGACGCTCCGGTAAGGCGAGCTTCACTCCCAGCGCATAACTGAGACCGACACCTAAGCCGCCGGTGATCCTCGCAAAATAAGACTGTGGGCGGCCACGCGGAATGGTTTCCTGGATCAAGTTGCGATAGACGGTCGTTTCTTCCGAGATCACCGCGTTTTCCGGCAGCGCTTCACCGAGGATGTGGCAAGCCCAACGCGGATCGATCGGCGTCTCATTCGCGTGCTTTCGCGCCTCGTCCGCCAATTGCGTGAAATAGCTCCCATGGCGCTCGCGCACGCTTGCCAGGCGTTTTTTGTAAGCTTCCCGATTGGCGGCGACATGCTCGGAGGATTTGGCCTTGTTGACGAGTTTCTCGAGCGTCGATGCAGGCGGAGCGACCAACGCGAGATCGACGTTGTAGCCCCAGTAGGGCAGGCGCGAGTTGGGATACTCGTCGGCGATGGAAAGGATTTTCGCGCTCTTCGGAGTCTTGCTCGCCGGATACCAGGGTGTGACGGCGTCAACCATCAAAACTAAATCCGCCGCATCGACTAGCTTAGGATCGTGATGCAAATAAAGCGGGTGACTGCGCGGGAAGTTCATGAACGCCGGACGATAAGTTTCCATCACCGGAATGGAAAACAGCTCACAGAGCTCGATGAAACGGTCGAACGCGCGCGGATCGCCGCCGACATGTTCCGTGAGCGCCACAGGGTTTCTGGCGGCGGCAATGAGGCTCAATGCCTTATCGATGGCGCCGTCGTTCACCTCGTGCGCGCGAACGACCTCGTTGGGTTTGCCGTGGTCGATGAAGCTGACCTCCTCCATCATGCATTCGAAGGGAATGCCGATCAGCACGGGCCCGGCGGGCGGCTCGGTAGCAATCCGCACTGCGCGCTCGATGGTCGGACCGAGCAGTTCGGCCGAGGAAATGCGGTCGGCCCATTTCACACAGCTTCGCAGCAAGTCCGGCGAGCCGCCGAGATCGGTCAGATCGTGCAGCCACTGACCGCCCGGATCGGCCACTCTCGTGTTTTCGCCGTAGGCCGCGATCTCACCGCTGAGAATCACCATCGGCGTACGCTCGTGCAGCGCGGCGCGTAAAGTCATCGCGGCGTTGAGCGGTCCGGCGGTGGCGTGCAGCATCACCACCTGAGGGCGATGAGTGACTTTGGTGTAGCCCGCCGCCATGGCCACGGCCACGGCTTCATGACGACAATTAATATACTTCGGTTGCTGAGCGCCGCGCGCTGCCGCTTCCGCGAGGGCTTCCCAGACCGGCGGCCACTCCGACCCGGGCGAGGACAGGATGAATTCGACGCCGCTTCGTTCGATCGCTTTGAGCATTGCTTGTCCGCCATGCATGGAAAGACTCCTGTTTCACCGCGGAGACACAGAGGACGCAGAGCATATAATTTCAACCCCGTCTCGGCGCGCTCTGCGCCCCCGTGGTGATCTTTGCTGGTTAATTATCGTGGTAACCGTTTTCTCATTTCGGCCATGAATCCGCTCGTTTCCAAATTTTGCGTTATGGAAGTGATCATCACCTGATCGAGGTCGGCTTCTTGAACTTTGGGGTTGATGCGCGCGACCAAACGGCGGACGGTTTTCCATGCGTCGAGGTTGAGACCCACTTCGATATTCGGCATCTGGAGTTGAGCAACGCGCGCTGCCGCTTCACCATCTTCGTCTTTGCTGAGACGGAGATTTCTTTTAAGTATTGCCGCGACGTCACGTTTGTTGCCCGGCTCGAGAATGTAAAGGAGCGACTCGATCAACCCTTTTACGAGCGCGGTCATCGTTTCGGTGTTGACGGTGGGCGAGTCCTTCAGAGAACACATTACAGTCGACTGATAAACGAGCTTCAGAGCTCCGGCGTCGGCCAAGGAGCGGGCGCTCGCACGCTTGGCAATTTCGCCGTAGCTGTACGGAAGTACCGCGGCATCGATGTTGCCGGAAACAATGGCTTGGGTTTGGGTGCCGGTATCGCCGATCACGCGTACATTGAGCTTGTACTTGTCCGGGTCGAGACCGAGCGCATCGAGGGCCACCATGGTTGATAGCCAGGCGCCGCCGCCGATGCTTTGGACGCCGAAAGTCTTGCCGCGCAAATCTTCGAGCGATTCGATGCCTTTTCTAACGATGAGCTCGCGCGGCAGCTTGCTATTTCCCGCGGCGAAACAACCGAGTTTCATGCCCGCCACGGAGGAGCTGACAGCGCTGCTCGGGGCTGCCCAGACGAGAGCGGCAGCACCGGTTGCGAGCGTCGTCATCATGATCTGCCCGCTGCGTGTCTGCAAGACAGCGATATCGACGCCGTGTTTGTGAAACAAGCCTCGTTCGATGCCAATCCATAGCGGCGCCATCGTTTCATTGAAACCGCCATAGGCGATCAGGAGCGGGCCGGCGGCGAATGCCGTCGATTGCACAAAAGTCAATCCGATTAAAATGCCCGCAAGGATTCCCCGTTGGAAAATCCCCGAGGTGCTTGCCCTGCGCATCATGATTCCTCGGCTGCTCCTACCACACCGGCATGCGTTTGCCCAGCGCAGCGTCATCGCTGCCAGCGCGACACGCTTCAAACCATTGACAATCCAGACTGCTGGAGAGATAAGATTCGCGCGTCATAATTTATTTCATCGATTGGAGGATATATCGTGAAACGTTGCGCTCTGCGTCTAGTTCTGTTCGCGTTGGTGACGTCGATTTCCGGGGTAAGCTCGGCGCAGGATACTATTCCGTTCGTGCCGTCGCCGATGCACGTCGTGCAGAGAATGCTCGAGGTGGCGGAAATCACGAAGGGCGATGTTCTTTACGACATGGGGAGCGGCGATGGTCGGGTTGTTATCGAAGCGGCAAAAAAATACGGCATCCGCGGCGTGGGCGTCGATCTAAACCCCGATTTGGTTGCCAAAGCGCGCGAGAACGCAGCGCAAGAAGGCGTCAGTCACCTCGTCGAGTTTCGCGCTCAAGATGGTCTGACGGTGGATATTTCGGAGGCCTCGGTGGTGACGCTTTATATGTTCAAGTGGTTCAATAATGCTTTACGTCCGAAGCTGCAGCAACTGAAACCCGGCGCGCGAGTGATCGCGCACGATTTCGACATTGACGAATGGAAGCCCACCCGGATCGAATATGTGAAATCGCCTGAAGATGGCTCGGATTACGCAGAATCGCGCACGCTTTATATTTGGATCGTCGGCGATAAAGCGCCGATGCCGTGACGAATTTCTTGGATCACCACAGAGGCACGGAGGGGAGTATTCAAGCTTCGGGAATAAACGACCTCACCGCTAAGATTATCGGTGCAGCCATTGAAGTTCACAAAGCTCTTGGCCCAGGATTGCTCGAGTCGGCTTATGAAAGCTGTTTGGCTTATGAGTTGTCCTTGCTCAAAATTGGCTTTGAACGTCAGGTGCCGCTCCCGGTAAGGTATAAATCCTTGCCTCTAGACTGCGGCTATCGGCTGGATTTCTTGGTGGAAAACTTGGTCGTGTTAGAATTGAAAGCTGTGGAAAGGCTAGAAGCAATCCACGAAGCACAAATGTTGACGTATCTAAAACTCGGCGGATGGCGTGTCGGGCTGCTGATCAATTTCAATGTGCCGGTCCTTAAGCGGGGAATTAGACGACTAATTTATGCTTGAAGACGTAACCTCTGAGCCTCTGTGGTAAATTTCTTTCAACGTAGCAGATTGAACAGGGAGGTACATTATGACTGTCGCGTATGATCCGTCGAGCCGATTTGAAATCAAAACGTGGGACACGGAGTTTCGCCGCATACCGACGCGCACGTTGATGGCGCGTGTATACCAGCCGCAGGGCGCCGGACCTTTTCCGGTGCTTTTGGATTTGCACGGCGGCGCTTGGAACAATCAAGACCGAACCGCCAACGCAATGATGGATGAGGCGCTCGCGAAGAGCGGGATTCTGGTGGTCGCCATCGATTTGACGCGCGCGCCGGAAGCGCCTTACCCGGCTTCGATTCAGGACGCCAATTACGGTGTGCGCTGGCTCAAGCAGAGGGCGCGCGAGTGGAACGGCGATCCCGCAACGATCGGCGCATTGGGTAGTTCCAGCGGCGGTCACGAGATCGAGCTATGCGCCATGCGGCCGCACGATCCGTACTATTGCGTGCACAAGCTCGCCGAAGCGCCAGATCTGGATGCGACTTTAAATTATGTTGCCACACGCTCGCCGGTGAGCGATCCCTATGCCCGCTATTTAAATGCCGAGAAGCTCGGCCGCGCCGAGATGGTGCAAAACAGCAAAAATTACTTCAATCCGTGGGACATGATTCACGATGGCAATCCGCAGGAAATTCTCGATCGTGGCGAAAAGGTCACGCTGGTACCGCTCCTGATTATGCAGGGGGAGCTCGATGATAACGTTCGGCCAGCGGTACAGGAAAAATTTGTTGCGTCTTATCGTGCCGCCGGTGGCGAGTGCCAGTACGAACTGTTTGCCGGGTGTGAGCATCTCTGGGTGCGCGAGCCTGGCCTGCAAACCGAACGGGCGCACGAAACGGTAAAGGGGTTTATTGCGCGGCAGTTGAAAGCGAAACGGTTGGCAGCGTAGTCGGGCGACTGGCCGGTCGCGCCGACGTTTATTTTCCGGCGAACCGCCGGTGATCGACCATCAGTCAACGGTCCTGTACGACTTTGATGCCGGCTTTGGCGAAGATTTCCGCGGTGGCATCGTTACGGATGCCGGATTGAAGCCACACGGAGTGCGGTTTTTTGGCCAGGATGTCTTCCACATGACCGGTCACATCGCGCGAGCGGCGGAACACGTCCACCATGTCAATGTCGCCGGGAACGTCGACTAAGCGCCGATACACTTTTT
>Ga0207678_10006011_pt1 | contig 10798 bp, 12 predicted proteins | sample KBSC63metaG_FD_184319 | JGI IMG/M metagenome (GOLD analysis project Ga0207678, IMG submission 184319) | Corn rhizosphere microbial communities from Kellogg Biological Station, Michigan, USA - KBS C6-3 metaG (SPAdes) (version 2) | ecosystem: Host-associated > Plants > Roots > Rhizosphere > Soil ...
CCTGGATCTCGCGTTCCACGATGGCTTCCGCACCCACGGAACGGGCCTGGGCGAGGATCGAGGCGCGTTCCTCGTCGGTGAGGCGTCCATCCGCGCGAGCGGCGGCGATGGCGAGCCGGACGAGGCGCAGCACGTCCGGAGGCACGCCGGACCCGGGGAGAGGCGGTGGCAGTGCGCCCGCGGGCGGCGCCGCCGCCTCGTCCTTTCGCGTCGCCGCCTCGTAAACGCCCCAGGCCAGCCCGGCCGCCGTCAGCAACGTGCCGGCGTTGATGAGGGAGCCCCGGCCGCCGGTGAGGAACCGGGACGCGCCGCGGCTCCTCTTCCCTCGACCTCCGACGGCGCCCCTCAGCACCGCGCCGATCAAGTCCTCCGGTGTCACGGTTCCCTCCGGGAAGCCGCCAGAATAGCATCGCGTCCCGACTCGACGCTGTGCGCGCCGAACGAGCGGCCGAGCGCCCTGGACTCCTGCTCCAGGCTGGGCAGGAGCGGCCCCAGGTCGCGCAGGACCTTCCGCTCCGCGAGCGCGGTGGAGAGTAGCGAGCGCAGAGCCGCGACCACGGCCAGGCTGCGAGGCACGTACACCTTGCGACGCCGGCGCTGGATCGCGTCCACCAGGGCGGCCGCGCAGTCCGCCGTCGAGGTCACGACGCCCAAGGGTCCGGGCAGGCGCCGCACGATCTCGTCGAAGGCGCCGAGATCCTGCCGGGCGTCGCGCACGAGGTCGGTGTCGATCCAACAAGGATGCGCGACGCCGACGCCCACGCCTTTGCCGGCCAGCTCCAGGCGCAGCGAGTTGCCGAGCTGCTCGACGCCGCTCTTGGACGCCGCGTACGCGGCCAGGCCGGGGCCGGGAGCGAGGGCCGCCGCGGAGGAGATCAGGAGGTAGTAGCCACGCCGGGCCGTCACGGGCGGGAGGGTCGCGGCCACGGTGCGCAGCACGCCGATGAGGTTCACCTCGATGACGCGGACCTGCGCCTCCAGCGGCGTGACGGACACGGTGCCGAAGCTCCCGATGCCCGCGTTCGCCACCACGACGTCGATCCCGCCCAGCGCGGCCCCGGTCCCGGACACGGCTCGCTCGAGGGCGGCCTGGTCGGTGACGTCGCATTCGAACCAGGCGTGCCCTCCTCCGAGCTCGGCGGCCAGGGACGCCAGCCGTTCCGGCTCCATCCCCACCAGGGAGAGCCGCGCGCCGCGCGCCGCCAGCGCCCGCGCCACCGCCTCGCCGATGCCACGCGCGGGACCGGTGACGAAGGCGACCTTGCCCGTCAAGGTGTTGGTCATGTGTTCTCCTGTCCGAGCGTGACGTATTCCCGGGGACGGAAGCGCGCGACGCGGCGGCGGAACCGCCACGTGAAGTCCGGCCAGATCGCGGAGCTGCGTCCCGTGCGGTCCAGGTACCAGCTTCGGCAGCCGCCCGCCACCCAGACCGTGCCCGCGGCTCGCCGGTACAGTGAGGAGACGTATTCGGCTTGCGCCTCGGAACGCGGCTCGACGCCATCGACACCCTGCGCGCGCATGAAACGCAGGGCGCCCACCAGGTGCTCGATCTGCGCCTCGATCATGTACACGACCGACGTGTGGCCGACGCCGGTGTTGGGACCGAGCAGCAAGAACAGGTTCGGGAAGCCGCTGACCGTGGTGCCGAGGTGCGCCTCGGGGCTGCCCGCCCAGACCTCGCGCAGCGTGCGGCCCTGCCGGCCGCGCACCGTCGCGGACAGCGGCGGGTCCGTGGGCCGGAAGCCGGTGCCCAGGATGATGGCGTCCACGGAGTGCTCCACCCCCTCCCCGTCGACGATCGACCGCGCGCGGACTTCGCGGACGCCGGTGGTCAGGACCTCGACGTTCGGACGCGTCAGGGCGGGATAGTAGGTATTCGAGAGCAGGACGCGCTTGCAGCCCATGGTGTAGCTCGGAGTCAGGCGGGCACGCAGGGTGGGATCGGCGACCGCCTTCCGCAGGTGGAGCCGGGCCAGGAGCTGGGCGCGCCGCATGAGCCATGGGTGCCGGAAGAGCAGGACACCCATCTCGCGCGGGAGATAGATGGCCAGGCGGGCCAGGCGCTGCAGGAGCGGGAATCGCCGGAAGAGCCGGCGCTGCCACGCTCCGATCTTTCCCTCCGGCCGCGGCAGCACCCAGGCCGGCGTGCGCTGGAAGAGCAGGAGCTTCGCGACCTTCGGCTGGATCTCGGGGATGAACTGTACCGCGGAGGCGCCCGTCCCGATCACGGCCACCCTGCCGCCCTCGAGGTCGAACGTGTGGTCCCAGCGCGCGGAATGGAACGTGCGGCCCTCGAAAGACGCGAGTCCGGGGATGTCGGGAACCACGGGCTCGCTGAGCGCGCCGGCCGCGATGACGAAGACGCTGGCGGTGAGCGGACCGCGTGACGTCTCGATTCGCCAATGGCGGCCGCTCTCGTCCCACACGGCCGCGCGCACCTCGTCCCCGAAACGCAGGTGGGGCCGGAGGCCGAAGTCGTCCGCGCACTTCTGGAGGTAGCGCCAGATCTCCGCCTGACCGGAGTAGCGGTCGGTCCAGTCCGGATTGGGCGCGAACGAGAGTGAGTAGAGGTGCGAGGCCACGTCGCACGCGCACCCGGGATAACGGTTGTCGCGCCACGTCCCCCCGACGTCGTCCGCGCGCTCCAGGAGGACGAAGTCGGAGAAGCCTTCCTGCTTCAGGCGAATCGCGGCGCCCAGGCCGCTGAAGCCGCTCCCGACGATGGCGACGTGTGTGTGCATGGAGGAGGACATTGTCTCCCCTTGCGCGAGAGTCCGGAGTGGGCCGATCATCGCGGCAGATGCCGGAGCTCCCCGATCTCCTGTACATCCAGGCGCGCCTGAGGGACGCGCTCGTGGGCCGGCGCGTGGTCGCGGAGCGCCTGCGCGAGCCCATCGTCATGCGCTTCGCCGTGCGGGGGAACCTCTCTCTGCTCCTCGGGCGCCGCCTGGACGACGTGCTCCGTCACGCGCACTTCCTCGTGTTCCGCTTCGAGGATCTCGACCTGGCCGTCAACCCCATGCTCGCCGGCCGCTTCCGTCTGGCCCCGCGGGACGAGAAGGACGAGCGCGACCTGGTGTTCGCCCTCGAGTTCGACGGCGCGGAGGAGCTGCGCTATCGGGACGAGAAGAACATGGGCAAGGCGTATCTCCTGGCGAAGGGCGACTGGAAGGCGGCCGCGGGCATGGACCAGGCCGGCGGGCTGGACGTGCTGGGCCCGGAGTTCACGCGCGAGCGGTTCGTGAGCCTCCTCAAGAAGCGGCGCGACCAGGTGAGGCTCTTCCTGATGGACAAGCGCGCGCTCGACAGCGTCGGCAACGCCTACGCGGACGAGATCCTCTTCGAGGCGGGACTGCATCCGAAGACCTTCTGCCGTTCCCTCTCCCACGAGGACGCCGTGCGCCTGCACGACGCGATCGTGAAGGTCATGCGGGAGGCCGTCGCGGAGGTCGCGCGACGCGGCGAGCCCATCGACGTGAAGGTCCGCGACTTCCTCAAGGTCCGACTCAGGGACGTGTGCCCGCGCTGCGGGGCCAAGCTGCGCAAGGCGGGCGTGCGCGGGATGGACGCCTATTTCTGTCCCCACTGCCAGCCCGCGACGCGCTCCGGCCTCGTGGACTGGACGAAGACCGGGAAATAGCCCGCCCTAGTTCAGGCGCCGGAAGGTGAACGTCCCCACCGGCGGGACGGACGCGCCGACGAGGAGCGGACCCGTGCCGATCAGATGGATCGGCTCCGCGGGCGAGGTCCGGAGGTCGGCGGAGCTGAACGTGGCGCCGCTGTCCGTGCCCGCGTCCCAGGGCTGCAGCACGACCACCTTCTCCCCCACCCAGTCGCCGTTCTCGATGAGGTTGAGGCCGGAAACACCGACGAACCAGTCGGGGCTCGGGGCGAGCATCGACACGAGGGTGACGAGCGAGAAGTCGCGGCTGATCTCGAAATCGAGGACGACGCGGTCCGGCGAGCGGTCGATGCCGTCTCCCACCAGCACGCGCTGGGCCTGCCCGGCGGCGATGGCCGCCTCGACCTCGGTGTCGAGGGGCGTGGTGCGGCCCTGCTCGGCCATCAGGCGGATCCCCTCGCTGGCGAGGGCACCGGACTCCCAGAACTTCACCGTGGACTTGTGCGTGCCGCCGATCAGCCGCGAAAAGTGCGGATTGCGCGGGATGTCGGTGGGATGCGAAGCCGAGCTCCACGAGGCGTCGAAGGTGACGCGGTAGCGCGCGGTCGCAGCGGGGTTCGGAGTGGGCGACGGCACCGCCTGAGGAGTGGGCGCCATGGGCGACGATCCCCCGCAGCCGATCAGAGCCACGAGAGCCAATGAAGGAAAGACTCCCGAACGCGTCATCTTGAGCTCCATGCTTCTTCAACGGCCACGGACACCCCGCTATTCCCCGCGGCAGCCGTAGCGCGACGGCCCGCTATGCGATAGGTATGCACCCGCACATGGACATCCGGCTCGCATGAACAAGCCACGGGAGCTCTGGACGGCGCTCGCGGTGACGCTGTTCGTGCGCGCCGTCACCGTGACTCTCCTGCTCACCGTCTTCTGGTCGGCCCCAGCGGTCAGCCACCTCGTCCAGGACATCCGCACCTGGCGAGAGTTCTTCGCGGAGACGCAGGCCGGGGCCATCCCGTACGTGAACCTTACCAAGGAATACCCGGTGCTGGGCGGGATTCTCTACTGGCTGATGAGCCCGTTCATCCGGCCCGACGACCTCCGCCAGACGATCGCGGTGCATGCGGCGTTCATGACCGTCGCGGACCTGATCAACACCGTCCTTTTCTATCGCCTCGCACGCGAGATCGCGCCGCGCCGGGCGTTCGCGGCGACGCTGGCCCTGAACCTGAACCTCACCGCCATCGTGACCGCGCCCGTGCGTTACGAGAGCTGGATCGTGACGTTCGTGCTGCTGGCCTACCTCGCCCATCGGCGCCGCCGCTACTTCTCCGCGGCCGCGCTCTGGTCGATCGGGTGCGGCCTCAAGTGGTATCCCGCGTTCTTCATCGCGGCCCAGGAGTGGCGGCTCCTGGTGGTGGAGCGCAGGCGGTGGCACTGGCTCGGCGCGGGCGTGGTGTTCGCGGCCGTGACCGCGGCCCTCAACCTGCCGTTCGCTCTGCTCTGCCTGAAGGAGACGGGATCGCTGGCGAACTGGCTCGCGCCCTACCTGTTCCACATCCGCCGGCCCCTGTATTGGGACACGCTGCTGGGCGTGGGCCAGATCTGGCTCGGACCCTTGCCCTGGGAGCGCTACGCGGGGCTGTGGAGCCTTCTCCTCATGCTGGCGGCCGTCGTCGTGCGGCCGCGCCTGTCGATCGAATACAAGGGCGTCCTCATCTGCCTGGCCGCCGTCTTCTTCAACCGGATCTATTCCACCCAGTTCAATCTCTGGTTCTACCCGTTCCTGATCCTGGGAGCGCTGGAGGAGGAGCCACGCCCGCAGCGGCGGATCGCCGCCATCTTCGTGATCCTCGACCTGCTCAACGTCGTCATCTACCCGCTCAGCTTCGCGCCCGCGGTGGCGGAGATGGGCGGATTCTTCCCCGGGGCCGCCCGCGCCGCGGGACCGGGCACGATCGTCTTCTCCGTTGCCATCGCATTGCGCACCGTCGTGGTCGCCCTCCTGGCCGCATGGATCCTCGGGCACCGGGAGGGTGCCGGTGGACAGCGAGGCGCGGGAGCGTCAGAATCAAAGGTCGCCCTAGAAACGGAGAGTGGATGAGCAAGGAAGACCTGATCGAATTGCAGGGAGTCGTGACCGAAGTGCTGGCCGGTGGCAACTACAAGGTGAAGTGCGGCGAGAACCACGAGGTGCTCGCCCGCCTCAACGGCAAGATGCGCCAGTACCGTATCCGCGTGATCGCGGGGGACCGCGTCACCGTCGGCGTCTCGCCCTACGACCTCAAGCGCGGCCTCATCACCTACCGCGCGAAGTAGCCCCTCTCCTTCCGGGGCCGCGGCCTCACCATATAATCCCGGCGCGGAGACCCGGATGGACGCGCTGCTGACGATCCCCCGCGAAGCCACTCCGGCCGTCGTGTTCCTCCGCAGCGAGATCCCCCCCGACCATCCCTCGTCCGCGATCCTGGGCCAGGAACGGCTGGGGACAGGGGTCGCCGTCGCCGAGGACCGCATCCTGACCGCGCACTACCTGGTGATGGGGGCGCGCCGGGTCGAAGTGACCGGATTCGACGGCCGGGAGCGGGAGGTGCGCCGCACGACCGTCGACCACACCACCGGGCTGGCCCTGGTCACCGTCGACGGCCCCCTGCTCCGGCCGGCGCGCATCGAGGAGGAGCACGAGCCGCGGCCGGGGCTGCCGATCTTCCTCTTGACCTGCACCCGCGAGGGCGAGCGCAAGTCGACGACCGGGCACGTGTCGGCGATCGGCCCGTTCGAAGCGTTCTGGGAGTACATGCTGGACAAGGCGATCATGACCACCGCCATCAACCCCGGCCTGGCCGGAGCGCCGCTCTTCGACCTGGAGGGGAGGCTGCTCGGACTCGTTTCCCTGGGACTGGCCGCGGTCGGTCGCTACAGCCTCGCCATACCCGTCCGCCTGTATCTCGACCGGCGCGCGGCCATGGAGGCCGAGGCGGGACCCCGCTCGGGACGGGCCTGGGTGGGCTTCTTCCCGCAGGCCTTCGACGGCGGCGTCATCGTCACCGGCGTGGTGGAGGGCGGTCCCGCGGACAAGGCGGGGGTCGCACGCGGGGACCTCGTCCTGTCCCTCGACGGGCAGAGCGTCTCGAACCTGCGCGAGCTCTACACCGCGCTCTGGCGCAAGGTCCCGGGCGAGGTGGTGGGCCTCCAGATCCTGCGCGACTCGGCCATCCGCGTCGTGGAGATCACCGCGGGCGACCGTGACGAGTTCTACAAGTGATCCGATGATCCTCAAGGTGGCTCGCATCGGCCATCCCGTCGTTCGCTCCCCCGCCCGCGACGTCCCCGCGGAGGTGCTCGCCTCGCCCGACTTCCAGCACCTCTTGAACGACATGGTGGACACCATGCACGAATACGAAGGGGTGGGCCTGGCCGGCCCGCAGGTGCACGTCGGCCTGCGCGTGGCCGTCATCGAGGTCCCGGCGTCGGACGAGCGCGCGCGCGCGGCCGTGCCCTTGACCGTCCTCGTGAACCCCGTGGTGACGCCACTCGGAGACGAGAAGGAGCACGCCTGGGAAGGCTGCCTCTCCATCCCCGACCTGCGGGGCGCGGTGCCGCGCTGGAAACGCGTGCGCCTGGAGGCCCTCGACCGTGACGGCCAGCCCTACACCGTGGAGGCCGAGGGATTCTTCGCGCGCGTCATCCAGCACGAATGCGACCACCTCGAGGGCGGCGTCTACCTGGACCGCATGGACGGGCTGCGCTCGCTGTCGTTCCTCAGCGAGTTCGAGCGGTTCGTGGTCTCGCGCGAGGACGAGTAGGTACGCCGTCCATCAGCGTCGTCTTCCCCATGTACAACGAGGAGGCCTACGTCCGCCGCGCGGTGGACGCGGCGCGCGAGGTGCTGGAGTCGGCCGGGGTGCCGGACTGGGAGATCGTGATCGTCGACGACGCCTCCACGGACGGGACGCCGGCCCTGGCCGACGCGCTCGCGCGCGCGGACGCGCGCGTGCGCGTGGTGCACAACCCCGTGAACCGCCGTCTGGGAGGGGCCCTGCGCGCCGGCTACGCCGCCGCCACCAAGGACCTCGTCTTCTATACCGACGCCGACCTTCCCGTCGACCTCGAGGAGCTGCCGCGGGCGGTGCGCCTGCTCGAATACCAGCAGGCCGACATCGTCGCCGCCTACCGGTTCGACCGCACGTCGGAAGGCCTGGTGCGCGCGCTCTACACCTTCTGCTACAACCACCTGATCCGCACCCTCTTCGGCCTGCGTGTCCGCGACGTGAACTTCGCGTTCAAGCTCTTCCGGCGGTCCGTGCTGGAGAAGTTCACGCTCACGAGCGAAAGCAGCTTCATCGACGCGGAGTTCCTCCTCCGCGCGCGCAAGGCCGGCTGCCCGATCATCCAGATCGGCCTCGACTACTTTCCCCGTACGCGGGGGACCTCCACCCTCGCCTCCGTCCCCGTGATCTTCGCCATCCTGCGCGACATGGCCGTGAGGTGGAGGCAGCTCCGGTAGGCGCGGAACCCGGGCTACCCCGAGCGCGCGATCGGCGCGGCGGCGCCCCCCTGCGCCGGCGGGACGTCGGCGACGGGGATCGGCAGCCGCACCACGAACTCGGTGCCGCCGCCCGGGCGAATGCCGACGGCCAGGCTGCCGCCCTGGCGCTCGACGCTCTCGCGCACGACGCTGCGCTGCAGCTCCGAGTCGAGGTACGGCTCCGGGGGATCGCGCAGAGCGTCCACCAGGCGGTCGAGGATGGCCCCCGGCGCGGCGCGGCCGGAGTCCCCCACCGTCACCAGCACGGCGCCGCCGCGCACGGCCGTCGTGAGGGTGACCTGGCCGGTGGGGCTGCCCGCCCGGATGGCGACGGCGGCGCGATCGAGGAGGGCGACGAGCACGTGACGCAGGGCGGGGGCGTCGAGCGGGATCTCGGGGACCTCCGCGCCCAGCGTACAGCTCAGCTCGATGCCCTCCCGCTCCAACGCGGGGCGCCGTGTCTCCACCGCCTCTTCGACGACGCGGTTGACGGAATGCCGCTCGCGGCCGCCCTCCGACGAAGGCAGCGCGCCCAGGATGTTCCGCACCACCCTCGTGGCCGCCTCCGCGCGCTCGTGGAGGCGGAGCGTGTCCGCGCGTTGCCGCGGGCTGGCATCGGGCTGGGAGAGGAGGAGTCGCGCGAGGGCGGTGATGCTCGAGAGGTGCGAGCCGAGCTCGTGGACGGCCGACGCCACCAGGCGCACCCAGCGCGACGGACCCGGGTCCCCCGGGAACCGCCCGCGCGCGGCGCGCTGCCCCTCGCGCGCCATCACGATCTCGCGCGCGGCCAGGATGAGCGTCATCACCACGACCATGGTCTGGGTGAGATGGGCGCGCGCGGAATCGAGGGCGGCATAGCCGGACGCGCCGAGCAGCGCGTCCGCGACCACGAGGACGGCCACCGCCACCAGCCATTGCGCGCTGCCGGCCTGGCGCAACCGGTCGGTGATGCGGGCCGGCTCCTCCGCGGACTCCTGGCGGGCCGCCTCGTTCAGGGCCAGGGCCGCCAGGGCCAGGAAGGGAACGATCCATCCGAGGTCCGACGCTCCGCCCGCGACGTAGCCGGGCCGGCTCCTCTGCGCGAAGGCGAGGGCCTGCCCCAGGGCCCAGGCCACCAGCACCGCGGACAGCCGCGCGTAGAACTTCTTCCAATACGGAGTCAGCGCCCTCCAAGCCAGCGTGGCCGCCCATACGGGCAGGGCCAGCTTGAGCAGGCCGCGCACAAGCACGAGCTGATTGCGAAGGGCGGCGTCGCCGAGCGCGAACGGATCGGGCAGCACCACCAGGTGCGCCTGCGCATAGGCGAAGAGCACGAGGGCCGCGCCCGCGCTGAGGCCCAGGCGCGATGAGGCCCGCTCCAGGCGCCGGTCGGGCCGGAGGAGCAGCGCGGCCGCCCAGCTGAGGTCGGCCGCGGCGTAGAGCACGAGCGGCCACATGCCCGCGCTCGGGCGTCCGGCCAACCCGCCCTCGATCACGCGCAAGGTCCGCGTGAGCGCCCAGAGGCCGGCCCCCGCCGCCATCCACGCCCAGACGTCCTCGCCCGGGATCGGCAGGTCGCAGAGGGCCAGCAGCGTCGGGGCGAGGTCCACGTGGCTCAGCAACGCCGCCGACGAGCGGCCCGCCTGGACCCGGGCCGGGTAGCGGAGGATGCCGGGGACCCGGATCGACTCCTCCCACGGCTTACGCTTCCGCTGCTGCCCGTGCGAGCCCAGCATGTCGCCGTGGTCGGAAGTGACCAGCACGATCGTGTCGTCGGCCCGTCCCAGGTCGTCCAGCACCAAGTAAGTATCCCCGCCGCCAGACGGCACCATTGATGGCGATGTACGCATGCGCAACTCCGACACAGCAGGCTCCAGCTCCGGAAGTTGGACCCTGGGAGGGAGAGCTGGCGCCATGGCGACGTCGACCGGAGACGCCGCGCAATTCTATGCCGACAGGCGTCAATTCGTTCCTAGAAACCATCTCGGGCTAACCGGTCTCTTGCGTCTGTTTTCGAATAGCGGCCTGACGTCGGCGCCGCGGTGACCGTATGCCCGGCAGGTGAACTTGGGCTCCAGATCGGAAAGCCGAACGTCGTCACTCCAGCGGCCGGCGTCGACGACGATTGAGTGTGCCGGCGCGGTTAATGCGGGCCTCATTCCACAAGGACCACCAAGGGTTCCAGCTCCAACACCAGCATCGCCAAGAAAGCTCGCACAAGGCCCAGGCGGATTTTGCCAATCGGCTCATGCTGGCCAAGCTCGGTGGTTTCGATGACCTTCCGTCAAACGCACTGAGCTTTCTGATGAACTATCGAACCCGACTCGAAATGATGAGTGAAGCCGAGTCCACGGCGCTGGCCATTCGCGAGGTCTACAGCGCTTATTACAGCGAAATGGGCGGCGTGGGCGCTGCGCCGGAACCGAAAGCTCGCACACCAACGACAGAGGGAAAAGTCGTGCGGGTCCAGAGACGGCCTAAACCTCAGCCCGCTTCATCGGCTACGCGCAATTCGACCGGGCCAATGATCCGAAAATCCCTCGCGGCGCTGCTGATTTTCGCGAGCATGGTGGCTCTGATTGTCACATATAGATTTCTGACGCAGTAACACATCAATGCCCGCGGCTTGGTGTGCGGGGACGAAGTGCTGCTTCCTCGCTGCCGTTTCCCCT
>Ga0207678_10006013_pt1 | contig 10798 bp, 9 predicted proteins | sample KBSC63metaG_FD_184319 | JGI IMG/M metagenome (GOLD analysis project Ga0207678, IMG submission 184319) | Corn rhizosphere microbial communities from Kellogg Biological Station, Michigan, USA - KBS C6-3 metaG (SPAdes) (version 2) | ecosystem: Host-associated > Plants > Roots > Rhizosphere > Soil ...
TGCGGCCTGGTCGCGATCGTCGGCCGGCCCAACGTCGGCAAGTCGACGCTCATCAACGCGCTCGTCGCGCAGAAGATCAGCATCACGTCGAACAAGGCGCAGACGACGCGGCACCGGATCACCGGCGTCCGCACGATGGGCGCGAGCCAGTTCGTCTTCGTCGACACGCCCGGCTTCCAGACGCGCCACGCGGCGGCGCTCAACCGCTCGCTCAACCGCGCCGTCACCGGCACGCTCGCCGACGTCGACATCGTCCTGCTCGTCGTCGAGGCTGGCAAGTGGGGCGCGCACGACGCCGCCGTGCTCGCCCTCGTCGATGCGAGCAAGCCCGTGCTCCTCGTCGCCAACAAGCTCGACCTCGTCGGCCGTCGCGCCGACCTCGCGCCGTGGCTGCAGGAGATGCAGCAACGCCACGCGTTCGCCGAGTTCGTTCCGATGAGCGCGACCCGTCGCGCCGACGTCGACCGGCTGCTCGCGATCGTCGAGCCGTACCTGCCCGAGCAGCCCTGGCTCTATGCCGAGGACGCGCTCACCGATCGCAGCGACCGCTTCCTCGCCGCCGAGGTCGTCCGCGAAAAGCTCTTTCGCCTCACCGGCGACGAGCTGCCGTACGCCTCGACCGTCGTCGTCGACTCCTTCGAGGAGGAGGGCCAGCTGCGACGGATCGCCGCGACGATCGTCGTCGAGCGCGAGGCGCACAAGGGCATGGTGATCGGCGCCGGCGGCGAACGGCTGAAGCGGATCGGTGCCGAGGCACGGCAGGAGCTCGAGCATCTGTTCGACGCCCGCGTCTTTCTCGAGCTCTGGGTCAAGGTGCGAAGCGGCTGGGCCGACGACGAAGCGCATCTGCGCTCGTACGGCTATGAGTAGGCCGCTGACCGAATCGCGCGCGGCGAGCGACCGCTAGCGATGGCGAGCCGCGCCGCGCGCCATGCGCCGCTCGCAGCGTACGTGCTGCACCGCTACGACTGGAGCGAATCGAGCCTCATACTCGACGTCTTCACGCGCGAGCAAGGCAGGATCGCGGTCGCCGCCAAGGGCGCGAAGCGGCCGTTCTCGCAGCTGCGCAGCGTGCTGCTTCCGTTCCAGCGCCTGCACGTCTCGCTCGGCCGCGACGCCGCGGGCGACGAGTCGCGCGAGGTGCACACGCTGCGCGCCGCCGACTGGGCCGGCGGCCACGCGATGCTCACCGGCCCGGCGCTCTTCAGCGGCTTCTACGTGAACGAGCTGCTGATGAAGCTGCTCGCGCGCCATGACCCGCATCCGAAGCTCTTCGACGTCTACGGCGAGACCGTCGCCGCGCTCGGCACCGCCGACGACGCGGCGACGCAGGCCGCGCTGCGCGCGTTCGAGATCGTCCTCCTGCGCGAGATCGGGCTGCTGCCCGACCTCGCGACCGAGACCGCGTCGCGGCGGCCGGTCGTCGCGGCACGGCGCTATCTCGTCGTGGCCGAGTCCGGCGTCGTCGAGTCCGACGACGGCCGCGACGCGACCGCGAGCGGCGCGACGCTCGCCGCGCTCGAGGCCGCGCTCGCCGACGGCGACCTGCGCGAGCTGCAGCGCGCCGCCGCCGATGCGCTCGCCGAGCTGCGGCCGCTGCTGCGGGCGCAGCTTCACTATCATCTCGGCACTTCGCAGCTGCGCACGCGCCAGGTGATGATCGAAGCGCAGGCGCTCGACCGATGAATCCCCTCGTCACGACCGGAAGCGACTCGCGCCGCGCGACGACCGCGCTGTCGGTCAACGTCAACAAGATCGCGCTGCTGCGCAACCAGCGCGCGCTCGTGATCCCGAGCGTCGTCGGCCTGTCGCGGATCGCGCTCGAGGCGGGCGCGAACGGCATCACCGTCCATCCGCGGCCCGACGAGCGCCACATCCGCGCCGCCGACGTCGAAGCGCTCGCGGCGCTGCTCGCCGACTGGCCCGAGGCCGAGTTCAACATCGAGGGCAATCCGTTCCACAACCTGATGCCGCTGGTGCGCGCGACGCGTCCCGATCAATGCACGTTCGTTCCCGATGCGGTCGGCCAGTCGACCTCCGACCACGGCTTCGACCTCGCGCGCGACGGCGAGCGGCTCGCACCGCTGGTCGCCGAGGCACGCGCGCTCGGCGTTCGCGTCAGCGTCTTCATGGACGCCGATCCCGCCGCGATGGAACGCGCGCGCGCGCTCGGCGCCGACCGCGTCGAGCTCTACACCGAGCCGTATGCCGCGGCGTTCGGCACGGCGGGCGAGGCCGGCGAGCTCGCGCGCTTCCGCGCCGCCGCGGAGGCAGCGCAACGCGCCGGCCTCGGCGTCAACGCCGGCCACGACCTCAACCGCGACAACCTCGGCGCGTTTCTCGCCGCCGTTCCCGGCGTTCTCGAGGTCTCGATCGGCCACGCGCTGATCGCCGATGCGCTCGAGCTCGGCATGGCGGAAACGGTGCGCGTGTACCGCCGTGCGATCGAGCTCGCCCAGGCGAAATGACTTCCCCCCACGCTCCTTTCGGTCGCTGCCCCCCGAGGGGGCGCTCGGCGTCCTTCGGGCGGCCGTGCGGACGCCGATGATCTTCGGCATCGGCACCGACATCTGCGACGTCCGCCGCATCCGCGGCGTGCTCGCGCGGCGCGGCGACGCGTTCGCCGAGCGCGTCCTCGGCGCGCACGAGATCGAGGTCTTCCGCGCCCGTCGCGCGCAGTTCGAGGAGCGCGGCGTCCGCTACCTGGCGACGCGCTTTTCCGCCAAGGAAGCGTTCTCGAAGGCGATCGGCCTCGGCATGCGCATGCCGATGACGTGGCGCGGCTGCGAGATCGCGAAGCGGCCGTCCGGCAAGCCCGAGATTCGCCTGCACGGCGCGCTCGCCGAGTGGTTTGCGGCGCGGGGCCTGCGCGCGCACGTCAGCGTCACCGACGAATCCGAGTACGCGGCGAGCTTCGTCGTCGTCGAACAGGAGCCCGAGCGATGACGCCCAGCCACGCACCGGTCGTCCTCGATGTCGCCGGCCTCGCGCTCGACGGCGACGACCGCCGCCGGCTCGCGCATCCGCTCACCGGCGGTGCCATCCTGTTCGCGCGCAACTGGCGTGACCGCCGCCAGCTCGTCGATCTCGTCGCCGAGATGAAGTCGATCCGGCCCGACCTGCTCGTCTGCGTCGACCACGAAGGCGGGCGCGTGCAGCGCTTCCGCAGCGACGGCTTCACCCCGATCGCGCCGATGCGAACGCTCGGGGAGATGTGGATGAACGATGCGCACGGCGCCCGCGGCAGCGGTGCGATGCGCGCGATCGAGGAAGCGCGCGCCGCCGGCCACGTCCTCGGCGCCGAGCTGCGCGCGTGCGGCGTCGACCTCAGCTTCACGCCGGTGCTCGACCTCGACCACGGCGGCAGCAGCGTCATCGGCGACCGCGCGTTCCACCGCGACCCGCGCGTCGTCGCCGTCCTCGCGCAGAGCCTGATCCTCGGGCTGCTGCAGGCAGGGATGAGGAACTGCGGCAAGCACTTTCCCGGTCACGGCTTCGTCCGTGCCGACAGCCACTTCGACGTTCCCGTCGACGAGCGTCCGCTCGCGAAGATCCTCGCCGACGACGCACGGCCGTACGAGTGGCTCGCCGGAACGCTCGCGAGCGTGATGCCCGCGCATGTCGTCTATCCGAAGGTCGACGACCAACCCGCGGGGTTCTCGCAGCGCTGGCTGCGCGAGATCCTGCGTGTCGAGCTCGGCTTCGACGGCGCAGTCTTCAGCGACGACCTCAGCATGGCAGGCGCGCGCCGCGTCGGCGGTGTCGAGGTCACGTACGCGGAAGCGGCGGCGCTCGCGCTCTCCGCCGGCTGCGACCTCGTCCTGCTCTGCAACCAGTCGGTCGATGGCGGCGCTGCCGTCGACACGCTTCTCGACGAATTGCTCGCCGCACAGCAGGCCGGTCAGTGGCAGGCCGATCCCGAGAGCGAGGCGCGTCGGCGCATGCTGCTGCCGCAGACGGCACCGCTGCCGTGGGACGAGCTGATGCACGACCCGGCGTACCAGCGCGCGCTCGAGCGGCTGCCTTAGCAGCGCAGAGGGTCGCGAGCGCGGCGGTCACGGACCGCAGCGCTTCGCGGGAACGCTCAGAGGCCCTGCGTCTCCTGTGCCGTCGTCTCGAACGGCAGCTTGACCTGGCCGAGGTCCTTCTTCGTCTCGACCATCACGAGCGGACCTTCGTCGATCGCGGCGACCGCGACGATCTCGCGCGGCACCCGCGGCGGCGTCGGCAGCGCGGCGATCGCCGCCTGTGCGGCGGCGATCTTGCTCGCGTCCGAGTTCACCCACTGCAGGCCCGCCGATTCGGCGACCGACGCGAGCGAGTCGACCGGCAGCGCGTACGGCTCGGCGCGCGGCGGCGTCGACGCAGCACGCGCAGGCGACTCGCTGCGCACCGCCTCGACTTCGGCCGCGCGCGCCGCGCCTGCCGCCGCCGAGCGCCAGTCGCCGGCGCTCTCGAAGCCGCCGGTGACGACGCCAGGAACGGGCTGCGCCGCTGGCGTCGCGACGCGTTCGTCGTGGGCTGGGCGGTCGTCTCGGTCGGCGCGGTCTGCGTGTTCGCCGGCCGCTGCGTCGACGCTCGGTGCCTCGCTGTCGGCAAAGCGCACGCCTTCGCGCGGACCGCGGTCGCGGCCACGATCGCGGCCGCGCCGACGTCCACCGTCGCCGCGCTGCTCGCCCGCCTCGCCGGTCTCGCCTTCGCCTTCGCGCGCTGTCCGCGCAGGGCGCGCGTCGTCGTTGGCGGCACGCATCCGATCGTCTTCGGTCGCAGCGATCGGGTCCGCTGCCGGACCGGAGTCGCGCGGCTCGCCGTCCGGAGCCACGCCGTCGCGCTCATCGCCGGCGACGTCGTCGCGGTTGCGATCGCGGCCACGGCCGCCGCGGCGCCGCCGCCGGCTGCCCTGACGCTCGCCCGCGGCCGACGCCTCGTCGCCCTGCGGCAAGGTGTCGGCGAACGCCGGCTGCATCGCCTCCTGCGTTTCGGCGGCAGTCTCGGCGACCGGCGCATCGTTGCGCTGCGCACCGGGGCGCGCATCGCGGCGCGCTTCGCCACGGGACTCGCCTCGCGGCTCGCCACGCGCCTCGCCACGGGGCTCGCCACGCGCCTCGGAACGATTGCGATCGCCACGGTCGCCGCGATCGTTGCGTTCGCCGCGCTCACTGCGCTCCCCGCGCTCACCGCGTTCGCCTCGACCACCGCGGCCCTCGCGCGTTTCGCCGCCGGCGCGCGCTTCGGAACCGCCGGCCTCGCGCGGTGCGTCGCCACGGTCGCGCCGTGCACGCCCTTCGCCGTTCGCCTGCGCGCGTTCGCCTGAGCGCTCGCCCGAGCGCTCGCCGCGTCGGCCATCGCGACCGCCGCGGCCGCCACGGCCACCGCGCTCGCCACGATCACCGCGATCGCGACGCGAATCGCCGCCGGTCGTCGTCGCTGCCGGGAGCGCCGCGACCGGCGCCCGCGGCGTCTCCTCGGCCGGGCCGAAGAAGCTCTTCACCCACGCGAAGAAGCCCTTGCCCGCAGCGGGAGCGGCGACGGGCGCCGCCGCCACCGGCGCACGTGCGGCCGCAGCGACCGGCTCGGCCGCCTGCGGCCGTTCGACGCGCTGCGGCGCCGGCGTCTCGGGCAGGATGCCCTTGATGACCGGCTCCTGCTTGGCCTTCGTCTTCTCGCGCCGCGTGATGCCGACCTCGTCCTCGGCGTCGTCGACCATCGTGTAGCTCGCCTGCAGGTTCTCGAGGCGCGGATCGTCGTGGCGCATCCGCTCGAGGCGGTAGTTCGGCGTCTCGAGGTTCTTGTTCGGCACCAGCAGCACGGTGACGCGCTGCTTGAGCTCGATCTTGGTGATCTCGGTGCGCTTCTCGTTGAGGAGGAACGACGTCACCTCGACCGGCACCTGGACGTGCACGGCCGCGGTGTTGTCCTTCATCGACTCTTCCTGGACCATGCGCAGGATCTGCAGCGCCGAGCTCTCGGTGTCGCGGATGTGGCCGGTGCCGTTGCAGCGCGGGCAGGTGATGTGGCTGCCTTCCGAGAGGGCAGGGCGCAGCCGCTGCCGGCTCATCTCGAGCAGGCCGAACTTCGAGATCGACGAGAACTGGACGCGCGCCCGGTCGGTGCGCAGCGCGTCGCGCAGCCGCGATTCGACCTCGCGCCGGTTCTTCGACTCCTCCATGTCGATGAAGTCGACGACGATCAGGCCGCCGAGGTCGCGCAGCCGCATCTGGCGCGCGATCTCGTCGGCGGCCTCGAGGTTGGTGCGGGTCGCGGTCTCCTCGATGTCGGAGCCGCGCGTCGAGCGCGCCGAGTTGACGTCGACCGAGACCAGCGCTTCGGTGTGGTCGATGACGATCGCGCCGCCCGACGGCAGGTTGACGGTGCGCGCGAACGCGGTCTCGATCTGGTGCTCGATCTGGAACCGACTGAACAGCGCCGCGTCGTCGCGGTAGCGCTTGACCTTGTGCGCCGTCTCCGGCATCACATGGCTCATGAACTGGTGCGCCTGGTCGTAGATGTCGTCCGTATCGATCAGGATCTCGCCGATGTCGGCGGTGAAGTAGTCGCGGATCGCGCGGATGACGAGCGAGCTCTCCTGGTAGATCAGGAACGCGCCCTTGCCGGCCTTGGCGGCGCCGTCGATCGCGGTCCAGAGCTTGAGCAGGTAGTTGAGGTCCCACTGCAGCTCGGGCGCGGTGCGGCCGATGCCGGCGGTGCGGGCGATGAGGCTCATGCCCTTCGGGTAGTCGAGCTGGTCGAGGTTTTCCTTCAGCTCCTCGCGGTCTTCGCCTTCGATCCGCCGCGAGACGCCGCCGCCGCGCGGGTTGTTGGGCATCAGCACGAGATAGCGGCCGGCGAGCGAGACGAAGGTCGTGAGCGCCGCGCCCTTGTTGCCGCGCTCTTCCTTCTCGACCTGGACGAGGAGCTGGTCGCCCTCCTTGATCGCGTCCTGGATGCGCGCGGTGCGCGCGTCGGCGCCGTCGCGGAAGTAGTTCTTCGAGATCTCCTTGAACGGCAGGAAGCCGTGGCGATCCTCGCCGTAGTCCACGAAGCACGCCTCGAGCGACGGCTCGACGCGGGTGACGACCGCCTTGTAGATGTTGCCCTTCCGCTGCTCTCGGCCTTCGATTTCGGTCTCGAAGTCCATCAGCTTCTGGCCGTCGACGATCGCCAGGCGGCGTTCTTCGGCCTGGGTCGCGTTGATCAGCATCCGTTTCATGCGCACTCCTTCGGCGGCCTCTCGAGGCCGCGCTCAATCACGCCGCCGCGGGCAGGCCCGCTGCGGCCAAAGATGCACGAGAAACGAGAGGAACCGAAGGAATCGCCCTGGACTGGCCGGGCGCGGTCAGACGACCGCGCGAGCTGCCAGCGTTGGCGCGCGCGAGACAGTGAAGAAGCGGCTGGGAAGCGAGCTTTGGGTCACTGGACGCAAGTCGCAGCGCAAGAGGAGCGTGGCGCGGGGCCTCGACTTCCCATCGTCTGCGGCTGGTAAACCTTGTCGCGGATTCGTTCTTGTTTGCTCTGCCGTCGCGCTTGGGGGCCGCAGCGTCGCTTGGGTACGCTGCCTGCTCCGGCGACGCGACGTTGCATCACCGGGTGGTCGGGGATCCGACCGCTCCCTCCGGACCGTCTCCGTCGCCTCTGTTTTGCGACGCTAAACTCCGAAGAATCAACAACTTGCGGCCAGCGAGAGGAGCAGCGCGATTATAGGGGGCAAGCGCCCGGCGGCCGCAGCCTCGCGGGCCAAGGCAATGCCGGCGCTTCGCGCAGTGGCGCCGCGCGTGCAAAACGTCCGCGTCGACGAGGCTTCGGCCGGACAGCGACTCGACAACTTTCTCGCCAAGGTGCTGAAGGGCGTGCCGCGTGCCCACCTGCACCGTGTCATCCGCTCGGGCGAGGTGCGCATCAACAGCGCCCGGGCCGCGGCCGACAGCCGCGTGGCGCTCGGCGACCGGGTCCGCGTCCCGCCGATGCGGGTCGCCGACCGCGCGAGCCGCGCCGACGCCCCGGCGCGCGAATACCGCATCGTCCACGAGGACGACGCGATCGTCTGCATCGACAAGCCCGCGGGAGTCGCGGTCCACGGCGGCAGCGGCGAGAGCCACGGCGTCATCGAGCAGATGCGCCAGGCACGGCCAGGCGCCTTCCTCGAGCTCGTCCATCGCCTCGACAAGGAGACCTCGGGCCTGCTCCTCGTCGCCAAGACTCGGCCCGCGCTCGTCGCGCTGCAGAACGACCTCAGGACGCGACGGCCCGGGCGCGAGTTCGCCAAGGGCTATGCGGCGCTCGTCGTCGGCGACTGGCCGGCGTCGCTGAAGGTGATCGACGTCGCCCTGCGCAAGGACCTCGCGGCCGACGGCAGCCGCCACGTTCGCGCCGTCGATGCCGACGACGCGCGCGCGCGTCGCTCGATCAGCCTGGTGCGCGTGGCGCGACGCTTCGGCGACTTCAGCCTCGTCGAGGTGGCGCTGAAGACCGGGCGCACGCACCAGATCCGCGTCCACCTCGCCGATGCCGGCCATCCAATCGTCGGCGATCCGAAGTACGGCGACTTCGCGCTCAACCACGCGCTCGCGCGCGGCGGCGCGGTGCCGCCGCTGCGCTTCGAGCGGATGTTCCTGCACGCGGCGCGGTTGCGCTTCGTCCATCCGACCGCAGGGACGCCGCTCGAGCTCGCGTCGGCGCTGCCACCGGCCTGCGTCGCGCTTCTCGACGCCCTGGCGGCACGCGCCGCCTGAGCGCGGCGCCTTCCTACGCCGCGGCCCGGCGTCGTCCGCTCGGCTTCGTCCGGCCCGCGGAGCCCAATGGCGACGCAGTCGCGTGCGCCTCGTGCGGGCGCGTCGCATCCCGAAAACTCAGAGGAATTCCGCCATGAAGAACCCGCTGCTCACCATCGTCGCCGCCGCGGCGCTCGCGGTCGGCTCGATCACCGGTTGCTCGACGACGGCCACCAAGGACGCGAGCGCCACCGACAGCCCCGCCGCCAAGCGACGCGCCATCGACGCCGACGTCGACGCCGCGCTGGCTCGCCTCTATGCCCAGGATCCTTCGGCTCGCGAAATGGTCGCCAAGGCGCGCGGCACGCTCGTCTTCCCGTCGGTCATCAGCGCCGGCTTCGTGATCGGCGGCTCGTACGGCCAAGGCGCGCTTCGCGTCGGTGGCCACTCGGCCCGCTACTACAGCACCGCCGCCGGATCGGCCGGCCTGCTCGCCGGCGCCGAAGCCAAGTCGGTGTTCCTGCTGTTCATGACCGATGAAGCGCTCGCCAAGTTCCGCGCCAGCGACGGCTGGACGGTCGGCGCCGATGCCTCGGTCACGCTGGTCAACGTCGGCGCCAACGCGCAGGTCGACAGCAAGACCGCGCAGCAGGCGATCGTCGGCTACGTGCTCACCAAGGGCGGCCTGATGGCCAACCTGAGCCTCGACGGCACGAAGATCACGCCGCTCGCGATCTGATCAGGCGGCGCCGCGGCGGCGCGGACGACATGGCGCAAGAATCGGCGCCATGCCGCCGCGCCGCTTCGATCTGATCGTCTTCGACTGGGACGGGACGCTGTTCGACTCGACGCGCCTGATCGCGCGTTGCATCCAGGCGGCGTGCGCCGACCTCGGCGCGGCGATTCCGAGCGATCGCGACGCGAGCTACGTCATCGGCCTCGGCCTCGCCGACGCGCTCCGCCACGCCGCGCCCGACGTGCCGAGCGAGCGCTACCGCGAGCTCGCCGAGCGCTACCGCCACCACTACCTCGCTCGCCAGGACGAGATCGTCCTCTTCGACGGCACGCTGGAGATGCTGCTCGCGCTGAAGGCGCGCAACCACTGGCTCGGCGTCGCGACCGGGAAGACACGGCGCGGCCTCGAGGCCGCGCTCGAGACGTCGCCGCTGCAGGGCCTCTTCGACGCCACCCGGACCGCCGACGAGACGCGCGGCAAGCCCGATCCGATGATGCTGCACGAGCTGATGCACGAGCTCGGCGCGACGCCGCAGCGCACGCTGATGGTCGGCGACACGACGCACGACCTGCAGCTCGCCGCGAACGCCGGCTGCGCCAGCGTCGCGGTCAGCTTCGGCGCGCACGGCCACGAGGAGTTCGCCCGCTTCGAGCCGCTGCACGTCGCGCATTCGACCGCCGACCTCGCGGCCTGGCTGGCGCGCCATGCCTGAGATCGTGCCCCTGCCCCGGCCGGAGATCGCGCCGCCGCAGCGCCTCTGCGCTTCCGCCGCGCTCGAGGAGAAGGGCAAGGCGATCGTCTTCGACGTGCTGCACTACCGCGAGCCGGCGCGCGCGTTCGCGCTGCGCTTCGAGGGCAAGGTCGTCGCCTACCTCAACCGCTGCGTCCACGTGCCGACCGAGCTCGACTGGCAGCCCGGCGAGTTCCTCGACAGCGGCAAGGAGTTCATCCTCTGCTCGATCCACGGCGCCGCCTACGAGCCGCGCCACGGCAAGTGCATCGGCGGCCCGTGCGGTCGCGGCGGCCTGACGCCGATCGCGGCCGAGGAGCGCGATGGCGAGGTCTGGTGGCTGCCGACCGCGGCGACTGGGCCGGCGCCTCCGGGATCGACGACGAGCGTCGTCTGATTCCTCGTCATCCTCCCCGGGCGAGCCACCACGAGGCGGCGTAGAGGAGAAGGTTGAACGCGACGTGGAGCACGGCGGCCGGCCACCACCGGCCGCTCAGCTCGCGCGCCTTGCCGTAGACGAGCGAGACCGGGAACACGCCGAGCGCGACCGGCCACGGATGGCGCCACAGGTGCAGCGCCGCGAAGACGGCGCTCGTCGCCAGGTTCGCGGGCGTGAGCCACGCC
>Ga0207678_10006015_pt1 | contig 10792 bp, 12 predicted proteins | sample KBSC63metaG_FD_184319 | JGI IMG/M metagenome (GOLD analysis project Ga0207678, IMG submission 184319) | Corn rhizosphere microbial communities from Kellogg Biological Station, Michigan, USA - KBS C6-3 metaG (SPAdes) (version 2) | ecosystem: Host-associated > Plants > Roots > Rhizosphere > Soil ...
TCTTGCCCGTCGATAGACGATTCTGAGTGGTCGAAAGCAGGTCGGCCGTCGACTGAAGCGAGAGCAGGTTCTGGCGAACCGAAGCTGAAAGAACAATACCTGACATAACTCATACCCTTCTGGATGAACACGATTGACGCAACGCCAAAATTTCATTTCGGCGTCCGCGGCACACTGGTCCCTCAGCGCTACCCATTCGTTAACGTGCTGCTCCGTACAAATACGCGGGCCCGGGAAATGCGACTTGGCAATGTCGTTTGTGATGAACAAAGTATTGCCGAAATCGATGGCGTTGATCGCAATTTTCCACCGCACCAGCGACGCCCATCATGGTACGTGACGCCTCGGGCAATGGCGTTGTATCCACGGCTATCTCGACTGCACGGCGTCCGTGAAGGGGGATCGGCGTTCTGCAAGGCATTCGTTGATGATCGTCAGCAACACCGTCGGCGTGAACGGCTTGCGCAAACAGCGCGCCGCACCGAGCTCGAGAGCCATTCGCAGGAAATCCGGGGCGGGCGAGTCCAGGTTCGCAAAAGCATATCCGGACATTGCAATGAGTGGAACCGTCGGCGCTCGCTCGTGGAATATCCTGATCGATTCAAAGCCACGCATGTGTGGCATGAAGATATCGACGATCATCAGGTCGAAACTGGCCTCTTCGAGGGCCCGCAGCCCGACTTCACCGCCATCAGCTATCGTCACTTCAAAACCGTGGCGTTCGAGATAGATCTCAATGGCCGTGCAGACCATCGGATCGTCATCGACAACGAGAACGCGTGTCATTCCAGCCCCCCGAGGCAATTTTGAATTTTCGATCGTTCAATGACTCCCGATCGCAACGCGAATGAGCATGCCTCCATCCAATCTTCTGGTCTGACACCAAAACACCCGTTTCCGCGTGCGTTGCGCCAGCGAAGACAACGAATCCGATGTGAAAGTTCCATGACAACTTCCCTGGTGCCTCAGCCTGGAGAAACTCTCTCCGTCCAAAAGTGTGTTGGTGTCGTTCCACCCCGCCGATCGCACAGCGTGCTTGTTATAGCGGCAAGGGTTGCGGCATATCTTCGGTGCGGCTCGGCCCCAGGCACTCATCGATCACGCTGCCGCACCGCTGCAGCCAGGCGCGCATCGCCAAACGGCCATGCAGGTCGTCATCGACAACCAAAATGCGGCGCATCACGGCCTCCCTTGCCGGATCAGACGCTCGTCAGGGCATATCGCCGGCGGTTTTTGCCTTGCGAATCAGCGCTGATGGTATCTAGCGCCGCAAATCGGGCAACCTGTCTGCCCTCCACAGTGTATAAGACCGCGCGTGCAACCCTTGTGGTATTTGGCGGGTAAATTATGTTGGTATCCGACACGCCGAAAAAAGCTGATGCGAGACCGTTCAAGTTCCCGCCTTCGGCAGGAGCAAGAATGCAAACGGTAACGCACACTTCCAATCGTCTGTTGCAGGATCTGCCGCCGGCGGAATTTCTTTCCTTGCGTCCGCATCTCGAAAGCGTCGAAATGGCCAAGGGGGCCGTTCTGACCAGGGCCGGCGCACCGATACAACAGGTCTACCTGCCCCACAGCGGCGTTGTTTCAATGATGGTCGGCCTTTCGGAAGGCCAGACCGTGGAGGTCGCAATGATCGGCCGCGACAGCCTGGTCGGAGCCTCCGCCGCCCTGGACGACGGACCGTCACTGACGGACGCCGTCGTCGTTGTGCCGGGCACGGCTTCGGTTTTGAAGGCGGTGGATTTTCGCACTGCTGCCGAGCGGAGCGGCACATTTCGAAAACTCCTGGCACGCCACACGCAGGCCCTGCTCGTACAGGCGCTGCAATCCGCCGCCTGCAACGCCTCTCACTCGGTCGAGTCGCGGTTGTCGCGCCTGCTGCTGCGTGCGCGGGATTTATGTGGAAGCGAAGGATTGCCGCTGACACAGGAATTCCTGGCGCAAATGATCGGCGTGCGGCGCAACGCAGTGTCGATCGTGGCTCACGCATTTCAACAGGCGGGCCTTGTCAGCTACAGCCGCGGGCACATCGAAATCATCGACATCGAGGGTTTGCGGAAAAGCTCCTGTGAGTGTTATCGGGCGGTCCAGACGCAATGCGACCGGTTGCTGAACCCCACGGGCTAGCGGCGTTGCAATCATCGGTGAACGGCACGCAACCCATTGCGACCCGGCTGCAAGCCGCTGATCAAGTGCGGCTATTTGGCAATTTTTCTTGCTGCCAATCCATGCCAAGATCGCCCTGCAATTCAGATAGCACGCATCAGTTACCCGGCGCCCAGAGATCGGCTTGCCCGTGAGACGGGAGACTACTTTGGATTCAGCCCCTCGTTCGCCGAATGGATTCCTGTCTTCGCTGAGCGCGGACGATTTTGAATTGATCCGTCCGCATTTACGCACCACCGATCTCACCCAGGCACTGGTGCTGGTCGAAGTCGACGAAACGCTCAGGCGCGCCTATCTCCCGCACCGAGGCGTGATCTCACTCGTCGTCAAACTTGCGCGCGGTGAGCACGTCCAGATCGCGATGGTCGGACGCGACAGCATCTTCGGCGCATTCTCCGCCCTCGGCGACGCGATCGCGCTGAATAGTGCGGTTGTGCTGGTCCCCGGCGTGGCCTCGACCATCGATCTCGATCAGCTACGCGCGGCGGCCGACCGGAGTGCGACGCTCCGTTCCACGCTGGTGCGGCATGGCCTGGCGGTTTACGCACAGATCCAGCAAACCGCCGGCTGCAACGCGTCACATACCGTGGAGTCCCGACTGGCGCGGTGCCTGTTGCAAACGCGCGATCTGTCCGGCAGCAACAAGCTGGTCCTGACGCAGGAAGCGATCGCGCAGATGATCGGCGCGCGACGCAATAGCGTATCGCTAGTGGCCAACACCCTGCAGCAGGCGAATTTCATCCACTACAGCCGCGGACATATCGAGATCACTGATCTCGACGGGCTGATCAAGACCTCCTGCGAATGCTATGGAACAGTCAAAACCCAGTACACCCGGTTGCTGGACCCACACATTCATTGCGCGACCACGTGATCGCCGACCACGGCCCGGTAGGTGCAGCGCCGGAATTCTCCGTATAATTACGGCCAACCACGACGTTTGCGAAAGATTTATCCATGCCGGAATTAACGCGCCGTTCAATGACCCCTGATAATTGTCACGGTGCTGACGGGTGCAGGTTCGAGGAAAGCATTGGAGATTTTCATCCTGTGCCACGCGCGTTCACCCGTGTTCGGCGGTTCCCTACCTGCGCGGAGTTGAAGACATGGCTTTTGATTTGTCGATGCCGATTTTGGTGGTCGATGACTATTGCACCATGATCCGCATCATCCGCAATCTCCTCAAACAGCTCGGATTTGAGAATGTGGACGACGCCAGCGATGGCTCGTCCGCGCTCGCCAAGATGCAAGGCAAAAAATACGGCCTGGTGATTTCCGACTGGAACATGGAGCCGATGACCGGCTACGACCTGCTCAAGGAAGTGCGGGCGAGTCCCGAATTCTCGAATACGCCCTTCATCATGATCACGGCGGAATCGAAGACCGAAAACGTGATCGCCGCGAAAAAGGCCGGCGTGAACAATTACATTGTCAAGCCGTTCAATGCGGCCACGCTGAAGACCAAAATGGAAGCCGTGTTTCCGGGATAGGCCGGATGACATTACGCGGGGGCACTAATCCCCGCGCTCAAGGTCGAGGGTCCGCATCAAATCGTCCTCGCAGCAGATATCGGCAAGCGCCGGCACCGCCTCGATCTGCTTTAAAGTATCCGGATGTTTGGTCTCGCGCCACGCGCGCCGGCCGTACTTCTACGGTCGCCGATTTTCACACACAGATAATATTGAGTGGCGATAGTTGCGTGGACAAAGGGAGCGACCTCATGTTCACGTTCGAAACGAGCGATCCAAAAGAAGCACGGCGTTTTCGCATCGCCCAGTTCAACGGTAGAACCGCAACCCTTCGTTCGGCCGGTGCTTCAGTCACCGGTCACGTCCGGTCGATCATCGAAAACAAGTCGAGCGTTCCGCTCGCTTGGGTCATCACCATCGTTCCGGAAGAACCCAAGGCGGGCACCGCAACGCGGCCTGGGGCCCGCATCCGCGCGTTCGCAGGAGATTTCTGCTGAGCTGTCGGACGGTGCGGCCTCTTCGGCCCTCGCAATCCTTCCGACATACCTGAAAATATCCAGATCCGAAAAAGATGCCCGGCGTCACGTCCGACGTGACTGGCATAGCTCACGAGCGCGAGTATCCGGTACGCCGTAGCTTCTCGATATCAGGCGGGTTGCAACAGCGCCTTGCGGACGAGATCGGCGGTGTTGCGAGCACCTAGCTTGCGCATGGCTTCGGCGCGATGGCTTTCGAACGTCCTTGGGCTGATGTTCATCCGCAAGGCGCCTTGTTTGTTGGAGCATCCCTCGCTGATCAGGCTGAGCACTTCGCGCTCGCGCTTCGTCAGCGGCTTCTGCCCGGACTCAGACGTGAACATCACCCCCGGGGCGCGACCGCCATCCTTGCTTCGGCCGGCCTGGCTCTCGCGTTCCGGTTTGTGATCGGACTCGGCGGCCGACCCGGGAGAGTGCGATATCTGCTTCATCACGGCGCAGACGCGTTCGGTTTGCTGGAGCGCGTTCTCCACCACCTGCTGCAGATAGACGCGATTGCCGGATGTTTGGGAAAACTGATGGCTGTATTGCTTGATCTCGTTCATGTAGAGCAGCAGCGCTGTCAACGGCCCGTTCAGTTCGCGAGCGATCGCAGCTCCTGCCTCTTCCGCCGCCCGTGCGCGCGCGGCCGACAGTTGCAAGATTTCAAGATTGTCTTCGAGGGGAGTGATGGTTGCCATCCACTTTGAAAAGTACGAATCACCGGCTCGATAGTCTTGCTGCGACATATAACTAACTTATCGGTTTGAGTAAGCTTCATGGTTAATTTCGCAACCAGTAAGAATACGGGGATACCATAGGAAGTGAGGCTAAGCCGTCCGAATTTGCCAGCTATGCTAAAAGCGACAAATACAACCAAACCAACGTGGTTCTGCGGGTCATGACACTCCTGCGTGTCTCCCTGTGAGATCGGTTGAGTCGCATTTGCTTTCCTAATGATCACCCTCCGATTGTTTATGAGCGCAAGTTTGCCTCGAGCGCACGCCTCACGCGGCAAACCATCGCGAGGGGCCGGTTCCCAAGACAGAAATTTCGCTGACGTCGTTCGACGCAGCGCGTCGGCGGGCGCACAACGCCGCGAAGGAACGTCAGGAGCGGCCCAACCTCAGGAACTTCTCGAGGAAGCGTCCCGAGATCACAAACCTGAACCACCAATATGCCATACGCCGCGTTTTCATGGCTCTCATCCGTGCGACCAAGGCGGCCTGCACAGCGTCGATAACGCCGGAGCCGGCGTGCGCGTGTAATGTGCTTCACAATCAGCGAGCGCCAATCGTCGCAGCCGGATCAAGCCCGAGGGCATGCTTTGCGCGAAAGCGCTACAGCCGTCGCCAAGGATTCCGATTTACAAGCCTGGCTGCTCTCGCGATGATCGCCGCCTGAAATCATCCGACAATCAAAAAGGGAAAACGGAGATGTCGCGAGGAAAGGGATATTTGACGGCGATGGCCATGCTGGCCGGCGCTTTGACTTTCAGTTCAGGCCTCGCCGCCCAGACGGCACCGGCACCTGCACCAACGGAGAACGCGGCGCCTACCGCCGACAATGCCGTGATGATCACCGTGTTCCTGAAGCATGATCAGTCGCGCCCCCTCGGCGAACTCAACGCACAGCTCGATCGGCAAGGTTACTACAAGGCATTCCCGCCGGCCGGTGTCGAAGTCGTCAGCTGGTATGTGATGATGGGAATCGGGCAGGTGGTGACGCTGCGGCTGCCGGCGTCACGGCTGCGGGAAGTCAACCGCATTATGGAGAATACCGCCTGGGGCAGCTATCGCACCGAGTTCTATCCAACCTACGACTACAAGGCGATCGGCATTGCCGCGCACGACAAGGCGCAGTAGTCGTCACATCCGGCGCACAATCGAATTGATTTGTGTTTGTGGCGGCAGGCTTGCGCAGGCGAACTTGCTGCGTCCGTGGCCGTCGCAGATCAGCCGAGTCTTGATATCTGTTCCTCGGTCACGACGCGCTCGACATTCTCGGTCTTGCTCTTGATGCGGTAGCGCGGACGTCCGTCGGCTTCGATCGGCAGGCAGGTCACGATAGTGTAGACCTCTCGTTCCTTGACCGTAGCGCGGCCCTGTGGCCCCTGCAGCTGATGATGAACGTCGTCATTGATCGCGTAATTGTGGGCCATCTCTGCCTTCCCGTTGAAAAATGCTTGTAGTCACAACGGCCTCGTAAGGCAACCCGTCGTTGGCCGGATATGAGAAAACGCGCCAAAACAAAAGACTCTAGGCTGTCAGAAGCGCCTTCCGGTTCCCGACCCGCGCGATCGATTTCTCGAGGGCGGTACAGGTCAGCGTGTTGTCCTGCAAGCGCTGCGCGATGTATTCGGCGATTCCTGCCATTTCCTGCTCCTGATCGAACAGATTATTGCCGATACAAAGCATGTCGATGCCCGCCTTCAGCGATTGCAGGCTGGCTTCCTTTGTTCCAAGCGCCTTCTGCAGTCCCTGCATCTGGATATCGTCGGTGATCAGGAGCGTATCGGGGAGCCGCGCGCGCAACCGGCCAAGGCCGGCAGGCGACAACGTCATCGGATTGTCTTTGTCCCATTGCCGCACGATGGCGTGGCTGACCAGCACCGCGTCACCGAACATTTGCGGCGCCAGCGAATAGAACAGTTACTCCTGTTCGGGACGAAGCGATTCCGAAATATCCATGAATTCCTGATGCGAATCCACCAGCGCGCCACCGATGCCAGGAAAATGCTTCAGGCAAAGGCCGATACAAGCCTCGCGAGCGACCTCGCTCACCAGCAGCGCATTGGCCTCGACTTCGCGGATATCGGCGGAGTAGGAACGCTTGATCTTGCCGATATTGGGATTGTCGGGGTTGTAGTCGACGTCGATCACGGGCGCGAAGTCGAAGTGAATGCCGAGCTGCCGCATCTCGGCAAAACTGGCCGCAAGAATGTTCCGCTTTTCGTCCCGAGCGAGATGATTGAATTCCTTTGGACTGGGAAGCGGCTTGAATCCCTTCGCGTCCTTGAGCCGCCGCACCAATCCGCCTTCCTGATCGATGAAAACCATCGGGCTCGATGGCAGGCGGGAGATCTCCGCGCACAAATGGCGCAGCTGTTCGGGCGATTCGATATTGTTGTCGTATTTCCGGGTCTGGCAGGAATAGTCGAACAGGATCACGCCGCCGAGGCCATAACGGGCCGCAAACTCCGTCAGCCATGCCGGGATGGTCTTGCCGAAGAAACCGAGGATGAAGAGTTCGCCGATTTGCATTGCGCTCTTCCGTCAAGCCCCTCGCCAATACGCGCTGATGTTCCCGCGCGGATTCTTGTATGTTAAAACCCGGCGCTTGAATAGCTGCCGGCAACGGCACAACAAGAGTCGACGAGAAGTCATGACAGCACCTTACATTCCACAAATGGCGCGCTACCGCCGGTGGCTCGAGGAACAACGCGGCTTTACCTTCGCCGATTACGAACAGATGCGGCAATGGTCGGTCCGCGAGATCGACGCTTTCTGGCAAAGCATCTGGGACTATTTCGACCTGCAATCGCCGACGCCGCACAGCGCCGTCCTGGCACAACCCAGGATGCCGGGCGCGATCTGGTTTTCGGGCGCGCAGGTCAACTATGCGCGTCAGGTGCTGCGGCACGTCGAGGCGGCGGACGCTGCGGGGATGCCGGCGATCGTCAGCAGCGGTGAGGACGGCGTGCTGAAAGAGACGAGCTGGCCCGAGCTGCGGCGCAAGGTCGGTGCGCTCGCGATCCACCTGAAGGCACAAGGCGTCCGTTCCGGCGATCGCGTCGCCGCCTACCTTCCGAATATCCCCGAGACGATCATTGCCTTTCTCGCCACCGCAAGCATCGGCGCGATCTGGAGCGTCTGTGCTCCCGATATGGCGGCACCAGCCGTGATCGACCGGTTCAAGCAGATCGAGCCAAAAGTTCTGATCGCATGCGACGGCGTGACCTATGCCGGGCGAAGGCACGGGAGAGGCGAAGTGATCGCGGAGTTGCGCCGATCGTTGCCGACGGTCGCGCATGTGATCATCCATAGCGATACGCCCGAGCGCGTGCCTGCCTCTGACGCGCTGCTCTCCACGATCTTGTCGGCAACGGGGGCCGAGATCGACGCGTTCGAACCGGCGTGGCTGCCGTTCGATCATCCACTCTGGATCGTCTATTCGAGCGGCACGACCGGACTTCCCAAACCGATCGTGCACGGGCATGGCGGCGTCATCATCGTGGCGCTGCCGCTGAACGGCGTGCACAACGATATCGGCTGCAGCTACCTGCCCAATTCGTTCGGCGAGCGGTATCATTGGTACAGCTCGACCGGCTGGATCATGTGGAACAGCCAGGTCAACGGCCTGCTCAACGGCACCACGATCTGCATCTTCGACGGCAGCCCGGGCGGATCGAAGGACAATCCGGACTGGACCACGCTGTGGCGTTTCGTCTCCAAAGCTGGCGTAACGTTTTTCGGAGCGGGCGCGGCTTTCTTTGCAAGCGTCACCAAGGCCGGGATCGATCTTGCCACCGTCGGCGACCTCTCGAAACTCCGCGCGCTCGGCTCGACGGGGTCGCCACTCTCGGCCGACACCCAGCAATGGTTCAACGAGCGCTTCGCCCGCCTCGCTGAGGTCAACGGAAGCGAAGCGCAGGCCGACATGTGGTGGGCCAATATGTCCGGCGGCACCGACTTCGCCGGCGCGTTCATCGGCGCCAACCGAGAATTGCCGCAAACCCCGGGCCTGATGCAGTGCCGCCTGTTGGGCGCCGCCGTCGAGGCGTTCAACGAACAGGGCCGTCCCGTGATCGAGGAAGTCGGCGAACTCGTCTGCACCGAACCGATGCCCTCGATGCCGCTGCACTTCTGGAACGACGAAGGCGACGTGCGTTATCGCACCAGCTATTTCGAGACCTATCCGGACAATTTCGACGGCACCGGCCGCGGCGCGGTCTGGCGTCATGGCGATTGGCTCAAGATCAATGCCGACGGATCCTGCGTGATCTACGGCCGCAGCGACGCCACCATCAACCGGCACGGCTTGCGAATGGGCACCAGCGAACTCTATTCCGCGATCGAGGCATTGCCGGAGGTGTTGGACTCGATGGTCGTCGACCTCGAATATCTCGGGCGCGAAAGCTATATGCCGCTGTTCGTGGTCTTGCGCGAAGGTTTCACGCTCGACCGCGCGATGCAGGCGCGGATCAACAATGCGATCGAAGCCGGGCTGTCGCGCCGGTTTCTTCCCAACGAGATGTTTGCCGTGCCCGAGATTCCACGCACGCTGTCCGGCAAGAAGCAGGAACTGCCAATCAAGAAGCTGCTGCTCGGCCACGCGGTCGAGAAGGTCATCAACAAGGACGCGATGGCCAATCCCGGGTGTCTTGAATGGTATCTCGAGTTTGCCGGGAAACATCTGCGGCGGAATGCCGGGGCGGCGTGATATCGCGCTATCTCCGCTGGTTGTAGACGTCAAGGCAGACGGCGCCAAGCAGCACCAGCCCCTTGATCACCTGCTGGTAGTCGATGCCGATGCCGAGGATGGACATGCCGTTGTTCATGACCCCCATGATCATCGCGCCTATGACGGCGCCGCCGACCCTGCCGACGCCGCCATAGGCCGACGCGCCGCCGATGAAGCAGGCGGCGATGACGTCCAGCTCGAAACCGAGCCCGGCCTTCGGGGTTGCCGTATTGAGCCGGGCGGCAAAGACGAGGCCGGCAAGGGCTGCGAGCACGCCCATGTTGACGAAAGTCAGGAATGTGAGCCGCTCGGTCTTGATGCCGGACAAGCTTGCGGCCTTGGCGTTGCCGCCGATGGCATAAATCTGGCGGCCGACCACCATGCGTGTGGTGACGAAGCCATAGAGCGCGATCAGCGCCACCATGATCACCAGCACGTTGGGTAGGCCGCGATGCGAGGCGATCAGATAGGTGAAATAGATCGACACGCCGAACAGCAGCGCGCACTTGGCGACGAAGAAACCATAGGGCTCGACCTCGATACCGTGGGACTGCTGGCGCGCCCGGCCCTTGGCGCTGGCATAGACCAGCGCCAGCGCCAGCACGGCGCCGATCAGCAACGAGGTCGGATAGAGCGTGCCGGCGTCGGGGAACAGCTCGGGGATGAAGCCCGATGACAGCTTCTGGAAGTCCGGTGGAAACGGCCCGACCGACTGTCCCTGCAGTATGGCGAGCGCAAGCCCCTTGAACACCAGCATGCCTGCCAGCGTGACGATGAAAGACGGAATCTTGAAATAGGCGACCCAATAGCCCTGCGCCGCGCCGATCAGCGCCCCGACCACGAGGCACGCGAGGAAGGCAAGCGGATAGGCGACATGATAGCGCACCATCAACACCGCGGCGACGGCGCCGACGAAGCCCGCCACCGATCCGACCGACAGGTCGATATGACCGGTAACGATGACCAGCAGCATGCCTAGCGCCATGATCACGATGTAGCTGTTCTGCAGCACCAGATTGGTGAGGTTGAGCGGCTGCAGCAGCGTGCCGTCGGTCACGACCTCGAAGAACAGCATGATCGCGAACAGCGACAACAACATGCCGTAACTGCGCAAATTGTTCTTGATGAAGCCGACATGCCCCGGAAGTGAAACCGTCTTGTCGGTCATGGCTGCGA
>Ga0207678_10006017_pt1 | contig 10790 bp, 11 predicted proteins | sample KBSC63metaG_FD_184319 | JGI IMG/M metagenome (GOLD analysis project Ga0207678, IMG submission 184319) | Corn rhizosphere microbial communities from Kellogg Biological Station, Michigan, USA - KBS C6-3 metaG (SPAdes) (version 2) | ecosystem: Host-associated > Plants > Roots > Rhizosphere > Soil ...
GGCTTGGGTCAGGTCGAGCGCGAAGACCCGCCCCGACCATCCGAAGACCGCCACGGTCAGATCCGCGTCCGTGGCGTAGGTCACGATGCCGCCGGCCTGCTCCCTGACCCGCTCCCGGCGGGCCCGCTCCTCCGGCGGCAGGTCTCGCTCGTCACCGCCCAGCGTCCGCGGGTCCGCGGCCAGCCGTTCGGCTCCGGTCTCGACATCCAGCGTCCACAGGCAGGTCACCGGGTCGCCGCCGCCCTTGGTGCGCAGGTAGGCCACCCGGGCTCCGTCCGGTGAGATGCGGAACGACCGCGGCACGCCGAGCGTGAACCGCCTGGTCCTGGCCTCCTGGCGCGGGAAACTCTCGGTCATGATCAGCATCTTGCCAGGTCCGGCCGACGCGTAGGCTCGCCACCATGACTGTGGACAGCGTGATCTCAGGCCGGTGCCTGCTGCTGGTGCACGCGCACCCCGATGACGAGTCGATCGGCACCGGGGCGACGATGGCCAGGTATGCCGCCGAAGGGGCGCAGGTCACGCTCGTCACCTGCACGCTGGGCGAACTCGGTGAGATCATCCCGCCGTCGCTGTCCTATCTGGCCGAAGGCGACGGCGGCCGGCTGGGGGAGTACCGCATCGGCGAGCTGAACGCGGCCTGCGCCGAGCTCGGCGTGACCGACCACCGGTTCCTCGGCGGCCCGGGCCGCTGGCGCGACTCGGGCATGATGGGCACCGCGGGCAACGACGATCCGCGCTGCTTCTGGCGGGCCGACGTGGACGAGGCGGCGGACGCGCTGCTCGGCGTCATCCGCGAGGTCCGGCCGCAGGTGCTGGTGACCTACGACGCCAACGGCTTCTACGGGCACCCCGATCACATCCAGGCCCACCGGGTCGCGATGCGCGCCTTCCAGCGCGCCGGCGACCACGGTCCCGCCAAGTTCTACGCCACCGCGGCACCGGATTCGGCCGAGGTCACCACCGAGATCGACGCCTCCGCCTACCTGGACTCCAAGCTGGCGGCGATGCGTGCGCACGCCACCCAGATCGCCGTGGACGCCCCGTTCTTCGCGCTGTCCAACGGCATCAGGCACGAAGCGTCCGGCGTGGAGTGCTACACGCTGCTGGCCGGCCCGCGCGGCCCCGCCGGCCCTGCGGGCGCTACGGGACCCGGCGGGCGCGAGACGGATCTGTTTGCGCAGTAGCCTGCTGGCATGGCGGTACCTGCTGGCATGAATGGCACGACCCGCAAGCGCGAGCCGCAGTGGCCCGTTTCCGTCGGCGTGTACGGCGTGCTGTTCCTGTGCGGCGCGGTGCAGGGGCTGATCGGCAGCTTCCAGTACAGCCACACGGCCGGGCCGGTGCCGGTGGCCGCGCTCATCTCCTGCGCCGTCATCCTCGCCACCTGCGTCCTGGGCGCCTGGGCCACCCGCTCGGTCAGCGGCGCGGTGCTGCCCGGAATTGGCTGGGTCCTCACGTCGTTCGTACTATCCATGCCGGTCTCCAATGGCAGCGTCATCATCACCAGCACCCCGGCGGGCAAGTGGTACCTGTACGGGGGCACGCTCAGCGTGGCCGCCGGGGTGGTCGCATCGTTCGTCGGCGCGATCCGCTGGGCGGGGCGGCGCTAGTGGGAACTGCCGGGTGAGCGACGTCGATCAGGCTGCCTTCCGGCGGGCCGCGGGCCAGTTCCCCGGCGGCATCGTCGTGGTCACGACCAGCGCCGGCCACGCGATGACGGTCAGCGCGTTCGCGTCGGTCTCGCTCGAGCCGCCGCTCGTGCTGTTCTGCGCCGAGAAGATCGCCCGCTTCCACGACGCGGTGCTGACGGCCGGCGCCTGGGCGGTGTCCATCCTGGCCGAGGACGCGGAGAAGACGGCGACCTGGCTGGCCACCCGGGGCCGCCCGCTAGAGGGCCAGCTCGACGACCTGCCGCATCACCCGGGCCCGGCCACCGGCGCGCCGCTGCTCGACGGCGCGCTGGCCGCGCTGGAATGCCAGACCTTCGCCGTCTACGACGGCGGCGACCACAGCATCATCGTCGGCCGCGTGACCGCCGTGGAGGGCCCGGTCGACCCCCCGGCCCGCGGTGCCGCTCCCGGCCCGCCCGCCCGGGGGCCGCTCATCCACCAGGCCGGCCGCTACCACCGCCTCCGTCCGACCGAAGACTGACCCCCGGCTAAGCCAGGATCGCGTCCTCGATGCGGTCGAGCCCCCAGTCCAGGTCGTCCTGGCTGATGATCAGCGGCGGCGCGAGCCTGATCACGGTGCCGTGGGTTTCCTTGGCCAGCACGCCGCGGGCCGCGAGCCGCTCGCACACCTCGCGCCCGGACAGCGACGCGAACTCGAGCCCGGCCCATAGCCCGCGCCCGCGCACGCTGCTGACCACCGAGGACGGCAGCCCGGCCAGCCGGCCGTGCAGGCGCTCCCCCAAGGCCCGGGCCCGGGCCTGGTACTCGCCGGTGCGCAGCATCGCGACGACCTCCCGGCCGACCGCGCAGGCCAGCGGGTTGCCGCCGAACGTCGATCCGTGCTGCCCCGGGTGCAGCACGCCGAGGACCGGCCAGGTCGACACCATCGCGGAGACCGGCACGATGCCGCCGCCCAGGGCCTTGCCGAGCAGGTACGCGTCCGGAACCACGTCTTCGGCCGCGCACGCGAACGTGTACCCGGTGCGGCCGAGCCCGGACTGGATCTCGTCCGCGATCATCAAGATCCCGTGCTCGGTGCACAGCGACCGGATCCCGGCCAGGAACCCGGGCGGCGGGACGACCACCCCGGCCTCGCCCTGGATCGGCTCGACCAGCACGGCGACCACGCGTTCACCCAGTTCGGAAACGACAGCGGTCAGCGCGTCCAGGTCGCCGTAGGGCACGACGCGGAACCCGGGTGTGTACGGCCCGAAGTCGTCGCGGGCGTCGGGATCGGTGGAGAAGCTGACGATCGTGGTCGTCCGGCCGTGGAAGTTCCCGTCGAACGCGATGATCACCGCCTGGTCGCGGGGCACCCCCTTGACCGTGTACCCCCATTTGCGGGCGACCTTGATCGCGGTCTCGACCGCCTCCGCGCCGGTGTTCATCGGCAGCACGACCTCCATGCCGGCCAGGTCGGCCAGCTCGGCGCAGAACGGCCCGAACTGGTCGTGCTGGAACGCCCGGCTGACCAGCGTGAGCCGCTCGAGCTGCCGTTGCGCGGCCGCGATCAGCCGCGGGTGCCCGTGGCCGAAGTTCAGCGCCGAGTACGCGGCGAGCATGTCCAGGTAGCGGCGGCCCTCGACGTCGGTCACCCAGGCGCCCTCGGCCTCGGCGGCGACGATCGGCAGCGGATGGTAGTTGTGCGCGCCGTACTCGTCGCCGAGCTTGAGCAGGCCGGTGGTGGTCTCGGTCATCGTTCTCCCCTCTATGAGCCCAGGGTAAGGGCTCTGCGAACGGGAAAACATCCGCTGACCATGCGTGTCAGCGGAGAATCATTGCGTAATAGCGGGCCGAAACGGCGGTTTATTGTCCAGGCCTCACGGTTTCCTGGCTACCCCGCAGACGGCGACCGCCGCGTCCGGTGAAGCGCCCTCGGGTCCGCGTCCGTCCGGCCGCCACTGCGGGCACGGCACCACGCCGGGTTCGATCAGCTCCAGGCCGTCGAAGAAGCTGGTCAGCTCGTCCGTTCGGCGCAATACGTACGACGCGGGCGCGCTGGCGCCATACCGCGGCCTGGCGCTCTCGTCGTACCGCCGCTGCGCGCTGACGATGTCCTGTTTCGCCGCGATGCCGTCGGCGGCCACCAGGTAGCTGCCCGCGGGCAGCGCGTCCATCAGCTGGCTGGCGATCGACCGGGCGGCGCCGTAGTCGCCCACGTGGCCGAGGACGCCCAGCAGGATCAGCGCGACCGGCCGGGAGAGGCTGAGCGCGCTGCCCGCGCCGGCCAGCACCGCGGCCACGTCGCGCAGGTCGGCCTCGGTGTAGCAGACCGCGCCGCCCGGCGTGCTGGCCAGCATCGGGTTGCCGAGCAGCGCCTTGGCGTGCAGCAGGACCGCCGGGTCGTTGTCCGCGTAGACGATCTTGCTGTCCGGCGCGATGCGCTGCGCGATCTCGTGGGTATTGCCGCCCGCGGGCAGCCCGGCGCCGACGTCGAGATACTGCCGGATCTTGGCCGGCCCGGCCAGGAAGCGCACCGCCCGGACCAGGAAGGCGCGCTCGGCCCTGGCTATCTCGGCGAGGTGCGGGAAGTCCCGGCCGATCTCCTCGCCGGCCGCCTTGTCGGCGGCGAAGAAGTCCCGGCCGCCGAGCCAGTAGTTCCACACCCGCGCCGGGTGCGGTGCGCTCACGTCGAGCCCGGCCGGGGGCGGTCCCCACGGCTCGGCCGCCGCCCGCTCCGGCTCCCCGGCACCAGAGCTGCCAGAACGGCCAGAGCTGCCAGAACGGCCAGAACGGCCAGAGCGGCCAGAGCGGCCAGAGCCAGCCGGACGGCCGGCGCTGACCGGCCCGCCAGAACGTGCCGGGCCGGCGCCGTGACCGGCGTCAGGAACGGTGGCCTCGTGCTTGCCTTCGGAAGCGCGCCTGCGGAACATCTGTCAAATTTTGCCGCACCCGGGTAAGTGCGTACGCCGTTTCCGGCTAGCCCATCGCCCCGGGGCGGAGTTCGCGCAGCCGCGCGGCCGCGGCCGCGACGCGCTCGTCGGTGGCGGTGAGCGCCACCCGGACGTGCCGTTTCCCGGCCGGACCGTACAGCTCGCCGGGGGCGACCAGGATGCCGCCCTCGGTGGCGAGCAGTTCGGCCGCGGACCAGCAGTCGTGCGCCGGATGCGTAGCCCACAGGTAGAGGCCCGCCTCGGAGTGGTCGATGGCCCAGCCCGCCTCGGCGAAGGCCGCCAGCAAGACGGACCGCCGGGCCGCGTACCGCTCCCGCTGCTCCGCCGCGTGCGTATCGTCGGACAGCGCCGCCGCCATCGCCGCCTGCACCGGGCCCGGCATGATCAGGCCGGCCTGTTTCCTGATCGCCAGCAGGTCCGCGACCAGCGCCGGGTCGCCGGTGACGAACCCGGCCCGGTAACCGGCCAGGTTGGAGCGCTTGGACAGCGAGTGGACCGCGAGCAAGCCGTCGTGCGACCCGCCGCACACGTCTGGATGCAGCACGGAAACCGGCGCGGCATCCCAGCCCAGCGTGATGTAGCACTCGTCGGACGCCACCACCACGCCGCGTTCCCTGGCCCAGGCCACCACCTTGCGCAGGTGCTCGGCCGGCAGCACCCGGCCGGTCGGGTTGGACGGCGAGTTCACCCAGACGAGGCGCACCCTCCCCGGCTCGGGGGGGCTCGGGGGGGTCGTCCCCCCCGGCGGCAAGCAGGGCCCCGCGGCCAGCAGGCTGTCCGCGGCCAGCACCGAGGCCCCGGCCAGCCGCGCGCCGATGTCGTACGTGGGGTACGCCAGCTCGGGCTGCAGCACCACGTCGCCCGGCCCGAGGCCGAGCATGACCGGGAGCCAGGCGATGAACTCCTTGGTGCCCACCACCGGCAGCACGTCGTCCGGCGACACCGGAACCCCGTGGGCGCGCGCCAGCCAGCCCGCCGCCGCGGACCGCAGCCGCGGCGTGCCCCACGTCGCCGGGTATCCGGGCGCGTCCGACGCCGCGGCCAGCGCGTCGCGGATCAAGCCGGGCACCGGGTCGACGGGCGTTCCCATGGACAGGTCCACGGCGCCGTCCGGGTGCAGCCCGGCCTTCTCGCGCAGCGGCGCGATCCGGTCCCAGGTGAAGACGGGAAGCCGGCTCGCGAGCGTCATTCCTCGGCGTTGATGCCGGCCGGCAGCGCCGCTACCACGGGGTGGTCCTTGCCGGTCTTGCCGGTCTTGGAGGCGCCGCCGGGGGAGCCGAGGTCCTCGAAGAAGTCGACGTTGACCTTGTAGTATTCCTTCCACTGGTCAGGTACGTCGTCTTCGTAGTAGATCGCCTCGACCGGGCAGACCGGCTCGCACGCGCCGCAGTCCACGCACTCGTCGGGGTGGATGTAGAGCATGCGCTCGCCCTCGTAGATGCAGTCAACGGGGCATTCCTCGATGCACGCCTTGTCAAGCACATCAACGCAGGGCTGCGCGATGATGTAGGTCACGGGTGAACTCCTGTCGTCGTCTTGCTGCTAACAGTATGGCGGGTTGCCGGACGATGCCGCCTCAGCCAGCGACGATACCGGTCTTCCCTGACGGTGATGTCGGGTTGGACACGCGCTGCCAGCCCATACTGCCACTGGCGGCCTTCCAGGAGAAACCGGCATACCGTACTTGGCTGAGGTGGTACGCCTGGGCGTGCGCGACCAGCCAGCCGGCCACGGTCCAGCCGGCGGCCGGCCGGACGTGCAGGACCGCGGTGGTGCTGCTCTTTTTCTGGCCCGAACGGTCCGTGGTGATCCGCACCACGACGGCTTTCCGCCCGCCCGGCCCGAACGTCTGGCCGATCTGCCGCTCCACCCCCGCCAGGTTCGCCTTCCCGGCCGGGGTGTACCAGCAGGACACGTTGTGCGGTGACTTTCCGGTGAAGTAGCCGGTCAGCTGCCTGGCGATGTCGGTCCACTGCTGGTAGGCCGAACCGTCCGCGCTGTGCTGCACCTCCTGAGCCGCCTGGTAGACGGGCATCGCGGTGTAGCCGTGCACCTTGGCCAGGGCGGTGTAGAACTTGGTGGTGGCGTAGACCGGGTCCTGGAGCTGGGTGGCCGAGCCCCAGCCTTCCGAGGGGCGCTGCTGGAAGATCCCGACCGAGTCCCGGTCGCCGTAGTCCAGGTTGTGCAGCTTCGATTCCTGCAGCGCGGCGGCCAGCGCGATGGTGACCGCCTGCCGCGGCAGCCGGTGCCTGGCCGCGACGCCCGCGATGGTGGCCGCGACCTCCGCCTGCTCGGGGTCGAGGTCGATGGCCTGCACGCCGGTGCCCGCCTGGCAGCCCGGCGCCGGGGGAGGAGCGGTGACGTTCCGGAAGCTGTGGTAGATGAGGTAGCCGGCCGCCACCAGCACCAGCACAAGCGTGGTCCCGACAATGGCCCTGGCCCGGACCCGAGCGGGATTGTGCGGCACAGAATCAGAAGCTACCGCCACACAGACCCCGGATGCGCCCGTCTCGCCATCGCTCCGGCCCCACTAAGCTCGCCGGGTATGAGCGCTAGCGTGCTACCTGACCTCATCGATGAGCTGTGGGAGCGGCGGGCCGAACTGTCGCCGGCCGACACCGCGGCGCGTTCGGCGGTGGTCGCCGCGGTGGACGCGGTCGACGCGGGCGAGGCCAGGGTGGCGTACGTCGACCCGGCTACCGATCAGGTGGTGGTGGACGAGCGGGCCAAGCGGGCCATCCTGCTGGCCTTCCGGGTGCTGCCGATGGCCAGCTCCCAGGTGGGTGACTTCAGGTACGACGACCGGGTCCCGCTGAAGACCCGGCTGGACGGCGTGCGGGTGCTGCCCGGCGCGATCGCCCGGTGGGGCTCCTACGTCGCGCCGGGGACGGTGCTGATGCCGTCGTTCGTCAACATCGGCGCGTACGTGGACTCCGGGACGATGGTCGACACCTGGGCCACGGTCGGCTCGGCCGCCCAGATCGGCAAGAACGTCCACCTGTCCGGCGGGGTCGGGATCGGCGGCGTTCTCGAGCCGCCGAACGCGGTGCCGGTCGTGGTCGAGGACGAGGCGTTCGTCGGGTCCCGGTGCATGGTCGTCGGCGGCGCCCGGGTGCGCCGCGGCGCCACCCTCGGGGCGGGCGCCATCCTCACCCCGACCACCCACGTCATCGACGTGGAGACCGGCGACGAATTGCCCCAGGGCGAGGCCCCGGCCTGGTCGGTCTGCGTGAGCGGAACCCGGCCGCGGAAGTTCCCCGGCGGCGAGTTTGGCATGCCGTGCCTGCTGGTCCTCAAGCGCCTGCCCGAAGGTTCCCGGCACGACAAGGCCACCCTGAACGCCATCCTCCGCGACCACGGCGTCGACGCGTAATCCGCCGTCGCGCGCCTGCGCGGACCAGCCGGCCGGGGTGACTACCTTTGGTAGCACGATGAACGGAAATCCCGAGCCGCACCGGCGGGTCCGCCGCCAGGGCCCCGCCACGCTGCGGGGCAAGAACATACCCCAGACAACGACCGATCAGCGGTTGCTGGACCGGCGCGGTCCTTCCGACTGGGTGCACACCGACCCGTGGCGGGTGCTGCGGATCCAGGCCGAGTTCGTGGAGGGGTTCGGCCTGCTGGCCGAGCTCGGTCCCGCGGTCTCGGTCTTCGGCTCGGCGCGGACCGGGCGGGGCAGCCGCGAGTACGACATCGCCGAGCGCACCGCGGGCGGCCTGGCCCGGGCGGGCTACGCCGTGATCACCGGCGGCGGCCCGGGAATCATGGAAGCGGCCAACAAGGGCGCCTCCGAGGCCGGCGGCGTCTCGGTGGGCCTGGGCATCGAGCTGCCCCGGGAGATGGGGCTGAACGACTTCGTCGACATCGGCCTGGAGTTCCGCTACTTCTTCGTGCGCAAGACCGTCTTCATCAAGTACTCGCAGGCGTTCGTGGTCCTGCCCGGCGGGTTCGGCACCATGGACGAGCTGTTCGAGGCGCTCACCCTGGTCGCCACCGGCAAGATCACCAAGTTCCCGATCGTCCTGGTCGGCCGGGAGTACTGGTCCGGCCTGCTGTCCTGGCTCAAGGAAACCATGCTCGCCAGGGCGAACATCGGCCCCGCCGAGTTCACGCTGATCAGCGTCGTCGACGAGCCCGAGGAAGTAGTGGCCGTCATCCGCGAGGCCCACGACGGCCAAGGCCTGATCGGCTAGCGCAGCTCCCCGCCGATCGCCGGCCACCCGGCCCATTCGCCCACGCAGCCCGTCCACCCACCACCCGGCCCGTCTCGCCGGCCACGCAGCCCGCCCGTGTTTCCTCTGTTCCCTCCAGCCCGGCAAGCACACAGACACCAGCGCGACGCCAGCATGAACCGGCACAATGTGACATTGGTCCGGTTATGACCGGTACGTTGTCACATCGTGCCGGTTAGCGGCCCGCCTACCGGACCCCACTGACTCCCCGTGTCACTACTGCATGTATACGTTGGTCTATCGGTGGGACTAGCGCCTACCGCTCCGCGTTGCGTGATCGTCGGAGACGAGTGCAGCTCGTGCTGTCCTGGCAGCACGGATTGCACTCGATGCCGATCTAGGCCAGGCCGCGGACAGCCCAAGCGGGGGACCGGCGGCCGAGGATGGATTCGGTCATGTCGGCGCAGCGACGGACCTCGGCCACGTGACGGGTGCGGAGCACGCTCGCGCCCAGCCAGGCGCATACCGCGGCGACCGCCTCGGTGCGCGCCAGCCCGTGCGGGCCGTCCAGACCCGTGGGCCCACCCAGTTCGGCGCCGCCTTCGAGGTCGGCGAGCCTTTCCAGGTCGGCCAGTACGGGCCAGCCGGCCCGTACGACCGCCTCGATCCCGGCCGGGGCGGCCTGGACCAGGATGCGCCGGGCCGCGATCCCCCGCCGCGCGGCCGCCTCAGCCGCGTCTGCTCCGGGGCAGATCAGCGCAGCGCCGGTGCGTGCCGCCAGGGCGGCGTCCCGCACCAGGTCAGCGTCCTCGTGCTCGCCGCAGACGCGCACGCCGCTGACCGTCCGGCGGATGGCCGGCACTAGCGCGGCGTCGTCCCCGGCGTCGACCAGCCCGGCTCCGGCCGCGGCGGCCGCGGCCGCCTCCTCCACCGTCGCGACCGGTGCGAGCAACGCAATTCCCGGCTCGCTGCGCCACGGATGCGACATCACGGACCGAGCATGGCACGATTCGTATGTGCCTGTTGTATTCCTCATCGCGATCGCCGTGGTTCTCGTCGGCATTTTCTTCGCCGCGACCGGCCGGGGCGGCGAACTGGCCTATGAGCAAGCCGACCATGCCCCGCTCGACCTCGGCCCGGTATCCGCGGCGGACGTCGCGCTGCTCCGCCCGCCCACCGCCATGTGGGGCTACAACATGCAGGTAACCGACGAGGCCCTGGACCAGATCGCCAAGGCGATGCGCGAGCGCGACGTCACGATCGCTTATCTGCAGGAGCAGCTGGCGTCCTTCGAGCACAACGGCTCCTACTCCGAATCACGAGGCACCCACGCCCGCCAGGCCCCCGGTGCCCTCGATCCTCCTGGTGCCCCCGGTGCCCTCGACGCCCCCGGTGCCTTCGATCCCGCCGGTGCTTTCGATTCCTCCAGCTTCCTGGAGACCCTCTTCCCGGAGACCCCCGGGCCGCCCACCATCCCCGATCCGCTGGAGCCGCCGACCGACCCCGCGGGCCCGGAGCCCTCCGATACCGTCGACGCCCTAGAACCACAAAACGCCCTTGAACGCCAGGACGCCCCAGAAACCCCAGACGCCTCGGAATCCGAGGACCCCACGGAACCCCAGGTCGCCCTGCAACCCCAGGACACCCTCCACTCCCCGGAGCCAGCTGAACCTCACCAGGGCCCGGAAACGCACGAGCCATCGGAATCTCCCGAGTCGGCCGCCGCCGCGGAGCCTCCCGCCGCCGCCGCCACCGCCGCCACCACCGCCACCACCGCCGCGGAGCCTCCCGCCGCCGCGGCCACTGATGCCGCGGCGACCGATGCTGCGCCGACCGTCCCGGTCCCCGCGCCGCCGCAGACCCCGCTGGTTCTCAAGGCCTCCGCGCCCAAGCCCGAACGCCAAGAGCCGACCCAGCCCTCGCCGGTTCTCCCGGATCCCGGGGAAGAGCACGACGCGACCCAGCCCGCCGCGACCACGGATCCGGACGACCCGCCCGGTCCACAGAGCGCCTTCGACACGCACGGCTGGTGGGCCGAGCAGCAGGAAGCC
>Ga0207678_10006018_pt1 | contig 10790 bp, 10 predicted proteins | sample KBSC63metaG_FD_184319 | JGI IMG/M metagenome (GOLD analysis project Ga0207678, IMG submission 184319) | Corn rhizosphere microbial communities from Kellogg Biological Station, Michigan, USA - KBS C6-3 metaG (SPAdes) (version 2) | ecosystem: Host-associated > Plants > Roots > Rhizosphere > Soil ...
ACTCGGCGTAGGCGAGCGCCGCGAAGCAGCAGGCAATGGCCGCGATGATGAACGCGATCATCAGCGCCGGCCCGGCCTGCACCGCGCCGGTTCCGGTCAGCACGAAAATGCCCGTGCCGATGATGGCGCCGACGCCGAGAAAGGTCAGATCGAGCGCACCGAGCGACTTTCTCAGGCCCGTGCGATGCGCACCGGCGAGCAGGTGCTCGATACTTTTCTTGCGAAACAGGGACATGGGCGGATACCTCCAGACAACGCGAAGCCGGACACGAACAGGGACGCAAACACGCGTCGGCTTCGTGGAAAACCCGGGATTTTATCGGAGGGAAGGCAGCTCGCCGGTGGCTTTCAGGCGATTGGACATCAAGAGTATTCGGCGCTTTGACGCTTTTCGGACTGAAATTTGCGCTATCAGCGGCGTATTGGCTCAAAAATCCTCGAATGCGGCGCGCACGAGGAATTTTCGCGCCAATGCACGCGAATGGTGCAAATGCTTCAAAACGACTCAGCCCGCCATGGCCGGATTCATGTCGACAAGCCGGTTGCTCATCACATAGAAGGTCAGTTCCGCGTTGTTCGAGAGCTTCATCTTGTCGAGCAGGCGCGAGCGGTAGACGCTCACCGTTTTCACCGAGAGCGACAGCGCGTGGGCAATGTCCGTCAGCCGCTTGCCCGACGCGAGCATGCAGAGCGTCTGGAATTCGCGGTCCGAGAGCTTCTCGTGAGGCAACTGCTCCGAATCCAGCGACACGTAGGCCGCGAGCGCCTCGGCCATCGCGGGGCTCACGTACTTGCGGCCCGCCGCGACCTGCTGGATCGCGTTGATCATCAGCGCGGGGTCGGCGGTTTTCGAGAGATAGCCCGCCGCGCCCGCCTTGAGCGCGCGCACGGCGTACTGATCCTCGCGATACATCGAGAACATCAGCACCGGCAGGCGCGGCGCCTGGCGCTTCATGCGCTTGAGCACGTCGACACCGTTGATGTCGGGCAGCGAAATGTCGAGCAGCGCCACGTCGACGGGGCGCTGCACCGCGTAACTGAGCGCCTGGGCGCCGGTTTCGGCCTCGAACACATGCGAGGCGATGCCGCGCTCGATCAGCAGTTGCGAGACGCCGCGGCGCACGATCGCGTGGTCGTCGGCAAGCAGGACCCTGAGTGTCAAGACGCAGCCCTCACGAGTTGAGCGCAAAGCGCGCGGGCCGGATCGGCGACACGGCGGCGTGCGAAGCCGTCAGCGGGAAGCGGGCACGCACGGCGGTGCCGCCCGTCGCGGAGGCGGTGATGCGCAGGCTGCCGCCCAGCGCCTCGCAACGCGAGCGCATGCCGCTCAAACCCATGCGCCCGGGCTTGCGGCGCGCGGCGGCCGTCATGCCGCAGCCGTCGTCTTCGACGAACAGCGTGACGAAGCGCGCATCCCCCTCCGCGTTCACCTCGATATGCACGCGCGCCACGCTCGCGCGGGCGTGCCGGGCGACGTTGCTGAGCGCTTCCTGCGCGACGCGGAAGATCGCGAGCGCAACGGGTTCGCCAAGGCGCGCGAGCCGTGCGTCGGGTGCGCAGGTGAACGTCACGTCGAGCGACGTGCTCGCCGCGAAGCGTTCGGCCCAGTCGGCGAGCGCGCGGGCGATGCCGTCGTCCAGCTGCGGCGCGCTCAGGCCCGCGACGGCCTGTTGATTCGCCTCGCACACCGCATCGAGCGACTGCTTCGCGATGCCGAGCGCTTCGGTGCACGGCGCCGGAGCGTCGGCGGGCAGCCACGTTTCGAGGCGCGCCAGCGCGAAGCGCGCGGCGGTCAGCGCGGCGCCGGCGGCGTCGTGCAGTTCCTGCGCGAGCATGCGGCGCACGCGCTCGTCGGTGGCCGCGAGCTGGGTGGAAAGCTGATGCACGCGTGCCGAGAGACGCTGGATTTCGCGATCCGCGGCCAGCTTGGCGTCCATCAGCGCGGACAGCGCCGAAGCCGGGCAAGCGGCGGCATCGTGCGCGGCGTACGTTCCAGCCGCCTCGCCAGGCGCGAGCGCCGGCGACTGAACGTCGCAAAAGGTCGCATGGCGTGGCTGGCTCTGATCCAGTACAGAAGCAGTCGACGTCTTCATTTCAACTTTTCCTCGCAGGGAGCGCAGTCAGCTACGTTCGCGCCAGTCCGACACCGCGACGTAACCAAATTTACACTCTGTAACAGCAAGAACGTCCCGTCGCGCCAAGGCTAGCGCTCGTTCCAATGTTGCGGATCATATCTCAAAAATATTATAAGTCTATGTCCCGTAAGGCTTCGAACAGCGAACTTCATGCCGTTTCGCAAGTTAGCGACACCTGCGCTTGTCGGAAAAACGCCTACAGGCCGCGTAACGGGCCGCAACACTTGTAACTTTCAGATCGCCCCGTTCGGATAAAAACGTGAAAAGCGGGCGAAAAAAAACCGGAGCGCGAGGCTCCGGTTCTCTGGAAAGCGTGTCTGCCGACGGGTCAGCCGACGAAAGCCTTCTCCACCACGTAATGGCCCGGATGGTTGTTGCTGCCTTCCTGGAAGCCCATCTGGTCGAGCAGTTCGCGCGTGTCGCGCAGCATGTGCGGGCTGCCGCAGAGCATCACGCGGTCGTTTTCCACCGAGAACGGAGCCACGTCGAGATCCGAGAACAGCTTCTTGGTTTCGATCAGGTCGGTGATGCGGCCGCGATTCGCGAATTCCTCGCGCGTGACGGTCGGGTAGTACACGAGCTTCTCCTGGATCAGCTCGCCCAGGTGCTCGTGGGCCGGCAGGTGCTCGGTGATGAAATCCTTGTACGCGAGTTCGTCGACGAAACGGCAGGTGTGCGTGAGCACGATCTTGTCGAAGCGGTCGTAGACGTCCGGGTCCTTGATGATCGACATGAACGGCGCGAGCCCCGTGCCCGTGGACAGCAGCCACAGCGTCTTGCCGGGCAGCAGGTTGTCGGCGACGAGCGTGCCGGTCGGCTTCTTGCCGATCAGCACCGGATCGCCCACCTTCAGATGCTGAAGACGCGACGTGAGCGGGCCGTCCTGCACCTTGATGCTCAGGAATTCGAGATGTTCTTCGTAGTTCGCGCTCGCGAGGCTGTAGGCGCGCAGGAGCGGCTTGCCGTCGACTTCGAGGCCCACCATCGTGAACTGGCCGTTTTCGAAACGGAACGCTGAGTCACGCGTGCAGGTGAAGCTGAAAAGCGTATCGGTCCAGTGATGGACGCTCAGAACGGTTTGAGGATTAAGGTTGCTCATGGCTTCTTGGATAGTGCGAAAACGGTGGCGCCAGCGGCACGCGGCCGGGCACGAACAAGGACAAGGTGCTGCGCGAAAGAGGCTGGCAAGCGGGCTGGCCGCGCAACTTCGACACAAACTCGGTGCAGGTTCGGCGCTTTTCGCGAGAAAAAGGCGCAGCCCGGCGAATCCGCTATTTTAACGCGACAGTCATTCCGGCGTTGCGCCGCCGCCAAATGCCGATTGCGGCAAGTGGGCGCAACCGCTTCGTGAGCGGCATGGCGGGTCGCAGAAAGTGCGCTTCCCGAAGGCGACGGCCCGGGTTTTCGGCACGCCGGGCGCGGCCATAACCGGTAAAAATCCGTCGAGCCCGCATGATAGCAACTGGGGCGCGCTTGAGCGGCCAATGTCCCTGCTGGCGTCAGGCTGGGCGCCTGCGCGCGACGGACGGCCACAGCGTCCGTCGTCGCGCTAGAAAGGCGCGCCGTGCGCGCTCAGACGCGCTGGTCCGTCGACGGCTTTTCCCAAAGATCCACGCCGCCTTCCTTCGCATGCTGGTCGATTTCCGCGAGTTCCTCGCTGGAAAACGCCAGGTTCTTCAGCGCGCCGACGTTCTCCACGACCTGCTCCGCCCGGCTCGCGCCGATCAGCACCGACGTCACGCGCCCGCCGCGCAGCGCCCACGCGAGCGCCATCTGCGCGAGGCTCTGGCCGCGGCGCCCGGCGAGTTCATTGAGCTTCCTGACATGCTCGATGTTCGCCGCGCTCAGGTGCGCTTCCTTCAGCGACCCGCCGCCGGGCTTGTTGATCCGCGCGTCCTGGGGAACGCCGTTCAGGTACTTGCTGGTGAGAAGCCCCTGCGCGAGCGGCGTGAACGCGATGCTGCCCGCGCCGATGTCGTCGAGCGTATCGAGCAGTTCGCTCTCGATCCACCGGTTCAGCATGTTGTACGACGGCTGGTGAATAAGAAGCGGCACCTTGTGCCCGGCCAGCAGCTTCGCCATTTCGCGCGTCTTGGCCGCGGAATACGACGAGATCCCGACATACAGCGCCTTGCCCGAGTGCACGGCGGTGGCGAGCGCCCCGGCCGTCTCCTCGAGCGGCGTGTCGGCGTCGAACCGGTGCGAGTAGAAGATGTCGACGTAGTCGAGGCCCATGCGCTTCAGGCTCTGATCGAGGCTCGCGAGCACGTACTTGCGCGAGCCGCCGCCCTGGCCGTACGGCCCGGGCCACATGTCCCAGCCCGCCTTCGACGAAATCAGCAGCTCGTCGCGGTAGGGCTTGAAATCGTCCTTGAACAGGCGCCCGAAATTGGTTTCCGCACTGCCGTACGGCGGGCCGTAGTTGTTCGCCAGATCGAAGTGCGTGATGCCGAGATCGAACGCGGTGCGCAGGATGTCGCGCTGCGTGGAGAGGGGCGTGGTATCGCCGAAGTTGTGCCAGAGCCCCAGCGACAACGCCGGCAACTTCAGGCCGCTGCGGCCGCAGGTGCGGTATTCCATCTGCGAATAGCGTTCGGAAGCTGCTTCGTAAGCCATGACGGGTTTTCCTCGATCGGGATGAAACGGTTGAGTGGCGGCGGCGCCAAACCTGACATGTTAGCCAATCGCGCCATGCGGCGCAGGTTCCCGGACGCTTGTCCCGCTATTCGAGATGGCCAAATGGACGATCGCGGGAACGATCACGCCTGACGAAAGCCAAAAGCAAATTCTTAGCAAGGAGCTTCCCGGATGGATCTGATCGAAAAATTACACCCAGCTTACGACGTACTGCTTGCCGCCGGCATCAAATACGGCTTCGATGTCTGCATGGCGATCCTGATCGTCATCGTCGGCTGGTGGATCTCCAACCGCGTCGCGAATGCGCTCAGGCGCGCGCTCGGCCGCACGAACGCCGACACGACGCTCACGCCCGTCCTCGCGAGCCTCGCGCTCTGGGCGATCCGCGTCATCGCGATCGTGGCCGCGCTCGGCAAGTTCGGCATCGCGGCGGCGAGCATCCTGACCGTGCTCGGCGCGGCTGGCCTCGCGATCGGTCTTGCGCTCCAGGGCACGCTCCAGAACATCGCCGCGGGGCTGATGCTGCTGCTTCTGCGGCCGTTTCGCGTGGGCGACTACATCGAGGGCATCGGCACGACGGCTGGCACCGTGAACGAAATCGGGCTTTTCACCACGCGCCTCACGAAGGCGGACGGCATCGTCATGTTCGTGCCGAACAGCACGATATGGGCGAACCCGGTGACCAACTACAGCGCGAACGAACGCCGCCGCGTGGTGGTGAACTTTCATGTTCCGCACCAGCAGAGCGTCGAGCATGTGCTCGCGTCGCTGAAAACGATGGTGGAAAGCGATTCGCGGATCGTCGACCAGCCCGCCAGGCCGTGGATCGCCGTGACCGATTACACCGATACCGGCGTGAAGATCAATGTCGGCGCGTGGACGCGCACGGGTGATCACGCGAACGTGCAGGCGGACCTGCTGCGTCAGATCCAGCCGCTGACGAAGCCGGAACCCGCACCCAGTGTGGACGAGCCGGTGAACGCCTAGTAAGCTTGCGCGCCCAGAACTCCGGAAGAGGATCCATGACGAAGGCGATTTCCCTCGCGCTGCTGGTCGGCGGCATCGTGCTGCTTTATTTCGGCGGCACGTCGTTTCATTCGCTGAGCAACGACGTTTCGCGCTTTTTCACCGGCTCGCCGACCAACAAGACGATCTGGCTGATCGCCGGCGGCGTGATCGCCACGCTCGCCGGACTGATCGGGCTTGCGGTCCCGGGGAAGCGCTGAGCGCCGCCGCTCAGACCAGCGCCACTTCCGCCTTCGACGCCGAGCGCGTGCCCGGCAGCGCGGCATTGCTCGCCCCGCGATAGGTGAAGACGAGCGAGAACTTCACCTGATCGGTGAGATTCTTGCCCGCCGAGTGCAGCGTGTTGCAGTGGAAGAACACCACGTCGCCGGCTTTCAGTTCGGGCGAGACGGCCGTGCGGATGAGCGCCGCGTTTTCGGGCAGGTCGGAGCGGAAAAACTTGGCGTCGTCGAAGCGCTCGGATGTGAAAGGCAGCTTGTGCGACATCGGCACGAACCACAGGCCGCCGTTTTCCACGGTCTCCGAGCCGAGCGCGACCCACGCGGAAACGAGATCGTCGCGCTCGAACGCCCAGTAGCGCACGTCGCGATGCCAGCCGGTCAGGCTGCCGTAGGCCGGGTGCTTGGTCATCACGCAGTTGTGATGGGCACGCGACAGATACGGCGCCTCTCCGAAGTAAAGCTCCATCCAGCCGCGCACTTCCGGCGACGTGGCCCATTCGCTGAAAAGCGGATCGCGGGCGTACGCGTCGAGCAGGCGGCGCACGGTATGGCCGCCGGGCGCGTCCTTCGAATCCGGCGCGCCCGGATATTTCAGATCGGCTTCGAACTCGACTGGCGCAGCCGCCTCCAGCAACTGCCTTCGCGCGACTTCGCGCATCGCCTCGCAGCGCTCGGGCGGCACGAGTCCCTGCACCACCACGTACCCCGTTTCACGCAGCGCGTGGACCTGTTCTTTCTTGGATTTGAGCGACGATTGATCAGACATTTCAACTCACAGTAAGCGCATTCGCGAAGCGCGACATTGGCGAAACGCGCGCCGCAAATTAGGGCGACTACATCGATTGTAAATCCCCCTCGCCCGCCGCCGCTCGAAAGCCTGTCATTTCGGACATCAAACCCTTTTAAGTGCCAGCCTCATACATTCGCAGGGAAAACGCGGACTTACCTCAGTAACAAATGTCTTGTAGGCTTCGTGCGTCAATTCGGTGCAACTTCGAAGCAACTATTCCCTCGAACGTTGAGCGCTTTTTTTGAGACGACTATCGTCGAGCTTGCATGCACTGCAACCGACCCAACATTGAGCCATGACCAACCGATTCGCCTCCAGCATCACCTGCGTCGCCGTCCGGGCCGCGCGTCCGGCGCGACGCGGTGTCGTTCGCGCGCTGCGCCATCACTCGGCGCGCACGCAGGCCCTCGCGGAGCAACTGAAGCACGTGTATCCCGTAGATGGCATCCGTTCGTGGTTTCGCGGTTTCTTTTCCACGCTGCGCGTGCGTGCGGCCACGCGCCGCATGTCGCTCAAAACGCTGCTGCGCCGGCCCGTGCAACTGCGCGCGCCGGTTCCGAAGGTGAAGCCGGCCGTGCTGACGAGCCGCCGTCCACGACGCCTTTCGACGGCCAGCGCCGGCTGGTTCGCCTTCGCGGCGCGCTGACGCGCGACCTTCGTCCGGCGAGCGCCGGATAGTCGGTGTAGCCCCGCTCGCCGCCGCCGTGAAGCGTGGCGTCGTCGGGTTCACAGAGCGACGCACTGCGCCGGAAACGCTCGCCAGATCGTGATTCGCCACGAAAGCGCGGCTGAACGCCACAGCGTCCGCCGCGCCGCTTTCGATGCGCGCTTGCCATTCGAGCGTCATTGAAGCCTGCTCAGATGCCCAGCCGAGGCATCCGCGACGAGCGCAAGAGATGCACCACGACGCCGCGGCAGCGCGCCGCCTGCGCACTCCCTGCAAACGAAAAAAAACCCGTCAGGCGCAACGCCTGACGGGTTTTCCAGTCGGAGCCAGGACGCCTTACGCGACCCGTGCGACCGGTTCGGTGCCGGCTGCTTCGGCCAGCACGAGCGCCTTGTCGGCGAACTCCCACGAAAACTCCGGCTCTTCGCGGCCGAAATGGCCGTACGCCGCCGACTTCTCGTAGATCGGGCGCAGCAGGTCGAGCATCTGGATGATGCCCTTCGGACGCAGGTCGAAGTGCTCGAGCACGAGCTTCGTGATTTCCGCGTCCGACACGCGGCCAGTGCCGAACGTGTTGACCATCACCGAAGTCGGACGCGCGACGCCGATTGCGTACGAAACCTGGATCAGGCAGCGCGACGCGAGGCCGGCGGCGACCACGTTCTTCGCCACATAGCGGCCGGCGTAGGCGGCGGAGCGGTCCACCTTCGACGGGTCCTTGCCCGAGAACGCGCCGCCGCCGTGCGGCGCTGCGCCGCCGTACGTGTCGACGATGATCTTGCGGCCCGTCAGCCCGCAATCGCCTTGCGGACCGCCGATCACGAAACGCCCCGTCGGGTTCACGAGGAACTTGATGTCGCCCTTGATCAGTTCCGCAGGCAGCGTGGGCTTGATGATCTCCTCGATCACGGCTTCGCGCAGGTCCGACAGTTCGATGTCCGGCGCGTGCTGCGTGGAGAGCACGACGGTGTCGATGGAATGCGCGCGGCCGTCGACGTAGCGCACGGTCACCTGCGACTTCGCGTCCGGACGCAGCCACGGCAGGCGGCCGTCGCGGCGCAGGTTCGCCTGGCGCTCGACCAGACGGTGCGACAGGTGGATCGGCAGCGGCATCAGCTCGGGCGTTTCGTCGCAGGCGTAGCCGAACATCAGGCCCTGGTCGCCGGCGCCCTGGTCGAGGTTGTCGTCGTGGGCGGTGTTCACGCCCTGCGCGATGTCCGGCGACTGCTTGTCGTAAGCGACGAGCACCGCGCAGCCGCGATAGTCGATACCGTAGTCGGTATTGTCGTAGCCGATGCGCTTGATGGTTTCACGCGCGACCTGGATGTAATCGACGTTGGCCGTGGTCGTGATTTCGCCCGCGAGGACGACGAGACCGGTATTGCACAGCGTTTCGGCCGCGACGCGCGAATGCTTGTCCTGAGCCAGGATGGCGTCGAGGATGGCGTCGGAGATTTGATCGGCGACCTTGTCCGGGTGGCCTTCGGATACGGATTCGGATGTAAACAGATAGTCGTTTGACACGCTTCAGACTCCATTAGGTACGGTTGTTGGCTCACGTAGCCGACTTCGTCTGGAGTCTGAAGCGGCGACGCTTTAGCGGATTACCTTGTTCGGTCAGCGCCTTTCGGCGCCGGCCGGCTTCGCCCCGCAAGTTGTCCATTAACTCGGCGAAGGTTTTATTATAGCGGTTTCTTACCTTTGTCACAGGGCCCATCGCTTGCCGCAATTCGCCCCGATCCAGTTCCCATATTCGTCTCGCTGCTGCCAGCGGTCTGTTCGCTGGAGCACGTCATGCTAGGCCGTCTCGGCGTCGCGCTGGCGGTCGGTTTCCTGAAGTTGCTCGCGCTCCTGCCTTACGGCATCACCGCCCGTTTCGGCGACGGCCTCGGCTGGCTGCTCTACCAGATCCCGAGCAGCCGCAAGCGCATCGTCCATACCAACCTCAGCCTGTGCTTTCCCGACTGGACGCCCGAGCGCCGCGAGGCAGTCGCGCAGCGGCATTTCCGGCACGCGATCCGCAGCTACGTCGAGCGCAGCGTGCAGTGGTTCGGATCGGCGGAAAAGCTCGAAAAGCTGATCGAAGTGGACAGCGCCGTGGATCTCACCGATCCCGACCTGCCGCCCACGCTCTTTCTCGGCCTGCACTTCGTCGGCATCGAGGCGGGCTCGATCTTTCTGAACTACTCGCTGCACCGGCAATGCGGATCGCTGTATCAGCCGTTTTCGAACCCGCAGATCGAAGAAATCGCGAAAGCGCAGCGCGCGCGTTTCGGCGCCGACATGGCGAGCCGCGCGGACAGCGCGCGCGTCGTGCTGCGCTGGCTGCGCGACCGCAAGCCCGTGATGCTCGGCGCCGACATGGACTACGGCATGCGCAATTCCGCGTTCGTGCCGTTCTACGGCATCGACGCGTGCACGCTGACGGCCGTGGGCCGGCTCGCCAAGGCGGGCCACGCGCAGGTCGTGCCGTTCATCGGCGAGGTGCTGCCGGACTACAAGGGCTACCGGCTCAAGATCTTCGAGCCGTGGCAGAACTACCCGACGGGCGACGACATTGCCGACGCCCGGCGCATGAACGCGTTCCTCGAAGAGCAGATTCCGCACATCCCGGAGCAGTATTACTGGGTGCACAAGCGCTTCAAGACGCGCCCGCCCGGCCAGCCCGGTTTCTATTGACGGCTCGTTTTCACGATGCCGGGCGCTGGCCGAACGGCCAGGCGCCCGGCGCGCCCGCGTCACTTACAATAGCGGCCATGAAACTCAAATTCACCAAGATGCACGGCGCGGGCAACGACTTCGTCGTGCTCGACGGCTATACCCGGCCGCTCAGCCTGAGCGCGGCGCAGGTGCGCGCGCTCGCGAACCGGCATTTCGGCGTCGGCGCGGACCAGTTGCTGCTCGTGGAAAAGCCGACCGTCGAAGGCGTGGACTTCAAGTACCGCATCTTCAATTGCGACGGCGGCGAGGTCGAGCATTGCGGCAACGGCGCACGCTGCTTCGTCAAATTCGTGCGCGATCGCGGGCTCACCGGTGCGTCGAGCGTGCGCGTGCAGGTGCAGCAGGGCGTCATCACGCTCACGATGCAGGAGAACGGCGAAGTCGTCGTCGACATGGGCGCGCCCGTGTTCGAGCCGGCCCGCGTGCCGTTCGACGCCCGGGGCATCGAAGGCCGCCAGGCGGGCGCCGACACGCTCTGGCCGCTCGACGTGAACGGCGAAACGCGCTGGATTTCGGCGGTATCGATGGGTAATCCGCACGCGGTGCAGATCGTGGAAGACGTCGAGGCGTACCCGGTGCTGAGCGAAGGGCCG
>Ga0207678_10006019_pt1 | contig 10790 bp, 6 predicted proteins | sample KBSC63metaG_FD_184319 | JGI IMG/M metagenome (GOLD analysis project Ga0207678, IMG submission 184319) | Corn rhizosphere microbial communities from Kellogg Biological Station, Michigan, USA - KBS C6-3 metaG (SPAdes) (version 2) | ecosystem: Host-associated > Plants > Roots > Rhizosphere > Soil ...
CGCTGAACCGCGCCGTGAACGGCTCGCACGACGCCCCCGAGGTGTGGCCGGTCCTGGTCAGCGAGCGCAAGGCGCTCGAAGGCCACGACGTCCCGCACTTCACCGTCCTCGCCGACGACACCGCCGTCCGCGTCGGGCGGCGCGTGCTGATCGAGCACCGCTATGCGCGGTCCGGGCTGGCGGCCACGAAGGACCGCATCGCCGCGTTCTCGCCGGCCGACCTGCACGCGCAGCTCGCCCGGATCAGCCGCGCGCTGTCCGAGACGATCCACAGCCGCTACGCGACCGAGCCCGAGCACGCCGCGCACACCGAGCTCGACGTCACGTCGCCGGACTTCCTCGTCGATCACGCCCTGTGGATCGCGCGGGAGCTGCTCGACCGGGGCCTGAACACGCCGCACGGCATCGGCTATGCCGGCTGGGCGCTGATGGACGAGGCCGGGCCGCGGCGGCATCACCTCTACGACGGCTCGCTCGGCCCGGCGGTGTTCCTGGCGGCGGCCGCCGTCGTCTCAGGCGAGGACCGCTGGCGGCGGTGCGCCCGGGATTTCGCCAGCGGCGCCAGCCTCGCGGTCAGCAAGGGCGTGGTCGACGACGACGCCATCGGCGTCGGCTCCGGGGCGGCGTCGGTGGTCTACGGCCTCACCATCATCGGCGCCCTGCTCGGCGACGGCGCCTCGCTGGAGCTGGCGCGGAGCGCCGCGCGCCAGATTGCGCCGCACCGCATCGCCCGCGACACCGCGCTCGACGTCATCAGCGGCGCCGCCGGGGCCGTCCTCGGCCTGCTCGCGCTGTACAAGGTGACGCACGACGCCGACGTCCTCGACCTCGCCACCGCGTCCGGCGATCGCCTGGTCCAGACCGCGACGGCCGGCGATCAGGGGCTGTCCTGGCGCGCGCCCGACGGCCGCGTCTACACCGGCTTCGCCCACGGAGTGGCCGGCATCGCCTACGCCCTGGGCCGGCTGTTCGACGTCACCGGTGAGCGCCGGTTCGGTCGGGCCTCCTCCGACGGTTATCGCTATGTGGCCTCCCGATACGTGGACACGGCGCAGAACTGGCCGGTGCTCGGCGAGCCGGTGGAGGGTGTCGCCGGCCTGGGCCCGTCGATGACCGCCTGGTGCCATGGCGCGCCCGGGGTGACGCTGGCCATCTCGCTCGGCAGCGCCGACACCGTCGACGCCAAGCTGCTCGACCAGCTCGAGCCGTCGCTCAAGACCACCGCCGGCGCCTCGCCGCACATGGCCGATCACCTGTGCTGCGGCAACATGGGCCGCTGCGAATCGCTGTTCACCACCGGCCGGCGCCTGATGCGGCGCGAGGCCGTCGAAGGCTCGCGCCGGCTGGCGCGGGTCGTGATCGCCCGGGCCCGCAAGGCCGGCCATTTCTGCCTGGCCGCCAACGGGTTCGAATACCGGATCTTCGACCCCGGCTTCTTCCGGGGCGTGTCGGGGATCGGCTATACCCTGCTTCGCCTGGCGGCGCCGTCCAGCCTGCCGTCCATCGCCGCCTTCGAAGCGCCACCCTCGAGCGTGCGACCCACGCGGTCCCCTCTGGTCTAGGAGATTAACGTTCATGCGCCGTTCCGCCGTCCTGTCGCTGGCTTTCCTCGTCGCGCTTCCCGCCTGGGCGGCGGCGCAGGTCATCACCCTTCCCGCGGAGCCCGGCTTCGGGTTCCACGACACGCCGCCGACGGTGCCGGCGTCGCGCCTGATTCCGCAGGCGATGGCGGATGCCGCGCGGCTGAGCGATTTTCGCGCGACGGTCGACCTCTCGCGCGCATTCGTCGTCGGCACCGATCTGTCGCGCGTGCCGGCGCTGCTGAACGTCGGCATCGCCCAGCAGATCACGACCTTCCCGCAGTCGACGTCGTGGGGTGGTCATCTCGACGACACCAAGGACGTCACCGGCCCGGTGACGCGGTCGTCGTTCGCCGAGCGCGCCGCCACCCTCGGCAAGGGCGTGTTCTCGTTCGGCTTCGGCCAGCAGTCGCTGCACTACGGGCAGATCGACGGCATCGACCTCGAGAACGGCGACCTGACGTTCGTCTTCCAGCACAACAACTGCTGCGGCCCGAATGCCAGGCCCGGTGAGGTAACCGACCTGACCCCCGACTTCGAGCGCGATCTGCTGCAGGAGAAGGTCGGCATCGACATCGACCGCAACGTCTTCGCCACGGTGCTCGAGTACGGCCTCGCCGATCGCATCGACGTCGGCGTGGTGGTGCCCTTCGTGAAGCTCGACATGCACACGCGCGTGTTCGCGCAGATCATGCGGACGGCGACGCCGCCCACCGACGCCGAGGAGCACGGCAACACCATCCCGATCCACACCTTCGATCCGCTCGGGCTCAGCGATCGCACGTCCTACGCGAGCGCGCACTCCCGGGGCGTCGGGGACATCGTCGTCCGTGCCAAGGCGCACCTCCTCAAGACGGAGGAGGGCGGCGTCTCGGTCGCGGTGAACGTGAGCGTGCCGACCGGCGACGAAGAAGAGCTGCTCGGGACCGGCGCGCTTCGCGTCGAGGCGCGCGGCATCTGGTCGGAGCAGTTCGGCCGCGTCGGCGCCCACGTCAACGGCGGCTATACGACGTCGGGCGGCTCGCTGCCGTCCTCGCTGACCGCGACGGTCGATCCCCTGTCCGAGCGCGCGGTCGTCGCCGACAACCTGCTCCAGCTGCCGGCAGAGGTCAACGTCGTCGGCGGCGTCGAGGTGGCCGTTGCCCCGCGGGTCGGGATCACGGGCGACATCATCGCCCGGCAGCTGCGCAACACCTGGCACTTCGAGGGCGACGCCGCCACGTTCGCGTCGCGCACGCCCGGCGCCTCGCCGGCGTCGGTCTCGGTGCCGAGCGACCTGCGGGCGCTCGATCCGGGCAACCTCACCCAGATCATGGCCGGAATCGGGATGCGCGCCCACATCTCCCGGCCCCTGCTCCTCAGCGTCGACGTCCTGCTGCCGGTGTCCGGCGACGGGCTGATGCCGCAGGTCGGCGTGGTCGCCGGCTTCTCGCTGGCCTTCTGAGGCCATTCCCTCCGGGCCCGGCCCTGGCGCCGGGCCCCATCAAACACGGTAATATCCCGGGAATGCCGACGCCCGATTCGAAGGACGCGTACTCGAAGGCCGTCAAGGGCGGCGAGGTGGTGTTCACGGCCGGCGACGCCGGCTCGGACCTCTTCATCATCGAGGAGGGGCGGGTCGAGCTGTCGGTGACGCAGCCGCCCCGCACCTACACCCTCGAAGTCGGCGACTTCTTCGGCGAGCGGGCCCTGGTCCACGACCAGCGCGATTCGACCGCCAAGGCGCTGACGCCCTGCCGGCTGCTGCGGATCGATCGCGCGACGTTCACCGCGATCGTCAAGATCCATCCGGAGATCGCGCTGCTGATGCTGCGCAGCCTGCCCCGCGAAGGGGGCAAGTCGGCGGCGCCGGCCGCCGGCGCGGCGCCGACGTCGGGCGTCCTGGTCACCGCCTCGAACGCCCGCTACGCGCTCGAAAAACCGGACATGCTGATCGGCCGCTCGAGCCAGGCGTCCGGCTACACCGCCGACATCGATCTCTCGGGTCACGATCCCGACAAGACGCTCAGCCGCAAGCACGCGCGCATCACGCGGTCCAACGACGGCGTGTTCCTCAAGGAAGAGGAGGGCCGCAACGGCACCTTCGTCAACGGCACGCGCGTCGGGCCCGGCCAGACGGTCCGCCTCGACGAAGGCGATCGCATCCGTTTCGGCCTGGTCGAAGTCGTCTTCCGCTCCGTGTAGAGGCGCACCATGAGCGCCGAATCCCCCTCGCCTGCGCCGACGCCCGACAAGCCGGCCCGGCCGGCCGACGCCGAGTCGCGCCTCGCCAAGCTCACGTCGGTCTTCACGCCGGCCATTCCGGTCAGCCAGAGCGCGGTCTTCGCCGGGCGCCTCGAGCAGATCCAGCAGGTCGTCGACGCCATCGGCCAGCCTGGCGTCCACGTGGTGATCTTCGGCGAGCCCGGCGTCGGCAAGACGTCGCTCGCCAACATCCTGTCGAAGCGGCTCGGATCGGAGAAGAAGGCGGTGGTGGCGCCGCGCGTCACCTGCGAGCGCACCGACGACTTCTCGTCGCTGTGGCGGCGGATTTTCGCCGACATCAAGGTGGCGCGGGAGCGGGCCGTGGTCGGCTTCGGCGCCCGGTCGCGCGAGGAACAGGGCTCGCTCGACGAGAACCTGCCCGAGGTCGTCACCTCCGCCGACGTGAAGCGCGCGCTCGGCTCGGTCGGACGCGGCTGCGTCCTGGTCGTCATCGTCGACGAGTTCGATCGCATCGGCGATCCCGAGGTCCGCGCCACGTTCGCGGACACCATCAAGGTGCTGTCGGACCACGCCGTGCCGGCCACGCTGATCCTGGTCGGCGTATCCGATACCGTCGACGGCCTGATCGAGCAGCACGGCTCGGTGGAGCGGGCGCTCGTGCAGGTGCGGATGCCGCGCATGTCGTCCGACGAGCTCGAGCACATCGTGACGCGCGGCCTCGAGCTGCTCGGCATGACGATCGATCCCGAGGCGCTGGCGCACGTCGCGGCGCTGTCCCAGGGCCTGCCGCACTACACGCACCTGCTGTCGCTGCACGCGTCGCGGATCGCCATCGACGCCGGGCTCGACCGCGTCGACACGTCGCACGTCGTCCAGGCCATCGGGCGCGCGCTCGACAAGGCGCAGCACTCGATCCGGAGCGCCTACGCCGCGTCGATCGCCAGCCGCCACGAGCGCAACTACTATCCGGACGTCCTGCTGGCGTGCGCGCTCGCCCGCAACGACGACTTCGGCTTCTTCGGTCCGGCCGACGTCCGTGCCGCGCTCGATCGCCTGTCGCCCGGCACCTACAAGGACACGCGCATCGAGCGCCACCTGGCGCACTTCGCGCCCGAGGGCGAGGACGTGCCGGACGGCGTCCTCTACGCCGAGGCGAGGCCGCAGGGCCGCCGCTACCGGTTCCGCAACCCGCTGATGCAGCCCTACGTCGTGCTGCAGGGCGTGTCGAGCGGCCGCGTCACGCGCGAAATGCTCGAGTGAGTCGTCAGGACATCGGACCCAGCGGCCTGCGAGGTCGGGTCCCAGTCAGGAGGCGCGACGCCGCTGAGCGGGTCGGGTATTCCTTACGCGATCCGGGTCGGCCTGCGCCGGTCACGCGACCCGCCGCTGCCGCCGGCGTCGTGATCGGGCCCCAACGTTGGGGCAATGAAGGTGGGCAATTTAACAGACAGCGCCGTCCCGGGGGCGCCACACTGAGGACCGAGGGCGATCATGACCTACGAGAACCATGAGGATCTCCTGATGGACACGGTGCTCACCCTTGAAACGGTTTTAGCCGGTCCAGACGAGAACGACGACGCTATCGCGGCTGTCACCGTTCCGGCTCCCCGCCGGCCGGGCCCGCATGATTCAGCGATTGCGCTCCCGGAGCCTGACGAGGACGACCGCGATTAGCCGCTGCCTACTCCTGCTCCTGCAGCCTGGGCGACGCAGCTGCTAACGGCGCGTCGATTGCGCACCGCAGACCCAGCTCAGGACGCCGGCGATGACGCGATGCGGGTGTTCCTGAGCGGGCCGTGAGGTCAGCCGACTCGACGAGTCGACGAGCGTGCCATCGATGCGAGCCGGCGAGCGACACGCGCGCGGGAGGCGGTCGGTCGCCACGCCGCACGGAGGTGCGGCGTCGATCTTCGCGCGAGAGAGCGGCCGGGAGCGCGCGTGACCCGGCGCAAGCCGTCCCGGCACGCGAAGGAATACCCGCATCGCATCAGCGGCGTCGCGCCGACTGACTCCGTGCGGCCGGGTTTCTACTGCTTCTCGTACTTCACGAGGAGGGCCGTGACGTTGTCACGCCCGCCCGCTTCGAGCGCCAGATCGACCAGCCTCTGCGCGCGGGCTTCGAGCGTCTTGTCGGTGTCCACGACCTCGAGCATCTTGGTTTCGTGCACCAGGTCGTGCAGGCCGTCGGTGCAGAGCAGCAGCGTGTCGCCGTGCCGGAGCGGCCGGTCGTGAATCGTGATCTCGGTGTCGGTCAGGGTGCCGATCGCCTTGGTGATCACGTGCCGGAGCGGATGCTTCTCCAGCTGCGAGGCGTCGATGTTCGGCTCCTGCGCCTTGAGGGCGGAGAGCCACGAATCGTCCTCGGTGAGCTGGGCGATGGCGTGGTCGTTCACCAGGTACATGCGCGAGTCGCCCACTGAGGCGAACGTGAGGGTGTCGCCGGAGACCAGCGCGGCGACGACCGTCGTGCCCATCCCGCCGTACTGCGGCCCGCTCTCGCTCATCTGGAAGACGCGCCGGTTGGCCAGCCGCAGCGCGGTGCGGATGCGGTTGGCATCGTAGGAGAGGCCCGTTTCGACGCCGAACGGCCAGGTGAACTCCTCGTCCTCGCGCGTCCGCTGGATGAAGCCGAGGACGCTCTCGAGCGCCAGCCGCGAGGCGATCTCGCCGGCGTTGTGGCCGCCGAGGCCGTCGGCCACGAGATACAGCCCGAGCTGCACGTCGTAGTAGAAGCCGTCCTCGTTGATCTTCCGGACGCGCCCCGGATGCGTCACCCCATGGACCGTGAGCATGCTGGCACTATCGCACAGAACACCTTGATTCTGGCGGGGTTGCCGGCTCCGTGCCGGCCTCCCCGCGCCCCGTCGCGGTCAGAACACGTAGTCGAGGCCGAGCACCAGCGTCGGCTTCGGCTTCAGGCCGCCGTCGGTCATCGGGAACAGCACGTTGGCGTTCAGCAGCAGCGTCTTCGCCACGTTGAACTTGGCGCCGACGATGCCGAGCACCATGTTCACCTTGCTCGTATTCTCGATCAGCGAGAACTCCTGGTTCGCGGTGAAGCCGGCGGTCGGCAGCGGGCCGGCGGCGCGGTTCGGATAGACGTTGTCGCGCAGCTCGAAGCGCGAGACGTCGAACAGCGTGCGCCCGCGCACGTCGAAGCCGACCGTCACCTTCGGGTGGGCGGCGAAATTGAGGCCGAAGACGTAGTTGAATTCGTCCGGGACTTCGAGGTCGACGGAGGCGAGCGGCAGCGTGCCGATCGTGTCGAGCCGGTGTTCGCCCGGATCCACCTCGATGTCGCCGGCCGCGCTGCTCGACTCACCGGTCGAGAGCGTGTAGCCGACGTTGACGTGCGGGCTGACGCGGCCATAGTCGCCGGAGTAGATGAACGTCATCTCCGCCCTGGTGGCGCCGGTGCCGAGGAGCTCGTCCTTGTCACCGGTCGGCAGCCGCAGATCGAGGCCGGCGGCGAACGACGTCACGTCGCCGCGCAGGAAGTTGTACTTGGCGCGGATCGACAGGTCGCCGATGCCGTTCGACGATCCGCTGTCGGTGAACGTGGCGTGATCCGATCCGGCGAGGTCGAAGCTGTGCGTCGGCGAGTTGGCGCCGGACGCGGTGCGGAGGATGTGGCCGTCGACGCGGGCATCGATGTCGACGTGCACGAACGGGACGGCGATGCCGACGTCGAAGCGGTCGGTCACGCCGTAGGTCGCGAACAGCACGCTGGCGTGCGAGTTGATGTCGACCGACAGGTTCTCCTGCAGCAGGTCGCGCTCGAACGCCGGATCGAAGTTGGTCGGCTCCGTGGGATGGTTCGCGTTGGCCGGGCAGCAGTCGTTGTGCTGCCGGATGAACGAGAGCTGGCCGCTGTCGAGCGGCACGCCCTCGAACGAATCGTAGCTGGTCGACTGGAACGCGTAGCCGACGTTGGTCTGGCCCTTGCCAATCGTGATCGCCCGCTCGGCGAAGGCGGGCCCGAACGTCTCGCTCGACATCGACAGCTCGCCCGTCCTGGCATCGCGGGTGAAGCTGAAGCCACCCGACGACGAGCCGAGCGGGAACGACAGCAGCTGCGTGCCGAGCTCCACGTTCATCTGCCGGGCCGAGCGCGACAGGCTCTCGCCGACGAGGAAATGGCCCTCGTGGACGACGGGCTGGTTGGGCTGCGAGCGGTTGATCGTGGATTCCTGGATGAGGCGACTCACGAGGCCTGCCAGCGGCGCCTGCGCCGCCGCGGCGGCGGGAACGGCGATGCAGAACAGCGCGGCGGACGACAGCATGAGGCCCGGACGAACACCGAACATGACTAACTCCTTCAAGGGACCGGTCACCGGCAGGGGCGGGCTCGACACACGAGCGCACGCGGCGCCCGGCGGCTCCTCCCGTCGCCCCTACAACGTCTGCGGCGGGTGAACCGAACCGCGTCACCTCCGGGGCCTGCGTCCGTCCATTCCTGTACAATGCGGACGAGCCGCTGGCGTAGCCCGACCGGCGCACGCGACGCGCGCGGAGAAATTCCGGTTGCCGCCATCATTGCCCGAGGCCATCGGCAAGTACACGATCGATCGCTTCATCGAGAGCGGCGGGATGGGCGACGTGTATCTCGCCCGCGATCCCGCCCTCGATCGCGCCGTCGCGATCAAGTTCCTGCGCGAAGGCTTCGACAACCAGGAGATGCGCGAGCGCTTCGAGCGCGAAGCCCGCGCCGCCGGCCGGCTGTCGCACCCCAACATCGTCACGATCTACGAGTTCGGCGTCTTCGACGGCCGGCCGTTCATCGCGATGGAGTTCGTCCGCGGCGAGCCGCTCTCGAAGCTGATTCGCCGCCGCGAGCCGATTCCGCTCGTGCGCAAGCTCGAGATGATGGAAGGCCTGTGCTCGGGGCTGGCCCACGCGCACAAGACCGGCATGGTGCACCGCGACATCAAGCCGGCCAACCTGATGGTCGACAACGACGGCGGGCCGCTGAAGATCCTCGACTTCGGCATCGTCCGCATGGCCGGCTCCGGCCTGACGTCGCACGGCGTGCTGGTCGGCACCATCAACTACATGTCGCCGGAGCAGATCACCGGCCGCGGCACCATCGACCTGCGCAGCGACGTGTTCGCCGTCGGCGCGGTGCTGCACGAGGTCTTCACCTACCAGCGCGCCTTCCCGGGCGAGATGACGGACGTGCTCTACAAGATCGTGCACGCCCAGCCGGAATCGGCCGCGGTGCTGAGCCCCGGCCTCGATCCCGGCATCGTCCGCGCCATCGATCAGTGCCTCGAGAAGACGCCTGAGCGCCGCTACCAGGATCTCGGCGTCCTGCGGCGCGAGCTGGCGCGGATCCGGCAGCGGCTCGAGCTCGAGGAAAGCGACAGTTACGGGCTCACCGCGTTGACGCTGCGGCAGCCGAAGGATCCGGCGTCCTCGCCGAGCCGTCCGAGCGGCGCCCATCGGACGCCGGTCTCGGGCACGCCGGCGCCGTCGACGCCACCATCCGCGCCATCGGCTCCGTCGGCGCCGCCGCAGACGCCCGGCTCCGATCGCGCCCGCCGCGCCGCCGAGGCCGCCGCCGAGCTCGAGCGGGCACGACGGGCCTCCGAGGAAGCGCGCCTCGATCTGGAGCGCGAGGCCGAAGAGCAGGCGCGCCTCGAGGCCGAGCGTCTGGAGCAGGAACGCCAGGAGCACGAGCGCGCCGAGCGGGCGCGGCTCGCCCGGGAACGGGCGCAGGCGGAACAAGCCCGTCTCGAACGCCAGCACGCCGAGCGCCTGCGCGCGGAACAGGCCCAGGCCGAGGAGGCGCGCGCCGAGCAGGCGCGGCAGGAGCTGGCCCGGCGGGAACAGGAGCGGCTCGACCGGGCGCGGGCCGAGGAGGCGGAGCGCGCGCGCGTCCAGCGCGAGCAGCTCGAACAGGCGCGCCTCGCGGAAGCACGCAAGGCGCGCGAGCAGGCCGAGCAGGAACGCGCCGAGGCGCAGCGGCGAGCGGAGGCGGAGGCGAAACGGCAGGCCGAGGCCCGCCGCCAGCAGCGGCAGCGCGATCTCGCGCAGGGCCAGAAGGACGTCGCCGCCGGGCGGTTCGCCGAGGCCGCCGCCCTGCTGCGGCCGTGGGCGGCCGAATCGGCCGGCGACGCCGCCTTCGCGGCAGTGCTGACGCAGGCCGAGGCGGGCATCGCCAGGATCGAGGCCGAGCGACGCGCACAGGAGGAGTTGAACCGGCAGATCGCGTCGGCCAGCGAGCTGGTCGTCCGGCAGGACTTCGCCGGCGCCAGCCGTCTGGTGCACGCGATCCTCGCAGCGCACCCGACGCACCCGGCGGCGAAGAACCTCGAGCGCGAGATCGCCCGCGGGGTGGAACAGCGGGCACAGGCGGCGGCCGTCGTCGAGCGCGCCCGCGCCCTGTTCGAGGCCAGCCCGGGCGACGCCATGGAGCTGCTGGAGCGGTTCACGCCGGCGCACGGCCTCGTCGACAGCGCCCTGGCCGATCTGCGCGAGCGCCACGCGGTGCGCGAGCGCGAGCGGCTGCGCCGCGAAAAGCAGGCGCAGCGCCAGCGGCAGATCGCCGCCGTCACCGGCCAGGCGGCCGCGCTCGCCCGCAACCGGGTCGTTCAGGGCGGCGCGGCGGCGCTGCTCGTGCTCGTCGTCGTGATCGCCTCGTGGAGCACGATGTTTCCGCCGAAGCCGATCGAGCCGTTTGCCGACCGGGACACGCCCGCGTCAGGCGCCGCGACACCAGGCGCGCAGCCGGCCGGCACCGACAGCAGTGCCGCGCCCGCCACCGGCTCGCCTGCCGGGGGAGAGGTCCCGAAGGACACGGCCAGCGCCGATGGCGGTACAGCACCGCCGACGCCCCCGGCTACCACCGCCGCGACGACGAAGACGCCGGGGGGCAGCCCGCTGGCCGTCCCGCCGGGAACCAGCACGGGCGCTCCGAGGACCGCCGGCCAGCCGGCGACCAACGGCGGCTCCCAAGGCGGGCTGACCCCCACAGGTGGTCAGCCGCCGGCGGCCGGCACGGAC
>Ga0207678_10006021_pt1 | contig 10787 bp, 7 predicted proteins | sample KBSC63metaG_FD_184319 | JGI IMG/M metagenome (GOLD analysis project Ga0207678, IMG submission 184319) | Corn rhizosphere microbial communities from Kellogg Biological Station, Michigan, USA - KBS C6-3 metaG (SPAdes) (version 2) | ecosystem: Host-associated > Plants > Roots > Rhizosphere > Soil ...
GTCGGGTCCTTCATCGGTGGGCTCAGCATCAGCCTGATCTCCGGAAACGGCCTGGCCTTCCGCCCGACTGGAATCATCGGCTCGCTCGCTGGCGCGATCATCGTGACGCTCGCCTGGCAGTGGTGGCGCGGACGTCGAGCAGGGTCGAAGCGGTAGCTGTCTCGGGCTCTCCAGTCGTGCGGGCGGAGCTCGACCCCGGCCACAAGCTTCCGGACAAGGATCGCTCGAATAACGCTTTCACGGTGCGCTGAGGCTTATCCCGGGCGGCTCCAGCTGCTAGCGTTTTCCGCGATGCCGCCACCCACCGCCGCCGCCGCCGCAAGAGAGATACTGACCGGTCTTCACGAGATCATGGCCGGGCGCGGCTCTGCCCAGTCGAAGCTCGACAAGGTCGTCGATCTGGTCGCCGGGAAGATGCAGAGCGAAGTCTGCTCGATCTATTTGCTTCGCGATAACAAGCTCGAGCTGTTCGCGACCTACGGCCTGCGCAAGGAAGCGGTTCACGTCACCCGATTGAAGCTCGGCGAGGGTCTCGTCGGCACAATTGCCGCGGAAGGGCGCATCCTCAACCTCGCCGAGGCGGCCGGGCATCACGAGTTCGTCTACCGGCCGGAAACGGGCGAGGAGCATTTCCACAGCTTCGCCGGTGTCCCCATCGTCTATCGCGAAAGTCCGATCGGAGTCCTCTCGGTCCAGCACTCGGAGTCGCGTCGTTACGCCGAGGTCGAGATCGAGGCGCTTCAGACCGTGGCGATGGTGCTTTCCGAGCTCATCGCTGGAGCGCGGCTTGTCGATGGGGCCCGGCGCGGGCGCTTGAGGAGCGCAGGCCCGATCCGGCTGATGGGGCTGAAACTGGTCGCCGGAATGGCGAAGGGGCAGGCGGTGTTCCACCAGCCCCGGGTGATCGTCGAGCATACGGTCGCGGAGGATATCGAGGCCGAGCGCGACCGGGTTTACGGCGCGTTCCGGAAGATGCGCGAACAGATCGACAATATGGCGCGCGAGGCGGAGTTCGGAGCCGCCGGAGAGCATCAGGAAATCCTCGAGACCTACCGGATGTTCGCCTACGACGAAGGCTGGTCGCGGCGGATCAACGAGGCGATCGACAGCGGTCTCACCGCCGAAGCCGCGATCGAGCGGGTCCAGCAGCGAACGCGCGCCCGGATGCGCGAGATCGACGATCCGTTGCTCGCCGAGCGGATGCACGATCTCGAAGACCTCTCGAACCGGCTGTTGCGAATCGTGTCGGGCCGGATGGGGACGGCCGCGCAAACCGGCCTCACGCACGACACGGTCCTGATCGCGCGCAATCTCGGCCCCGCCGAGCTTCTCGAATATGATCGCCGGCGGCTCAAAGCGGTGCTGCTTGAGGAGGGCTCGCTCACCTCGCACATGGTGATCGTCGCCCGGGCGATGGGCGTTCCGGTCATCGGGCGATTGCCCGACGTTCGCCACATCGTCGAGGAGGGAGACACCGTCCTCGTCGACGGCGACAACGGAAGCGTGATGATCCGCCCGTCGAAGGCGCTGGTCACCGGTTTCGAGCAGCGCATGACCCTCAGCAAGAAGCGGCGGGCGCAGTATGACGCCGTTCGGGCGCTTCCCGCCAGGACCGCGGACGGGATCCCAATCAGCGTGATGATGAACGCCGGCCTCGCCGAAGATGCGTCGTCGCTCGAACTGACCGGAGCGGACGGGATCGGGCTGTTCCGGACCGAGTTCCAGTTCCTCGTCTCGGCAACTCTGCCGGGCCGCGAAAGTCAGCTCCGGCTGTACAAGCGCGTGCTCGACTCGGCCGGGGACAAGCCGGTCGTGTTTCGAACGCTCGACATCGGCGGCGACAAGGCGCTCCCTTACCTGACGAGCGCTGCCGAGGAGGCGGAAAATCCGTCGATGGGATGGCGCGCGGTAAGGCTTTCGCTCGACCGCTCGACGCTGATGAAGGCGCAGGCCCGGGCGCTGATCCAGGCTGCGGCGGGGCGGACCCTGAGGGTGATGTTCCCAATGATTTCCGAGCCCTGGGAATATGAGCAGGCGCGCACCCTGTTCGAAGCCCAGGTGCAATGGGCGGAGCAGGGCAATCGTCCGGTGCCGTCACGGGTCGAATTCGGAGCGATGCTCGAGGTCCCTTCGCTTGCCGAGCAACTCGATATCCTTCTTCCGCGCGTCGACTTCCTGTCGATCGGAACCAACGACCTCACCCAATTCCTGTTCGCCGCCGACCGGGGCGACCCGCGCCTCGCCGAGCGCTACGACTGGCTGAGCCCCGCGATCCTTCGTTTCCTCAGGCGAATCCTCGACGCCGCGCGCCAGGCCGGCGTCCCCGCGCGGATCTGCGGCGAGATGGCTGGCCGGCCGCTGGAGGCGATGGCCCTGATCGGCATCGGGGCCGAGAATTTCTCGATCACTCCGGCGGGCGTCGGGCCGGTCAAGGCGATGGTCCGCTCATTGGACGCGGCGGCGGTCCGGGCCCGTCTCGACCAGCTGCTCGCCAAGCCGCCCAAGGACATGCGCAAGGCGCTGACCGACTGGGCCCGGCGGCATTCGGTCACAATAAGTTGACACGGGCAGCCGAGGCCTCAAACAGGATTCATGCCCAAGCGCGACCCTGAAGACGAAGCGGTGGCCGAAGAGCTGGTCGATGCCGGCACTCCGACGGTCGGCGAACGCCTAAGGGCGGCGCGCGAGGAGAAGAAGCTCAGCCTCGAGGATATCGCGGCCCAGACCCGCATTCCCCAGCGGCACCTTGAAAGCATCGAGAATGCCGAATGGGACAAGCTTCCGGCGCCCACCTACACGGTCGGCTTCGCGAAGAGCTACGCCTCCGCCGTTGGACTGGATCGGACGGATGTCGGCGACCAGCTTCGCGAGGAGATGGGCGGGCAGCGCTTCGCCTCCTCCCAGTCCGAAGTGATGGAGGCCGCCGATCCTGCGCGCACGATGCCGAAGTGGCTGGTGCTCTCGGCGGTCATCGCGGTGATCGTGCTGATCGTCGTCATGAGCCTGCTCAACCGCGCCTCGCTCCAGCCGACCGAGGAGGCCGCCTCCAATGCCCCGGCTGCCGCCGCGCCCGCGCCTGTCGCCACGACATCGCCGCAGCAGCGCCCGGCGCCTGCGACCGCGGCCCAGGGGCCCGTGGTGATCGCCGCCACCGCGCCGGCATGGGTGCGCGTCAGCGATCAGGGCAAGACCCTTTACGAAGCGACGATGCAGCCCGGCCAGACTTACCAGGTCCCGCAGACGGCGGTCGCGCCCACGCTTCGTGCCGGCGCTCCGGAGGCGCTTCGGATCACGGTCGGAACCGCGGTTGCGCCGCCGGTCGGCCCCGCAGGGCAGGTGACTTCGAACGTCAGCCTCAAGGGCCCCGATTTGATGCACGCCGGGGCCCAGCCCGCTGCTCCTGCCCGACAGTAGATTCATCGCCGGGCAAGGCGCGGCGCGGCACAAAAGGTCCGACTCAAGGGTGGGGAAGAGTAGAGTGAAAGTCTTGCGTCCGATCACCGCATTGGCAGGCTGCGCCCTCGTCGCGCTGGCGCCCGCCGCCGCGCTCGCGCAGCGCCAGCAGGCGACGCCCGAGCAGCGCATCGACCGGCTCGAGCGCCAGGTGAACGAGATGCAGCGGCGGGTCTATCCCAAGGGCAGGCCGGCCGACACGGCGGGCTTCTCCGACGACCCGGCGGCGACTCAATCCTCGGTGATCAGCCTAGACCAGAGGATCGACGCGCTCGAGCGGCAGATCGCGGACATGCTCCGCCAGGGCGAGGAGAACGGCAACCGCCTCCGCACCATCGAGAGCGGCATGAACCAGCTCAAGAGCGAGCAGGATCAGCGCATGCAGGCGCTCGAGCAGCGCATCAACGAGGCGGCGGTCGCCGCTCCGGTGACCACCGAAGCCGAACCTGCGACGCCTCCGGCGACGGTCCCGGCCAAGCCAAAACCCAAGGCCTCCTCGCAGCCCCCGAAGACCGCGCAGGCCAATCCCCCCGCGCCGACCGGCGACGAGGCCGTCGACACCGCCGATGCCGATCCGGGCGAGGAGGCCTATAGCGAGGGCTTCCACCAGTGGGAGGCGGGCCAGTACGACCAGGCGGTGCAGTCGCTCCGCGCCTTCGTGAAGGCCTATCCCAAACACCCCCGCGTCAGCTTCGCGAACAACCTCATCGGCCGGGCGCTGCTCGACGCGGGCAACCCGCGCGCGGCGGCGGAGGCCTTGCTCGCCAACTACCGCAAGGATCCCGGCGGCGCCCGCGCTCCCGACAGCCTCTATTATCTCGGCCAGGCGCTCGCCAAGCTCGGCCAGACTACCCAGGCGTGCAAGGCCTATGCCGAGCTCGACGCGGTCTATGGCGCGAAGATCCGGCCCGATCTCAAGAAGCTCGAGGCCGACGCCAAGGCCCAATCCAACTGCTCCTGAGCGGTTGCGCTTGGCGGCACGGCCGCTAACGCCGCTGTCGAAGGAGGCGAAGGCGTGGCGATTGCAAAGCGCGTGGCGGCACTGGCCGGACAGTCCGAGCGCTTCAGGCGCGATCTCGACGCGCTCGTCCCGGCCGGGACTCGGCTCGGGCTCGCGGTGTCGGGCGGTCCCGACAGCCTCGCGCTTCTGCTGCTCGTGGCCGATATCCGCCCGGGAGATGTCGAGGCCGCGACCGTCGACCATTCACTCCGCCCCGAGAGCCGCGCGGAGGCGCAGCAGGTGGCGCGGATCTGCAAGCGTCTCGGGGTGCCGCACACGATCCTGACCGCGAAGTGGCGCGAAAAGCCCGAGACCGCGATCCAGGAGCGGGCGCGGATGATGCGCTACCGGCTCCTTGCGCAATGGGCCGGCGAGCGGGGCATCCAGGTGCTGATGACGGCCCACCATCTCGACGACCAGGCCGAGACCTTCATTATGCGGCTGGCGCGCGGGGCGGGGGTCAAGGGCCTCGCCGCCATGCGTCCCGTTTCTCCCGCCGCGGGCGGCGCGCTCGCGCTCGTGCGGCCGCTTCTCGGCTGGCGGCACTTCGACCTTCAGGCGATCTGCGCCTCCGCCGGGATCGACCCCGTCCAGGACCCCAGCAACGAGGACGACCGCTACGAGCGCGTCCGAATTCGCAAGGCGCTTGCCCGGGCCGACCTGCTCGACCCGGCCCGGATCGCGCGAAGCGCGGCGCACCTCGCGGCAGCCGATTCCGCGCTCCACTGGGCGACGACCCTGGAATGGCAGCGCGCCGTCAGCGAGAGCGACGGCCAGGTCGCCTACACGCCGACGGACGCCCCGCTCGAAATCCGCCGGAGGATCATCCGCCGCGCGATCCTCAAGTTCGCGACCGAAGGAACGGCCGCCGAGCTTCGCGGCCGCGAGCTCGATCAGGTCCTGGCGGCGCTGCGCACCGGCAAGCGCGCGACGCTCCGCGGGGTACTGTGCATCGGCGGCCCGCAGTGGCGCTTCTCCCGCGCCCCGGCGCGCAAAGGAGCGCCGAGAGCGTCGTCAGCGAAGATGGGCGCGGTAGAAGGGTAGGAGCTCGGCCCAGGCCCGCTCCGCCTCTTTCTCGTCGTAGGTCTGGCTCCCGGCCACGGTCCAGCCGTGGTTGGCCGAGGAGATTTCGACCTTGGCGGGCCGCTTAGCCCTGGCGAAGGCGGCGTCGAGGTCCAGCTTCTCCTTCGGCATCTTCTCGGCATCGTTCTTTGCGATGATCACCAAATACGCGGCCCGGCTCTTCGGGATCAGCAAGTGCGGGCTCGACGGCTTGTCGGTCACCAGCGCGCCGGGGTGGAAGGTCGCAACCGCGCCGATGCGGTCGGGCCGGACTGCCGCAGTCCGGAACGCAATCGGGCCGCTCATGCAGAACCCTTGGACGCCCATCTTGCGCCGCCGGTCGGTCTGCGGCCGTGAATCGAGATATTTGACGTAAGCCGCGGAATCGCGGTCGACCATGGCATCGGTCAGCCCCTCGCGGAACTTGCGGATCCGGCCCATGTCGTCCTTGCTGTTGAAGTCGAACGGCCCCTCGACCACCGGCGCCTTCTGTGCGCGGTAATAGGGATTGGGGACCAGCACGACATAGCCCTGCGCGGCGAGCCGCCTGCCCATCTCGCGGAACACGGGGCGGAGGCCGAGGATGTCCGGCCACATCAGCACCGCCGGCCATTTGCCCTTGCCCGCGGGAGCGAACAGCGCCGCGTCCGCGCTGCCGTCCGCGGTCTTCACCGAGACGTCGCGCTCGGTCACCTTGCGGGCGCCAGGATCCTCGGCGAAGGCGGGCATGCTCCCCGCAGCAGCCATCGCACCCATCGAAAGCAGCATGGTTCGGCGCGTCAGCGCAGTGTCCGCGATGAACCCCTGATGGTTTCCGTTGCCGCACATCGACCGTCTCCCGTCGCAGTTTCAGTGGGTCGGCCGATGCCACCAAAGCCGCGTTCGAAGCAATCAGCGGCCCGTCATTCAGCCGGAAGCGGCGGGCCCACGCTGTGCGCTTCCTCTCCGACGAGCCGGTGGAACACCCGTCCGACCCGCGTCTCGAGCGAGATCGCGATCGAGAAATAGGCCGGCACCAGAAGCAGGGTCAGCATCGTCGAGAAGATCAGTCCGCCGATCACCGTCACGCCCATCGGCGCGCGCCAGCTGGAGTCTCCTGTGATCGAAAGCGCGATGGGGAGCATCCCGGCGACCATTGCGACGGTGGTCATGACGATCGGCTGGGCGCGCTTGTGCCCCGCTTCCCAGATCGCCTCATTCTTGGGCATTCCATGGTTCATCATCTCGACCGCGAAATCGACCAGCAGGATCGAGTTCTTCGCTACGATCCCGAAAAGCATCAGAAGCCCGATGAAGACCGGCAGCGACAGCGGTTGCCCGGCGATATGCAAGCCGAGCGCGGCACCGAGAGGACACAGCCACAGCGAGCCCATGTTGACGAACGGGGAGAGGAACCTCCGGTAGAGCAGCACCAGCACCGCGAACACCAGCAGCACTCCCGCGAACAATGCGACGACGAAGTTGAACAGCATCTCGGTCTGCCACTTGGTCTGACCGAGGTTCAGGCGCGAGACTCCGTTCGGCAGGTTCTTGACCGACGGCAAAGCGTTGATTTCCTTCCAAGCCTGCCCGGTCACGATCCCCGGCGCGAGGTCTGCCCCGATCGCGGTGCGCCGCTCCTGAGCGGTGCGCTGGATGCTGACGGGTCCGGCGCCGAAGCTGATGTCGGCGACGGACTTGAGCGGCACCGATCCGCCGCTCGAGGTCGGCACCGGGAGGTTCTCGAGCGTGGAGATGTCCTGCCGCTCGCTCTCCGCAAGCGACACCTCGATCGGGATCTGCCGGTCGGAGAGCGAGAATTTCGCGCTGTTCTGCTCGATGTCGCCGAGCGTTGCGATCCGGATCGTCTGGCTCAGCGCGGCGGTGGTCACGCCGAGGTCGGCTGCGACGTCGAAGCGCGGCTTGATCACGATTTCCGGAGTTGCGAGGTCGCCCGCGACGCGCGGCGCACGGAGGTCGGGTAGCTCCTGCATCTCGGCTGCGATCTTGTTCGCCGCGGCCCTCAGCTTCACCGGGTCGTCGCCGCCGAGGAAGAGCATGAGGTCGCGCGAGGAGCCGCCCGGCCCGCCGCCGTTCTGGCTCTGGAAATTGACGCGCGCATCGGGGATCGCCGCGAACCTGGGCGCGACCGACCGCTCGAAATCGATGCTGGTGACCTTGCGGTCCTTCTTCAGCTTGAGCTCGACCGAGCCGCTGCCGACGTTGATACGCTCGAATGCGCTCTCGACCGCCGGATTCTTGCGGACGATGTCCGCCACTTCGTCGACGACCGCTTCGGTCTGCTCGAGCGTCGTTCCGGGCGGAAGGCTGACCTGCACCGACGACGTGTCGAGGTTGATCGGCGGCTGGAACGTCATCGGGAGGGTGGCGATCAGAACGCCGGTGAGGATGAGCGCGCCGAAGCCGGCGCCGACCATGGCCATCCGATGGTCGAACCTCAGGCTCTTGAGCTTGCCCCACTTGCCGGGATGACGCGAGGCGTAATCGTGGGCCTTCTCGGTGTTCAGCGACCAGCTGAGAAGCGCGAGATATTTGTCCATTGCGCGGCCGGCCGCGTGGGGCTGGATGCCTTTGCCGCGCAGGAAATAGGCGGCGATCAGCGGCGTGATCATGCGCGCGACGAGCAGGCTCATGAGCACCGACACCACCACGGTGAAGCCGAACGCCTTGAAGAACTGGCCGGAAACACCCGGCATCATCGCCACCGGAAGGAACACCGCGACGATCGACATCGTCGTCGCAAGCACCGCGAGGCCGATCTCGTCGGCCGCGTCGAGCGAGGCCTGGTAGGCCGATTTGCCCATGCGCATGTGGCGCACGATATTCTCGATCTCGACGATGGCGTCGTCGACAAGCACTCCGGCCACCAGGCTCAGCGCAAGAAGCGACAGCCCGTTCAAGTTGATGTCGAGCAGGCTGAGGAACGCGAAAGAGGGGATCGCCGACAACGGGATCGCGAGCGCCGAGATGGCGGTAGCGCGGACGTCGCGAAGGAATAGCAGGACCACGAAGACGGCGAGGACTGCGCCTTCGAGCAAGCCCTCCATCGCCGACTTGTACTGGTTCTTCGTATATTCGACCGAATTGTTGATCTCGGAGAAGTGGATCCGCGGATCGTCCTTCTGGATCTTGTGCAGCTCGTCCCACACCCGGTCGTAGACCGACACGTCGGACGCGCCCTTCGCGCGCTGCACGTTGAAGCTGATCACCTGCCGGCCGTCGAGCTTGGCGAGCGTGCGCTGCTCCGAATAGGCGTCCTTGACGGTCGCGATGTCCGCGAGCCGGACCATCCGCCCGCCCGGCAGCGAAAGCTGGGTCTGCGAGAGCTCGTAGGCGCTCGGAGCGTTGCCGAGCACCCGGACGGATTGCTCGGACCCCGCGATTTCGGCCCGGCCGCCGGCCGCATTGATGTTCGATTGCCGCAGCTGCTGGTTGACCTGCGCGGCGGTGAGGCCCTGGGCCTGGAGCGCCGCCGGGTTCAGGATCACCCGGATTTCGCGGTCGACGCCGCCTTCGCGCGAGACCGCGGCCACGCCGGTCAGCCCGCGCAGCTTCTTGGCCACGTCATTGTCGATGTACCAGCTCAGCTGCTCCAGCGTCATGTCGGTGGTTTCGGCGGCGATGAAGACGATCGGCGCGCCCGACGTGTCGATCCGCTGGACCTGCGGCTCGAGGATGCCCTCGGGCATGTTGCCGCGGACCTGCGCAACCGCATTCCGGACGTCGTTGACAGCGCGGTCGATCGGCGTTCCGATCTGAAGCTGGACGACCGTCTGGCTGTAGCCTTCGCTGACCGAGCTATCGATTTCGTCGACGCCGGTGACTCCCCGGACAGCGGCCTCGATCTGCTGCGTGACCTGCTTTTCCATCTCGGCCGGCGCGGCGCCGGGCTGGCTCACGCCGACCAGCACGACCGGGAAATCGATGTCGGGATTCTGGGTGACCGTCATCTGGCTGAAGGCGACGATCCCGGCGAGCATCAGCCCGACGAAAAGCACGATCGGCGCGACGGGGTTGCGGATGCACCAGGAGGAAATGTTGCGGAAGTTCATAACGTGCGAGAGGCAATCTAGTGAATTCGCACCGATCGGCAATGCAAGGGAAGCGGGTGTTTCTGCGGAGAACCGTCCTCACGGCCATCAAGATGGACGCCCTCCGACTCTGCGACGTGACGGCCTCGCAAGCTTCAATTGTGTGGGTAACCTATGTCAGGGCTGGGGTTTTCGCTGGCCCACGGCGGTTCTGCCGCTAAAGTCGATGCGCAGCCGAGTTACGCTGCTCCAGCTAGGAATACTCCAGTCATACAGGACAATGACCCTGAGCGCGGCGTTGCGATTCGGCTCGGAAAGCATTTGCGCAGCCCGTTCAACAGCATGATCGGGCGATCGTCGCGCGTTCCGACGACGCCCTTCATTGACCCCGCCTTGTTCCCATGGGCCGCCGCGCTCGAGGCGGGCTGGAGCGACATCCGGCCCGAGCTCGACTCGGTCCGCGCGTGCGGCCGTGAAGTCCTTCCGCTCGCCCGCATCTCACCGGATCACGCGGACGTCGCCCTCGACGAGAAATGGAAGAGCTTCGTTTTCGAAGCTTACGGCTATCACGTGCCACGCAACCGCGCCTCGTGTCCGCGGACCGCCGCGCTGCTCGGCCAGGTGCCGGGCCTGGTCCTCGCGATGTTCTCGATCATGGAGCCGGGCACGCACGTCCCGCTGCATACGGGTGTCAGCAAGGCGCTCATCAACGTTCATCTCGGGCTCGATGTGCCTCTCGGCGATTGCCGGATCGAAGTCGGAGGTGAAACGCGCCGATGGGAACCGGGCAAGCTGCTTCTCCTCGACGACACCTATCCCCATCAGGTGTGGAACAACACCGAGCACACGCGCGTGGTGCTCCTGATGCAGATCCGGCGGCCGGTCGGGCCGCTCGCGCGCGTGCTCGGCAACGCATTCCTCGGCGCAGTCCGCCGCACAGGCTATGTGCAGGACCCGCGACGGGCGCTTGGCGCCGTCCCCAACCGCTAGACTTCGGCGCCAACAGCACGAAGGGCGATCCCACCCGTTCACCCGTTCCTAAGGCCCGGATTGTTATTGGGGCCAAGGAGCCTATTTTAGAGGCAAGCGCGTTTTGGCGCTGGAAGGCGAGCGATGAACGACAAGGAAAAGAAGCCCGGAAACCCGTGGACGAAGAGCCTGCTGATCTGGATCGGCGTGCTGTTCGCGCTGGTCTTGTTCGTCCAGATGATCGATGGCGGATCGCGCAGCGCGACCGGCCA
>Ga0207678_10006022_pt1 | contig 10787 bp, 9 predicted proteins | sample KBSC63metaG_FD_184319 | JGI IMG/M metagenome (GOLD analysis project Ga0207678, IMG submission 184319) | Corn rhizosphere microbial communities from Kellogg Biological Station, Michigan, USA - KBS C6-3 metaG (SPAdes) (version 2) | ecosystem: Host-associated > Plants > Roots > Rhizosphere > Soil ...
CGGTGTGTGCATCGTCACCTCGGTGATCGGCACCTACATGGCGCGGCTCGGCAAGGGCTCGATCATGGGCGCGCTCTACAAGGGCTTCTGGACCTCGGCCGTGCTCGGCGCGATCCTCGCCTATCCGGTCACCCAATATGTACTTGGCGACATGAACACGGTCCTGGCGACGATCCCCGGCGTCGACAATGCCGAGATCCCGCTGACCGGCATGAAGCTCTTCTACTGCATGTTGATCGGTCTCGGCCTGACCGGCCTCCTGGTGTGGATCACCGAATATTACACCGGCACCAACTACCGCCCGGTCCAGAGCATCGCGAAGGCGTCGCAGACGGGCCACGGAACCAACGTCATCCAGGGCCTGGCGATCAGCCTGGAATCGACGGCGCTCCCCACACTCGTGATCGTGGTTGCGGTTATCGCCGCCTACCAGCTCGCGGGCGTGATCGGCGTCGCCTTCGGTGCCACCTCGATGCTCGCCATGGCCGGGATGGTCGTCGCGCTCGATGCTTATGGTCCGGTCACGGACAACGCCGGCGGCATCGCCGAAATGGCCGGGCTCGACGAAGACGTGCGCGCGCGCACCGACGCTCTCGACGCGGTCGGCAACACCACGAAGGCGGTGACGAAGGGCTATGCGATCGGCTCGGCCGCACTGGCCGCGTTGGTGCTGTTCGGCGCCTACACGACCGACCTTCGCCAATTCTTCCCGAACGTGGCGGTCGATTTCTCGCTCTCCAACCCCTACGTCATCGTCGGGCTGCTGATCGGCGCGTTGCTGCCATACAGCTTCGGCGCCTTTGGCATGACGGCAGTCGGCCGAGCCGCCGGCGCGGTCGTCGAGGATGTCCGCGCGCAATTCCGCGACAATCCGGGGATCATGGAAGGCAGCGTCCGACCCAATTACGGCCGGACCGTCGACCTCGTCACCAAGGCCGCGATCCGGGAGATGATCGTGCCCTCGCTCCTTCCGGTGCTGGCGCCGATCGCCGTTTATTATCTGATCACCCTGGTGGCCGGTCAGGCCTCGGGCTTCGCCGCGCTCGGTGCATTGCTGCTCGGCGTGATCGTCTCGGGCCTTTTCGTCGCCATCTCGATGACTTCGGGCGGAGGCGCGTGGGACAACGCCAAGAAATATATCGAGGACGGCAATTACGGCGGCAAGGGCAGCGAGGCCCACAAGGCCGCGGTGACCGGCGACACCGTTGGCGATCCCTACAAGGACACCGCCGGCCCGGCCGTCAACCCGATGATCAAGATCACCAACATCGTCGCTCTGCTGCTGCTTGCGGCGCTCGCGGGTGGCGCTCACTAGGCCGTCGAACGCGCGCCGCTCCGGTCCCGCCGGAGCGGCCGCATCGACCATCGCGGGTCCGCGCGGGGTGGGCGCTTCGGCGCTGACCACGCCGCACTTTCTGCTTCTGTTTTCGGCGATGCTCGTGGCGTCGTCGGGCAATACCGCGCTCCAATCCGTCATGCCGGCGATCGGGCGGGAGATGGGCGTCCGCGATTTCTGGGTCGCTATTGCCTACACCTGGTCCGCCGTCCTGTGGGTGGCGCTCGCGCCTTACTGGGCGGAGAAAAGCGACCACCACGGCCGCAAGGCGCTGACCGTCATGGGCGTCACCGGCTTCGTCGTCTCGATGCTCCTGTGCGGCATCGCCCTGTTTGCCGGCCTTCATGCATGGATCGGCGGAGCTCTGACCTTCGGTGCTTTCGCCGTCCTGCGGGCGATCTACGGGGGGCTCGGCTGCGCCACACCCTCGGCGACCCAAGCCTATCTCGCCTCCAAGACCAGGCGCAGCGGCCGCGTCGCGGCTCTGTCGGCCCTCTCCTCATCGTTCGGCCTTGGCACCATCATTGGCCCGGCGGTGGCACCTCTGTTCGTGCTGCCGCTGGTCGGTCTCGCTGGCCCCTTGTTCGCCTTCTCGGCGATCGGGCTGGCGGTGGTCGTCGCAATCCTCCTCTGGCTGCCCAACGACCGCTTCGGCCGCCGCTCCGGACATGGCGCGGCGATGAGCTACCCTTCGCTGGCGACGCCACCGACCGGTGCAAGCGTCCTCGCCGCGACCTCCCCGCGACGAACCGGGCGGCTTAAGTGGAGCGACGAACGGATCCGCTCATGGATTGTCGCCGGGGTCGTCGCCGGCCACGCGCAGGCCGCGATCCTGACCTGCCTCGGTTTCTTCGTCATCGACCGGCTGCACCTGCCGCCGTCGGGCTCCGAAGGCCCGATCTCGATCGTCATGATGGCCGGCGCGGTCGCGACGCTCGGCGCGCAGTGGGGATTGATCCCGCGCCTCAACCTGAGCCCGCGCGCGCTGATCCTGTGGGGCGCGCTGATCGGCGCGGCCGGGCTCATCGGCACGATGCTGTCCGATGACCTTTACGGGATCACCATCGGCTTCGCCGTCGCCTCATTGGGGTTTGGTTTCACCCGGCCGGGCTTCACGGCGGGCGCATCGCTGGCCGTTCCGCTGGCCGAGCAAGGCGCGGTCGCCGGCGTGATCACCGCCGCCAACGGGATCAGCTATGTGCTCGCCCCGACCATCGGCATCAGCCTCTATGGCCTCAACCACGACCTGCCGTTCGCGGCTTTCGCGCTGCTGCTCCTCGGCCTCGTCGCCTTCGGCCGGACGCGGCTTTCCGGCTAGGCCTTTTCCTTCCCGCCCGGGCGCGGGTGGAGCATCCCCGGAAGAACGAAGCCGATGCCGCCCAGAGGACGCGTGGCCTCGCTCTTCAAGGTCTCGCGGATGCGGTCATACTCCTCGAGCATTTCCGGCGTGACGGAAGCGCGGGTCTCGGTCATCGCCGCCTCGAAGTCGGCCTTGGTGACCTCGGCCGATTCGAGCCCGCGGCGCAGCGCCGTAAGCCCGGCGCGGCGCACCAGGTCCTCGAGATCGGCGCCGGTGAAGCGGTCGGTCCGCTGGGCCAGCGTTTCGAGGTCGACGTCCTTGGCCAGCGGCATGTTGCGGGTGTGGATGGCGAGAATGCGCCTCCGTCCCGCGACGTCCGGCGGCCCGACGTAGATCAGGTCGTCGAACCGGCCCGGGCGGAGCAGCGCGGGGTCGATCAGGGTCGGCCGGTTGGTAGCGCCGATCAGCACCACGTTCTGCAATTCCTCGAGCCCGTCCATCTCCGAGAGGATGGTGTTGACCACCCGCTCGGTGACCTGCGGTTCGCCGAAGGAGCCGCCGCGCGCCGGCACCAGGCTGTCGAGTTCGTCGATGAAGATGATCGTCGGCGCGACCTGGCGCGCGCGGTTGAACAGGCGCGCGATCTGCTGCTCGCTCTCGCCATACCATTTGCTCAAGAGGTCGGACGACTTGGTGGCGATGAAATTCGCCTCGCTCTCCCGCGCCGCCGCTTTTGCCAGCAGGGTCTTGCCGGTTCCCGGCGGGCCATAAAGCAGGAAACCCTTGGCCGGGCGGATGCCGAGCCGACGGAAGGCTTCGGGATGCTTCAGGGGCAGCTCGACCCCTTCGCGCAGCCGGTCGCGCGCCTCGTCGAGCCCGCCGATATCGTCCCAGCCGATGGTCGGGGCCTCGACCATCACTTCGCGCATCGCCGAGGGCTGGACGCGCTTCAGCGCATTGTCGAAATCGTTGAGCTCGACCGACAAGGCGTCGAGGATTTCGGTCGGGATGACCTCCTCGGCGAGGTTGAGCTTTGGCATGATGCGCCGCACCGCCTCCAGCGCCGCCTCGCGGGTGAGCGCGGCGAGGTCCGCGCCGACGAAGCCGTAGGTCCGCCGCGCCAAATCATCGAGGTTGACGTCGGAGCCGAGCGGCATGCCGCGGGTGTGGATGCCGAGAATCTCGCGCCGTCCGGGCTGGTCGGGCACGCCGATGATGATCTCGCGATCGAACCGGCCGGGACGGCGGAGCGCCTCGTCGATCGCTTCGGGGCGGTTGGTGGCGGCGATCACCACCGTGTTCTGCCGCGGCTCCATGCCGTCGAGCAGGGTCAGCAGCTGGGCGACGAGGCGCTTTTCGGCCTCGCCGGTTACTTGCCCGCGCTTGGGCGCGATCGAATCGATCTCGTCGATGAAGATGATCGACGGCGCCGACTGCGCCGCCTGTTCGAAGATTTCCCGCAGCCGCCGCTCGCTCTCGCCATAGGCCGAGCCCATGATCTCCGGCCCCGCGATGCTGAAGAATTTCGCCGCGCTCTCGTTGGCGACAGCCCGCGCCAGCAGGGTCTTGCCCGTGCCCGGCGGGCCGTGGAGCAGAACGCCCTTGGGCGGGTCGACTCCAAGCCGCTGGAACAGCTCGGGATGGCGCAAAGGCAACTCGACCATCTCGCGCAGCGCGTCGATCGTGTCGCGCATCCCGCCAAGATCGTCGTAGGTCACGTCGGCGCGGCGCTGGCCTTCCTGGGCGGCATATTCAGGCAACAGCTCGACGGTCGTCTTGGCGTCGATGTGCACGATGCCCTTGGGCGCGGCGGACACGACGACCAGCCGCAGCTCCTGCAGCGCGAACGCCGGGGCATTGAGCATCTGGCGCACATGATCGGGCATGTCGGCGTTGATGCGCTGGTGCCCGGCGGTCGCGACCGTATCGCCCTCGACCAGTGGCCGGCCGGCGAATGTGCGCTTCAGCGCATCGGTCGAGCCCTGCAGCCGGATGTTGGTCTGTGCCGGCGCGAACACCACCCGCGTCGCGGCCTTGGAGCTTGCCTTGCGAACCTCGACGAAATCGGCCGAGCCGACCCCGGCATTGGCGCGCTGCAGGCCGTCGAGGCGGATGATGTCGATCCCCTGGTCCTCGCCATAGGGGCGGATGGCCCGCGCCGCGGTCGTGCGCTTGCCGGTGATCTCGATCACGTCGCCTTCGGACAGGCCGAGCTCGTCCATCAGCTTGTCGGACAGTCGCGCGAACCCGCGACCGCTGTCCGCGGGCGGCAGGCTCGCGACCTGGACCTTGCGGCTCGTCACCCGCTCGATGGTGTCTGCTTCCGGCATGCGCTCTCCTGCTCTTCCGCCCTCATACCGCTCGCGTAACGGAGACGCAGCCGCACGGGTTCACTTTCTTTCTCAATATTTGATCGACCCGGCGATTTTACGAGCCGCGGGCCGCGGCGCGAAGCGAGTGCTCGCCGCGCCGAGCTTGTTGAGCCACCCGGTCACGACCACCGCGCGGTTCCTGTCGAGCCCGTTGAGGCCTTGCCGGACAACGTCGTCAGCGCGCATGGCGACACGGTCGAACAGACTGTTGCCGCCAAACCCGGCGACTTCGCCAAACTCGGTCCGGGTCGGGCCGGGACACAGGCAACTGACCTTGATTCCGTGCGGCTTCAATTCCTCGTGCAAGGCCTCGCTCAGCGACAGGACGAACGCCTTGGTTGCGAAATAGACGGCCATCTTCGGGCCCGGCTGGAATGCGGCGGTCGATGCGACGTTGAGAATGCCGCCCGATTTGCGAGCGATCATTCGAGGCGCAACCGCTCGGCACAAGTCGGTCAGCGCGCCGACATTGAGGTCGATCATCTCCCGCTCGCGCTTCGCGTCCAGCTCGGCGAAGCGGCCAATCAGCCCGAAGCCCGCGTTATTGATCAGAAGATCGACGTCTTCCCCCGCGCCTTCGATGTCGGCGATGAGCTCGGTCACCGCTTCCGGCTTGGACAGGTCGATGGCGGCCGCGCGCGCATTGCCCAGTTCTGCCGCCATCTCCTCGAGCCGCTCCTTGCGCCGCGCGGCAAGCACCAGCCGGTGCCCGCGCTTCGACAGCTGCCGCGCGAACTCGACGCCCAGCCCCGCCGAAGCGCCGGTGACGAGGGCGACTGGCGTCAAGCTCAGGAGACCGTGGCTTTCACAATCTTGCCCGGATCGCGCGGCGGCTCGCCCACCGGAAGCGCGTCGACATATTCCATGCCGCTCTCGACCTCGCCCCAGACGGTGTATTGGTTGTCGAGGAACCCGGCGTCGCCAAAGCAGATGAAGAACTGGCTGTTGGCGCTGTTCGGATCGCCCTTGCGCGCCATCGAGACAGTACCGCGGACATGCGGCTCGCTCGAGAATTCGGCGCGAAGATCGGGCTTGTCCGAGCCGTGCATTCCGGTGCCGGTCGGGTCGCCGCCCTGGGCCATGAAGCCGGGGATGACACGGTGAAACTTCACGCCGTCGTAAAAGCCGCTGCTGGCGAGGTCGGTGATGCGCTCGACATGGCCTGGCGCGAGATCGGGGCGAAGCTTGATGACGACGTCGCCGCCGCTCGAAAGGGAAAGGGTCAGGCGGTTGGCGTCAGCCATCGGGGAACTCCGTCACGAAGGATTGATAGAAGCGGGATTTAGGAGGCCAAGGCTGCTTGCGCCAGAGCGGCCGCGACCATAGGAGGGCCGCACCGGGTGCAACGAAGGAAGCGCGAATGAGCGAGAGCGATCACATCGCCGCCGCGCCTCTCGGGGAATCCACCCCTCCGGAATCGGTGATGGACGAGGAAACCCGGCTCCGGCCCGGGTTCGTCGACAAGGTGCTCGACGCGGTCGAGGCCGGCGACGACGAAACCGCGCGCAAGCTCGTCCAGCCGCTTCACCCGGCCGATGTCGCCGACCTGATCGAGCTCGCCCGCGCCGACGAGCGTGAGGGTCTGGTCAAGGCGCTGGCCGGGATCATCAGCCCCAACGTCCTCGCGGAAATGAACGATTACGTCCGCGAAGGCCTGCTCGACGAGATGGAGCCGCAGCAGGTCGCGGACATCGCCGGGCAGCTCGAGACCGACGATGCCGTCGCTCTGATCGAGGATCTCGACAAGGACGAGCAGCAGGCCGTCCTGCAGCGGATGGAGCCGGACGACCGCGCCGCGGTCGAGGAAGCGCTCGGTTATCCGGAGGAATCCGCGGGCCGCCTGATGCAGCGCGATCTGTGCGCGGTGCCGGAGCATTGGAAGGTCGGCCAGGTCATCGATTATCTCCGCTCGACCGAGGATCTGCCGACCGACTTCTGGGAAGTGTTCGTCGTCAATCCCGCCCATCACCCGGTCGGGACATGCAAGCTTTCGACCATCCTTCGCACCCCGCGCGGCACGCTCGTCAGCGAAATCATGGGGCGCGAGCAGATGCTGATCCCGGTCGACATGGACCAGGAAGATGTCGCGCTGCGCTTCCAGAAATACGCGCTGGTGTCCGCCGCCGTGGTCGACGACGAGGACCGGCTGGTCGGCATGATCACCGTCGACGACATCGTCCACATCATCCAGGAAGAAGCCGGCGAGGACGTGCTGCTGCTGTCCGGCGCGGGCGACGGCGACATCAATGAGCCGGTCGCGCTGACCGTCCGCCGTCGCTTGACCTGGCTGGTGATCAATCTCGGCACCGCGGTGCTCGCGTCCGCGGTGGTCGGCCTGTTCCGCGGAGAGATCAGCCGCTTCGCCATCCTCGCGGTGCTGATGCCGATCGTCTCGGGCATGGGCGGCAATGCCGGCACCCAGACTCTCGCCGTCGCCGTCCGGGCGCTGGCGACCAACCAGCTGACCTCCTCCAACACGCTCCGCATGTTCGGCCGGGAATTCAAGATCGCTCTCGCCAACGGCCTGTCGCTCGGGGTGCTCATCGGGATCGGCGCCGGCCTCATCTTCCACAACCCGCTGCTCGGTTTTGTCATCGGCCTGGCGATGGTCATCAACAACCTCGTTGCCGGGCTTGCCGGAATCCTCGTCCCCGTGACCCTCGACCGGGCCAAGGTCGACCCGGCCGTATCGTCCGCCGTGTTCGTCACCACGGCAACCGACGTAATGGGCTTCTTCAGCTTCCTCGGCCTCGCCAGCGCCTTCGGACTCGGCCGCTAAGCCATTGCGCATCCGGTTCTCAGCCCACATTTCGGGCGCGTGCCGAAGCTCCATCTGACCAAGGTCGCGTTCAGTTGCGCGAGCCTCGATACGCTCGAGCGACGCGTCGAGCGCTGGTCGGTCGATGGCGAAGTTCGAATCCCCACCCGAATGCGGCCGAAGCGCGCCGAAGAATGCATCGGCGGCATGCTTCACTACATCGTCAAGCATCGCATCGTCGCCCGGCTCGAGATCCTCCGCTTCGAGGCTCGCCGCGACGGCCGCATCGACATCGTCTGCTCCGACCGGCTCGAGGTCGTTCCACCCATGCCGAAGCGCGCTCACCAGGGCTGGCGCTATCTCGAGGACAAGGACGCGCCGACCGGCGAGGGCGACGGAACCGGCCTCGCCGATCTTCCGCCCCGGCTCTACGGCAAGCTCGCCTCCCTCGCTCTGGTATAGTCGTCTGGCCGACGCTATCGGCGCTTCAGATTTCAGGGAGATCGCCATGAGCAGCACGTCGTCGCAGATCGATTCCAGGGTCGCCGAGCGCGCGATGCTGAGCCATCCCTTCTACCAGGCGTGGACGGAAGGCCGCCTGCCTCTCGACACGCTGCGCGATTACGCCCGGCAATATTTCCACCATGTCGAGGCGTTTCCCCGCGCCGTCAGCGCGGTGCACAGCGCCTGCCCGGACCGTGACGGCCGGCGCATGCTCGCCGAGAACCTCGCCGAGGAAGAGGGCATCGAAGCCGGCAAGCAGGACCATGCCTCGCTGTGGTTGATGTTCGCCTGCGGGCTTGGCGAGAGCGAAATCGCGGTTCGCGCGCAGGCCCTCAATCCGGAGACCGAGGCGCTGATCGCGACCTTCCGCAAGCTGTCGCACCGCTCCTACGCCTCCGGTCTTGGCGCGCTGTACGCTTATGAAAGCCAGTTCCCGGCGGTGGCCGCCGCCAAGATCGAGGGCCTGATCGACCGCTACGGCATCGACGATGAGGAGACCTTGCGCTTCTTCCGCGTCCACGAAAGCGCGGATGTCGAGCATAGCGCCGTGTGCCGCTCGCTGCTCGACCGTTTGCCGGAAGGTGAGCAGGCCGAAGCGATCGCGGCCGGGGAAGAGCTGGCCGGAGCGCTGTGGAACTTCCTGTCAGGCGTCGAAGCGCGCGCCCAAGAGCCCCTGACTCTTCACTGAGTCGAGCGGCATCCGCTAACGGCCGCGGCGCCGCTGACCTTGAGGGTGCAGGACGGGCTGCCCGTCAGGCGCACGGTCGCCGGCCCCCACCCGTTGACTCGCGCGGTGTCGGTGACTTCGGCATCGATCGTGGCCGTGCCGTCGGCGTCGATGTCCGCGCTCGGCGTGCTGAGCGCGGCTGCGTCGAGCGCCGAAACTCCACGGACCAGGGCCACCAGCTTGCCGGTCTTCCCGGCGACGCGGGCGCTCGCGGTGCCTTCGAGCGAAATGTTCATCTGGTCCACCGCGACATCGCCAATCTGGCCCGCGCCGGACCCCTGCACGGTCAGCGCGAAGCTCAGCCCCTTCACGCGATCGATCGCGACCGCACCGGAGCCGACGACGGACGCGCGATTGAGCTCGTGCGTGCCGACGGTCACTTCGATCGGCCCAATGTCGCTGCCCGGATAGCCGCCCCACGACGCATTCGGCTGCACCACCAGAGTGTCGCCGCGCACTTCGATGGCGACCCGATCGAGCGCCGATTGCGAGCCGGACGCCCTGGCGAACGGCGCGACTCCGGTCACGAGCTGGACGCGATATGGCCCCGCCACGCGGATTCGGGTGAAGTCGGTGATCCCGAAATTGCGGGTCGCGGCGTCGGCGGGCGCTGCGAGGGCCAGCACGGCCAGGCAGGCGGGAAGATGAGTGCGCATCGCACTACCTAACCCGATTCGTGGTTAAGAGCGTCCTAAAGCTGGCGCCCTATGAGCAGCGGACGTCGCCGGAGCCCATCTTGCTGACCGAGCATTTCGCGCCGCCCTTCACCTCGACGTCGCCGGATCCCATGATGTCGACGCTGGCCGCGCGCGTCGCATTCGCCCGGACGTTGCCCGAGCCGGCGATGCTGACCTTGAGGTCCTGGACGACGATGCGCTCGGCGTCGACGTCGCCGGAGCCGGCGATGTCATAGTCGGCGCTCCCGGCCTTGCCGGCGCCGCTGACGCTGCCCGCGCCGGCAATGCTGACTTTCAGGCTGCCGACGTCGAGCGACTGGATGCTGAGGTCGCCCGAGCCCGCGAGCTCGCCCTCGAAGCTGTCGCCCTGGACCTTGTCGATGCGGATGCCTCCGGCGCCGGCGAGGCTCGCCGCGCGCAGTTGCGGCACGGTCACCGCGATCTGCGCCTTGCCGTGGGTCGAACCCCAGTGGAACCAGCCGTGACGTTCCTCGGGACGGATGACGAGCTTGTCGCCCTTCACCTCGACGACGAGCTTCTCGACCAGCTTCTGGTTGCCGCGCACCTGCACCCCCGGGCTCGTACCGGTGCGGACCGTGACGTCGAACGGCCCCGCCGCCTCCAGCGCGGTGAAATTCCCGACCTGGAACGCGCGCGAGACCGCCGGCCCACCGTCCTCGTCGCGCTCGTGGCTGCAGGCGGCGGTGGCGGAGGAAGCGGCGATCAGGGCCGCGGCGATGGATTTGCGCATCGGGTCGTTCCTTTAGCTGTGTTATATAACTAATACACAACCGCCGGATGAGCGGCAAGGGCAAAAAGAAAAGGGCGCCCCGCGAGGGACACCCTTCCTTGTTCGGTCGAAAGAGACGGAGAGCTTACGCCGGCTCTTTCACCTGATGGTGGATCGGCGCGACCTTGTTGAGGATGTCGAGGATCTTGGCGAGCGCCGACTTCTCGTCGGTCTGCTCCATCGCACCGAGCTCCCGCGCCAGGCGCGACGAGGCCGCTTCGAAAATCTGCCGCTCCGAATAGCTCTGCTCGGGCGCATCGTCCGGGCGGAACAGGTCGCGGGTCACTTCGGCGATCGACGTCAGGTCGCCCGAGTTGATCTTC
>Ga0207678_10006023_pt1 | contig 10787 bp, 8 predicted proteins | sample KBSC63metaG_FD_184319 | JGI IMG/M metagenome (GOLD analysis project Ga0207678, IMG submission 184319) | Corn rhizosphere microbial communities from Kellogg Biological Station, Michigan, USA - KBS C6-3 metaG (SPAdes) (version 2) | ecosystem: Host-associated > Plants > Roots > Rhizosphere > Soil ...
CACGCCCGACCTGTACGGGGCCGGGGAGGACGAAGCGGTGGTGTCCATCGGCGGCGCGCCGCCCCGGCTCGACGAGCCGATAACGGGCTGCCCGTTCCAGCCGCGCTGTGACGTGGTTCTCGAGCGCTGCGCCGAGGAGCACCCGGCCCTGCGGCTGGTCGGGCCCGGCCACGAGGCCGCCTGCCATCATGCCGAACGGGCGGGCGCGAGTTGACCGGCAGCCAAGAGGTTCCCCTGCTCGAGGTCGAGAATCTGACCACCCTCTATCCGGTACGGCGCGGGCTCGCGGACCGGGTCGCCCGCCAGCCCAGGCTCTGGGTGCACGCGGTGGACGGGGTGAGCTTCACGCTCGCCCGCGGCGAGATGCTGGCCCTGGTCGGCGAGTCGGGCTGCGGTAAGACCACCACGGCGCAGACCATCCTCGGGATGGTCGCGCCGGCCAGCGGAACGGTCAGGCTGAACGGGACCGAGATCGCCGGCCTGCCCGAGCGCCAGATGCGGCCGCTGCGACGCCAGCTGCAGATGATCTACCAGGACCCCTACGAATCGCTCGACCCGCGGTTCCGGGTGGAGACGGCCGTCGGTGAGCCCTTGCTCGTGCACGGAATCGGAGGCAAACCGGCCGAACGCCGGGAACTGATCGTCGCGGCGCTGGAACGCGCGGGCTTGTCCCCGGCGGAGGCCTTCCTGGCCCGCTACCCGCACGAGCTGTCCGGTGGCCAGCGCCAGCGGGTAGCGATCGCCGCGTCGCTCGTGCTCGGCCCGGACCTGCTGCTGGCGGACGAGCCCGTGTCCATGCTCGACGTCTCGGTCCGCGCGGGGGTGCTGACCCTGCTGGACAGGCTGCGCCGGGACGGGCGGATGGGCATCCTCATGATCACCCACGACCTGTCCACCGCCGCGCACTTCGCCGACCGGATCGCCGTGATGTACCTCGGCCGTATCGTCGAGCACGGGCCGGCCCGCCAGGTCGTGCGGCATCCGCAGCACCCCTATACCAAGGCGCTGCTGTCGGTGGTGCCTGCCAGGGATCCGCGGGTGCGGTCGGCGCCGCAACTGCTGACCGGCGAGACCCCCAATCCGGTGGACGTGCCGACGGGCTGCCGCTTCCACCCCCGCTGCCCGATCGCAGTGGAGCGCTGTTCGGCCCTGGATCCCGATCTGCGGGTGGTGAGCAGCGCCTCGCACGAGGTCGCGTGCCTGCTGGCCTGATTCCTGCTGGCCCGATTAGGCGGTCGCGGCGCCGGTGAGGGCGGCGACCGCGAGCTGGCCGAGCGTGGCCAGGTCGTAGCCACCCTCCTGGATCAGCACCGTCGGCGCCAGCGCGGCGGCCAGCCGGCCCGCCTCCCGGTAGCCGGCTTCGGTCACCCGCAGCGGGCTCTCGGGATCGGCCTCGGCGGCGTCCAGGCCGAGCGAGACCACGACGGCGTCGACACCGTGAGCGGCCGCGCCCGCGCACATGACCCGCACCGCCGCGAGCCAGCCCTCGTCACCGGTGCCGGGCGGCAGCGGCAGGTTCTGATTGGCGCCCTCGCCCGCTCCGGTGCCGCGCTCCCCCGCGTAGCCCACGTAGTGCGGGAACCACCCCGCCCCCGGATCGATGTGCACCGACCCGTAGTAGACGTCGCCGCGGCTGTAGAAGATCATCTGGGTGCCGTTGCCGTGGTGCGCGTCGATGTCGAGTACGGCGACCCGCCCGGCTCCGGCCGCGCGCAGCGCCTGGGCCGCGATCGCGGCGTTGTTGAGGTAGCAGGAACCGCCGTAGGCGGCGCGGGTGGCGTGATGGCCCGGCGGGCGGCACAGCGCGTAGGCCAGCGGGGCACCCGAGCTCACCAGGCCGGCCGCGGTCAGCGCGGCGTCGGCGGCCCCGCGGATCGCCGCCCAGCTACCCGGGCCGACGAGCGTCATCGTGTCGTAGCAGAACTGCCCGGCCCGGCCGTGCACGGCGGGGGGCGATCGCAACGGCAGGCCCGCCAGCATCCCCGCGGTGGGGAACACGTAAGGGACCACCCGGTCCCGGCCGTACTCGGCGGGGAACCCGGCCCGCTCCCACTGCGCCCACACCCCGGCCAGGTGATCCAGCAGCGCCGGGTCGTGCACGGCCCGCAGGATCTCGTCGCCGTGCGCGGCGGCGGGCACCACCGGCGCCCCGGCCGCGGCCAGCGCGTCCCGCAGCACCAGTGCCCGTTCCGCGACTTCGGTGCCGGCCTCGCGGACGCCCAGCCACACCTCGCCGCCCGGATCGTGGCGCAGGCAGTCCTCGTTCCATACCACCGGCACCGGCAGCTTCTCCGTCACCTCTCTATAGTCCCGGATATGGAACCACCAGTGGCTCCGGCCCGGGACGGCGTCGACCCCTACGCCTGGATGCGTGACACCAGCGACCCGGCGATGCTCGGTTACCTCGCGGCCGAGCGCGCGTACTACGACCAGCAGACCGCCGGCACCGTCCGGTTGCGCGACGAGCTGGCGGCGGAGATGTCGGCCCGGCTGGCGCCGGCGGATGAGTCAGCCGGCTGGGAGCTCGGCGGATGGCACTACTTCACCCGGACGCGTCCCGGCCTGAACTACGAGCAGTTCTGTCGCCGCCCATTGTCTGGCGGCCCCGAGGAGATCCTGCTCGACGAGAACCTGCTGCTCGACGACCCGGCCTGTGGCGGGGACTACGTGGCGCTCGGCGTCCGGGAGGTCAGCCCGGACGGGCGGCTGCTCGCCTATTCGGCCGACTTCGACGGTGATGAGGTCTACCAGTTGCGCATCCGCGACCTGGCTACCGGGACCGACCGGCCGGAGCGGATCGAGCGCAGCTACTACGGGCTAGCCTGGTCGGCCGACTCACGGTCGGTCTTCTACACCGTCACCGACCCCATCTACCGGCCGTACCAGGTGTGGCGGCACGACGTCGATACCGATCCTGACGACGACGTATGCGTGCACACCGAGGACGACGAGCGGTTCGAGGTCTTCGTGCGGCTCAGCCGCAGCGGTGCTGTCATCTTCATCGAATGCGAAAGCCGCGAGACCACGGAGACGCGGTACATCCTGGCCACGGACGCCCGTTCGGCCCCCATGGTTGTCGAGCCCCGGCGGCGCGGTATCGAGTACCGGGCCGATCATGCCGACGGCCCCGGCGGCGGCGACCTGTACTTGGTCACCAACGACGGCGCCACCGAGTTCCGGCTGGTGAAGGCGCCCGTCACCGCGCCGGGCGCGGACGGCTGGAGGGAGGTTGCCGGCGAGTCGGCCGATACCCGCCTGGTGGCCTGCGACGCGTTCGCCCGGTATCTGGTCCTCACCGAGCGGCGCGGGGCGGCGACGCAGCTGCGGGTCCTCGACCGGCACACCGGGGCTCAGCGCCTGACCCAGGCCGCCAGCCCTCACGTCGCACTGGAGCTGGCTGATAACCCCGACTACCAGGCCGCCAGCGTCACGGTGCGTACCGAGTCGCTGATCGCCCCGCCCTCCTGGCACGACGTCGACCTGGCGAGCGGTGAGTGGCAGTTGCGCAAACGGCAGGTGGTGCCGGGCTACGACCCGGCCCGGTACCGGACCACGCGGTTCGCCGTGCCCGCGCAGGACGGCACGCGGATCCCGGTCACGGTCGCCTACCGGGCCGGGTTCGGCCGTGACGGCACCGCCCCCTGCCTGCTCTACGGCTACGGCGCGTACGAGGCGTGCTCGTGGCCCGAGTTCAGCCTGCCGGTGGCCAGCCTGCTGGACCGCGGCTACCTGTACGCGGTCGCGCACGTCCGCGGCGGCGGCGAGGGCGGCCGGACGTGGTGGCTCGACGGACGCCTGGACCGCAAGCGGAACACGTTCACCGACTTCATTGCGGTCGCGGACGCGCTGGCCGCGGACGGCTGGGCCGCCCCGGACAAGATCGTCTCCCGCGGCTTGTCCGCCGGCGGCTTGCTCCAGGGCGCGGTGTTCTCGATGGCCCCGCAGCGGTGGCGGGCGGTGGTCGCCGAGGTCCCGTTCGTCGACTGCGTCACGACCATGCTGGACCCGGGCATCCCGCTGACGGTCGCCGAGTGGGACGAATGGGGTGACCCCCGGGACCCGTCGGCGCATGCTTACCTGGCCTCGTACAGCCCCTACGACAACGTGCCGGACGGGGTGCGCCCGAGCCTGCTGGTCACCGGGAGCCTGCATGACCCGCGCGTGCTGATCCACGAGCCGGCCAAGTGGGTGGCGCGCCTGCGCGCCACCGCGGCGCCGGGCAGCCGGCTGTTGTTCCGTCCCGAGCTGGGCGCGGGCGCTCACGTCGGCCCGGCCGGACGTTACGATCAGCTACGGTACGAGGCCGAGATCCTCGCATTCATCATGGACGAAGCCGGCATCCCGCGCCCGGCCTGCTCATCGGCCAGGTGATCGGCGGGCCGCCCACTCGTGTTCGAGGATGGACATCAGCACCTCGTCGTACCAGCGCCCGTCGTGTAGCACCGACTCGCGATAGCGGCCCTCCTCGACGAACCCCGCCTTCTCGTAGGCGCGGATTCCGGCGGGGTTGAACGGAGCCACGCCGAGCTGAATGCGGTGCAGGCCCATCTCGCGGAACCCGTAGTCGACGATGACGCGCATCGCGTCCGTGCCGTAGCCACGGCCGATGTATTGGCGGCCGAGAGCGATCCCGATCGTCCCGCACCGGTCCTTGGCGCGCACGCCGAACAGCCCGATGTTGCCGACCAGCACCGGCGGATCGTCGAGCGTCTCGATGGCGAAGCCGAGGTCGTCCTTCTGGTTCGCGCTCCACTTCGCGATGCGCTCCTTCGCCGCGGCCTCGGACGGCGGGACCACCCAGTTCGACAGCGTGGTCATGCGCCCGGGATCCATCTCCCACTTCGCGAGTGTGGGCAGGTCGTCGTCGCGTACGCCACGCAGTCGCACCCGCTCGCCGACCAGGATCGAGTCGCCGTAGCCGAATGCGCCGGAAACATCGGTGAGTTCGGTCATGTGGCTGATACTGCCGTATGCCGGACCCGCGACGAAACCCGGTTTCTGGCCGCCCGGCATTCTCCCTGGCATGGCCTGCCGGGCGGACATTATGGTGATGCCCAGCGACGACCGCCATCTGGAGGCACACGGTCATGAGCATTGAGCGAGAGAAGCAGGTCGCTGCGGAAGCGGCCGCGGAGCTGGTCGAGAGCGGCATGACCGTCGGGCTTGGCACCGGCTCGACCGTGGCGTATCTCCTCCCGGCCCTGGCCAAGCGATCCCTCGACATCCTCTGCGCCGCCACGTCGCCGCGTACGGAGCACGCGGCGCGTGAACTGGGCCTGAGGATCGAAGACGTCACGAGCATCGACCGGTTCGACATCACCATCGACGGCGCTGACCAGATCGCCCCGGACGGCTGGCTGGTCAAGGGCGGCGGCGGCGCACACACCCGGGAGAAGATCGTGGCCGGGGCCGCGGACCAGTTCGTCGTTATCGCCGACTCCTCCAAGCCGGTCCCGGCCCTGCACCCTCCGGTGCCACTCGAGCTACTGTCCTTCGGGCTGCGTGCCACCCTGCGCCGGGTCGGCCCGGCCTCGCTGCGCGACGTCCAGATGAGCCCGGACGGAGGCGTGATCGCCGACTACCACGGGCCAGTCGACGACCCGGCGGTGCTGGCCGTCCGGTTGTCATCGACGCCCGGGGTCGTCGACCACGGCCTGTTCCCGCCGCAGATGGTGGCCACGGTCCTGGTTGGCCGGGGCGAGTCGGCCGACCGGATCGACTTCACATCCGGTTCTTGAGGGGCTAGCGGGCGACGCGGCTCACTGGCGGCCGGCGTACTTCTCGGCCGCGCGGGCGAGGTCCGGCCGGGCGTCAAGGACAGGACGCATCCGCTGCCACGCCTGTTCTCGCTTGGCCGGAACGTACTCGGTGGGCCAGTACCCCTCGTGCGGGCGGTAGCCGCGGAGCACCCGGCGGGCCACGGTGGCCTTGTGCACCTCGTCGACGCCGTCGGCGATGCCCATGGTGGGTGCCGACGCGTACATGGCCTGGATGGGCGTGAGATCGGTAGTGCCGAGCGAGCCTAGGATGTGCAGCGCGTTGAAGGACACCTCGCGCAGCACCTTGGCCATCGTGAACTTCACCGCCGCGATGTCGGTGCGGGCCTCAAGGGTCGAGGTCTGGTCGATCTTCCAGGCGGTCTCGAGCACGAACAGCCGGAGCATCTTGATCGCGGCGTAGGACTCGGCGATCTTCTCCTGCACCATCTGGTGCTCGGCGATGAGGCTGCCGTGCGACTCGCGGGACAGCGCCCGCTCGCACATCATGTCGAAGGCGAGCTTGCACTGGGCGATCGTGCGCATGGCGTGGTGGATGCGGCCGCCGCCGAGACGGCGCTGGGCCAGTACCTTGGCGCCGTTTTCCGGGCCGAGCAGGTGGTCCGCCGGGACCCGGACGTCACGGTAGATGATGTGATTGTGGTTCCTCGGCTCCGGCATGATCTCGACGCCCGGGGTGGCGCGGGGCACCACGAACATGCCGTTGGTGCACATCACGAACAGCAGGTCGGCGACCCGTCCGGCCGAGGTGAACCACTTCTCGCCGTTGATGATCCACTCATCGCCGTCTCGTTCGGCATGGGTCCTGAACAGGTTCGGGTCGCTGCCACCTTGCGGTTCGGTCATCGAGTACGCCGAGAACATGTCCTGGTTGAGCAGCGGCTCGAGCCACCGCTTCTTCTGCTCCTCGGTGCCGTAGGCCGCGAGGATCTCCATGTTCCCGGTATCGGGCGCCGACGCGCCGAACATCGACGGCGCCCCGGCGTAGCGGCCGATCACCTCGTTGAGCAGAGCCAGCCTGAGCTGCCCGAACCCTGGGCCGCCCAGCTCCCGGTCGAGAAAGATCGCCCACAGGCCCTGGTCCTTGACCTCCTGCTGGAGCTCACGGACGTATGCCTTCACGACCGGGTCTGGCCAGCGCACCGCGTGGGGGAAGACGTAGTCGAGCGGCTCGACCTTCTCCTGGCAGAATCGCTCGACCCAGTCGAGCTTCTCCTGGAACTCGGGGTCGGTTGAGAAATCCCAAGCCATGCCTTGACTCCTTGTCGGTTGGAGATCATCACGTCAGAGGCTGCCCTCGCGCAGCGCGTCGCGGGCGGCTTCCGCCAGCACGAGGCGCCCCCCGGCCGTACCCGGTTCACGGGACCCGGCCGATGTCGCCAGCCGGGCGGCGAAGCCGTCGTCACCCATGTGCCCGGCCAGGTAGCGGGCCCGTACGCCGACGCCGATGCATGCCGACCGCCACCGCGAGAACGCCACCCAGTACGGCAGGTTCGACACGTCCCGGCCCGATAGCCGGGCGTAGCGCCGCACCAACTGCGCCCGGGCGGGGAAGCCGGCCACGGTGCTCGGCCCCGGCGTGGTCGTCGGCAGCGGCTCCCCCGGGTCCTGCCACGTCGAGGCCAGCCAGCCGAGGTCGGCCATCGGGTCACCGGAGGTCGCGAGCTCCCAGTCGAAGACGGCCCGGATGGCACCGTCCGGACCGAACGCCACGTTTCCCGCCCGGTAGTCGCCGTGCACGATGCCGCCGGCCTGCGCGGGTATGCGGCGGGCGAGCAGGTCGTGCACCTCGTCGAGCAGCGGAGTCTCCGGCGGGTCCGTCGCGTGCACCTGCGCGTGCCAGCGGCGCAGCTGCCGCTCGACGTAGCCGGTCGTGCGCACCATGTCGCCCAGGCCGACCGCGACGGGGTCGAGGGCATGCAGCGCGACGAGCACGTCGACGAGGTGCCAGGCCGCGCTGGCCCGGGCGCGGGGGGCCAGGGCCAGCCCGGCCTCGCTGTCGGCGAGCACCAGGCCTTCGACGAACTCCATCACGTAGAACTCGGCGCCGGTGACCGCGGTATCGGCGCAGTACGCGACCGGCACCGGGACGGGAACCGCCGTCGGTGCCAGCGCCGAGATGAACCGCCATTCCCGGCTCACGTCGTGCGCGGTGCTCAGCACTCCCCCGGTGGGCGGGCGGCGCAGGGCATAGGTGGCACCCCCGCCGCCAGTGATCCGGTAGGTCAGGTTCGAGCGCCCGCCCGAGACGAGCTCGAACGTCACCGGGCCGGAACCGGAATCCAGGCCGTCGACGTGCCCGGCGAGCCAGCTCCCCACCTGGTCGGCGTCGATGCCCGGCAGCGCCGATTCGGCCACCGGCTAGCTCACATGCGCCTGCGGCTCGGCGGCCGGGAAGAAATCCCCGAGCGCCGCGGCCATCTCGGCGCGCACCGGCGCCCCGGAGATGACCACGTCGACCATGGTCACCGACGTGTGGGTGTGCCCGCGGGCCCGGGTGAGGCGGACGGGCACCGCGGCGGCCTCGAGGGCGCGCGCGTACGCGACGCCCTCGTCGCGCAGCGGGTCGAAGTCCGCGGCGACGATGCAGGCGGGAGGTAGGCCGGCCAGGTCGCCGCGCAGCGGGGCGGCGCGGGGGTCGCCGCGGTCGGCCGGATCGGCGTAGTGATCCCAGAACCACCGCATCAGCGCCGTGGTGAGGATGTACCCGTCGCCGTTTTCCTCATAGGACGGCCGGGTCAGGTCCGAGTCCACGGCCGGGCATATCAGCAGCTGTCCCGTGATGCGCGGGCCCCCGGCGTCGCGGGCCAGCTGGCAGGCGACGGCGGCGACGTTGGCCCCCGCGCTCCAGCCGGCGACGGCGAGCTGACCGGGGATGCCGCCCAGTTCGATGGCGTTGGCGTCGGCCCACTGCACGGCCGCGAAGGCGTCCAGCGCGGCGGCGGGAAAGCGGACCTCGGGGGCGTGGCGGTAATTCACCGATACGACCACCGCGCCCGAGCGCGCGCACAGGTCCCGGCAGAGCGGGTCGTCCGAATCCAGGTTGCCGAGCACCCAGCCGCCGCCGTGGAAGTACACCACCAGCGGGCGCGGGCCCTCGGGCGGACCGGCCGGGCGGTACAGCCGGTACGGCAGGGTCCCGTCCGGTATGGGGATCACTCCGTCGGTGACCTCGCCCACCTCGGGACCTGGCGGGCGGTTTTCCGCGGTGGCCGCCATCAGGGCCCGCGCGTCGGCGGCCGACAGGGTCTCCATGGGCGGCAGGCCGAGCGCGTTCACGAACTCCATGACCATGGCGACGTCGGGCTGCATGCTCCGGATCACCCCGTCGGTGCACCGGACCGCACCGGGACCGGTCCGCGTGAACCCGAGGTAGTCCTGGGTGACCACGTCGTCGCACGCCTGCCGGTAGGCGCCCACCCCGCCGATGTAGGGCAGGAACACACGCGGCTTGCCGGGAACGTTGGCGCCCATGTACCAGGAGTTGGCGGTGGGATGCAGGGTGATGGCGGCGCAGTCCTGGTTGTGCTGGTTCCATCCGGCTTCGGCGAGCTCGGTCGGCTCGATCGTCTCCAGTCCCTTGTCGCGCAGGTCCTTCAGGCACCCGGCCACCCAGTCGACGTGCTGCTCGATCGACACGGCCATGTTCGACAGGACCGACGGGCTGCCGGGCCCGGTGAGCATGAAGAAGTTCGGGAACCCGGTGGTCATCAGGCCCAGGTAGGTGGACGGCCCGGCGGCCCACTTCTCCTTCAGGGACAGGCCATCCCGGCCGGTGACGTCGGCCCCTACCAGGGCGCCGGTCATGGCGTCGAAGCCGGTGGCGTACACGATGGCGTCGAAACCGAACGACTCGCCGGCCGTCTCGATGCCATCCTCGGTGATGCTGACGATCGGTTCCTTGCGCAGGTCGACGAGCCGGACGTGCGGCAGGTTGAAGGTCTCGAAGTAGCCGGTGTCGAGACACGGCCGCTTGGTACCGAAGTAGTGGCCGCGCGGGCACAGCGCCTCGGCGGTCTCCGGGTCGTTCACCGTCGCGCGGATCTTCTCCCGGATCATCTCGGCCACGATGTCATTGGCCGCCGGGTTCACGCCCTGGTCAGCGAAGACGTTGAGGATGCCGAACAGCTCGCCCTGCTGCCAGGCCGCCTCGAACCGCTCGCGGCGGACCTCCTCGCTGGCGGCCCCGGCGAGGACATCGGTCGGCTCGACGGGGACTCCTCCCCTGGACCACCGGGCGGCATCCCGGTACGCGTCACGGCCCTCGTCCAGTTGCCGCAGCGTCTCGGCCGGGGCCGGGCCGTTGTGCGCGGGGATGGAGAAGTTCGCGGTGCGCTGGAAGACCGTGAGCTGGCTGGCCTGGCGGGCGATGAGCGGGATGGACTGGATGCCCGACGAGCCGGTGCCGATGACCGCGACCCGCTGGCCGGTGAAGTCAACGCCCTCGTGCGGCCAGCGGCTGGTGAAGTAGACCGGCCCGGCGAACCGCTCCGCGCCCTCGATGTCGGGCGACTTGGCCACCGACAGGCAGCCGGTGGCCATGATGTAGTGTCGGCACCGCACCTCCCGGCCGCCGCCGGTCGTGATTACCCACTGTTTCGCCGGCTCGTCCCAGCGAGCCGCGGTGACGGCGGTCGAGAACTCGATGTCGGACCGCAGCTCGTGGCGGTCGGCCACGAACCGCAGGTACTCCAGGATCTCCGGCTGGGTGGCGTACTTCTCCGACCAGGTCCACTCCTTCTCCAGCTCCGGGTCGAAGCTGAAGGTGTAGTCCGTGGTGGGGACGTCGCAGCGCGCCCCGGGATAGCGGTTCCAGTACCACGTCCCGCCGACATCGCCCGCCGAGTCAAAGACCTTCACCGACAGCCCGAGCTGGCGTAGCCGGTAGAGCATGTACAGACCCGAGAACCCGGCGCCGACCACCACCGCGTCGAATTGCTCGGGGACCGAAGCCGGCTTGTTCACGAGACGCTACCTCCCGCGTATATCACATGCCACCCTGGGAGCCTG
>Ga0207678_10006029_pt1 | contig 10781 bp, 9 predicted proteins | sample KBSC63metaG_FD_184319 | JGI IMG/M metagenome (GOLD analysis project Ga0207678, IMG submission 184319) | Corn rhizosphere microbial communities from Kellogg Biological Station, Michigan, USA - KBS C6-3 metaG (SPAdes) (version 2) | ecosystem: Host-associated > Plants > Roots > Rhizosphere > Soil ...
CCCTGCTTCAAAGAAGTCGAAGAAGGTTTCGGCGATGCTGGCCTCGTAGGGGAACGACATGGTGAGGTAGGGCTGGTTCCACCGGCCGAAGACGCCAATGCGCTCGAACTGGCTGCGCTGAAGGTCGACGTACTTCTGCGCGTATTCCCGGCAGGCCTTGCGGACGGCGATAGGGTCCATCTCCAGCTTTTTGCGGCCCAACTGTTCATCTACCTTGATTTCGATGGGAAGGCCATGGCAATCCCAGCCGGGGACGTAGGGTGCGTCGAAGCCGGCCATGGTCTTGGTCTTGACGACGAAGTCCTTGATGCACTTGTTGAGGGCGTGGCCGAGATGGATAGCTCCGTTGGCGTAGGGGGGGCCGTCGTGGAGGATGTACCTGGGGGAACCGGTGCGTGCAGCGCGAATCTGAGCGTAAAGGTCCTGTTTCTGCCATTCGGCCAGGCGGAGCGGCTCGTTGACGGGCAGATTGGCCTTCATGGCGAAGGAGGTCTGAGGCAGATTCAACGTCGATTTGAGTGGCTTGGGCGCTGAATTCAAGGCGTCTTCCTTTCCGCCAACGGGCAGATTCGACGTGGACTTCGACGACTTGACTGGCTGCTCGGGTGCGGGCTTTACGTCAGATACTTCCGGCATTCGTTCCTCTTGATTGCTGATGGGCAGATGTACGGCTTGTGCCAAACTCTTATTGTAGCCGGGGCGACGGATGGCGACTGAGATACGGAAGAGACATTCGGGAGGTGTTCGCGTCCAACGGTACGAGCGCAGCCGGGTTAATATTTGTAGAATGTTTCTGGGAGCCAGGCGCCGTGCGTCTAAGGAAAGATGAAACCGGCAGAAGACCGGGAACGTAGACAGAGATAGAGTATGGCGCGCGATTTTCGAGAAGGGCAGGCGGAGGCCGCGGCGGGCCGCTACCGAGGCGAAACAGCTTTATGGCGAACACAGTTTTGACACCACCACCGGATACTGATCCCAGTAAAAAAGGCCCTACACTCCGTCCGGCGGATGCGCCTCACTTGAATGAGGAGACGGGCGGATCCATGTGGTCCTCGCTGGTCTCGAACCTTCGAGACGCGTTCAGCGCGAGGAAAGAGACGCCGCTTCAGCTTGAATCGAAGCCGGTGAACAGCGATCTCATTCTTGAGGATGAGGGCGTATTTGCGTCTCTCTGGAGCAGCGTGCGCGACGTATTCTTCCCGGTGAAGCTGCCGCCGCTTCAGCTTGAATCGCAGCCGATTGCGGTTGTCGACCGAATGAAGGTGAAGCGTGACCCGACTTCGACGGCGATTGCAGTGGTGCTGCATGGCCTGGTGATCCTGCTGGTTATCTTTCTGGTGGCCAAGAAGGTGAAATTCGCCGCGCCGGTGAAACAGCAGCAATTGACGGCAGTTGATATTCCTCCCCTGGCGCCCGTCAAGGCCAAGGCGATGGGCGGTGGAGGTGGCCAGCGAGGGCCGACTCCGGTGACGAAGGGAACGCCGCCGAAGTTTGCGGAGACGCAGATTGTTCCGCCAAAGGCACCGCCGCTGGAGCCGCCAAAGATCAATATTCAGCCGACGATCGAAGTTCAAAAAGATGTTCACATGGCCAGCAGCATTCCGCAGATCGGCGTCGCCAATTCGCCACTGGTGGGGATGTCGATGGGCAACGGCAGTGGAACGGGACTTGGCTCGGGCAACGGGTCGGGGCTTGGGCCGGGATCGGGAGGCAATACCGGCGGTGGACCGAGGCGGATCGGAGGCGGAGTTTCGGCGCCTGTGCTGATCTATTCGGTTGAGCCGGAGTTTTCGGAAGAAGCGCGTAAAGCCAAGGTCGCGGGCAACGTCCTCGTAAATCTATGGGTGGACACCAACGGGAATCCGAGCCATGTGCATGTGATTCGGGGCGTAGGAATGGGCCTGGACGAGAAGGCTGTTGAGGCGGTGAAACAGTACAAGTTCAAACCTGCGATGGAGAATGGGAAACCTGTACTGGTAGAGCTCAACGTGGAAGTGAATTTCCAGATTTTCTAGATGGATATCCGGGGAGTCTTGAGCTGAGGCGAGCGCTTTCTGCGACTCGCCTCAGCTCGTTAGCTTTAAAAGCTATAGCCGACGCCGAAAGAGGCTACCGGAAAGAATGAGGCGTAGCTCAGGTTATTGTTATTGCGGCGAATGAATGCGGCCAGGTCGTGCTGAAAGCCGACATCTTGTTGGACGGGTTGACACCCTATGGTTTCGGGTTGCGATGGATCACAGGCGCTTCCGCTGAAATCGACTTTCAACGTGGGCTGACCGACATAGTAGAAGCCGACCTCAACTGGAAAGCTCAAATGTTTCCCGCTGCGCGGAATGATATTGCCATAGCCGATGGTCAGGCCGGGCGACGTCTTCCAGACGCCTACTGAGCCGCTGCCATGTAACGGGTCCGTGTGGCTGCTGCGGTAGTCTCCGTTATCGAGAGAGATGATCTGTCCCGGAGGGACGATGACGGTAGCGTGCACACTGGTCTGATTGAGAAAGACGAGCAACGGACTGACGTGGAAACCATTATGGAACGGGAACCAGTCGAGTGAGGCTTTGCCGCCTCCCAGGCGCAACGAGGCATTCACATTCGCGCCTTCTTCCTGAAATGAGCTTGTATAGCCGAAAAATTGTCCACCAAGCCGAAGATTGAAATGGGGCGAAACTGCAACGGCGATATCGCCGCCGATTCCATTGATGCCGACCTGCAGGGCGATTCCAATGCTGCCGGGGGCACGAGTGTAGACCGCCGTGGGAATTGTGTAAGAAGGTGCCTGTGGTGTTTGGGGCTGGTCGTAGTTGGTCCTGGAACTTGTCTGTGAGACGGAAGATGAGAAGCCGGGAGATGAAGGAAGAGAATTTGCCCGGGTCTGCTGCGCATGGGCCGATGATGCAGAAAGACTCAACAAGAGGATAACTGCGCTGTAAGGGCATTTCATGGCCTGTCTCCCAGAATTTATGCAACAGAGGTTCGAGATGTTCTTCAAAACCGCAGCCTGAGAGAAGAAGTAGTACAGAGAGTGAGGCAATCGAAAATACGCCCGGAGTTCTCCCGAGCCTGGGATGTTGGATGCATGTTTAACTGTCGCGGTGAAGATCGCTGAACAGGGAATTAACAGCGAAGTTCATGTCCTGAGTCATTTAGCCATCCTCAGTCACTTAGAATTGTGAAGACAATCTTCCGGAAGCGTATTCTGTTTTCTTCTTAGGTTAATGAGGAGCACGGCACCACTATGGCAAAACTGACCATCTTTTATGGCGTTGTTCTGATCGTCGTCGGCGTTATCGGTGTCGTTACGACCGGCAATGCGCACCCTACCGCGCTTATTCCCGCAGCGGCCGGTATTCTCTTTATCATCTTCGGCGCGCTTGCCAGCTCTGAAAACGCGAAGAAGCGTATGTTGTGGATGCACATCTCGGTCACGGTGGCCCTGCTTCTGTTCCTCAGCCTGATTCGTGCCGATATCGATTTTGTTTACCTGGTGCGAGGCGGTTACTTTCAATATCCGGCTGCGGTCCGTGAAAAGGCCTTTACGTCTCTCCTGAGCCTCTTCTATGTCCTGTTGTGCGTTCGTTCCTTTATCGCGGCCCGGCGGCAAAGAAGACTGAATCCAGTTTCCTGACCTGTCCATCTAAAGAAGGGTAAACTTAGCGGAGTCTATGCCTTCTTTCGGTCCATCCAGCTTTAGCGGCGGCATGAAAGCAGCCGAGCGCCCTTCACGCGGCCCAGGAAGGGCAACGGCTGCCGACCTGACTGCGAAGCGTCCCAAGCCGAAGCTGAAGAAGGTCCTTCCTGAGGTCTGGCAGCTTATTAAGCCGCGCCGTTGGCTGCTTGGCGGCAGCTTCCTGCTGATGGTTATCAACCGGGCGAGTGGTTTGATTCTGCCAGCGTCGACGAAACCCTTGATCGACAGCGTTATGGGCAAGGCCCCCATCAAGTCGCCCGTACTCGCCCGCTTCGTTGCAGACCACCACCTTAGCCTGCTGACCGTCATCGTAAGCGTCGTTGTTTTCGCTACCATTCTTCAGGGCGTCACCTCCTACGCGCTCACGCAGCTCCTATCGAAAGAAGGCCAGCGTCTCATTGCTGAGCTACGGATGAAGGTGCAGGCGCACATAGGACGCCTGCCGGTCGCGTTCTACGACGAGAACCGTACCGGAACACTGGTTGCCCGCATCATGACCGATGTGGAAGGAGTGCGCAACCTCATCGGCACCGGCGTTATCGATTTCTGCGGTGGTTTGCTTACCGCGATTTTCGCTTTTCTTTATCTCATCCATCTCAGCGTTCAGATGACGCTGGTCACTTTTGTCATTTTGGTCGTCTTTGGCCTTATCCTGCAGCGTGCGTTCAAGGTGATTCGTCCCATCTTCCGCGAGCGCTCCAAGATCAATGCCGAAGTGACAGGCCGACTCACCGAATCGTTGGGTGGAGTTCGCGTGGTCAAGGGATATCACGCTGAAGCCAGTGAGGCTAGCGTGTTTGCCGCTGGGGCCAATCGCCTTTTGAATAATGTCATCTCGTCCCTTACCGCGCAGTCTCTGATGTCACTCGCTTCGACCGCGGTTTTAGGTGTGGTTGGAGCGTTGGTGATGTATCTCGGCGCGCACCAGGTGGTGTCTGGCCATCTGACCACCGGCGGGTACGTCACTTATGTCATGTTTCTGGCGTTTATGATCGCGCCTATTGTCCAGCTCGTCTCGATTGGGACGCAACTGACCGAGGCGGTCGCCGGGCTGGACCGCACTCACGAGATTCTGGCGGAAAGCCAGGAAGATTCGGAGCCTACTCGCCGGCATAATTTGGGCACCATCACCGGCGATATCGCCTTCAGGAACGTCACCTTCGCCTATGAGCCGGGCAAACCGGTGCTGCATGGCATCAGCTTCGAATCGAAACCCGGCACAGTAACGGCGCTGGTTGGATCTTCCGGTTCGGGCAAATCGACCATCATCTCGCTGATTTGTGGGTTTCATAACGTCAGTTCTGGAGAGATTCTGGTCGATGGGGTCGATCTCGCTACGGTTCGCCTCAGCAGCTACCGTCAGCAACTCGGGGTCGTTCTGCAGGAGACCTTTCTGTTCGATGGAAGTATTCGCGAGAACATCCTCTTCAGTCGGCCTGATGCTACTGAAGCGCAGCTTATGGAGGCTTGCCGCATCGCGCGGGTGGATGAGTTTGCGGAACGCTTTCCCGAGCAGTACGACACGATTGTGGGTGAACGCGGCGTGAAGCTGTCCGGTGGCCAACGGCAGCGGCTATCCATTGCTCGCGCCATTCTTGCCGATCCGCGGATTCTGATTCTGGATGAGGCCACAAGTTCGCTCGACTCGGAGTCGGAGGCGATGATCCAGAACGGTCTCAACTTCCTGATGCAGGGGCGAACGACGTTTGTTATCGCTCACCGGTTGTCTACGATTCGTCGCGCCGACCAGATCCTTGTGGTCGAACAGGGGTTGATTGTGGAGCGCGGCACCCATGAACAGCTTTATCAGCTCGGTGGTCGTTATTACGACCTCTATACCCGCCAGCACGGGCTGGAGACGAATCTCTTCCTTGCTCCGGGCGAAGGTGACAGCGTGGACGAGCCAGCCGTCGCTAAGATCTGAACGGATAATCGATCAGGAAAACAGAATTATGTGCCGACCATAATGATAGGCATGGTTGGTGTTTGCGAACCGCCTTCGTTTTCAATCGTGACGCCAAAGGCCTTCGCCTCCATACCCTTGGATAAAGGCGGCATGATGAGGCTAGCGTAGCCGTGCTCGTCGGGATGGAAGACTCCAGCAGGAACCGGGCTTCCACCATCGGCCGGGATCAGCCAGAGTTCGTAAACTTTGTCCGATGGCAGGGGCGCCATATTGTCCGCCTGAAAGATAAGAGTGCCTTTTTCGGCGACGTAGGTGGCGCGAGCCTGAGGGACGGGCTGACTCTGGGCTTTGGTGAGAGTGACGCGCATGGCTGTGGGATCAGTCATGGTGTCCATGATTTCGCGGGAGGTTGCGGCATCGTTGGTGAGCTGAGCTATCTGGGTATTCTGTTCAGCGAGTGAGCCGCGCAGGGTTTCGCGTTGGAAATACAAGTTGCCGGCCGTTACGGCCAGAGCAGCAGCTATAGCCCAGCCAATCCAGGGGAACACCTTGCCGATGGCACTTCGTTTAGGCAGGTCATCATCCGACAGGGAAGGTCGGCTGCCGAAGCCACGAGCGGGCAGCGACGGTTCTTCAGCGATATCAACGGGAGGGAATTTCTTTTCCTGAGCTACTTGCGAGAGCAGACGCTCTCTCGCGTGCGCCGGAGGGGATTGCATATCGACCGTTTGGGCATAGATCGCCAGGTCACCATGAATTTCTGTCAATTCGCGGCGGCATTCCGGGCAGCGGTGGACGTGGGCGGCCGCGATTTCAGCGTCTTCTCTGGAGAGAAGATGCATGGCGAACAATACCAGATCGTCGCGTTCAATGTGTCCGGTGGTGTTCATGCCGTGAATGCCTTTCTCAATGTCGTGAGCGCACTGCGTATTCTTGTTTTTACGGTGCCGAGGGGGTCGCCGGTCATCTCCGCGATCTCGGAGTGGGTCAGGCCGTCAAAGAAGGCCATTTCCAGCGTCTTGCGCTGCTCGACCGGAAGGTGATCGATGATGCCACGCGCCTTTTCGATCATGTTGTTTCGCTCGGCTTCGTCAGCCAGATTGTAGTTGGACGCGAGGGCCATGTCGTCGATGGACTCAGAGGGCCGTCTTCTGCGCAGAGCGTCAATCGAGCGGTTCCGGGACACGACAGCAAGCCAAGCCCCGAGGCTTCCACGCGTTGCGATAAAGGCGTCGGGATTTCGCCAGATCTGCATGAAAATTTCCTGTAAAACATCTTCAGCGGCGGCAGGATCCCGAAGCACGCGCAATGCCACGGAATACACGATTTTGGAGTAGCGGTCGAACAACGACGCCATCGCGTAATTGTCTCCCCTTCGCACCAGCGCAAGCAGGGCGGCGTCATCCTGTGTGGATGGCGGCGGAGGATTGACAATTCCTGTCTCTCTATACATAAAACGTACCTGTACCGCCAGCAGATTGCTCGGCTGTTGGACATTCGCAGACTGTCGGGCAACTTGCTTGCTCTCTGGCCGGGTTCATCTCAAATGTCACTTTACCGGAAAGTCTCTGAAGATAGCTATTCAAACTCCTGCTCCTGATCAGCATGTACGCTGATAGAGGTAGATGCATGCGAGACGATGATTCAGTTCAGAAATCCAGACCGGAGAAGGTTCGTCTGGACAGGTTGCTTGTAGATGAGGGCCATGCCGCCTCGCGTGAACGGGCGCAAGCGCTGATCCTTGCAGGCAGGGTGCTGGTCGACGAGCAGCGTGTCGACAAACCGGGCACGGCTGTTCGCGAAGGTGTTGCAATTCGACTGCTGGGCTCGGACCTGAAATATGTAAGCCGGGGCGGGCTGAAAATGGAAAAGGCGCTGGACCATTGGAAGATTGTGCTGACCGGATTGGCTTGCGTGGATGTCGGCGCTTCCACAGGCGGGTTTACCGACTGCATGCTGCAGAGCGGAGCGGCCAGTGTTGTTGCGGTGGATACAGGGTACGGCCAGATTGCACAGAAGCTTCGTGACGATCCGAGAGTAAAGCTGCGGGAACGCACCAACGCACGCCTGCTGCAGAGCGGCGAATTACTGGAAGGTGGCATCGTGCCGGGATTTTTAGCGATGGATGTTTCGTTTATCTCGGTTACGCTGGTGCTCCCGGCAGTGCTGGGGGCGCTTTCGAGAGATTCACGGCGCTGGAGTGGGGCCGCGGTGATCCTGGTGAAGCCGCAGTTTGAGGCGGGAAGGGTGCATGTGGGCAAGGGTGGTATTGTGCGTGATGAAAGCGCCCGGCAACAGGCTGTGGAGCGGGTGCGGGAGTGCGTGATCGAGCAGGGAGGGAGCGCGATAGAGGTTATCGATTCGCCAATTCGGGGAATGGAAGGAAATCACGAATATCTTCTCCATGCCTATTTCGGCGAGAGGGCACTCACATAGCTGGTGCAGATTAACTGCATTACACTAAACGACATGTCTGTTGCCGCTATCGTTTCCAAGCCTCAGAAACCGGAGCTCGCAGGGATTCTGCGGGAGCTTGCGACCTGGCTCGAAGAGCATCATTATGGGTACATTCTGGACCCGGACAGCGCAGCGTATCTCGATGCGCCGGAGGCGATCGAGCGGCCCGATCTGCCAAAATATAAACCCAATCTGGTGATCGTGCTGGGCGGTGATGGCACTTTGCTGGCGGCGGCGCGGGCATTTGCGCGCACAACCACGCCGATTCTTTCGGTGAACCTGGGATCGCTGGGGTTTCTTACAGAGGTTCCATTGGGGGACCTTTATACCACCCTGCAGGATTGGTGCGATCACCGCGCCGATATCGAAGTGCGGAGCATGATGCATGCCGGGCTGCATCGCGATGGGAAGCTGCTGAAGGAATGGGATGCATTGAACGATGTCGTCATCACTAAAGGAACGATCGCCCGCATGGCCGATTTTATGGTGGAGATCGATGAACAGTTTGTGGCAAAGTTCCGGGCGGATGGAATCATCGTGGCGACGCCGACCGGATCGACGGCTTACAACCTGGCGGCGAATGGGCCCATCGTGATGCCGAATGTGAACGCGATGGTGGCGACGCCTATCTGTCCGCATCTACTGACGCTGCGCCCTATAGTAATACCTGGAGATTCGTCCATAAGTATTCGTGTTGAAGGGGTTCCTAATCAGACGTATTTGACTGTTGATGGGCAGGAAGCGGTGGAGCTTTTGCTGGGAGATATGGTGCATTGCCGCCGGTCGGAGTACAGCGTCCGATTGCTGCGGCATCATCCCAATGGACTGTTCAATGTGCTGCGATCGAAACTGAAGTGGGGGGAGCGGTAGTTTAGCGCTTCAGCGTAATGACCTGTGAGCCCACGGGATGGCAGAAGACCTTGCCGTGGCTGAGGGCGATCTTTCGCTGAGCGAGAGCTGCCATCTCGGGATCGTGGGTGACCATCACGATGGTGTGGCCATTGCGGTGAAGATCCTGCAAAAGCTCGGCGACGATGGTCTGGTTGGCTGCATCGAGGTTGCCGGTGGGTTCGTCGGCGAGCAGGATGGGTGGGTTGTTAATGAGCGCACGCGCGATACATACACGCTGCTGCTCGCCGCCGGAGAGCTCGCTGGGCAGGTGGTCTGCGCGGTGAGCGAGACCGACCCGGGTGAGGGCGGCGCGGGCTTCGGATTCGTCGGTCATGGAATGGAAATATTGGGCCAGCATGACGTTTTCGAGCGCGGAGAGATAAGGGATCAGATGAAATTGCTGGAAGATGAAGCCAATCTTGTCGGCTCGAAAGCGGTCAAGCTCGGCTGCGGACATGGTCGCGACATCGATACCGTCGATGCGGAGTTCGCCGGAGGTGGGGCGGTCGAGACAGCCGATGAGATTGACCAGTGTGGATTTGCCGGAACCTGAGGGACCGGTGATGGCGACCCACTCCCCAGCCACAATGGTGAAGGTGGCGTGATCGAGAGCATGAACGACTCCGGCGCGGCTGGGATACTCGCGCGTGACGCCATTAAGCGAGATGACGGCGCAGTCGGGGCGCGTTTCAATGTCGGCAAGGGACGTGGTGGTGGGATCGATCATGGGCTATTTCTATTTTAGGGGATAGGGCGAGGGAGGGACTTCAATCCTTATTTACGGGAACATAAAAGGAAATGCCTGGCGCATACGGCTACATGAAAAAGCGATATTTTATAGCGAATTGAATTTACTGCAGGAATAATTTCCCAGTTGCACTTCGATAGGTGTATAAATCTTTCGCGCAGACAATTGTCCGACCAATCGCTTTGGACGGAGTTGCACAGGTTCGTTGGCGGGTCCGCTTTTGTCTGCTGCTGGTTATCGATTTTCCGCCTCTCCGGCCCTGAAGGAGTAATTTTGATGCATCGCCTTGCTCGTGTGGTCCTATCGACCCTCGCTCTCTCTGCTACGATGGCTCCGCTCGCACTCGCTCAGAACCTGCCGACCTCATGGGTTGATAAGGATACGGGGCATCGCGTGTTCCGGCTCACCAATGAGCCTGGTTCCTCCGGCTTCTATTTCAATATCAACGCGTATACGCCGGACGGCAAAGAAATGGTCTATAACGCGCCGGACGGGATTCATGTGATGGACCTGGCCACCCGCGAGACCAAGCTGCTGGTACCGAATCCTCCTCATGGAGCCAATGTTGCTGATGCGCGTACTTTCAGGGCGGGAGTCCATGCGATTGTTGTCGGCAAAAAGACGCCGAGCGTCTTCTTTTCCAAGTTCGATCCTGCGGCCAAGACGAGTTCGGTTTACTCTGCCAACGTTTATACCGGCGCGGTGAAGAAGCTGGTGACATTGCCTCCTCGCGCCAATGTGGTGACGATAAATGCGGATGAAACGCTGGCCGCAGGCACCTACATTGAAGGGAAGGGAGAGGATTATGGCGCGCGCCGCGTAAACCCCCCGGGCGTGAAGCCCGGTTTTCTGGTGCAGCCGCAGAATAAGGGGCAGATGATGGAGCAGCGTCTCGCCGCGCATCTGCCGCTGGTACTCTTCACGATTAATCTGCAGACGGGCAAGATGACGACGCTGCTGCATAGCACAGATTGGATCAACCACTTGCTGTTTTCGCCGAGCGATCCGACGCTGCTGATGTATTGCCATGAAGGTCCGTGGCAGAAGGTTGACCGCATATGGATGATCCACACCGATGGCACACATAA
>Ga0207678_10006031_pt1 | contig 10781 bp, 9 predicted proteins | sample KBSC63metaG_FD_184319 | JGI IMG/M metagenome (GOLD analysis project Ga0207678, IMG submission 184319) | Corn rhizosphere microbial communities from Kellogg Biological Station, Michigan, USA - KBS C6-3 metaG (SPAdes) (version 2) | ecosystem: Host-associated > Plants > Roots > Rhizosphere > Soil ...
TTCGCCTGGATCTTGAACACGAAGCCGGAGAGCTTCTCCTCCTCCGGCTGGATCTCGCGCGTGGTGGTGGCGCGCGGGCGCGGCGATGGCGCCTGCTCGACGAAGAAATCCAGCAGCAGCTGCACGCCGAAGTTGTTCACCGCCGAGCCGAAGAACACCGGCGTCTGCCGGCCGGCCAGGTACTCGTCGATATCGAAGGAGGGCGCGGCGCCCTGCACCAGCTCCAGTTCCTCGCGCAGCTCGCGCATCGCCTCCGCACCGATCTTCTCTTCCAGCCCCGGTGCATCCAGGCCCTTGAAGATGGTCGAGTCCTGTCGCGTGAAGTTCTTGCCCGCCTCGAAGATGTGCACCTCGTCCAGCGCCAGGTGGTACACGCCCTTCAGCCGCTTGCCCATGCCGATCGGCCAGGTCAGCGGCGCGCAGGCGATGCCCAGCACCGACTCCACCTCATCCAGCAGCTCGATCGGCGAGCGGCCCTCGCGGTCCAGCTTGTTGATGAAGGTCATGATCGGCGTGTCACGCAGCCGGCAGACTTCCATCAGCTTGATCGTGCGCTCTTCGACACCTTTGGCGCAGTCGATCACCATCAGCGCCGAGTCCACCGCGGTGAGCACGCGGTAGGTGTCCTCGGAGAAGTCCGCGTGGCCCGGCGTGTCCAGCAGGTTGACGATCTTGCCCTCGTACGGGAACTGCATCACCGACGAGGTCACCGAGATGCCGCGCTCCTTCTCCAGCGCCATCCAATCCGAGGTGGCGTGGCGCGCCGCCTTGCGGCCCTTCACCGAGCCGGCCATCTGGATCGCGCCGCCGAACAGCAGCAGCTTCTCGGTCAGCGTGGTCTTGCCCGCGTCAGGATGGCTGACGATGGCGAAGGTACGGCGGCGGCGGGTTTCTTGGAGGTGGATGGACATGGGTAGCGGGGCAGTCAAAAGGCGCGAACCTGCTATTGTAGCGGCCCGATCCGGGTACCACCCAATGGTGCCCGCCCTTGCCTCGTTTCCTTCCCCTTGCGCGCCGGGAGAGCTGTGCCATGAACCTTGCTTGAGCAGCAGTTGGTGGCAAGGCACTCGGTGTGCATTGCCTATCTGAATCAGGCAAGGGGTAAACCATGGGACGTTTGAATGGCAAGGTCGCGCTGGTCACCGGCGCGGCGCGCGGCATCGGTGCGGCCATCACCGCGGCCTTCGTGGATGAAGGCGCGAGGGTCTATCTGACGGACATCGACAGCACCTTGGGCGAAGCTGTCGCAAGGCGGCTGGGCGAGCAGGCGACGTTCCTGCGGCTGGATGTCCGCGAAGAGACAGATTGGCAGTGCTGCATGGATCATGTGCTGGATCGCTCCGGACGGTTCGACGTGCTGGTGAACAACGCCGGCATCACCGGCTTCGAGGAAGGCGCGGCCGCCCACGACCCGGAGCACGCCAGCCTCGCCGATTGGCGGCGCGTGCATGCGACCAATCTCGATGGTGTTTTCCTCGGCTGCCGCGCAGCGATTCGGGTCATGCGCGCACGCGGCACCGGCTCGATCATCAACATCTCGTCGCGCTCCGGCGTGGTCGGTATCCCTGCGGCTGCCGCCTATGCATCGAGCAAGGCGGCAGTACGCAATCACACCAAGAGCGTGGCGCTCTATTGCGCAGAGCAGGGATTGCGCGTGCGTTGCAATGCCATCCATCCGGCAGCGGTGCTCACGCCGATGTGGGAACCGATGCTCGGCAGCGACGAAGAGCGCGAAACGAACATGGCGGCTTTCGTCAGGGATACGCCGCTGCGGCGTTTCGGCAGGCCGGAAGAGGTTGCTGCCATCGCCGTCCTGCTCGCTTCGGACGAGGCGACCTACATGACCGGCAGCGAGATCCATATCGACGGCGGCATCCTGGCCGGTTCGGCCGCTGTGCCGAGGAGCAGATCGGCGGCGGAAGACCCGGCCTGCAACGAGGGGTAGCCGCAACCTCGAAAACGAAAAGCCCGGGACATTGCCCGGGCTTTTCGGCTAGACGGCGGCGAAAGCGCACCTCGTCTTTTTGCCCTGCCGTCAGCGCATGATGCCGGTATGCCCCAGCGAGTAGCGGCCCGGCTGCGGCCACACCGCCAGGCCGTGCGGCTCGGCACCGACCTTGATCTTGCGGACCTTGCCGGTGGCGGTGTCGATCGCATAAACCACGTCGTCGAAGCGGCCGGACAGCCACAGCGTCTTGCCGTCGGCGCTGACGTTGCCCATGTCCGGGCTGCCGCCGCCGGGGATCGGCCAGTTGGCGACGACCTTGCGCGTGGCGAAGTCGATCACCGACACGCTGCCCTTGCCCTTGCGCGGCCCGTGGATCTTGTTCGAGCCGCGGTTGGCGACGTAGAGCTTGCTGCCGTCGCGGCTCGGGTACAGGCCGTGGGTGCCGACGCCGGTCTTGATGAAGCCGATCTTCTGGAAGCTGTCGCCGTCGATCAGGAACACGCCGTCGGCCATCATGTCGGCGACGTAGAAGATCTTGCCGTCGGGCGAAACGCGGATGTCCTGCGGCATGCCGTGCTTGTCCAGTTGCAGGTAGCCCAGCACCTTGCGGTGGACCATGTCGATCTTCGCCAGCCGGCCGCCGAATTCGCAGGTGAAGATCGCGTAGCGGCCGTCGATCGAGTAATCGGCGTGGTTGATGCCCTTGCAGCCGGGCACCTGCAGGCTGGATTCCAGCGCCATCGTGTGCGGATTGCGGAAGTCCAGCCGCGCGTGCGCCTCGGCCACCACGATGGCCTGCTTGCCGTCGGGGGTGAAGTACATGTTGTAGGGATCGTCCACCGGAATCGAGGCGCCCGGCTTGCCGGTCCGCGCGTCGATCGGGGTGAGGCTGCCGTCGCTGTGGCCTTCGGCGTTGTTGGTCACCCACAGCGTCTTCAGGTCGTACGAGGGCACGACGTGCTGCGGGCTCTGCCCGACCTTGAACGTGTCGACCACCTTGTAGGTGGCCGGGTCGATCACGGAAACGCTGTCGCCGCGCAGGTTCGGCACGTAGATGCGCGCCAGGTCGCCGGCCACGGCGGGGCTCACGTGGCCGACGCCGGCCTCGCTGTACAGGTTCGCGGGATTCAGCACCGGCGGCATGCCGGGAACGGTCTGGATCGATGACGCGGCGGCGGCCAGCGGGGCGGCGACCAGGCCGGCCAGGGCGGTGCCGGCCAGCAGGGCGAGGCGCGGAAGACGAAGGGATGCTGGGGACATGGTGGTTCGCTGCAGGGGAGGGAGGTGCATGGAATGCGAGTGGCGCATTATCGCCCAGCCGTGTCGCGGCGGATCGCCTCGACCGTGCGCGCCACGATCGCGTCGACGCCGAGCTGGCCCAGCGCCGCGCTGGAGCGGCGCGGGTCGCCGCCGTAGACGCCGTCCGCCGCGCCGGGTTTCGGTGCGTGGCGCAGGCGTTCCAGCCGCACCATCTGCGGCGCCACCGCCAGTTGCAGCGAGGTGTCGGCCAGCCCCGCGTGGGTGCCGATCTCGTCGTCGCGGATACCGTGCTGGCGCAGCATCTGCGCGTAGCCGCTGGAACTCGCCTCGTAGTATTCCGGTGGTGCGAACGCGCGCACCGGCTTGCCGGCCCATTGCCGGTTGAGCTGCGCCACCACGTGCTGCAGATCCTTCTGGTAGCCGCCGTGGTCGCCGAGGAACACGATGTTGCGGAAGCCGTGCACGGCGAAGCTGTTCGCGGCCGAGGCCAGCAACTGCTCGAACGTGCTGTCCGGGATGGTGATGGTGCCGGGAAAACGCATGTGCGAGGTCGGCGGGGCGTAGCCGCCCTCCGGCACGTAGGCGACGGTCGGCGCCACCAGCGCATTGCCCAGCCCCTCGGCGATGCGTTCGGTCAGTACCGTGGCGCGCCGGTTGTGCTTGCCCACCGCGATGTACGGGCCGCTCTGCTCGGTGCCGCCGATCGGGATGATGACGGTGGTCTTGCCGGCGTGGATCTGCGCGCGCAACTCGGTCCAGGTGAGGTCCTGCAACTGCACGGTGGTCGGCGTTTGCGCGAAACCCGTCTGCGCGACGGCGAACAGCACGGCGAACGCGCAGGCGCGTTTCAACAGCCGGGAAGGCATGGGGATTCCTTGCGACGGACGAGGACGGCCCATCTTACTGTTCGACGGCGCCGGCACCGTTGTGCCCATTTTTCCTGCGTACAGGATCGCGAACGCTGCGCCGGGTCGACACGCGTCTAGGCCAGCAGTACCAGCATCAGGCCGACGGCGGCGGGCAAGGCCTGGAACCAGAGGATCTTGCGTGCCGCGGTGAGGCCGCCGTAGATGCCGGCGAGCAGCACGCAGCCAAGGAAGAAGCACTTCACGTGCAAGGCCTCGCTGCCGGACAGCAGCAGGCCCCAGGCCAGGCCGGCGGCGAGAAAGCCGTTGTACAAGCCCTGGTTCGCGGCCAGCGTCTTCGATTGCTCGGCGAATGCCGCCGTGGTGCCGAAGGTTCGGCGGCCGAGCGGCCGCGTCCACAGGAACATCTCCAGGACGAGGAACCAGACGTGCAGCAGCGCGATCAGGGCGATCACGAGATTGGCGGCGATGGACATGCGTGGCTCCGGAGTGGGCGCGGCGCCCAGCGTAGTGCAGCTCAGTCCGCTTTGAACGTCACCACCAGCACGTCGCGGTGCGCGGGCAGCGCCGGGTCCTTCGGCACCACCGGGGTGACGCCGTGGAACACGCGGTGGTCGTCGACCAGGGCCGCGTCGAAGGCGCGGGCAAGCGTGAACTGGCCCAGCTCGTGGCCGTCGGGCGCGTGGATGGTGGTGGTGCCGCGCTCGATGTTCTCGCGATCGACCAGCAGCACCAGCACGTAGTCCACGCCGTCGCGATGCACGCCTTCGGGCGTGGGTTCGCCGGCCTCGTCGGCGCGCGCCTCGATGCGGAACTGGTGCACTTCGATGCGCCACTGCCGTACTTCCGGCGCCAGCGCGCCGAAGCCGTCGCGGCAGAACGCGAGGACGCGGCGCAGGCTGGCGCCGTCCGCGATGCCCGCCTCGACCGGCTCGAACCAGCGCTCGATGCCGCCCTGCAAGGCGTTGTAGGTGACGCTCTGGTAATGCGGCTGGTGCGGCTCGCGGCGGATCGCGCCGTCGGCACCGGCGGTGAACACCGCATGGCGCCGACGGCGATGGCGACCGCGTGCGGCGAGGTAGCTGTCGTCACCGAGCGCGTTCCAGCTGGCGGCGAACGTGGGCCAGTCGGCGAGCGTGGCCGCGTCGAGCAGGCCACGCATGACCTCGGCGGTGACGAAGGCGTAGCCGTCGCGGCGCAGGGCGACGCGCAGATCGGGAGGCGTGGGGGCGTTCATGCGCGCACGCTAACAGGTCGCGCATGAAGCGGCACTGGCTCGCTCGTGGGCCGCGCGGGCGGCACTTCAGGGAACATCGAATAACCGCTTTTTTGCTCGTCATCCCGGTTTTCGCCGGAATGACGCAAGTTGAGAGGTATTTCGAGGTTCCCTTCAGAGCGCCTTGGCGAACACGCGATGCACGACTTCCGGGCGCGGCGGCTGGGCCGGCGCCGCAGTCGGAAACGCCTGCTCCAGCCAGTCCGGCACCGGGATGCCCTTCTCGCGCAGGAAGGCGGGATTGAACAGCTTGGCCTGGTAGCGCGTGCCGGCGTCGGCGAGCACGGTGACGATGGTGTGGCCGGGGCCCAGCGCGCGGGCGAGGCGGATCGCGCCGGCGACGTTCACCCCGCTGGAGCCGCCCACGCACCAACCCTCCTCGTGCAGCAGGCGGTGCGCCAGCGGTACGGATTCGTCGTCGGGAATCGACCAGGCGAGGTCGATGGCCGCGCCGTCGAAGTTCGCGGTGATGCGGCTGGAGCCGATGCCCTCGCTGATCGAGTTGCCGCTGGCGGCCAGTTCGCCGGTGCGCACGTAGCTGGCCAGTGCCGAACCGGTCGGGTCGGCCAGCGCGATGCGCACCTGCGGCTTGCGCGCCTTCAGTGCGTGGCTCACGCCGGCCAGCGTGCCGCCGGTGCCGGCGGCGCAGACGAAGCCGTCCACGCGGCCCTCGGTCTGCTCCCAGATCTCCACGCCGGTGGTGGCGGCGTGCCAGTCGCGGTTCGCGGTGTTGTCGAACTGGTTCGCAAACCACGCGCTGCCGGGGCGCGCGGCGTTCAGCGCCTCGGTGTGGCGCCGCGCATGGTGGGCGTAGTGGTTGGGGTCCTTGTACGGCACCGCGGGCACCAGCCGCACCTCGGCGCCGGTGACGCGCAGCGCGGCGATCTTCTCGGCGCTCTGCGTGTCCGGCATGAAGATCACCGTGCGATAACCGCGGCTGGCGCCAACCAGGGCGAGGCCGATGCCGGTGTTGCCGGCGGTGCCTTCCACGATGGTGCCGCCGGGCCTGAGTTCACCACGCTTTTCCGCGTCCAGCACCAGCCCCAGCGCGGTCCGATCCTTGATCGAGCCGCCGGGATTCAGGAACTCGGCCTTGGCCAGCACCTCGCAGCCGGTGAGCTCGCTGGCATGGCGCAGGCGGATCAGCGGGGTGTGGCCCACGCTGGCGGAGAGGTCGGGGTGGATGCTCATGGCGAGGGTTCACTCACGAATCAGGGCATGTTGTCCGGGCGGGCCTGTAGGAGCGCACCCTGTGCGCGAATGCTCGTGGCTTCGATCAAGCGTCAAGGCATTCGCGCACAGGGTGCGCTCCTGCAGGAGGGACGCTCACGCCGCCGGTGCGGGCACCAGGCGCAGGTAGGGCTTCAGCGTGCGCCAGCCGTCGGGATAAAGCTTGCGCGCATCCTCGTCGGACACCGAGGGCGCGATGATCACGTCGTCGCCCGGCTGCCAGTCCACCGGCGTGGTGAGCTTGCGGCCGTCGGTGAGCTGCAGCGAGTCGAGCACGCGCAGCACCTCGTCCACGTTGCGGCCCGCGCTCGGCGGGTAGGTGAGGATCAGCCGCACCTTCTTCTGCGGGTCGATCACGAACACCGAGCGCACGGTGACCTTGGGGTCGGCCTTGGGATGGAACATGCCGTAGAGCTTCGCCACTTCCAGCTCGGGGTCGGCCAGCAGCGGATAGTTGATCTCCGCGCCGCCCACGTCGGCGACGTCCTTCGCCCAGCCATGGTGGTCGGCCACGGTATCCACCGACAGGCCGATCAGCTTCGTGCGGCGCGCGTCGAACTCCGCCTTGCGGCTGGCGAACGCGCCCAGTTCGGTGGTGCACACCGGGGTGAAATCCTTCGGGTGCGAGAAGAACACTACCCAGTGGTCGCCCGCGTAATCGTGGAAGTGCACCGTGCCGGCGGTGGAGTCGAGGGTGAAGTCGGGGGCGATGTCGCCCAGTTGCAGGCTCATGGCTGGCTCCGTGGAGGATTGGGCGGCCAGCTTGTGCTGGCGGCGAGCGGCCTGGAAATGGTTATCACGAATATGCATATAAGCGTCCAGACGTTTAGACGTCTATTGACAGGTTTGCTTTGGGTCGGCAATATCGTCGCCACTCATCGAGACCGGCTGAGGGACAGGCCCTTTGAAGCCGGGGCAACCTGCGGAATGTTCCGCGACGGTGCCAACTCCTGCGGCGGGGCTACGGCGCCCACCGGCAGATGGGCGGCTTGCGCAGGCGGCTTCGTGCCGTGGCGCGGGGCTCCTCTCCGGCATCCGCAGGCGATGCCGAACGGAGAGACGCATGAGCCAGCTGCCCGAAACCCGCCCCCCCTGTACCGCCGACGTGGTCGCACTTCCCGTCGCGCCGCGTGCGCGTGGCGGGCTCGGCGTCCAGCGCAGCACGCGGCGGCTTACCCTCCGCCCGAAGTACGGCAGCGGTCCGCGCGCGGTCGACGTGCGCTACCTGTGGTGCGGTGTGCCGGATGCGCCCACCGTGATCGTGCAGGGCGGCATCTCCGCCGACCGCGACGTCACCGCGCCGGCCGACGCCGCTCCGGGCTGGTGGCAGGCGCTGGTGGCTGAGGAAGCGGCGATCGACCTGACCCGCTACCGCGTGCTGGCGATCGACTGGCTCACCCCGGCGGAACTCGGCGCCGGCACCATCTCCAGCGAGGATCAGGCCGACGCGCTGGCCGCGCTGCTCGATGCGCTGGGCATCGCCAGGGCGCATGCCTTCGTGGGTTCGTCCTACGGCGCGATGGTGGCGCTGGCCTTCGCCGCGCGGCATCCGCAGCGGGCGGACCGCTTGGTGTTGCTGGCCGGCGCGCACCGCGCGCATCCGCTGTCCACCGCCCAGCGCAGCGTGCAGCGCGGCATCGTGCGGCTGGGCCAGCAGAGCGGCCAGCTGGACGAGGCGCTCGCGCTGGCGCGCCAGCTGGCGATGACCACCTACCGCGGCAGCGCCGAATTCGGCCGCCGCTTCGCCAGCGAGCCGGAATGGCGCGGCGACCGCTTCCACTTCCCGGTCGAGGATTACCTCGAACACCAGGGGCGCCGCTTCGTCGAGCGCTTCGATGCGGAGCGCTTCCTCGCGCTGTCCGAATCCATCGACCTGCACGACGTGGCGCCCGAACAGGTGCCGTTGCCGGCCACCCTGATCGGCTTCCCCTCCGACCGGCTGGTGCCGCTGGCCGACCTCTGTGAACTGCAGCGCCGCTTGCGCGGCCCGGCCACGCTGGAGGTGGTGGAGTCGCCCTACGGCCACGACGCCTTCCTCAAGGAACCGGAGCAACTCGCGCCGCTGCTGCGCGAAGCGCTGCGCTGAGCCTCACTACAACGACACCATCGCGACTTTGAATTTCGGGAGCATCACCATGAGCGACACCACGTCCCCCTGTACCCGCGCCGTGCGCGCCGGCATCGAGAGCGACACCCAGCACGGCGCGGTGGTGCCGCCGCTGCACCTGTCGACCAATTACAGCTTCGAGGGCTTCGGCAAGAAGCGGGCCTACGACTATTCGCGCAGCGGCAATCCCACCCGCGACCTGCTGGCGAACGCGCTGGCCGAGCTGGAGCAGGGCGTCGGCGCGGTGGTCACCGCCAGCGGCATGGCCGCGGTGGCGCTGGCGCTGGAGCTGGTGCCCGCGGGCGCCACCGTGCTGGCTGCGCACGATTGCTACGGCGGCACCTGGCGCCTGCTCGACGCGTGGGCGAAGAAGGGCCGCTTCGCGGTGCAGTTCGCCGACCTCACCGATCCCGCCGCGCTGGCCGCCGGCCTCGCCGCCAAGCCCGCGCTGGTGTGGGTGGAAACGCCGTCCAACCCGTTGCTGCGCATCACCGACATCCGTCACGTGGCGCAGGCCGCGCATGCGGTGGGCGCGCTGGTGGTGGTGGACAACACCTTCCTCTCGCCCGCGCTGCAGCAGCCGCTGGCGCTGGGTGCCGACGTGGTAGTGCATTCGACGACGAAGTACATCAACGGCCACAGCGACGTGGTGGGCGGCGCGGTGGTGGCGCGCGACCCGGCGGTGGCCGAGCAGATCAAGTGGTGGGGCAACTGCAACGGACTCACCGGCGCGCCGTTCGACAGCTTCCTCACCCTGCGCGGCCTGCGCACGCTCAACGTGCGCCTGCGCCAGCACCAGGAAAACGCTGAGCGCATCGCCGCGCATCTGGACGGCCATGCCGTCGTGCGCAAGGTCTGGTATCCCGGCCTCGCGTCCAACCCTTACCACGCACTGGCTGCGCGCCAGCAGCAGGGTTTCGGCGCCATGCTCAGCTTCGAGCTGGCAGGCGAGGAGGCGCAGATCGCGGCCTTCGTCGACGGCCTGGAATACTTCTCGCTGGCTGAATCGCTGGGTGGCGTGGAAAGCCTGATCGCGCACCCGGCCACCATGACCCACGCCGCGATGGCGCCGGAGGCGCGTCGCCAGGCCGGTATCGCCGACACCTTGCTGCGCGTGTCGGTGGGTATCGAGGACGGCGACGATTTGCTGCGTGACCTCGACGCCGCGCTGGCACGCGCGGTGGCCGCAGGCGAATCCAAACGCCGGGTGAGCGCATGAGCGTGGTGCTGGCCGATGTGGGCGCGGCCGTACGAGCGGCTTCAGCCGCGACCTCTTCACGGGGAATCGCGGCTGAAGCCGCTCCTACAACAGCGGCGCCTTCCGTCGCCATCGTGCTGCTGGGCACCGGCGTCGTCGGCGGCGCCTTCCTCAAACTGCTGAACACGCCGGCCGCCGCCGCGCTGCGCCTGGTGGGCGCGGCGAACTCGCGACGCCAGCAGACCGAACCCGCGAAGCTGGCCGAGCGCAACCTGCGCGAGCAGCTCAAGGCCACCGGCGTGCCGCGCGACGATGCGGCCCTGCTTGCCGCGCTCGATGCCAGCGGAGCCGCGGCGAAGGTAGTCGTGGACGCCACCGCCAGCGCCACGCTGGCCGTGCGCCATGCCGAGTGGCTGGCCCGCGGCTACCACGTGGTCACCGCGAACAAGGCGCTGGCCGGCGGCGAGCTGCCGGGCTGGCGCGCGCTGCAGGCCGCGCAGGCGCAGGGCGCGCGCTACGGCGATTCCGCCACCGTAGGCGCCGGCCTGCCGGTGCTCTCCACCCTGCGCCGGCTGCGCCATTGCGGCGACGCGCTGCTCACGCTGGAAGGCGTGTTCTCCGGCTCGCTGTCCTACCTCTTCAACAGCTACGACGGCAGCCGCCCGTTCTCCGCGCTGCTGCGCGAGGCGCGCGAGCTGGGCTACACCGAGCCCGATCCGCGCGCCGATCTCTCCGGCGACGACGTGGCGCGCAAGCTGTTGATCATCGCGCGCAACGCCGGCTTCTCGCTGGGCTGCGACGAGGTGCAGGTGGAAGGCCTGGTGCCCGAGCCGCTGCGCGCGCTGGACACGGAAACCTTCCTCGCCCGCCTCGAAGAACTCGATGAACCGCTCGCG
>Ga0207678_10006036_pt1 | contig 10775 bp, 10 predicted proteins | sample KBSC63metaG_FD_184319 | JGI IMG/M metagenome (GOLD analysis project Ga0207678, IMG submission 184319) | Corn rhizosphere microbial communities from Kellogg Biological Station, Michigan, USA - KBS C6-3 metaG (SPAdes) (version 2) | ecosystem: Host-associated > Plants > Roots > Rhizosphere > Soil ...
CGCGGGCCGCGGTGCGACCGGGTCAGGCGGCGCGGCCCGCCGGGAGCCGATGCGCGCGCCGCGGGCCGACCGGGTCAGGCGGCGCGGGTCTCGGCGGGGGCCTGGGCGGTGCGCTCCTGCACGACGGGGCGCCGGGCCCGGCCGGCGAGCGCGGCGCCGGTCAGCGCGACCAGGACCATGACCAGGTCGAGCGCCCCGGCCGCCCGCTGGATCGGCAGCACCCCGCGGGCGCTGGCCGCGACGAGCGCGCCGGCCAGTCCGATGCACAGCGCGCTGGCCACCGAGTCGGACAGCTGCAGGGCGGAGGAGTTCACGCCGCGCTCGGCCGGCGGGCTGAACAGCAGCAACAGCACGGACAGGCTGGACATCGCCAGCCCCATGCCACAGCCGCCGGCCACCCACACCGGGTAGATCAGCCAGGCCGGCGACCACGGCTGGGTGACCACCGCCATCCCGGCCGCGGCCAGGCCGACGAGCACGAACCCGACCCGGACCAGCACGTGCCGGGCCGCGTCCGGCCGCCGGCCCTGCCAGAACGACCCCGCCGCCCAGCCGAGCGCGCCGAACGTCAGCGGGACGCCGGAAGCGGTCGGCGAGTAGCCGTGCACGAGCGTGAGGGTCAGCGGCACCAGCGACTCCACCGAGAAGAATGCCCCGGCCAGCACCCCGCGGAAGCCGACGACCGCAGGCACCCCGCGGCGCAGCACGGCGGTGCCGCGCGGCAGCAACGTCCGCAGCCCGACCGCGAGCAGCACCAGCCCGCCGACCAGCACCGGCACCCGCGGCCAGCCGAACTGCTGCAGCGACCACTGCACCGCGGCCACGCCGACCGCGGTCGCCACCGCGGCCACCAGCCGGCCCGGTCGCGGCGGCGGCGGGTCGGCCGGCCGGCGGGCCCGTCGCAGGGTCGGCACCAGCGCCGCGACCGCGGCCGCGACCAGCGGCACCAACCCGAGGAACACCCACCGCCAGCCGGGTCCCTCGGCCAGCGCGCCGGCCACCACCGGTCCGACCAGCGACGGGATCACCCAGGCCGCCGAGATCGCGCCGAACACCGTCGGCCGCAGCCGCTCCGGGTACTGGTCGCCGACGATGACGTACATCACGACGATGAGCAGCCCCACGCCGAAGCCCTGCAGCGCCCGGCCGGCCAGGAACACCGCCATATCCGGGGCCAACCCGGCGGTGAGCAGCCCGGCCAGGAACGTGCCGACCCCGGCCAGCAGCGGCAGCCGGCCGCCGGCCCGGTCGGTCACCTCACCGGAGATGACCATGCCGATCACCGACGTGACCAGCAGCGAGGTGAACGACCAGCCGTACCAGGACAGGCCGTCGAGCTCCCGCACGGCCGTCGGCAGCGCCGTTGCGACCGCGATCGCCTCGAACGCGATCAGGCTGATGAGACCGAGGATCCCCGCCGTCGCCGCCCGGTACGGCCGGGCCAGGATGCCGTCGCTCACCTCCCGACGGTAGCCCGGCCGGCCGTGGACGCGGACGGCGTCCGGGCCGCGTCCGGCACGGCCGCGGGGCCGGCCGGTACCGCGGTGGTCCCGGTCGCCGCCGCTCGCCGTCCTGGCGTCGGGCCCCGCCGCCGGACGGTTCGGCGGCACCCGCCGACCCTCAGGCCTTGCGCTTGGTGACCTCCTCGGTCAGCTGGGGCACCACGGTGAACAGGTCGCCGACGACGCCGAAGTCGGCCAGTTCGAAGATCGGCGCCTCCGGGTCCTTGTTGACCGCGACGATCGTCTTCGAGGTCTGCATGCCGGCCCGGTGCTGGATGGCGCCGGAGATGCCCACCGCCACGTACAGCTGCGGGGAGACGGTGACGCCGGTCTGGCCGACCTGGTTCTGGTGCGGGTACCACCCCGCGTCGGTGGCCGCCCGGGACGCCCCGACCGCGCCGCCGAGCGAGTCGGCCAGCGCCTCGACGAGCGCGAAGTTGTCGCCGGAGCCGAGCCCCCTGCCGCCGGAGACGACGATCGAGGCGTCGGTGAGCGCCGGCCGGCTGCCCTTCTCCTCGACCACCCGCTCGAGCACGGTGGCCGCGCGCGCGGCGTCGTCGAGCGTGACGTCCACCGACCGGGTCTGCGCCTGGGTCGGTGCCGGCTCGGCCGACACCGAGTTGGGCCGCACGGTGACGATCGGCGTGCCGGTCCTCACCCGCGACTTCACCACGACCGCGCCGCCGAAGATCGACTGGGTGGCGGTGCCGTCGCCGTCGACCCCGACCGCGTCGGTGAGGATCCCGGACCCGGTACGGATCGCGAGCCGGGCCGCGATCTCCTTGCCCTCGGCCGAGGAGGCGATCAGCACCGCGGCCGGCGACTCCGCCGCCACCAGGTCGGCAAGCACCGCGACCTGGGGAGTCGCCAGATACTTCTCGACGTCCTCCGACTCGGCCGCGACCACGGTCGCCGCGCCGTACTCGGCCAGCGCGTCGACCAGCGGGGCGGCCGAGCCGGGTGCGCCGACGACGACCGCGACCGGCTCGCCGAGCGCCCTGGCCGCGGTGAGCAACTCCAGGGTGACCTTCTTGACCTTGCCCTCGGCGTGCTCGACGAGGACGAGAACGGATGCCATCGGGGCTGTTCCTCCTAGAGCAGCTTCTGGGCGGCGAGGAAGTCGGCGAGCTTCACGCCGCCGTCGCCCTCGTCCTTGACGATCTGGCCGGCCTGCCGCGGCGGCCGCGGGGTCATCTCGACCACCTCGCTGGTCGCGCTGGCCAGGCCCACCGAGCCGGCGTCGAGGCCGAGGTCGGCCACGGTGACCGTCTGCACCGGCTTCTTCTTGGCGGCCATGATCCCCTTGAACGACGGGTATCGCGGCTCGTTGATCTTCTCGACCACGCTGACCACGGCCGGCGTCGAGCCCTGCACGCGGTCGAAGCCCGTCTCGGTCTGCCGCTCGATGGTGACCGTCGACCCGTCGACCTCGACCTTGCGGGCGCCGGACAGCTGCGGGACGCCGAGCTTCTCGGCCAGCATCGCGGCCATCACCGACAGCCGGGCGTCGGTCGACTCGGAGCCGAGCACGACCAGGTCGTGCGGGATCGTGCCGAGCGCGGCGGCCAGCGTCTGCGCCGTCTGCACCGCGCACGCGCCGTGCAGCGCCGGGTCGGACACGTGCACGGCTTTGTCCGCGCCCATCGACAGCGCCTTGCGGATCGTCTCGGCCGCCCGCTCCGGGCCCATCGACAGGACGGTGACCTCGCCGCCGTGGGCCTCCTTGAGCCGGAGCGCCTCCTCAACCGCGTACTCGTCGATCTCGTTCATCACCGCGTCGACCGACTCGCGGTCCAACGTGTAGTCCGACTCGGACAGCCGGCGCTCCGCCCAGGTGTCGGGCACCTGCTTGACCAGTACGACGATGTCCACGTCCTCGGTCCTCCTCCACCACCCTGAGGTGCCAGGATGTTACTCATCAGTAGGCCTCTGGGTCGCGGTGATGTCCCTCACCGGTAGTCACTTCCAGGCTATTTCATGCGCAGGACTTCGTCGCGCGGCCCCGGGCGCGTCACCTCCGCCGGCCTGCTTGCGGCGCATGCGACGCTTCGGCGGTGCCACCGACCCTCGCGCTGACCGGAGAGCGCACGATGCCCGGTATCCCGGCCGAGAACTACTGGTTCCGTCGCCACGAGGCGGCGTACGACGCGATCGTCCCGTTCTGCCCGGGCGCGGTCGTGCTGGAGGCGGGCTGCGGCGAGGGGTACGGCGCGGACCGGCTGGCCGAGGTCGCCCGGGTCGTGCTCGGGCTCGACTACGACGCGGCCGCGGTCGGGCACGTGGCCGCGGCGTACCCGCGGGTGGCGGCGGTCCGGGCCAACGTCGCCACCCTGCCGGTACGGGACGGCAGCGTGGACGTGGTGGCCTCGCTGCAGGTGATCGAGCACCTGTGGGACCAGCCGGCGTTCCTGGCCGAGTGCCGGCGGGTGCTGCGACCGGCCGGCACGCTGCTGGTCACCACGCCGAACCGGCTGACGTTCACGCTGCCGAACCGGCCGATGAACCCGTTCCACTACCGGGAGCTCGACCCGGACGCGCTGGCCACGCTGCTGGAGGAGGCCGGCTTCGAGATCACCCGGCTGCTCGGGCTGCGGCACGGGCCGCGGCTGCGCCGCTACGACCGGCTGTTCGGCTCGCTGGTCGACGCGCAGCTCGCCGGGCCGCCGGCGACCTGGCACCCGCAGCTGCGCCGGGCGGTGGCCGCGGTCCGGACGACCGACTTCGTGCTCGCCGCGGACAACCTCGACGCCTGTCTCGACCTCGTCGCGGTGGCGGTCCGGCGGACACCGTGAGCGGGCCCGAGGGGACGTTCTGCCTGGTGCTGCACACCCACCTGCCGTGGGTGGCGCACGCCGGCGCGTGGCCGGTCGGCGAGGAATGGCTGCACCAGGCGTTCACCGGCTCCTGGCGCCGGGTGTTCACGCTGCTCGACCGGCTGGCCGCCGAGGGCGCCCGGGACGTGCTCACCCTCGGCGTGACCCCGGTGCTGGCGGCGATGCTCGACGACCCGTACTGCCTGCGCGAGCTGCACACCTGGACCGGCAGCTGGCAGCTGCGCGCGGTCGAGGCGGCGCCGCGGCTGCCGGAACTGGCCGGGTACGAGTTCCGGGCAGCCACCGAGTGCCTGGCCGACCTCGAGGACCGCTGGCTGACCGGCGGGCTGTCGTCGGTGCTGCGGCCGCTGGTCGACGCGGGCGTGGTCGAGCTGCTCGGCGGCCCGGCCACCCACCCGTTCCTGCCGCTGCTGGAGCCGCGGGTCGCGGCCGGCGCACTGACGGTCGGGCTGGACGACACGCGGCTGCGGCTGGGCCGGGCGCCGGCCGGGATCTGGGTGCCGGAGTGCGGGCACGCGCCGGGCCAGCAGGAGCTGTACGCGGCCGCCGGGGTCGAGCGGTTCCTGGTCGACTCCCCCGCGCTGCACGGCGACACGGCCGCGGCCCGCCCGGTCGGCGCCGGCCCGCTGCTCTGCTTCGGCCGCGACCTCGAGGTCACCTACCGGGTCTGGTCACCGCGGGCCGGCTACCCGGGCGCGCCGGACTACCGCGACTTCCACACCTTCGACCACGCCTCCGGGTTCCGCCCGGCGCGGGTGACCGGCCGGCACGTGCCGCCGGAGCGGAAGAAGCCGTGGGAGCCGGACCTGGCCGCGGCGGCGGTACTCCGGGACGCGGCCGATTTCGTCGACACGGTGCTGGCCCGGCTGCGGCTGCTCGCCGACCGGGACGGGCGGCCGGGGCTGGTCGTGGCCGCGTTCGACACCGAGCTGTTCGGGCACTGGTGGCACGAGGGCCCGGCCTGGCTGGCGACCGTGCTGCGGGCGCTGCCGGCCGCGGGCGTGCGGGTGACCACGCTGCGCGGCGCGGCGGAGGCCGGCCACGTCGGGCCGCCGGTCACGCTGGGCCGGTCGTCCTGGGGGTCGGGCAAGGACTGGCGGGTCTGGGAGGGCCCGGCCGTGCAGGACCTCGTGCTGGCGGCCAAGGGTGTGCAGGACCGACTGCTGTCCACCCTGGACGCGCACCGCGGGCCGGTGCGCGACCCGGTGCTGGACCAGCTGGCCCGGGAGGCGCTGCTGGCGCTGTCCAGCGACTGGGCGTTCATGATCAGCCACGACACGGCCGCCGGGTACGCCCGGGACCGGGCGACGACGCACGCGGCCCGGCTGCACGAGCTGGTCGACCTGCTCGACGCCGGCGACCGGGCCGGCGCGGCCGCGCTGGCCGACCGGCTGCGCGCGGTCGACGGTCCGTTCGGCCACCTCGACGCGCGGGTCTTCTAGAAGACGCCGCCGCCGCCCTGGTGGTGGGTGCGCATGGTGTAGTCGGCCTGCGCGGCGCGGCTGGCGTCGAGGGAGGCCTTCCGGTCCACACCGCGGATCGGCCGCCCGCTCCGGCGCGCTCCCAGGTCGATCCACCCGGCCACGCCGAGGAGCACGACCACCACTCCGATGCTGATCCAGAAGAAGATCATGTCGCACCTCCGCGTCTGCCGTGATCGAAGCGTACGACCGGGGCATTACCGCGGGACCTCAGCGCGATCGCTAGGGCGTGTCTCCCCATTGGCGGTGGATGCCGGCGGCGTCCAGGCGGCGTCCGGCAAGGCGGCGGGGCCGGCCGATACCGGGGTTGTATCGGCCGGCCCCGCCAACGCGGCCGGTCGTCGTCTTGGCGTCGTCCGGCGCCGCCAGGCAGTGGGGAGGCATGCCCTAGGGTCGCCGGCATGGAGCCCAGACTGCGTGCGGTCTGTGACCTCGGCGTGGCCGAGGCCCGCGAGGGGGCAGGCCGGCACGAGTACGACGGCCGGGTGCAGGACCTGTCCCCTGGCGGCGTGCGCCGGGGCCTGGCCGCGCTGGGCGGCGACCCGCTGCCGGATCCGTACGACGAGGCGCTGGTCGCCGCGCAGGAGGCGGGCCTGCGGGCGTTCTACGGCGAGCTGCGGCTGCACCGCCGCAACCCGATGCCGCACCTGGCGAACCTCGACGTCAGCGGCTACGACCGGGAGTACGCGCCGGCCGGGCAGCGGAGCGAGGCCAGGACCAGGCACCTGGCTTCGTGGCCGGCCGCGGTCGACGGCTCGGTCGCCGCGCTGGACGAGATGACCCCGGCCATCGCCACCGCCACCCTGTCCGCGGCCCGCGGGCTGTCGGTCGGCCTGGACGCGGACGACCCGGTCGAGAGTGCGGCGCTGGCGGCGCATGCCCGGCTGGTCGCGCACCTGGAGGCGGCCGCCGGCTCGGGCGACGGCGGCGACGGGGCCGACGGCGCCCTCGGCCCGGCCGCGCTCGGCGCCGACGGGCTGACCCTGCTGCTGTCCGCCACCGAGGCCACCGACGTCGACCTCACGGCGCTGGCCGCCCGCGCCGAGGCCGAGCGCGACCGGCTGCGGGCGATGCTGGACGAGGCCTGCGGCCGGCTGGCCCCGGGCCGTCCGGTGGCTGAGCTGGTGCCCGAGCTGCTGCGCGACCACCCCGACGCCGACGGCGTGATCGCCGAGGCGCAGGCGCTGACCGACGAGGTGATCGCCTGGGCCGCCGAGCGCCGGCTGGTTCCGTACTCGGACGGCACCTGCGTGGTCGCGCCGGCCCCGGAGTCGCGGCAGTGGGCGATGGCGATGATGGCCTGGGCCGCTCCGGGCGAGCCGGACACGCCGTCGTTCTACTGGGTGACCCCGCCGCGGCCGGAGTGGCCCGAGCACGAGCAGGCCGAATGGCTGCAGGTGTTCAGCCGGACCACGCTGCCGGCGATCACCGTGCACGAGGTCGCACCGGGGCACTTCTCGCACGGGCTGGCGTTGCGGCACGCGCCGACCGAGCCGCGCCGGCTGTTCGGCAGCGAGGCGTTCATCGAGGGCTGGGCGCATTACGTCGAGGAAGTCGCGATAGAGGAGGGCTTCCACGCCGACGATCCGCGATACGTGATCGGTGTCTCGGTCGAGGCCCTGCTGAGGGTGACCCGGCTCGCGTGCTCGATCGGCCTGCACGCCAACGGGATGACCGTCGCCGAGGCCGGCCGCCGGTTCGAGCAGGACGCGTTCCTGGCCGGCCAGGCGGCGCTGTCCGAGGCCAGGCGGGGCACCTTCGACCCGACGTACGGCCGCTACACCTGGGGCAAGCTGGAGATCCGCGACCTGCGGGAGCGGGCCCGGCGGGACTGGGGTGCGAGGTTCGACCTGCCCCGGTTCCACGCGGCGATGCTGGCGCTCGGCGCGCCGCCGCTCGGGCTGCTGCCGTACGCGCTCGCGGGCGGTCCGGCACCGGCTGACGGCTCGCGCCCGTCGGGGTAGTGTCCGGCGCCATGGCCTACGGATATGCGGGTCAGGTCGCCGCGCGCCGGCCCGAGCAGCGGGTCAAGGCGTCCGACGTGCGCGCCGTGCAGTTCGGCAAACCGCCGTTCGGCCGCCGCGGCTACGACGAGATCGAGGTCGACGACTTCCTGCGCAAGGTGACCGACGCCCTCGCGCAGACCCGCGGTGTCCCGCCGCTAGACCCGGAAGAGGTGCACCAGGTCGCGTTCCGCAAGCCGCGGCTGGGGAGCCGCGGCTACGACGAGGACGAGGTCGACGCGTTCCTCGACCTGGTCGAGGCCGAGCTGCGCTGGCGGTCGAGCCCGGAGGGCCAGGCCGAGATCGCCGCCTCCGCCGGCGGCTCCGGATACGCGCCGCTCGCCGGGATGGTCGGCCTGCCCGGCGGCCCCGGGCCGGTCGCGCCGGCCGGTCCCGCGGTGCGCGCGGTCACCGTGGCGCTGCTCGCCGACCGGGGCCGCATGCTGGTCACCGAGCTGGCCGACCCGACCACCGGCCGCACGGCATACCGGCCGCCCGGCGGCGAGATCGCCTTCGGCGAGCGCGGCCACGAGGCGGTCCGGCGGACGATGCGGGACGAGTTCGGCATCCAGCTGACCGAGGTGCGGCCGATGGCGACGCTGGAGAGCATCCACCGCTTCGCCGGGCGGGACGCCCACGAGCTCGTGCTGGTCTACGAGGTGGCCACCGCGGACCCGCAGGTGTGGTCGCAGTCGCGGCTGCGCGGCCGGCGCGGCGACGTCACCGCGATCTGGGCGCCGGTGGACATGTTCCGCCGCAACGAGGCCCAGCTGCTGCCGGACGGGTTGCTGCCGCTGCTCGGCTGAGCCACCCCGCTCGCCGGGACCGAGCGTCAGCGCGACTCGGCGCCGAGCAGGATCGCGGTGCCGATCGCGCCGACGACGATCGCGACGATGCCGAGCGTGCGCGCGGTCCGGGACGCCCGCCGCGCGCCGTCGACGTCACCGCGGTCCCAGCGCCGGCCCACCTGCGCGGAGAAGTAGATCGCGAACGCGCCGAAGACGACCGAGAACAGCACCCCCACGATCGACAGCGGCCAGTACGCCGGCGGCTTCTGCGTCCCCGGCGGAGCCATGCCGTACGGGCTGCCGTAGCCGGGACCGGTGTAGCCGGGGCCGCCGGCGTAGGGCTGGTAGCCCGCCGGCCCGCCGGCGTCGGGCGGCTCGGCCGGTCCGCCCGCGTACGGCTGCTCGGCCGGCCCGCCGGCATAGGGCTGCTCGGCCGGCGGTCCGCCTGCGTAGGGCCGGTGGGCGGCCGGGTAGGGCGGCGCCGGCGCCTCCTCGGCCGGCTCGTCCGCCCGGGGGTGATGGGACGAGTACGGCGCGAACGGGTCCTGGGGCGTCCAGGGGCTGGTCGGCGGCGGCACCGGGTAGTTCGGGGTCGGGTCGGTCATGTCCGGGGCTCCTCTGTCCCGCCGGGACCGCGCCGGCCGCGGTCCGCACCGCGCCCCCCGTTGGACGCGCAGCGAGCGTAGGCCCGTCCGGCGCCGGCCGCGGGTGAATCCGGGGAATGGATCAACCCGGCCGGGCGACCTGCGCCGGCTTCGACGCATCGGTGTGGACCGGAGATGGCAGCATCGGCCGGATGCGCGTGCTGATGCTGTCCTGGGAGTACCCGCCGGTGATGGTCGGCGGGCTCGGCCGGCACGTGCACGCGCTCGCCGAGGCGATGGCCGCGGCCGGGCACGAGGTGACCGTGCTGACCCGGCACCCGGGCACCCCGGACGTCCCGCACGACGAGGTCGTCGCCGGCGTGCGGGTGGTCAGAGCGGCCGAGGACCCCACCAAGCTGAGCTTCGCCGACGACCTGCTGGCCTGGACGATGGCGCTCAACCACGCGCTGACCCGGGCCGGCCTCGCGATCTGCGCCGAGCGCTCGTTCGACGTGGTGCACGCGCACGACTGGCTGGTCGCGCACGCCGCCACCACGCTCGAGCACCACCTCGGCGTGCCGCTGGTGGCGACCCTGCACTCCACCGAGGCCGGCCGGCACCAGGGCTGGCTGCCCGGACCGGTGAACCGGACGATCCATTCGGTCGAGTGGTGGCTGACGTTCGAGGCGCGCCGGGTGGTGACGTGCTCGGCGTACATGTGCTGGGAGGTGACCCGGCTGTTCGACCTCCCGCCGGGCAAGGTCGACGTGGTGCCCAACGGGGTCGACGCGGCGCGCTGGCGAGTCGGCGCGGACCGGGCCGCGGCGGCCCGGCGGCGATGGGCGGCGGACGGGCCGCTGGTCGTGTATTGCGGCCGGCTGGTGTACGAGAAGGGCGTCCAGGACCTGCTGGCCGCCGTACCGCGGCTGCGGCGGCGGCATCCGGGGTTGCGGGTGGTCGTGGCCGGCACCGGGCCGGCGGAGGCGGAGCTGCGGGAGCGGGCGCGCGCGCTGCGGTTGGGCCGGGCGGTCGCGTTCGCCGGGTTCGTGACGGACGCCGATCTGGCCGCGCTGGTCGCGGCGGCGGACTGCGCGGTGGTGCCCAGCCGGTACGAGCCGTTCGGGATGGTGGCGCTGGAGGCCGGCGCGGCCGGGACACCGGTGGTGGCGGCGGACGTCGGCGGGCTGGCGGAGGTGGTCGCGGACGGGCGGCTGGGCGTGCGGTTCCCGGCCGGGGACCCGGCGGCGCTGGCCGGCGCGGTCGGCCGGCTGCTCGCCGACCCCGACCTCGGCCGGCGGCTGGTCCGGGCCGGGCAGGACGCGCTGGCCACCGAGCACGGCTGGGACCGGGTCGCCGAGCGGACCGTCGCGGTCTACCGGCGGACGATCGGCGAGACTCCCGCGCCGGCCCCGGCGGGCGGACCGGCCGGCGGCTCGGCCGGCGCACCGGCCAGCGGGTCAGCCAGCGGGTCAGCCCGCGGGTCTGCCAGCGGACCGGCCGGCGGGTGGGTCGGCGGACCGGTCGGTGGACCGACGGGGCGCGACGTGAACCTGCTGACCGGTCAGCCGAGCTAGCGGGCGCTA
>Ga0207678_10006037_pt1 | contig 10773 bp, 9 predicted proteins | sample KBSC63metaG_FD_184319 | JGI IMG/M metagenome (GOLD analysis project Ga0207678, IMG submission 184319) | Corn rhizosphere microbial communities from Kellogg Biological Station, Michigan, USA - KBS C6-3 metaG (SPAdes) (version 2) | ecosystem: Host-associated > Plants > Roots > Rhizosphere > Soil ...
CCGAACCTAGCGCAACCATCTCTACGGGCCTGCTTGACGCGGATGCGGCCGCGGCCGGGTGAGAATGGTCGGGTGATCAAGGCTCTGGGGCTCCGGCTGCACCTGCCGGACAACGGTGCGGTCGCGCGAAGCCTGCTCGGCGTTTTGGTGCTCACGGCGGCCGCCTTGCTGTGGGGACCGGTCGGGGCGGCAACGTCGACGGCCGCCGCGGGCGCGATCGCGGGCGCTATCGCGTTGCAGGACAACCCACTCGGCCGGATTCCGATCGTGCTCGCAGTGTCCGTCGAGCTGGGTATCGCTGTGCTGCTCGGAGGGCTGTTCGCCGGCTACAGCGTGGTGTTCGTTGTCGTGATCGCGCTGTGGTGCTTCTTCGCGGGCATGCAGTGGGCGGTTGGCGCGCCCGCCGGCCTGTTGGCAGGGGCGTCGGGTCTGCTGTTGGTCATCCAGCACCCGCAGCCGGTTCTGCCTGCGCTCGCGTCCGCCCTTCTTGCCGTGCTCGCCGGTCTGACACAGGCCGCGCTCATCGCGGTGTGGCCGCCACGGCGGTGGCGGCTCGAGCGCGAAGCCCTGACGAAGGTGTACCGGTCGCTGAGCACCGACGCGCAACGGCTGGCCGCCGAGCCAACGGCGGAGGTCGACTCGTCGCAGCTGCTGGCGTGCAAGGAAGCGTTCAGCACCGACGAGGCCCAGTCGGGCCGCCGCACATCGGCATACCGGGACTGGCACGCGCTGCCCGACCAGATCGCCAAGACGTTGATGGCTTTTCGCGGCAAGGCCGCCGGGCAGGACGCGGTCCGCGACGTGTTGACCGCGGCGTCGGACATGCTCGCGGCGATCGCCGCGCAGAGCCGGACGGCCCGCCGAGACGCTGAACAGGCGCTGCGGGGCGTCGACGCAGCCGTTGCGGCGATAGCCATCGCGGATGCCCCGGTGGCGCAGCGTCTGTCCCGGCAGCTTCACCGCGCGAACGCGCTGCGCTTCGGCAGACGCAGTCCCGCCGAATGGACGGGCGCGCTGAGATCGGGACTCGCCGTCGCCGTCCGACATCTCAACCTGAAGTCCCCGATATCGCGTCACGCCGTACGGCTGGCGGGCGCTGCCGCCTGCGGGACCGCCATCGCGCGCGTCGCCGACGTGCCTGCGGGGTACTGGATTCCGCTGACAGTGCTGCTTGTCATGCGACCAGAGACGGCCCACACCTACACCCGGTGTGTGGGCCGGGTGGCGGGCATCTGCGTCGGGGTTGTGATCGCATCCGCGGTGACGCTGGTGTGGGAACCGACCGGTCTGGCCGCAGCGATTCTCGCGGTGCTGTTCCTCGGCATCACATATGCGGTGTCGATCCTGGGGTACATGGCTGTGACGGCAGCCTTCGGCGCGACGATCGTATTGCTCATCGACATCAGCGATGCGTCATCGTCGGTCAGCGACCTGCTGCTGGCGACCGTCATCGGTGGCGCCCTCACGGTGCTGTTCCATGTCGTAGTTCCCGATGACGCGCTGATCCGGCTGCGTCAGCGCGCCGGCGAGCTGCTGAAGACCGAGATCGACTATGCCGCAACCGTTATCAAAGCCTTCGTGCATGACCTCGAGCATCCGTCGGATGCGCTCGCCGCGGCGTGGCAACGGGCGTTCCGCGCCAGGGCGGCATTCGAAGCCGCTGCAGGAGCGACCCGCGTCGAGTCACGCGAGCTGCGGCGTTGGCTTCGGTCGTTTCGCGCGGGGGTGAATGCCGTCACCACCTCGTGCACCACGCTGGAACAAGGCCTGCCGCCGCACCCGTCCACCGCCTTGAGCCGGGAGTTCGTGCTGGCGGTGGACGACTATGTCGAAGCGCTGCGCGGCGATCCGCCGACCCCGGCCACCCCGTGGAGCATCGACACACTGCCCTTGGTCACCGCCGATGCGCAATTGCGCGACGCCGCAACACATGTCGACGACGGCGCCGCACGCGTTCTCGTCGCCGAAATAACCACGATCACCCGCAGCCTCGCAGGTATTGCCGCCGATAGCCACGACGTCGCGACGCCCTGAACGGGCGCTCTAGTTCTGGTCGCGCGCCCACTTGGGCGTGATGAAGACGCCCTCGGCCTCAACGGTGATGCCGTCCTTGTCGGCGAGATGGCCGACAACGTAGGTCTTGACGCCTTCCGTGCGATCGACGTGAGCCTGCGCGTGCAGCCGACCCAGTTGCGTGGTGCGCAGGTAACGGAGGGTGATGGTGCCGGTGAAGCGTGGAATCACCCCGTCGCTCGCCGCCTCACCGAGTACGTGATCGAGCACCAGCGCCGACATCCCCCCGTGGACGAAACCGGGTGGGCCCTCGTATGGCGCTCCCATGACGAAGTCGGTGAACGCCGCTCCTGACGCGTCGCGCTCGATGACCAGCGGAGGCGCGATCGGATTACGGATGCCGACGACGGGATTGCCCCATGCCATCCGGTCGCCTGCGGTGGTGTACCGCACCCCGAACGCCCCGTCGATCTGGCGTGCCCGCAACCGCGCGGTCAACGCGTCGATCTCAGCCTTGACCGCCGCCACCTCGTCGGCGTCGACCTCCGTGCGAATCGTCGCGTCGACCAGGTCCCTGACCGATTCGGCGAGCGGCTGGTAGACGTCTCGTATCCGGTCGACTTCGTCGGAACTCAGGTCCCCGATGTGGGTGAACTCCAGCACTCGAAAACTAGAACACGTTTCTAGTCTGAAGTCGAATCCCGCTCCTTACGTCCGCATCCGGCCGTACTCTGCGTAGGTGAACACCGCCACCGTGGTCGTGACGCTGTTGCTCGCCGCGCTGTTCACTTTCTCCTCGAGCATCAAGCTTCTCGGTGTCCCCAAGTCACTCGCTATTCGCGATCACCTCGGGGTCTCACCGGTCCAATGGCGTGTCATCGGCGCGCTCGAACTCGCGGGCGTGGCGGGAGTGCTGGCCGGGTTGCTGTGGTCGCCGATCGGTATCGCCGCCGCGATCGGGCTCGCGCTGTTGTCGATCGGGGCGGTCGCCTTTCACCTCCGCGCGTCAGATCGCGCGGCGGAGATCGCTCCTGCCGTGATCGGCGTCGCATTGGGCGCGGCGACTGCCGTACTGCACACCATCTGACGTCACGCGCATCACACCCTGGTCGGACAGGTGTCTTAGATTACCTAAGCTTTCGTGGTCAGTTGTCCACGAAGTGGATTAGCCTGCAGATATGGCTACCCGCACCCACAGCGTCGATCCCCGCGCCGAAAGAGTCCGCGGCAGACTTCGCGACGCAGCCTTCGCGCTCGCGCACGAGGTTGCCGTCGACCTTTTGACCGTCGGCGACATCGTCGACCGCGCCGAGGTCAGCCGACAGGTGTTCTACCGGCACTTCCGCGACCGCGACGACGCCATCGCATACGCATTCACCATCGCGTTCGCCTCGGCCACCGCGGACATCGCCGGCGATCCCCGCGCCCGCATCACCGCACTGTTCGATTTCGCGGCCGAACACCGCGCGATGTACCGCAACGTCGTGCCGAGCGCGGTCACCCTGCGCGTCGTCGCCGCCTTCCGTGCCGAGCTCACACCGGCCTGCGAACAGATCGCCGCCGATGCCGCAGTCGGCGACATCGCCGGCCTGACCACGGAATCGGTGAGCCGGTTCCTCGTCGGCGGGTTCATCGAGGTGCTGCGCTCCTGGATGGAGGACGGCGACGCCACCGATTTGCGCGGCCGGGTGACCGCCGCACTCGACACCGTGGGCGCGCTGCTCGGCACGGCCACCGCCACCCCCGTCCGAACCGAACCGACTCCGCACGAAGGGCTTTGACATGGCACGACACGCTTCCCCCGAAACGACGATGACCAGGACCGGCATCCGCAACATGGTGCTCGCCATGACGGCGCTGACGATGTTCGTCGTCGCGATGATCGCCAGCTACTCCGGCGCCTTCGCCAGGCCCACGTTGCACCACCTCACCGTCGCGGTGGCCGCCCCAGAACAGGTCGTCGAAGCGATTCGCGGCCAGGATGTACTGGCGGTCAATGTGGTTGGCGATGATGCCGCAGCGCGCCAGCAGGTCCGCGAGCGTGCGGCCGACTCTGCCTTCGTGGTCACACCAACCGGCGAGATGACCATCTACGTCGCGGGCGGAGGTGGCAGAAGCGTGGCCACCGCGGCGGAATCCGTCGGGCGCCAGATTGCGACGAGAGGCGGGTTCACCGCCACCGTTGAGGACATCGCACCGACGTCGGCAGCAGATCCTTCGGGCACCGTGGAGTTCTATGCCGTCATCTTCCTCTCCATCGGAGCGTCGTTGGGCGCCACCGCCTTTGGCTACATCATGGGCAAGGTACGCAAGCCGGCCACCTTCCTGATGCGCACGCTCACGTTGACGGGCTACTCGGCTCTGCTGGCCGGTGTGGTGACGGTCTACGTCGACGCGATGCTCGGCGCTTTGTCCGGCCACACCTTGGCCGTGTTTGGGGTGCTGTGGATGTACGCGTTGGCCGTCGGCGGCGCCGTCACGGGAGTGGCTGCGGCCTTCGGATCCGCGGCCTCGATGTTGCTCACCCTGTTCCTGGTGGTCGTCGGCAACGCGGCCGCCGCGGGGCCGGTCGGCAGACCGTTGCTGTCGCCCTTCTACGCCACCTTCACGATGATCGTCCCGCAGGGCTCCGGGGTCGCGCTGCTGCGCAGCATCTCGTATTTCGGCGGCCACGGCGCGGGAACGCCACTGCTGACGTTGGCGATCTGGGGTGCGTCAGGCTGCGTTCTCGCCGCCCTCGCCACGGCGTCGCGGGTGAATTATCGTGCCGTCTATGAGCGTTTCGGGCAGCGACGTCGACTGGTACTACGACCTGGGCACGTATCACCGCCAGGTCGACACGCCGTCGCCGCAGGCGCAGATCTGGACTGACCGCGGCCTTGTCTGGGCGTATGCGTTCAACCATGACGAGGCGATCCGGTGCTTCGAGCACGCACTTGAACTCGATCCGGATCTCGCCATCGCCCGCTGGGGCATCGCCTATGCGGTCGGGCCGAACTACAACAAGGCGTGGGAGGCGTTCGACCCTGTCGATCTCGCCGCGTCGCTGGCGCGGGCACGATCAGAACTCGAGCTGGCGGGCACTGCGCGGGCTTCCGCGCTCGAACGCGGGCTGATCGAGGCGCTGCAGGCCCGCTTCCCCACCGACGACCCGGACGACACCGACGCGCTGATCGCCGGCCACGCCAGCTACGCCGATGCCATGGCGCGCCTCGCGGACGCATACCCCGATGACATCGATGTCAAGGCGCTCGTGGCCGACGCATTGGTCAACGTCACGGCATGGGCGTTGTGGGACACCAGAACGGGTGAACCCGCGCCGGGCTCGCGGGTGCTGGAGGCCAAGCGCATCCTCGATGACGCGCTGGCGACCCCGGAGGGCCGCAAACATCCCGGTGTCCTACACCTGTACCTGCACGCCATGGAGATGTCGGCCACCCCGCAAGACGCCCTTCCGGCGGCGGACCTGCTGCGCGGCCTGGTGCCCGACGCCGGGCACCTGCAGCACATGGCCAGTCACATCGACGTGCTCTGCGGTGGCTACCGCAACTCGGTGGTGTCGAATCTGACTGCCGTGCAAGCTGACCGGCTCTTCGTCGAACGAGAGGGACCGCTCAATTTCTATTCGCTCTACCGCGCACACAACCTGCACTTCGTCGTCTATTCGGCGATGTTCGAGGGCAACTCGGGCATCGCCATGTGGGCAGCCGACGAGCTCGCCGGACAGCTCACCCCTGAGCTGCTTGCGATCGAGTCGCCGCCGATGGCGGACTGGCTGGAGGCGTTCGTGCCGTTGCGAATACATGTGCTGGTCCGGTTCGGACGGTGGGACGAACTAATCTCCGAACCTCTGCCCGACGACGTCGGGCTGTACTGCACGACCGCGGCGACGATTCACTACGGGCGCGGAGTGGCGCATGCCGCGAAAGGCCAACTCCCCCAGGCGCACGCTGAGCGGGAGGCGTTCGCGGCCGCCTACGACCGCATCCCGGAATCGCGCTACCTGTTCAACAACACCGCACGCGACATCCTGGCGGTTGCAGCCGAGATGCTGGACGGTGAAATCGCCTACCGGGAAGGAGATTTCGATGTAGCTTTCGCGCATCTGCGGCGCGCGATCGAACGCGACGATGCACTCCCCTACGACGAACCGTGGGGGTGGATGCAGCCGACCAGGCACGCCTACGGCGCCCTGCTGCTGGAGCAGGGTCGTGTCGAGGAGGCCGCCGAGGTGTACGCCGCCGACCTCGGGCTCGATCCCACCCTGAGCCGACCGTGCCAGCACCCCGGCAACGTGTGGAGCCTGCACGGATACCACGAGTGCCTGCAACGGCTGGGCCGCACCGCAGAAGCGGCCATCATCGGCCAACAGCTGGCGTTGGCGTCGGCGCGCGCGGATGTTCCGATCGCCGCGTCGTGTGCCTGCCGGCTGGCGGTCGGCTAACCGATCAGTTCGGCGCTTGGTGCAGCTCGACCGAATTGCCATCGGGGTCGGCGATCTGCACCTGTTTACCCCCGGGACCGACAGTAACGTCGGAGCGGAGCGGAACGCCCGCCGCGCGCAGACGGTCGACCTGATTGTCGAGATCGTCGACATACAGCACGATCCGGTTCCACCCGCCGGGCGTCTGCTGTTCGCCACCCATGGGTCGCGACCCTGAGCTGGTCGGTCCGCTCAGAAGGAGATTCAAAGCCCCACGCCTGACGATCGCGACGGGTCCGGCGCGTTGCTCAAGGCGGAACGCGAGTTGGCCGGTGTAGAACTCGATCCCGCGATCGAGGTCTCCCACTTGATAGCGCACTACAGCGTCCGTGAGATTCGCGGGCCGCCACGACGCGTGGCCGCCCGACGCAGCGCGTTCAGACATACGCATACGGTACGAGCGTTCGGCTCCTCGTTGAAGAGATCGGACGCGAAATCAGCCGAATCCGACCCGCTCCAGCCAGAAGCCGACCAGCCCGTCATCACCGGTGACCTCGACTGCGCCGGAGTGCAGCGGCATGCGCCGATAGATCGTCAACAGGAGTTCGGTCACCGGGCCTCGCAGGTCCGCGGATGCCGCATCGTCGGACCGGTGCCACGCGATCGCGTCTCCGGTGAAATCGAGCAACCAGTCGACGTCGGCGTCGGTCGCGTGCAGACCTATCGTCCGACCGGGTCCGAGTAGCTCCCGCATCCATGGGTGGACCTCGAAATGGAATGGCAGGCAGCCGAGTTCGAGCCACTCGTCGACTGCATCGACTGCCACGCCGGTCTCCAGCAGGTAGTCGACGCCAAGCGCGATCGCGGCGTCGGCCCGGTGAATCGCGGTCTCATGGGTGAACCTTCGCGCGAAAAAGGCCGCACCACCGCCGTCGACCGGGCACCACATCTGTGCGTCGGCCCCGGCTTCGATCAAGGTGCGTTGAAGCAGTGCAGCGGCCTCCGTGAGCGATTCGGTCAGCCGCGACGGATCTTCGTCGGTGAAACCGGACAGGTCACGCAGCGCGACGTCCGGCGGCGGCGCGGTCGCGCGCGTCCCGACGATCTCCGTCGCCCACCGCAGCCCGCCGTCGACATGGCGCAACAGCTGTGACACGTTCCAACCGGGACAGGTCGGCGCGGGCAGGCCGAGGTCTGCGCCATCGAGATACTCGGTCAACAACGTCGTCTGCGTGACGACCTCGGCGCAGTGCCGGTCGAAGTCAGTCACTCGATCACCTCCGATGGTTGGACCTTCACGGTGCCACGGACTCATCGCGACCGCGCTGCGTAAACTCACCGGCTGTGGCCAACAGCGACGACGACGAGCGCTCATCCACGACTGATCCCGAATGGGTCCGGCACGCGATCTGGTGGCAGCTCTATCCGCTCGGCTTCGTCGGCGCGTTCCCGTCCGATCCGCCGCCGAGCCCCGATGAACACCGCCTTCGCCGCGTCATCGAGTGGCTCGACTACGCCGTCGAAGTGGGGGCCTCGGGTATCGCGCTCGGTCCCGTATTCGCCTCGAGAACGCACGGCTACGACACCACCGACCACTATCGGGTCGATGCGAGGCTCGGCGACGACGAGGACTTCGACCACCTGGTCTCCGAGGCGCACCGACGGGGTCTTCGCATCCTGCTCGACGGTGTCTTCAACCACGTCGGGACTGACTTCCCCCGCTACCGAGACGCCGTCGCCGGGCAGGACAGGTCCTGGTTCCGCCTCACCGGCGGCGAGTTCGCGACGTTCGAGGGGCACGGCGAGCTCGTCGCACTCAATCACGACAACCCCGAGGTCATCGACTACACCGTCGACGTGATGAAGCACTGGTTGCGACGGGGCGCCGACGGGTGGCGCCTCGATGCCGCCTACGCCGTCCCCGACCGGTTCTGGGCGCAGGTGCTGCCGCGGGTCCGCGAAGAGTTCGGTGACGCATGGTTCGTCGGCGAAGTCATCCACGGCGACTACTCGGCGCACGTTCGCGATGCCGGGGTGGACTCGGTCACCCAGTACGAACTCTGGAAGGCGATCTGGAGCAGCCTGAACGACGGCAACTTCCACGAACTCGACCATGCGCTGCAGCGGCACAACGACTTTCTCGACGTCTTCGTCCCGATGACGTTCATCGGCAACCATGACGTGACGAGGATCGCCAGCAAGCTGGCGAACACCCGACATCTCGAGCACGCGCTCGTCATCCTCCTCACACTGGGCGGCACGCCGAGCGTGTACGCAGGCGACGAGTCGGCCTACCGCGGCGTCAAAGAGGAGCGCGTCGGCGGCGACGATGCCGTTCGGCCCGAATTCACCTCACCCCTGATGGGTGTCGACGACCAAGGTCACGACATCTACCGGTTGCATCAGTATCTGATCGGGTTGCGTCGACGACATCCGTGGTTGCACACCGCTAGAACCTCGGCGCTCGAGCTGACAAACACGCAGTACGTGTATCAGACGCGGTGCGATTCAGACACCCTGTTGGTTGCCCTCAACATCGACGACGCCCCGATGACGTTGTCGCTGAGTGGGTTCGGGCATGGCGAGGGTCGGATCGTCGCCGGTTCTGGTGCGCCACCGGAGGACGTCGTGTCCACGGCCGAGGTCGAGCCGCACGGCTGGCTGATCATCGCGCCGACCTGATCTCAGGTCAACCGCGCCAGCGTGGCCGGATCCTCCTCGCCGCCGTAGAACTTCTCCAGCACTGCCACGAATTCTGCGTTGTCGTCGGCGGCGTGCGCGAACAGCGTCATCGACGACCGCAGCTTCATGTCGTCGGGCCAACCGAAGATCTCCTCGGCCGATCTGCCCTCGATCCGGGCCACCAACCCTGCGCACTCCCGTAACCGGGCGCCGAGCAGTTCGTGGTCGAGATAGGCGCGGGCCTCGTCGACGGACGAGATCGCAAATCGGACCGCCGTCGGGCTGCTGCCGAGCCCGCGCAGTTGCGGAAATATGAACCACATCCAGTGGCTTCTCTTGCGGCCGGCGGTCAATTCCTCGATGACCGTGCCGTAGATAGGTTCTTGCGCGTCGACGAACCGCTGCAGGTCGAATGGATCGTTGGTCGCCGCCATGTCGTGATTTCCTCCCAGTGATGAAGGCTCCAAGTTTCACCAGATAGTCTTCGCCTGGGAGCCGATTTCGTGCGAAAGGACGCCCATGCCGCCTTGGTCCACGGGCCGCAACGGTGCGTCGACGACCCCCGACGAGCAGACCGACGTCGGACCGACGCCCGGGATCGGGCGATTTTCCGGCCGTCGTCTGCTGTCGCGGGTCAGCATCCAGTCCAAGCTGCTGGTCATGCTGCTGATGACCAGCATTCTGTCGGCGGCGGTGGTCGGTGCCATCGGCTTCCACTCGGGTCGCACGTCCCTGCGGGCGTCGGCGTTCGAGCGGCTGACAGAGATCCGAGGATCACAGTCGCGCCAACTCCAGGCCAAGTTCACCGACCTCGAAGATGTCCTGATCACCCTCACCCGCGGGACGACAACCACCGAGGCCATCGAGGCCTACACCGCCGCGTTCAACCAACTCAACACATCAACGATCAACCCTGCCCAATGGCAATCGGTCGTCGATTATTACAACAACCAGTTCCTGAAGGCCGAACAGGCACAGACCGGGGACGCCATCGACGTCGACGCGCTGCTGCCCGCTTCGAACGCACAGCGGTATCTCCAGGCCTACTACACCGCTCCCTTCAGCGACTGGGACAAGGCCATCCGGTTCGACGACGCTCGCGACGGCAGCGCATGGTCGGCGGCCGACGCTCGGTTCAACGACTTCTTCCGCACGATGGTGCTTCGCTTCAACTTCGAGGACGTGTTGCTGCTCGATACGGCGGGCAATGTGGTCTACACGGCCTACAAGGGTGTCGATCTCGGGACCAACGTCCTCACCGGCCCGTATCGCGAGGGTTCACTGCCTGACGCTTACAAAAAGGCCCTGGCATCCAACACCGTGGACTATGTGGGCGTCACCGACTTCAGCGACTACCAGCCAGCCGACGAACCGACCGCCTGGATGGTCGCGCCGGTGGGACCTCCAGGAAAGGCCGAAGGTGTTCTCGCGCTCCAGTTCCCAATCTCCTCAATCAACCGGTTGATGACCGCGGACCGAAAGTGGGAAGCAGCCGGGATGGGCAAGACCGGCGAGACGTTCCTGGTGGGTCCGGACGGGCTGATGCGCTCGGACTCGCGGCTGTTCCTGGAGAACCCCGAGCAGTTCAAGCGCGACGTCGTCGAAGCCGGTACACCGCCCGACGTCGCCGAGGACTCGATCCGCCAAAATGGCAC
>Ga0207678_10006039_pt1 | contig 10771 bp, 4 predicted proteins | sample KBSC63metaG_FD_184319 | JGI IMG/M metagenome (GOLD analysis project Ga0207678, IMG submission 184319) | Corn rhizosphere microbial communities from Kellogg Biological Station, Michigan, USA - KBS C6-3 metaG (SPAdes) (version 2) | ecosystem: Host-associated > Plants > Roots > Rhizosphere > Soil ...
GAGGACGCGCTGCAGGGCGCCTTCGCCGGGAGGGCGGCGATCCTCGCCCAGCTGGTCGGGCGCTGGGCGGCTTACACCCGGGACGGCGACATGGTCGGCGGCGACCTCCCCGGCTGGCTGCCCAGCCTGTTTCGCCGTGCCGGATCGGCCGCGCTGACCGACCGCCGCGGCGAATGCGTCTACGCCGGCTGCCCGCATTACCGCCGCTGCTTCATCGAGCGCGCCGAACGCGCCAGCCGCGAGGCCGACCTGGTCATCGCCAACCATGCGCTGGTGATGGTCAATGCCGCCCGCGCCCGCGAGGATGCGCCGGGCCGGATCCTGTTCGACGAGGGCCACCATCTGTTCGACGCGGCCGATTCGACCTTCGCCGTGGCCTTTGGCGGGCAGGAAGCGATCGAAATGCGGCGCTGGATCGTCGGACCCGAAGGGCGCTCGCGCGGACGCCGGCGCGGGCTCGCGGCGCGATTGATGGACGTCGCGTCGTACGACGAGGAAGGCAATCGCGCGCTCGACGCGGCCGTCGAAGCGGCCAAGGCCCTGCCGTCCGACGGCTGGCTGCAGCGGCTGATCGAGGGCGCTCCGTGGGGCCCGGTCGAGGCCCTGCTCGCCGACGTCCGCGGCATGGTCTACGCCCGGGCCAAGGCGCAGGAAGCGGGCTACGGGCTCGAGACCGAGCTGGCCGAGCCCGACGGCGCTTTGGTGTCGGCGGCGCATGCGGCGGCGGAGCTGCTCGACGCGCTGCAGAAGCCGCTCGCCGCGCTCGCCCGCCGGCTCGAGGCGGTGCTCGAGGATGCACCCGACTGGCTCGATGCGGCCGCTCGCGCTCGGGTCGAGGGTGCGATCCGCGGCCTCGCCTGGCGGCGCGAGACGCTGGCCGCGTGGATCGCTTTGCTCGGCCGGATCGGCGGCGAGGCCGACCCCGAGTTCGTCGACTGGCTCGCGGTCGAGCGGATCGACGGGCGCGAGTATGACGTCGCCATCCACCGCCGCTGGCTCGACCCGACGCGGCCGCTGGCGGCAACGGTGATGGCCCCGGCAGACGGGGTGCTGGTCACTTCCGCGACCCTGCGCGGCGGCGAGGACTGGCCGGTCGCCGAGGCGCGCACCGGCGCCGCCCACCTGCCCGCCCCGGCCGGGCATTTCGAGGCCGAAAGCCCGTTCGATTACGGCGCCTGTTCGGAGGTGCTGATCGTGACCGACGTCGGCCGCAACGACGTCGCCTCGCTGGCCGGCGCCTATGCCCGGCTGATCGAGGCGGCCGGGGGCGGCACGCTCGGCCTGTTCACCGCGATCCAGCGCCTAAAGGCCGTGCACGCGCGCATCGCCGACCGGCTGGCGCGCGCCGGCCTGCCGCTCCTCGCCCAGCATGTCGACCCGATCGATGCCGGGACCCTGGTCGACATTTTCCGCGACGATCCGCGCGCGACCCTGCTCGGCACCGATGCGCTGCGCGACGGGGTCGACGTCCCCGGCGAATCCTTGCGCCTGGTGGTGATGGAGCGCGTGCCCTGGCCGCGGCCGACGGTGCTCCACGCGGCGCGGCGGATGGCGGGCGGCGGCAGCGCCTATGACGACCGCGTCGTCCGCGCCCGGCTCGCCCAGGCGTTCGGCCGGCTGATCCGCCGCCAGGGCGATTGCGGGCTGTTCGTGATCCTGTCCGCGGCCTTCCCGTCGCGGCTGCTGTCGGCCTTCCCGCCCGGCGTCGGGGTCCATCGGGTCCCGCTCGACGTCGCCATCGCCCGGGTCGAGGAGCGGCTAATCCTCCCCGGAACGGGGAGGGGGACCGCGACGCGAAGCGGCGTGGTGGAAGGGGGGTCGTGCAATGCTCCAGCCCCCCTCCGTCGGCACTTCGTGCCGCCACCTCCCCTTGCAGGAGAGGATCAATGAAGCGCCTGCTGGTGCTGCGCCACGCCAAGGCCGAGCGCGACTCGGCGACCGGACGGGACTTCGATCGGCCATTGGCCGAACGCGGCCGGAAGGACGCAGCCGAGGTCGGGCGCGCCATGCGCGAACGCGGGCTTGACCCGGACGCCGTCGTCGCCAGCCCGGCGAACCGCGTGGTCGAAACCCTCGCCGCGCTCGCCGAAGGCTATGGGCCGCTCGAGGCGGACTACGACCAGCGCATCTACGACGCGTCACCGGGGACGCTGCTCGAGGTAGTGCGGCAGGCCGACGACTCGGCGCAGGCGCTGCTGCTGGTCGGGCACAATCCCGGTTTGCAGGAGCTGCTGCTCGACCTCGCCGACCGCGACGCGCGCGGCCTGCGCGACCGGGTCCGGGAAAAATATCCGACCGCTGCGCTGGCCGTGGTCGAGCTTGCTACTGGGTCGTGGTCCGAGCTGCGGGCGGGCGGCGGCGAGATCGTTGAGCTGATCGTGGCGCGCGACCTCGCGGATTAAACCGCGTCGTCGTTGTCCGGCGGCGGATGGGGCTCGCCGGCGGCCGAGTCGATCAGCAGCTCGCGATAGTTGCGCACGACCGCGCGGCACGACTTCAGCCCCGCCTTGAGATCGGACCTGGTTTCCTCAAACGGCGCTTCCGGCGGATCTTCGCCCACGGCCACCTCGAATGCTTGTATCCCCGACCAGCCCATTAACCCGCCGCCCGCAATGGAGTTTCAACGGCTCGTCGCAGGCCATTCCCGTTTCGCTTTGAACAGCAGTACCGCGAATCAGTGCGCGGCGCCGTGGCGATCGCACACGCGGGCGATCGCCGCTTCCAGGGCGTTGGCGGTGAACGGCTTCAGCAGCACCTCGACCTCGGCCGGGCGGTCGCTGATGGCGTCGGCCTCAGCATAGCCGGTGATGATCAGCGCCGGCACGTTCGGGCACAGCGCGCGCGCCTCGCGGACGAAGTCGGTGCCGGACAGGTGCGGCATCGCATAGTCGCTGATCAACAGGTCACAGCGGCGGCCATTCGCCTTGAGGAGCTGGAGCGCCTCGGCCCCGTTGGCCGCCTCGAACACCTGATGGCCGCTCTCGCCGAGCATTGCCGCGGTCGTGCTGCGGACCTCGGCATGGTCGTCGACGAGCAGGATGCTCATCTTCGGCAGCGCGCGACGCTTGCGCGGCGGCGCGACGGCCGCGGGCTCGGTTTGCGGCCGTTCAGGCGCCCGAGGCAGCCACAGCTCGGCGGTCGTGCCCTCGCCGACGCTGCTGTCGAGCCGGAACAGGCCGTCGGACTGCTTGGCGAAGCCATAGACCATGCTCAAGCCGAGGCCGCTGCCCTTGCCGATTTCCTTGGTGGTGAAGAACGGCTCCATCACCTTGTCGAGGTCCTCGGGGAGGATGCCGGTGCCGGTGTCGGCCACCGTCACCAGCACGTAATCGCCTTCGCCGAGCCCGGGGACCTCGTCCGCTGCGGCATGACGCATGGCGGCAGCGATCGTCACCGTCCCGCCCGACGGCATCGCGTCGCGGGCGTTGATGATCAAATTGACCAGCGCCAGCTCGAGCTGGGACTGGTCGGCGAAGGCGGCCCACACCCCGGGTTCGATCTGCCACTCGATCTGGACCAGGCCGCCGAGCGTGTGGGTCAGCAGGTCCGACACCGCCTCCTTGAGCGATTCGATGGCGACCCGCTGCGGCTCGAGCTTCTGGCGGCGGGCGAAGGCGAGCAGCCGCTTGACCAGCTCGCTGCCCTGCTCGGCGGCGCGCTTGGTCATGCCGAGGATCCGGCCCTGCTCGCCGTTCAGGCCCCCGCGCCGCTCGAGCAGGCCCAAGCCGCCGATCACCGCCGCCAGCAGATTGTTGAAGTCGTGCGCGATCCCCCCGGTGAGCTTGCCGATCGCATCCATCTTCTGGGCCTGGACCAGCTGGCCCTCGAGCGAGCGCTGCTCGGAGATGTCGGTGATCGTCCCGGCGAACTCGACCGGACGGTCGTCGACGTCCTTGAGCAACACGGCCTGGTCGAGGAAGGTCTTGTAGCTGCCGTCGGCGCACTGGAAGCGATATTCGACGAACCAACGCCCGGAACTCAGGCTGGCCTGCACCGCTCGGATGACCTTGTCGCGGTCGTCCGGATGCAGCCGGCCGATCCAGACCTGTGGATCGGCCCCCATGTCCTCGACCTTGAAGCCGGTCATCCCTTCGAAATCGCCGCTGAGAAAATTGGGACCCGTCGGACCGGCCTCGATCGGCATCAGATAGAGCAGAATCGGGAGCGACTGGATGATCGCCGACTGGCGCTGCTCCGCCCGGCGCAGCTCGCGCTCGGCGTGAAGGCGCTCGGCGTTCGCGCGGAGGTTGGCGTCGAGCAGCGCCTGCTCCTGACGTGCCTTGCGCTCGATCTCCTTCGATTTCTCGAACAAGTCGACGAACACCGTGACCTTGGAGCGCAGGACGATCGGGTCGACCGGCTTGAACACATAATCGACCGCGCCCATCGCGTAGCCGCGCAGGAGGTGCTCGGCCTCCTTGTTGACCGCCGACAGGAAGACGATCGGGATGCCCTTGGTCTGGTCGCGGCTGCGGATGATCTGGGCGGTCTCGTAGCCGTCCATGCCGGGCATGTAGACGTCGAGCAGGATGACCGCGAACTCGCCCTTCAGCAGGTGGCGCAGCGCTTCCTCGCCGGACTTGGCGAGGACGATCTCGCCGAGATCCTCGAGCACGGTCGCGACGGCGAGCAGGTTGCGCTCATCGTCGTCGACCAGCAGGACGCGGGCGCGCGTGCTGGCATCGGTCCTCGGCAGCGGCTCGCCCGCGGTCCGCTCGGTGACCGGGATCTCGACCGGACCGGACACGGCTTACTCCGCGGCCTCCAGCGACGCCGGCGGCGCCGCCGACTCCCGGCCGCGCGCGACCCACACGCGGAGCAGCGCCAGCAACAGCTCTATGTCGACCGGCTTGGCGATATAGTCGGACGCTCCGGCGTCGAGGCACTTCTGGCGGTCACCTTTCATCGCCTTGGCGGTGACGGCGATCAGCGGCAGGTCGGCGAGCTCGGGCAGGCGCCGGATCTCCTGCATCGTCTCATAGCCGTCCATGTCGGGCATCATGATGTCGATCAGGGCGACATCGACGCCCGGAGTCTGCTCCAGAATCAGGATCCCGTCCTTCCCGCGCTCGGCGTGGAGCACTTCCACGTCGTAGCTCTCCAAAACGCTCGTCAGCGAGAAGATGTTGCGGATGTCGTCGTCGACGATCAGCACCTTCGATCCAGCGAGCTCCGGAACGGCGCGGTTGACCGGAGCTGCATCGGCCGCCTTCCTGCGGCGCCGCGGTTTCTGCTTCTCGGCCTCCTTGCCAAGCGCTTTGAAGACCCGGACGAGATCGGCCAGCTCGGCCGGTTTCTCGGTCACTCCGAACGCGCCCATGCCCATCACCGCCTCACGCCGTTCGACGCCGGAGATGACGTGGATCGGGATATGTCTGGTGTCCGGGTCGTGCTTGAGCAGATCGAGCAGCACGAACCCGTCGATGTCGGCCAGGCCAAGATCGAGCGTGACGGCTGACGGCTGAAGCTTGCGGGCCATCGCCAGCGTACCGGCCCCGGCGGTCGAGACCACGCCTTTCAACCCCGCCTCGTGGCCCGCGTCGAGCAGGATCGCGGCGAACGTCGGATCGTCCTCGACGATCAGCACGAACGGATCCTTGCCGAGCTCGTCCCGGTCGTCGCTGACCTCGAACCCGGTCGGCAGGGCGGTCGGAATGACCGCGCCGCTGTTTTCGTAGCGGACCGGGGTGCCGCCGCTGATCCCCGCCGCGGCGTCGGTCGTCAGCGGCACGAACAGCGTGAAGGTCGAGCCCTCGCCTGGTTTGGACCGGACCTGCAGCTCGCCTCCCAGGAGCCCGGCGATCTCGCGACTGATCGAGAGGCCGAGGCCGGTGCCGCCATATTTGCGGCTGGTGGTCCCGTCGGCCTGCAGGAACGGCTCGAAGATCAGCCGTTGCTTGTCCTCCGGGATGCCGATCCCGGTATCAGTCACGGTGATTTCGATCGCGCGGTCGGCGTTGCGCAGGACGGGATGATTGCGGCTCCAGCCTCGATCGGCGCAGCGCACGCCGAAGGTGACGCCGCCCTTCGAGGTGAACTTGAAGGCGTTCGACAGCAGGTTGAGCACGATCTGTTGCAGCCGTTTCTCGTCGGTGCGGATGGTCTCGGGCAGCTTGGCGTCGAACTTGACCTTGAAATCGAGGGCCTTGTCGGTCGCCAGCTGGCGGAACGTCCGTTCCATGTGCTGCTTCAGATGCTGCATCGGCATGTCGCCGACCTCGATCGTCACCGTGCCCGACTCGACCTTCGACAGGTCGAGGATGTCGTTGATTAGATTCAGCAGGTCGGAGCCGGCCGAGTTGATGGTCCGGGCGAACTCGACCTGCTTGTCGTTGAGGTTGCCCTGGGCGTTGTCGGCCAGCAGCTTGGACAGGATCAGCAGCGAGTTGAGCGGGGTCCGCAGCTCGTGGCTCATGTTGGCCAGGAACTCCGACTTGTACTTGGAGGTCAGCGCCAGCTGCTCGGCCTTCTCCTCGAGCGCGCGGCGGGCCATCTCGATCTCGAGATTCTTCGCCTCGACCTGCTTCTTCTCATTCTCGAGCAGCTGCGCTTTCTCCTGCAGCTCCTCGTTGGTCGCGTGCAGCTCCTGCTGCTTGCGGGTGAGCTCGGTCTGGCGCGCCTGCAGCTCCTGGGTGAGCAGCTGCGACTGCTTCAGGAGGCCCTCGGTGCGCATCGTCGCGGCGATCGTGTTCAACACGATGCCGACCGATTCCATCAGCTGGTCGAGGAAGTTCTGGTGGGTCTCGTTGAACTCGCTGAACGAGGCGAGCTCGATCACCGCCTTGACCTCGTCCTCGAACAAAGCGGGGAGGATGTTGACGTTGGCCGGGCCGGCATGGCCGAGCCCCGAGCCGACGCGGATGAACTCGGGCGGGACCTTCTTGAGCAGGATCGGCCGGCGATCCGCGGCGGCCTGCCCGATCAGCCCCTCGCGCAGGCCGAACTGCTGCTTGAGTTCGTCCGCGCTTTCCGCGCCGTAGCTCGCGACCAGCTCGAGCTTGGTCTCGTCCTCCTCGCGCTTGGTGACGTAGAACACGCCATATTGCGCGTTCACCAGCGGCGCGAGCTCGGACATGATCAGGTTCGAGACGGTGGCGAGGTCCCGCTCGCCCTGGAGCATCCGGCTGAAACGGGCGAGGTTGGTCTTGAGCCAGTCCTGCTCGGCATTCTTGAGCGTCTGCTCCTTGAGGTTCGAGATCATCTCGTTGATCGTGTCCTTGAGCGCGGCCATCTCGCCCGACGCCTGGACGGCGATCGAGCGGGTGAGGTCGCCCTTGGTCACCGCGGTCGCGACTTCGGCGATCGAGCGCACCTGGTTGGTCAGGTTGGCGGCGAGCTGGTTGACGTTGTCGGTGAGGTCGCGCCACAGGCCGGCGGCGCCGGGGACGCGCGCCTGACCGCCGAGCTTGCCCTCGATCCCGACCTCGCGGGCCATGTTGGTGACCTGGTCGCCGAACGTCGACAGGGTGTCGATCATGAAGTTGATGGTGTCGGCGAGCGCCGCGATCTCGCCCTTGGCGTCGACCGTCAGCTTGCGCTTGAGGTTGCCTTGGGCGACCGCGGTCACGACCTCGGCGATGCCGCGCACCTGGTTGGTCAGGCGGGTCGCCATCAGGTTGACGTTGTCGGTCAAATCCTTCCACGTGCCGCCGACCCCCGGCACCTGCGCCTGGCCGCCCAATTTGCCCTCGGTGCCGACCTCGCCCGCGACGCGCGTCACCTCGTTGGCGAAGGCGTTCAGCTGGTCGACCATCGTGTTGATGGTGTTCTTGAGGGCGAGGATCTCGCCCTTCACGTCGACCGTGATCTTCTTCGACAGGTCGCCGCGCGCGACGGCGGTGGTCACGTCGGCGATGTTGCGCACCTGGCCGGTGAGGTTCGCGGCCATCAAATTGACGTTGTCGGTCAGGTCCGCCCAGGTTCCGGCCACGCCCGGCACCTGCGCCTGGCCGCCGAGCTTGCCCTCCGTGCCGACCTCGCGCGCGACGCGGGTCACTTCGGACGCGAACGAGTTCAGCTGGTCGACCATGGTGTTGATGGTGTTCTTCAGCTCGAGGATCTCGCCCTTCACGTCGACCGTGATCTTCTTCGACAAATCGCCGAGCGCGACGGCGGTGGTCACGTCGGCGATGTTGCGCACCTGGCCGGTGAGGTTCGCGGCCATGGCGTTGACGTTGTCGGTCAAATCCTTCCACGTCCCGCCCACGCCCGGCACCTGCGCCTGGCCGCCGAGCTTGCCCTCGGTGCCGACCTCGCGCGCGACGCGCGTCACTTCCGAGGCGAAACCGTTCAACTGATCGACCATCACATTGATCGTGTTCTTGAGCTCGAGGATTTCGCCTTTGACGTCGACGGTGATCTTCTTGCTGAGGTCGCCGCGGGCCACGGCCGTGGTCACCTCGGCGATGTTGCGCACCTGGCCGGTCAGATTGCCGGCCATCAGGTTCACATTGTCGGTCAGATCGGCCCAGGTGCCGGCGACGCCTTCGACCCGCGCCTGGCCGCCGAGCTTGCCCTCGGTGCCGACCTCGCGGGCGACGCGGGTCACCTCCGACGCAAAGCCGTTCAATTGGTCGACCATGGTATTAATGGTGTTCTTGAGCGCGAGGATCTCGCCCTTCACGTCGACCGTGATCTTCTTCGACAAATCGCCTTTGGCGACCGCGGTCGTGACCTCGGCGATGTTGCGCACCTGGCCGGTGAGGTTCGCGGCCATCAGGTTGACGTTGTCGGTGAGGTCGGCCCAGGTGCCGGCGACGCCTTCGACCTGCGCCTGGCCGCCGAGCTTGCCCTCCGAGCCCACTTCGCGCGCCACGCGCGTCACTTCCGAGGCGAAGGAATTGAGCTGGTCGACCATCGTGTTGATGGTGTCCTTCAATTCGAGAATCTCGCCTTTGACGTCGACCGTGATCTTCTTGGAAAGGTCGCCGCGCGCGATCGCGGTGGTGACCTCGGCGATGTTGCGCACCTGGCCGGTCAGATTGTTCGCCAGCTGGTTCACATTGTCGGTGAGGTCGGCCCAGGTCCCGGCAACGCCCGGCACCTGCGCCTGGCCGCCGAGCTTGCCCTCGGTGCCGACTTCGCGCGCCACGCGCGTCACTTCCGAGGCGAAGCCGTTCAATTGATCGACCATCGTGTTGATGGTGTTCTTCAATTCGAGGATCTCGCCCTTCACGTCGACGGTGATCTTCTTCGACAGGTCGCCTTTGGCGACCGCGGTCGTCACCTCGGCGATGTTGCGCACCTGGCCGGTCAGATTGTCGGCCATCAGGTTGACGTTGTCGGTGAGATCGGCCCAGGTCCCGGCGACGCCCTCGACCCGAGCCTGGCCGCCGAGCTTGCCCTCGGTGCCGACCTCGCGGGCGACGCGCGTGACCTCCGACGCGAAGCCGTTCAGCTGGTCGACCATCACGTTGATGGTGTTTTTCAATTCGAGGATTTCGCCCTTCACCTCGACGGTGATCTTCTTCGACAGGTCGCCGCGCGCGACGGCGGTCGTCACCTCGGCGATGTTGCGCACCTGGCCGGTGAGGTTGGTGGCCATGGCGTTGACGTTGTCGGTGAGGTCCTTCCACGTCCCGGCGACGCCCTTGACCTTGGCCTGGCCGCCGAGCTTGCCCTCGGTGCCGACCTCGCGCGCGACGCGTGTCACTTCGGAGGCGAACGAGGCGAGCTGCTCGACCATCGTATTGACCACCTTGCCGATGCGCAGAAACTCGCCGCGCAGCGGACGTCCGTCGATCTCGACCACCATCGCCTGCGACAGGTCGCCCTTGGCGACCGCGCCGATCACGCGCGACACTTCGGCGGTCGGCTGGACCATGTCGTCGATCAGCTCGTTGACGGCGCGGAGCTTGGTGTCCCACCCGCCGCTGGCGCCGCGGACGCGGGCGCGCTGCGTGATCTTGCCTTCCTTGCCGACGACCTTGGCGAGGCGCTCGAACTCCGTGGTGATGGCGTCGTTCATGCCGACCACTTCGTTGAAGAGGCTGGCAATCTCGCCGTCGATGCCGTCGACGGCTTCGGGCAGGCGGACGCTGAAATCGCCGCGGCGGAGCGCGCGAAGGGCGCTGACCAGCTGGCGGCGATCGATAAAGTCCCGCGGGGCCTGTACGTTCACTTAGGTCTCCGTCGTGGTTTCTCCCCCCCACTCAGGTTGACCAAAGGCGGCCTCTCGACCGCCCATATCGCACTTTATCAGACCTTTTGGTTTCCGGGTTCTAAAAAATTAACATTAATCCACAGCTTCTTACATCGCCGGAACGATCGATCAAGAGTGCATCTGCGACGGCATCCGGGCGTTACACCGAGCGGAGGTACGTCCCATGCCCTCACTGTGGAAAGCGCTTTACGACCTGCCGCCCTTAGCTTCGCTGAACGGGGACGCCGCCTGCGACCTGCTGGTCGTCGGCAGCGGCATCGCCGGCCTGTCGGCGGCCTATGAAGCGGCGCGCTGCGGCGCCAAGGTCATGGTCATCGATCGCGGCGCGATCGCCGGCGGGATGACCGCGCGCACCACCGCGCATCTCGTGACCGAGATCGACGACCGCTATTTCGAGCTGATCGACGCCGTCGGCGAAGAGGATGCGCGGCTCTACCACGAAAGCCAGGTCGCGGCGGTCAACCGCATCGAGGCGATCTGCCGCGACGAGGGCATCGACGCCGACCTCGCCCGCCTGCCCGGCTATCTCGTCCCGGCCGAGCGCGCGCACATGGGAGAGCTCGAGCGGGAATATGAGGCGTGCCGCCGACTCGGGGTCGAGGTCGAGTG
>Ga0207678_10006040_pt1 | contig 10771 bp, 9 predicted proteins | sample KBSC63metaG_FD_184319 | JGI IMG/M metagenome (GOLD analysis project Ga0207678, IMG submission 184319) | Corn rhizosphere microbial communities from Kellogg Biological Station, Michigan, USA - KBS C6-3 metaG (SPAdes) (version 2) | ecosystem: Host-associated > Plants > Roots > Rhizosphere > Soil ...
GAGCGCAAGGCGCTGATGGCCTCGCTGGCGGACGCCTTCCTGGTGCTGCCCGGCGGGATGGGCACGCTCGACGAGCTGTGCGAGATCCTGACCTGGGCCCAGCTCGGCCTGCACGCCAAGCCGGTCGGCCTGCTCGACGTGCGCGACTACTGGCGCGGCTTCCTGGCCTTCCTCGACACGGCCGTCACTGAAGGCTTCCTGCGATCCCGCGACCGCGCGCGGCTGCACTGCCGGGCGGATGTCGACTCGCTCATCGACGCCCTGCTCGCGGCCACCCTGGAGCCGGCGTGAAGACGCTGCTGGCCCAGTTGCGCCTCGTGTTCGACGCGCCGGCGCCGTCGCCGCCGATGCACGGCCGCTCGGCCGAGCCCGGGGCTGAGCCCGGGGCTCAGCCCGGAGCTGAGCCCGGAGCCGCGAAATTGGTGCGCCACCCCCGCGCCCGGCAATACGTGCTGCGCGTGCTGCCGGACGGCACGCCGCGCGTCACGATCCCGCGCTGGGGATCGAAGCGCGAGGCGCTGGCGTTCCTCGAGGCCCAGCGGGACTGGGTGGCGGGGCAGCGGGCGAAGCAGGCGGCGCGCGCGCACGGCCGTCCCTCGCGTGACTGGCGCGACGGCCACGAGCTGCTGCTCGGCGGATCGGCCGTCCCGCTGCGCCGCGGATCGGCGTCCCGGGCCGGCGTCATCGAGCGCGCCGACGCGCTCTTCGTGACGCCGCGATCGCGCGACGGCGACGATCTGCGCCCGGTCGCCTCGGCGTGGCTGCTCGCCCGCGCGAAGCGCCTGCTGCCGCCCCGCCTGCTCGCGCTCGCCGCCCAGTTCGACCTCGCCGTCACGCAGGTGTCGGTGCGCAACCAGCGCGCGCGCTGGGGCTCGTGCGCGACCGGCGGCCGCATCTCGCTCAACTGGCGCCTCATCCAGACGCCAGACACTGTCCGCGACTACGTGCTGATCCACGAGCTGATGCACCTGCGCCAGCCGAACCACTCGGCGCGCTTCTGGGCGCTGGTCGCGCGCGCCTGTCCCGACCACCAGGCCTCGCGGCGATGGCTGCGCGCGCACGAAGCGGCGCTGCTCGACGGCCGCTGACCGGCCGCGGGCCCGGCTCGGGGCGTCCGCCGGGCACCGTCTCGCTGGAGCGGGCGCTGTCGAAGCTCGGCATGGCGTCGCGCAGCGAGGCGCGCGCGCTCGTCGTCGATGGACGCGTGTCGGTCGACGGCCGCGTCGTGCGCGATCCGACGAAGGCGGTCGTGCCCGAGCGGGTACGGATCGCCATCGACGGCGAGGCGCGCGAGCCGGCCGCGGCGCTGACCGTGATGCTGCACAAGCCGCGCGGCGTCGTCACCACGCGGCGCGATCCCGATGGGCGCCCGACCGCCTACGAGCTGGTGCAGGACGCCGGGCCGCACCTGCAGGCGATCGGCCGGCTCGATCTGGCGTCGAGCGGCCTGCTGCTGTTCACCACCGATACGCAGCTCTCAGCGGCGCTGCTCGATCCCGCCAACGCCGTGCCGCGCGTCTATGTCGTCACCGTCCGCGGCGCGGTCGACGATGCGTCACTCGCGTCGCTGTCGCGCGGCGTCACGATCGACGACGCGGTGGTGAGGCCGCGCGTCACGCTGCGCAAGCGCTCCGGCCGCGAGACGCACCTGCTCGTGGAGCTCGTCGAAGGCCGCAATCGCGAGATCCGGCGGCTGTTCGCGGCGATCGGCCACGAGGTGACGCGGCTGCTGCGGATCTCGTTCGGCGGCGTCGAGCTCGGCACGCTGGCGCCGGGTCGGTGGCGCCGGCTCGCCTATGACGAGCTGGGCACGTTGCGCGCCGGGGTCGACACCCGGTAGACTGAAGGCCGTTAGACATCCGGAGCGACCCGCCAGAGAAAAGGCGCGGTCCGGCAACCTGGGCGGACATCCCAAGGTGCCATTCTCTCCGGGCGGGTCACCGCCCCTAGGGAGATGTGGTTTCGCTGCGTTGGCGGAACAACCCAATGTCCACCGGAACGGCTCCCGCCGTCCGCGTGATCCCGCACCCGTACGACCCAGGGGGTGGGAACGAGCGGCGGGCCTTCCGGCCCTCCGGATGTCTTCTTCAACAGCGTGCGGCTCGTCCTCAGGGCGGAGCGCACGGCAGAGGAGAAGACATCATGCCGACCACCCAGCTCGCGCCCAGCCGGGCGTCCGAAACCAACCCGAACCACCATCTCTGGAAGAACGGCCGCCTGTGGTGGCTGGCCGTCACGCTGCTGCACGACGGCTGGCGCCAGGAACGCGTGCGCCAGTCGCTCGGCACCGACGACGTGCTCGAGGCGCGGCGCCGGCGCGATCTCGTGCTGGCGCGCTTCGCCCGAACGGGGGGCACCGCCGCGGCAGCCGTGCGCGCGCGGACGGCGGATGCCGGGCTACTTCGTGGCGTAGACGCGCGACTGGCCGTCCTGGGTGAAGGCCATCACCTGGTAGGGGGTCTTGAAGCCGTCCGCTGATTCCATGCCCGGCGATCCCATCGGCATGCCGGGCACGGCCAGACCGACCACGCCCGCGGGACGCTCGGCGAGCAGCTTGGCGATCACGTCCGCCGGCACGTGGCCCTCGAGGACGTAGCCGGCGACCAGCGCGGTGTGGCACGAGCGCAGCGCCGACGGGACGTGATGCTCGTCCTTCACCGCGTTCATGTCGGTCATGTCGCGCGACGTGACGGCGTAGCCGGCCGCCGTCATGTGCTCGCTCCACTTCGCGCAGCAGCCGCAGGTCGGGCTCTTGAACACGGCGACCGTGGGCTTGCCGGCCGCGGCCGGCTTGCCCGGCTGGCTGCTGACGACCGCCACGCCGATGCCGGCGACCAGGACGACAGCGGAGGCGAGCGCGACGGCGGCTGAGCGGATCATCATCATGGTTCCCCGATCTTACCCGTGGTCGCGGAAGAAGGCCACGATGCGCCGGGGGAAGGCCTGCGGCTGGGCGCGCCACGCGGCCGTATGCGTCGCGCCGGACACCAGCCACAGCGTGGCGGCGGGCTGGGCCCGGGCCAGCGCGGCGGCGTGATACGGCGGCGTCTGGCGATCGGCGTCGCCGTGGATCAGCAGCAGCGGCGCGTGGACCCGCGCAATTGCGGCCTCCGGATCGGCATCGAGCAGGTTCACGCCGTAGCGGAGGCGCACGTAGCCGACGCCGGCATAGGCCGCGGGACGGCCGACCCAGCGGCCGGCATCGCCGAGGCCGAGGCGCCACGCGATGCGATCGAGCCCGGCATCGAGGAACGTCGCGAAGGACGAGTCGCTGACGATGGCGCAGAACGTGGGCCGGGCCGCTTCGGCCATCAGCACGTGCGCGCCGCCCATCGACGATCCGATCGCGTACAGGCACGAGTGCGGCGCACGTTCGCGGATCCACGCCGCCCAGCGCAGGATGTCGTCGGCCTCGCGCACGCCATACGTGGCCAACCCGCCGCTCTCGCCGTGCCCCCGCGCGTCCGGCGCGAGCACGTCGAACCCGGCCTCGAGCAGGAAGGCGGCGTACGGCGTGGCGTGATCGCGCGAGCCGCTGGACCCGTGCGTCACCATCACCGTGCCGCGCCGCGCATCGCCTCGCGTGAACAGCCAGCCGCTGAGAGTGACGCCGTCGGCGGCGACGATGCGGACCGCGTCGAGGCGGGCGTGGTTCGCGGCCGCGACCGCCTCGGCCCGGGCCCGCGCCTCGACGCGCCCGGGCAGCCGGCCGCGCTGGAGCGCGAACTCGCCGAGCACGATGCCCGCCCCGAGCGACGCGAGGACGTAGACGAGGGCGGCGCGGAGGATCCACCGGCGCATCGGCCCAACCATACGCTGGCGGGGACGGGCCAGGATGCAGTCAGGTTCACTCAGCGAGGCTGGAGCTATGCCGTCGCGCGCAGGATCGTGCCGAGGCCGGCGACGAGGCGATCGATGCCTTCCGCGACCGTGTCCGGCGCGAGCGCGCCGTAGGACAGGCGCAGCGAGCAGCCGGACGTCAGGCCGAAGGCCGGGCCGGGAATCGTCGCGACCTTGTGCTCGCGGATCAGGCGTTCGGCGAGGACATACGGATCGAGCGCGGTCCTGACCCGGAGCAGCACGTAGAACGCGCCGCGCGCGTCCGGCGCCTCGACCAGATCCCCGAGCGTCGCGAGACGCGAGTAGACCAGCGTGCGGACCTGCGCCAGCACGCGCACATGGGCGTCGCAGTACGGCCGCCCGACCTCCAGCGCCGCGAGCGCGGCGTGCTGCGAGACGGCGGCCGGGCAGATCAGGTTGGTGTCCTGGATCTTGTTGACGGCGTCGAACAGCGCCTCGGGGATCGTCATGTAGCCGATGCGCCAGCTGGCGAACCCGAACGCCTTGGACAGCGACCACATCGAGATCGTATGGCCGGCGGCGCCGGCGAACGCGCCGGGCGAGACGTGCGGCTCGTCGTAGGTGAAGTACTCGTAGGCCTCGTCGTGGATGTGGAACAGGCCGCGCGCCCGGCACAGATCGTTGACGGCGCGCAGGGCGCTCTCCGGGTAGACGGCGCCGGACGGGTTGTTGGGCGACACCGTGACGATGGCGCGCGTCTTCGGCGTGATGGCCGCGGCGAGCGCGTCGAGATCGAGCTGGTAGTCGGGCCGCGTCGCGACCGGGACGGTGCGGCATCCCGCCAGCACGATCGCCATGTCGTGGTTGAAGTAGAAGGGCACCGGCAGGATGATCTCGTCGCCGGGATCGGCGATGGCCAGCACCGCGTTCAGGAACGCCATGTTGCCGCCCGCCGTCACCACCACGCGGCTGCCGCGCGCGACGTCGAGGCCGTTCTCGTCGCGCAGCTTGCCTTCGAGGCGCGCCACCAGGCGGGGCAGGCCTTCGACCGGCCCGTAGCGATGGTCGGCCAGCTCGCCGCCGAACGACGCCAGCGAGGCGATCGCCTCACGCGGCGGGCCGTAGGAGACGACGCCCTGGCCGAGCGAGATCGTGCCGGGCGTCTCGCGGATCCAGCCGGCGACGATCGGGATCACCGGCGCCTGGACGGCCTGGACGCGGGCCGACGCGCCACCAGACGCGGCGCCGGCGATCCCCGGCTCGGTGGACGAGGGCGAAGCACTCATGTGCCGTCGATTGTTGGCGGAGGGAGCGCGGCCTGTCCAGTGGGCGCGCCGTGGAGCGGCGGGCCGCACGGGCTCGGTCAGCCGCGGCGATAGCGCCAGAACGTCCGCAGTGCGCGCCACCAGTCGGCGGCGCCGATCTTCTTGCCTTCCGCCTTGCTGCGCGGCTGGTAGCCGATCGGGACCTCGACGATGGGGACGCCGCGGGCCAGGACCTTGGCCGAGATCTCGTGATCCAGCTCGAAACCGCTGGTTTCGAGGGCGAGGCCGCTCACGAGGTCGCGCGGGAACAGCTTCAGCGCGGTGACCGTGTCGGTGAGGAACCGGCCGGTCGTCAGCCACGCCGCCACGCTCAGGCTGCGGCCGCCGAGGAAGGCGAGCCACGACTGGCCGGGCCACGGGCCGACGCGCATCCGGGGCGCGCCGCCGGCGCCCGCCGCGTTCAGGTAACGGCTGCCGTAGACCGCGATCGTGTCGCCGCCGCGGCGCAGCGCCGCCAGCATGGGCACGTAGTCCCTGGGGTCGTACTCGAGATCGGCGTCCTGGATCAGGACGTGCGTCCCGGCCGCCGCCGCGATGCCACGCCGCACGGCGGCGCCCTTGCCGGCGTTCGGCCGCTGCCGGAGCACGCGGACGCCGTGGCGTTCGGCGATGTCGGCGGTCGCGTCGTGCGAGCCGTCGTCGACGACGATGATCTCGCGCGTCACGCCAAGGTCCGTCAGGTCGACGGCGGCGATGCGCTCGAGCAGCGTGCCGATGAAGGCGGCCTCGTTGTAGGCGGGGATGACGATGGACAGGGTGATCATCGGCCCGCCAGCACGCGCTCGACGGTGGCGAGATCCTCCGGCGTGTTCACGCCGATGGTCTCGGAGACGTCTTCGCAGGCGACGGTGCAGACCGGTCCCGGCAGGCCCGGCCAGGCGAGGAACGGCAGGAAATTGCGTTCCGCCGTCCGCGCGCCGGTGGTGATGTCCTGGCGGGCGAAGCGCGGCAGATCGTCCACGTAGACGTCGCCCCGGAGCGCGAAGAGGCCGGCATCGGTCTCGCCGACCGCGGGCATCGCGTCGCCTTCGCGCCGGTGCCGGACGCGGACGATCCGCCCGGCCGCGTCGCGTTCGAGATGGATGTACGGCTCGGGCCGCACGCAGGTCGGCAGCCGGATGGCGGCGGACGCGTCGGACGCGGCCAGCCGCCGCAGCGTGCCCTGCCGCAGCGCCACCTGATCGCACCAGCCGATCCAGACCTCACGCGGGCGCCGGGCGGCGAGCGTCGCGTGCGCCCGCAGGATCGCATCGAGCATGCCGATCGGCTCCGGCTGGAGATGCAGCGCGGCGTCGAGATCCAGGGCGGCGCAGGCGGCCGCCACCGCGTCGCGATCCAGTGGACGCACCACCAGGTGCCACGCGTCGATCCACGGTCGATAGATGGCCGCGAGATGCGCCAGCATCGGTCGTCCGGCGACCGGATGCAGCACCTTGGCGACGGGCGAGCCGAGGCGCGAGCCGACGCCGGCGGCCGGCATCACCAGCACGCGCGTCATGCAGCCGGCCCGGACAGGGCGTGCGCACGATCGGCCGCGACCCGGGCCCGCGGGGGACGGCGCAGCCGCAGCCAGAGGATCAGCCCGATGGCGGCGAGTCCCTCGGAGATGCGGGTGCGGCGGGCACGGGACGACGGCAGCGAGAGGAACCGCACCGGCAACTCGCGCAGCTCCGCCTGATCGCGCAGCACCGCGCTCAGCAGCACCTGCCCGTGTTGCGGATGTCCGGGCGGCCGGGCGGCGTCGTGGGTGTAGCGCCGGGCGACGACGCGCACCGCCGACAGCGTGTCCGAGACATACCGGCCGTAGAGCACGAGATACAGCAGGCTCAGCGCATGGCTGCCGATGTAGCTGGCCGCCCCGAGCCACGGGTGCCGGCGATAGCGGAGACGGTAGGACGCGTGGACGTCGCGCACCGACAGGCGGCGGCTGCCCCAGACCGCGGCCGGTCGGCCGATCGCGACCTGCGCCAGCAGGTGCACGAGGTCCTCGCCCCAATACATGCCCGACGAATCGAACGTCGCCACGTAGTCGGCGTGCCACGCGTCCGCCGCCGCGGCGAACGCCTGCGACACGTCGGCGGGGAGTCCGACGAGCGGGAAGGGCAGCGCCGCGACCGCGCGCCCGTCGACGGGCGTCCGCGCGCCGTGGAACACGCGCAGGTCCACGTTCAGGCTGCCGATGCCGCCGCGAACGAGCTCGAGGGCGCTCTCGAGGACGCTGTCGGCCGCATCGGTGCCGTCGAGGAGGACGGCGACGCGCGGGCGAGCGAGCCCGGCGAGCAGTTCGTCGAGGAACGGATCGAGGACCTTCGGCCCATCGTGCCGGCCGGTCGCGCCGGCCTCGAAGTCGTGCACCCAGGTCCGCCGGGGATCGGCGAGCTGGCCGACCGCGCCCGTCGGCACGTAGGCCGGAGCCGAGCGGTCGCCGCGCGGCTCGTTGATGAGCGCGTGCGTGATCAACGTCGGCGCCGGCAGCGCCTGGCTGCGGCGGCGCAGGTAGTGCAACGCGCGATCGACGATGTCGACGCCGTTGGCGTCCGGCGTGTCCGCGTCCGGCTGCAGGTTAGTGACGAGCAGCTTGGACGCGCGCTGGTTGGCGGCGATCGCCTCGCCGAGGCCCTCGGTCAGGTAGGACGGGAACAGCGACGAATGCTGCGTGCCCGGCGCGAAGACGATCAGGGCGGCGTCGCGCACGCGCTCGACGACGCGCGGGTTCAGCGGCGGCGCGGCGGCGTGCGCCGTGAGCCACGCGTCCACGACCGCACGCGGCTCATCGGCGAGGGTCGCCGGCGGCTGGCGATCGAGCAGGAAGATCGATCGGATGCGGTTGCGCCGGCGCGCGTCGACGATGGCGGCCTCGGTCGCGAGGAGCACACCCGCGTCGTCGACGGCGGCGAGGTGCGCGTTGGTGCCGTCGGTCACGTTCTCGATCAGCCCGTCCGGCAGCCCGAGCATGGCCGTGTAGGCGCGGACGGCGGCGTTGAAGTCGCGCGCGGCCAGAAGGTAGAGCCCGGCGAAGACGATGTTGCCGACGGCGCAGTCGGCGAAGGCGAACGGGCGGCCGCCGCGGCGGCGCTCGTCCTCGAACGCCGTCGTGGCCTGGACGATGGCAGCGCGATCGGCGACGTCGAGCCGGCGCGCCAACGCGACGATCCCCGTCGCGGCCTCGGGTCCGGTGCCCGATGCGATCACGCCGGCGAGCTGCTCCGCGAGTTCAGGCGGACACGGCGCCGGCAGCCGGCAATCGAGCAGGTCGATCACGGCGTCGGTGGCGGTCGCCAGCGTGCGCGCCGCGCGGCCGGCGTTCTTGCGGAAGTCGGACGGGCCGAGCGCGTCGCCGAGGAACCGCCTGACCTCGCCGGTGGACGCCCCGTCGTCGTAGCCGTTGATGACGATCGACACCTCGACGCGGCGATCGGCGAGCAGGCGCTCGATCAGCGCGCCGGCGCCGCGCCCGCCGGAGAAGACGACCGTCGGTACCCGGTCGCGGCGTGGCGTCGCGGTCATCGCCGCGCTCCCGCCAGCGCGACCGGCAGCCGGACGCGATAGATCGTGACGCCCGCGGCGGCATAGACGGGCGAGAAGTGCACGGGGTCGCCCATGAACTTGTCGGCCGCGGCATCGCCGCGCGCGGCCCGCTCCTCGGGCCCGACCCACAGCGTGGTGATGCCGAAGCGCTGGCAGATCGCGAAGGCGGTCGCGGTGTCTCCCGCCGAGAAGATGCGCGCGACGTCGGCCATCGGCCGATCGAAGCGGCGCGGGTTGGGTTCGAACAGCGCGAGCCCGACCGCCATCCGGCGCTCGCCGAACGCCGGCAGGAGCGCCCACGTGGCGCGGCCATGCGCGATCGGATCGATCTGCACGACGGCGTGGCTCGAGACATGGCTGCGGACCCAGGTGAGCGCCGCCAGCTGCGGCGGCGTCACGTGCACCGTCCACGGGAAGCCCCCGACCGACGGCTCGACGTTGGTGATGTCCTGCGCGTTGTAGGCGTCGAGCACGACGGTTGGCAGCGCGGCGAGGCCGGCAACGACGGCCAGCGCCGCCAGGGCGATCCGTCGCGGAGCTGGCCACGCGCGCGCGGCATCGATCGCCGCCGCGGTCGCGGCCGCCAGTGGGAGGAACAGAAACTGGCCGGCGCGGAACGACACGTAGGTGTTCTCGTGGCCGCGCACGTCGACGTAGAGGAAGGCGCCGATGGCGACGAGGGTCAGGGCGCCGAGCCCGGCGGCAAGGCCGGGGGCGCGCCGCCACAGGTGGCGCACGCCGAAGGGCGCGAGAACCAGCGGCGCACCGAAGGTCAGTGCCAGGAAGGTCCACGGCCCGCGCAGGAAGTGCGGATTCAGGCGAAGGAGCACCTCGCCCGCGTCGCGCTGGATGATCCCGATCGCGAACATCAGGGCCAGGCCGGCGAGCACGGTGCCGGCGGCGAGCGCGCGTCCGGCCAGCCAGCGCCCGGGCTGGCGCAGGCCGGTGGCGAGCCAGCAGGCCACTTCGGCGAGCGCGTACGCGGCGACGAGCATCAGGCCGTTGAAACTGCTGCAGGCGAGGGCGATGGCGAGGAGCCAGCCTTCGACGAGCCCGCGCACCGGCCGCTCGGCGGCGCGCGCGCTGCCGGCCACCAGCAGGGCGATCAGGCCGAGGGTGATGGCCAGACCGTGCTGCGGCGTGTACCAGAACAGGCGATGCAGGCCGTCGACGGGCGGCAGATCCCAGCGCCAGCGCGTGATCGCGTCGATGTTCAGGTAGCGGAAGTCGGTCCAGAGGTGGTGCCGGTTGGGCTCGACGAGGAAATAGAGGCCCTCGAAGCTGGACGCCAGGATGACCAGCATCCAGGCGGCGGCGCTCGCCCACGGCGACAGGCCGGCGGCGCGCAGGACCAGGTACCATGTCGCGGCGTAGACACCGGCCATCGTCAAATCGGTCAGGAGGATGCCGCGATCGACGGCGAGGGCCGGCTGCACCATCGCGAACAGCGCCGGGAAGGAGAAGAACGACCAGTAGTAGGGCAGCGGCTCGGTCGGGAAGAACGGGTTGAGGGGCGGCGTCGCCCCCTTTACCAGTTCAGCGACCACGCTCATGTGGGCGAACAGGTCGGCGATGAAGTAGGCGCGATAGGCCAGGCCGCCCGGCGTGGCCGCGCCGACGTGCGCGAAGACCGGCGCCACGACGAGTCCGACCGTGACCAGCAGCAGGCCGAGCGCGGCCGCATCGCGCCGATCGACGTCGGGCACCGCGACGAGGCCGTCCTCCGCGGCTGGCAGCGCCGTCATCAGCACGGCCGCGAGCGCCGCCGTGCTGCCCGCCACGACCACCGGCAGCGCCACGCCCGCGAGGCGCAGGACCAGGAACAGGGTCACGCCCGCGGCGTAGCCGAGGACCAGCGCCAGCGGCGCGACGAACACCCAGCCGGCGCGCCGGCCGATCAGCCAGCGCGCGAGCGGCCAGCCGGGCAGCGTGAACGTCGCCAGGGCGACGGCGAAGACGACGAGCGACGACACCGAGGGCACGAGCGCGATCGCCGTGCCGAGCCAGAGCATGGCGGCGGCGATCCACACGGCGGGCACCAGCACCGTCCACGCTCTCGCGCGCGCGGGGCGACGCTCCGTCGCCGCGGCCGCCGGCAGGGCTGCAGGTAAGAGCGC
>Ga0207678_10006043_pt1 | contig 10770 bp, 10 predicted proteins | sample KBSC63metaG_FD_184319 | JGI IMG/M metagenome (GOLD analysis project Ga0207678, IMG submission 184319) | Corn rhizosphere microbial communities from Kellogg Biological Station, Michigan, USA - KBS C6-3 metaG (SPAdes) (version 2) | ecosystem: Host-associated > Plants > Roots > Rhizosphere > Soil ...
AAAAGGATCGTGTGAACATTCCCGTCATCGGCAATCGTCTTCGCGCCTGGTTCTTCGTAACTTTGTTGGCGCTCTCGTTCGTACTAACCGGCTTGGCTCAAAAGGGTGTCCCAGTCCAGGAGCCACAGCAACAGGCACCTCAGTCTGCTCCCTCCCAGGAAACTCAGCCCGGCCAGCCACCACCAAAGCCGGAGGCCGAACATCACCTTACCCAGGATCTCCGCAAAAAAATTGCCCTGTTCTGTAACGTAAATATCAATGCGGTAATCGAATCAATTGATGCATCGACTATTTATGATGTACCATTGCTGATGCTCAGAGAGCAACTCGACCGCACCGTGCTGGCCAAACTCAAACTGCCAACCAAGAACGAGCCGGACCTGGAAAACTGGAAAGATTTCCTTGGTCGCCTGAAAAACCCAACTGCCGAAGTACGCATTGGCCTGGTAGGTAAATACGTAGAGCTGCCAGATGCCTATAAATCAATTACCGAAGCGTTTATCCATGCAGGTGCTAAAAATGAGTGTAAAGTAAGGGTTGAATATATCCACTCTGAACAACTGACTCCCGAAAATGCCATTGAGCGCTTAAAAGGACTGGATGGCGTGTTGGTTGCTCCGGGTTTCGGCCAACGTGGTTTTGAGGGTAAAATAGAAGCGATCCGCTACGTTCGTGAAAATAATATACCGTTCTTTGGTATTTGCCTCGGTATGCAGTGTTCTGTAGTTGAATTTGGCCGTAATGTACTTGGTTTACAGAATGCCAACAGCATTGAGATGGATGAAAATACCGCTTACCCAGTAATCAGCATGATGGAAGAACAGAAGAAGATCACAGCCAAGGGTGGTACCATGCGTTTGGGCGCCTACCCATGTGATTTGAAAAAGGGTAGCAAGGCAGCTGCAATTTATGGCAAGCAACATATTTCTGAGCGTCATCGCCATCGATATGAGTTTAATAATGAGTATCTTACCCAGTACGAAGAGGCTGGAATGATACCATCGGGCATCAATCCGGAAACGGGATTAGTAGAAGTGGTTGAGCTTAAAAATCACCCATTCTTTATCGGTTCGCAATTTCATCCCGAATTAAAATCTACAGTTGCTAATCCTCACCCACTTTTTGTTAACTTTGTCGCCGCTTCGCTGGCTTATGCCCGCAAGAAATAATTGTACTTTAGGTAATAATGGATAGAAATCAATTTACAGGATTATTCCTGATACTGGTAATTATGGTAGGCTCGTTTTTCCTGCTTAAACCATCAGCCAGTGACATTAAAAAAGAAGCACAGCGGCAACATGCCGATTCTATAAAAAGAGGCTTGATACCAGGCGAAAAGCCTCAGGCCGTTGCCAAGGTTGATACCGCAAAGAAAAAGGCGCCCGCGGTTGATTCGGCGGCCTTGAAGGGACCTTTTGGCGCTGCCATGACCGGCAACGAGCAATTCGTTACGCTTGAAAATAAAGATCTGCGTGTTAAGTTAAGCACACATGGCGGTCGTATTTACTCTGTTGAGTTAAAGAACTTTAAAACCTTTGACAAAAAGCCGCTTATACTTTTTAATGGTCCGCAGAACCATTTTAACCTGCTTTTAAATGCCAATGGTCGTGTCTTCAATTCAGAAGATCTCAACTTTACGCCAAGTGCCCCGCAATTAATTGTTAACGACCGCGACTCCAGCTCTGTGACCATGCGTCTGAGCTACAGCCCAACCCAGTATATCGATTACATTTACGGGTTAAAAGGCACCGGCTACAAAGTAGGTCTTACTATTAAGCCTACCGGCATGGATAATGTACTTTCCAACAGCGGCAACCTCAACCTTAATTGGTATGCCAATGTGCTTAAAGAGGAAAAGGACATGAAGAATGAGCGTATGTACTCTACCGTGTACTTCCGCAATGAAAAAGGAGATATTGATTACCTGAGCGAATCTAAAGACGATCACAAGGATTTCACTAAGATTAGCTGGGTGGCCTTTAAGCAACATTTCTTTTCTAACGTACTTATTGCCAATAACGGTTTTAGCAAAGCGGGACTTAGCGTAAATATCGACGCAAACAGCACTGCCGATATTAAACAAATGGGCGCTCAACTGGCCCTTACGCGTGATGCTGCAGGTGTTTATCTACTGTTGTTTTATTTCGGTCCTAACCGCTTTTCAACGCTTCAGGCACAAGGTTACGATCTTGAAAAGATCATTAACCTCGGCTGGGGACCATTGAAATATATCAACCGTTTCGCCGTATTACCGGTATTTAATTTCCTTAAGCAGTTTAACTGGAACATGGGTCTTATTATCCTCACCCTTACCATTCTGCTTAAACTGGTCTTATCGCCGCTCACCTACAAATCATACCTCTCTATGGCTAAGATGCGCGTGCTGAAGCCTGAGATGGATGAAATTAAAGCCAAAGTTGGTGAAGATAACGCTACGCAACTACAACAGGAATACATGAAGTTATACCGTAAGGCCGGCGTTAACCCGTTGGGTGGCTGCTTGCCTTTAGTACTGCAAATGCCCATTGTGTTTGCCTTCCTGCGCTTTTTCCCAAGCTTGTTCGAACTAAGGGGCGAAAGCTTCCTTTGGATGAAGGACTTGTCCACTTATGACTCCATCGTAAATTTTGGTTTCAACTTACCGTTTTTAGGTGACCACTTAAGCTTGATGTGTGTATTGATGACCATTTCAACACTCATCTACACCTACTTTAACAACCAGGTATCGGGTGCAACAGGCCAGATGAAATATATAGGCTACATTAGCCCTATACTCTTTCTCGGCTTCCTGAACAGCTATCCTGCAGGTTTGAACTATTACTACTTCCTGGCTAATATGCTAACCTTTGGTCAGCAGTTCCTGATCCGCCAGTTTGTGGATGATAAAAAGATCCATGCGCAAATTCAGGAAAACAAAAAGAAACCTGAAGACAAAAAGAAGAAATCAGGCTTCCAGGCTCGCCTTGAAGAGATGATGCGCCAACAACAAGTGCAGCAGTCTCAACAACCGAAGAAGAAAAACTAATTTTAGTCGGGACAAATGAGAGCCGCGAAAAACTAAACATAAAACAAGAAACCCTGGCACCCAGCCGGGGTTTCTTATTTTACATATAATTCATACTCGATCTCTGATCTCTGACCTCTGACCTCGGATCTCTAATCTCTGACCACCGACTTCTTCCCTCCTCCAAACAAAATAAAAAACTAAAACAATTAGCAAAAAATATTACATTTGTGTACAGGAGCGGGCCATGTATGCAATTGTAGATATAGAAACAACAGGGGGACATGCCAGTGCCAATGGCATTACAGAAATTGCTATTTGTATTCATAACGGCACTACGGTGGTTGATCGTTACAATACCCTGATCAATCCGGGCCGCGACATACCCATTTATATACAGGCATTAACAGGCATCAGCAATGAAATGGTTCAAAATGCACCCTCGTTTAAGCAGGTGTCGCATGAGATTTACCAGATGCTCAACGGACACATCTTCGTGGCCCATAACGTTAACTTCGATTACTCATTTCTTCGCTATCACCTCGCTGCAGCGGGGTACGACCTGCAAGCCAATAAACTTTGCACGGTAAGATTAACCAGGAAGATTATTCCCGGTTTGGCCTCCTATAGCCTTGGCCGTTTGTGCAGGCATTTAGGTATCGATAATGAAAGCCGCCACCGCGCGGCGGGCGATGCTGAAGCAACTGCAGAACTGTTCACCATGCTGGTAAAGCAGGATCAGGACAATCACATTGCGCAGGCTCTCAAACAGCGTTCAAAAGAACAGGTCCTGCCCCCTAACCTGTCTAAGAGTAACATTGACAAGTTGCCGCTCACGCCCGGCGTTTATTATTTCCATGATGAGAAAGGCAAGGTGATTTATGTAGGCAAGGCGGTGAATATTAAAAAACGGGTATGCAGTCACTTTACCGGGAACAACTCCGGCGCACAACGGCAGGAGTTTATGCGACATATCCACCACATAAGTTACCAGGAATGCGGTACCGAACTGATGGCTTTTATACACGAGGCACTGGAAATAAAGCGTTTGTGGCCCAGATACAACCGTTCGCTCAAAAAGCTCGAATTTAACTTTGGATTATATGCCTACGAGGATCAACGAGGTTATATGCGACTGGCGGTTGATAAACGACGTAAATACAGCGATCCCGTTCATACCTGCAGTACCCTGCTTGATGGTATCAACCTGCTCCATGAGCTGATTGAACAATATGAACTGTGCCCCAAGCTGTGCTTTATTCAGAAGAACGACGATATATGCACTGGCGTTCACGGCGAAAACTGCGCCTGCGCTGGTCAAATACCGGTTAATGAATATAACAATAAAGTACTCGAGGCGGTTGAAGGCTTAAAACAAACCCAGCCAACCTTTGTACTTCGCGACATTGGACGAAACGATGACGAATTAAGCTGCATATTGATTGAGGAAGGACACTTTTACGGTATGGGCTACATCTCCCACTATTTTGATGTAAACAATCTCGATCAGCTTAAAAATCATCTTACCAAACAACCCGGCAATGATTATATACGCAACCTGGTGCTGAGCCACGCTGAAAAATATCCCTGGAAAAAGGTACTTTTCAAGGAGCAGGTGGTTGAGGAGTACCCGTAAGCATAAAGTTTACTTTTTACAGTTGCCCGGCTCAATGGCTTTTTTACAGTCGCTCGGCTCGGTGGCTACGTAAGAAATAAAGCGAGGTCATCCTGAGCGTAGTCGAAGGATTGAAGGGAGGGCCGCGACAGCTGTGCCATCGCGCGCACTTCGACTGTGCTCAGTGTGATCACCGCTTCTTTTTTAGCGAGCGATGCATTGTTATCCTCTTTTTGCAGTCGAGCCACGGCAAGAGAACTATTTGATTTTCTCCCACCGATAAGTATTTTTAATCCCTAACTTCCAATCCATAACCGAAGCAACCTTACGTATGTACCCGGAATTACTGGACCATATCGGCAAATATGTCACCTTATCGCAACAAGAGCAGACCGTGGTTTGCCAGCATCTTGAACTTAAACAGGTAAAGAAGAAGCAACATTTATTGCAAGCTGGGCAGGTATGTCAGGGCAACTATTTTGTGGTAAAGGGATGTTTACGGCAATACCTCATCAACGATAAGCTCAATGAACAAATCATCCAGTTCGGTTTGGAAAACTGGTGGATAGCAGATCAGGACAGTTTACTGAATCAAAAGCCATCACAATGCTATATACAAGCCCTTGAACCTGCTGAAGTTTTGCTATTGCCCGAGAAAAACCGCAAAATACTTTTTGAACAGGTTCCGCAACTGGAAAGTTACTTCCGCATTATGATGCAAATTGCTTTTGTTGCCACACAAAGGCGCATTGGCTTTATATTTAATATGAGCGATGAAGAACGCTACCGGCATTTTATGAAACTGTATCCTGCATTTGCACAGCGCATACCACAATACATGCTCGCCTCCTACCTCGGTTTTACGCCCCAATTTATGAGCAGGCTTCGAGCCAAAAAGGTGTAATTTCTTAAACCAGTTTCATTTTTTAAGAGCCTCTTGATGCAGAACTTTGAGGTATCAAAACACAAAGAAATGAGCAACAGAATTAAAATTAATCAGGCCGATCCCGCCGCATACAAAGCCATGATGGCTATGGAACATTATGTAGAAAGCACCGGCTTGAGCAACAAACACAAAGATTTAATCAAGATCAGGGCATCGCAAATTAATGGATGTGCCTTTTGTCTGGACATGCATACGAAAGAGGCACTAGACCATGGTGAAACCCTCCAACGTATTCTTACCATCAGCGTTTGGCACGACACGTCTTTCTTTGACGAACAGGAAAAAGCTATCTTAGCGCTTACCGAAGAAATTACCCTTATCAGTAACAAAGTTTCAGACGAAACCTACAACAAGGCCGCTGCCTTGTTTGATGAGAGTCACCTCGCCCAAATCATTATGGTTATTATTACCATTAATGCCTGGAACCGCATAGGTATAAGTACACAACTGGAACCGGCAGCTCAGCAATAAAAAAAGCTTAGATACACAGTGAGAGAGAAACACATGCCTTGTGCTTTCTCTCTCACTGCTTTCCTTTACATCAGGCAATTAGCTTTTTCATCAACAATAGCGTCTGTTCGTGGTTATTTGATTTACACATTTACCAAGATAAAGGAACGTTATGGATAGCATAAATGAACAGCAACCTGAGGAAAATAAGAAAGACCTGTGGGGTAAGGAAGCTCACGATAAGATTATGGAACTGGTAAAACAGACCGAGACCTGTTTCTTTTGCAGTAATATAGAAACCGGCGTACCCATGTCTGTAAGGCCCATGGCCGTGCAGAAGGTTGATGACGATAGCAACTTTTGGTTTCTGAGCGCTAAAGACAGCCATAAAGATGAGGAAGTAAAACGTGATCCATTTGTACACCTTCTTTTTCAGGGTTCGGCCCATTCAGACTTCCTGAATATTTATGGCATTGCCGAAATTGTTGACGACCGGAGCAAGATTGACGAACTGTGGCAACCCATCCTCAAAACCTGGTTTACCGAGGGTAAGGATGACCCGCGGATCAGCGTTATTAAAGTAGTTCCTTCTGAAGGTTATTACTGGGACAACAAACATGGCAATGCCGTAGCCTTGGCCAAACAGGCCGTTGGATCTGTAATTGGCAAAACACTTGACGACTCCATTGAGGGCAAACTTGATGTTTAAATATTAATGCTCTTAAAATACAAAGAGGTTGTCTCAAAAGTCCGAGCCAACCTCTTTTTCTTTAATTTATTCGGGCAGGTGGTGGAGACTGTTTTCATATAGACGATTCTCAGGGAATCAATTTTACTTTTGAGACAGCTTCTTTTAACTGTTATTGCCTTTAGTTATATAATACCGGCTTTTTCCAATTCCACTTGCATTTGTCGCTGCAGTTTCAAGGCTTCAGCACGTGCGGCCTCGGCAAAGTCCTCCCCCTTAGACGCATAAATAATAGATCGGGAGGAGTTTACCAACAAACCACAATCAGGAGTAATACCATAATGGCAAACGTCTTCCAAACTGCCCCCCTGCGCACCTACACCGGGAACTAGCAGAAAGTGCTCGGGCGCTATCTGGCGTATCTTTGCAAATTCCTCGTTTTTAGTAGCTCCTACCACAAACATCATACGTTCTGAGTCGGTCCATGAAAGCGATTTTTTGATTACTGCCTCATATAAAAACCCTTCTTTGGTTTCGAGATACTGAAAGTCCTGGCTGCCTACTGATGAGGTTAAAGCCAAAAGGATAACCCATTTACCTTCATAAGCAAAATACGGAGTTACGCTATCAGTCCCCATGTATGGGTTTACGGTAATAGCGTCAAAATCCATACCCGAGCCTTGCGGATTAAAGAACGCACGGGCATATTTGTCTGACGTGTTGCCAATATCTCCTCGTTTGGCATCAATTATATTGAGACACTCATGGGGCAGATAAGCACTCGTTTTGATAAGGCTTTGCAGGCCCTGCACACCGTAACTTTCGTAAAAAGCAGCATTAGGTTTATAAGCCACACAAAGATCGCGCGTAGCGTCAATAATACGTTTATTGAACTCAAAGATGGGATCTGGAAATGACTTTAAAAACTCCGGAATTTTGTCCATATCAGGATCAAGACCAACGCATAAAAACGATTTTTTTTGTTTAATCTGATCAATTAGCTGTCTTTTTGAAACCATGAAGAAAAATCTAAGAAAATTAACTGCCAAAAAAACTAAAAATAACCCGAAGTGTTAATGGTTTGTATATATTTTTCAAAAAGTTTGAAAAAATATAAATTTATTGGTACACTTGTAAAGTTTTCCTTTACAAGTTTTCTTGCATCTAAGAAACAATTTAAAATCCCAATCACGTACGATGGTTTTAGAATGTTGCAAATCAATAGTTGCATTGTAAAGTTCTTAAGAAAATAATCCTTTGAATATAATTCTCTCATGTCTGATACAATCGAATTGAATGACAAGCTCGTATCCGAGCTACGCCAAATGGCGAAAAGTTTAGGGATTGAAGATGCTGATGAACTGCGTAAACCACAACTTGTTACTCGTATAAAAGAACAACAGCAGTTAATAGAAGCAGCCCGCGCCCAGAACGAAGTTTTAAATACCAATTACGCCGAGGTTAACGATAACAACGATAATATAGCTGTAGCTGAAGCTACTACCACTAAACCGCGTGTAAAACGCGCCAGAACCGTAAAAGCTGCCTCACCGACTCCCGCTAAAAACAAACAAAAAGAAGTACTACTGGATGATACTACCCTGTTTGATATTCAGGATGAAGAAATTCCGGCTGAAGATATAGAAAATCCAATTGTTGAACCTGCTGCCGTAATTGATGAGCCGGTTGTAATCAAAGCTGAAGAACCGGCGCCCGAAGTGCGTCACCAAAGGCCTGAACGCAGGCAAAATACCGGCGGTGGTAATGTACAGCAACAAAAACAACAAGAACCGATCAATCTCGACTTTGATAATGTAATTGTAAATGAAGGCGTTTTAGAGATCATGCCTGATGGCTATGGCTTCCTGCGTTCATCTGATTACAATTACCTTACTTCGCCCGATGATATATACGTTTCTCAATCGCAGATCAAATTATTTGGTTTAAAAACCGGTGATACCGTTCGGGGAAGCATCAGGCCACCAAAAGAAGGTGAAAAATATTTCCCGCTTGTTAGAGTTGAGGCCATCAATGGCCGTAACCCTGCCGAAGTGAGGGACCGTGTGCCGTTTGACCACTTAACCCCGCTATTCCCTTCAGAACGTTTAAACCTGTTTACAGACGCTAATAATTATTCTACGCGTATTACCGATATGTTTGCTCCTATTGGTAAAGGACAGCGTGGCTTAATTGTGGCCCAGCCAAAAACCGGTAAAACTGTTTTGTTGAAGGATGTTGCCAATGCCATTGCTAAGAACCATCCAGAAGTTTACCTCATCATTCTGTTGATCGACGAACGTCCGGAAGAGGTAACTGATATGGCCCGCAGTGTACGTGCAGAGGTAATTTCATCAACATTTGATGAGCCTGCTGATCGTCACGTAAAAATTGCCAATATCGTGCTGGAAAAAGCAAAACGCATGGTTGAGTGTGGTCATGATGTGGTAATCCTGCTCGACTCTATTACCCGTTTGGCTCGTGCTTATAACACCGTTGCTCCGGCATCAGGTAAGATCCTGTCTGGTGGTGTTGATGCTAATGCATTGCATAAACCTAAAAGGTTCTTTGGTGCGGCCCGTAACATTGAAGATGGTGGTTCATTAACCATCATTGCTACAGCGCTTACAGAAACTGGCTCTAAAATGGACGAGGTTATCTTTGAAGAATTTAAAGGTACCGGTAACATGGAGCTGCAACTGGATCGTAAGCTCTCTAACAAACGTATATTCCCTGCAATTGATCTTACGGCTTCAAGTACCCGCCGCGACGATTTGCTGCATGATCGGGATGTATTACAACGTATCTGGATATTACGTAATCACCTTGCTGATATGAATTCTCAGGAAGCAATGGAATTCCTTCAGGCTCAATTACGTGGTACCAAAACCAACGAAGAGTTCCTTATCTCGATGAATTCTTAATATTCTTGACTCTGGTTTTATGAAGATATGATAATAATATTATTCATATCTTCATAAAACCATTAAAAATGGTTGTTATCTTCGCAACTGCCACATGAAGAAAAGAGTCAGAAAACATGTCCCCAACGCCATTACGTGTGCAAATCTTTTTAGTGGATGCGTAGGTATTGTATTCGCATTCCAGGATAATCTCACGTTTGCGGCCTATTGTATTTTTTTAGCAGCTATTTTTGATTTTTTCGACGGACTTGCCTCCCGCGTACTGCAATCATTCTCGGGTATTGGAAAAGATCTCGATTCCTTAGCAGATGTTGTTAGCTTCGGCGTGCTTCCGTCTGTAATATTGTATGAGCTTTTTTTACTGGCTCCGCAGATAGACAAGGTAAGTCAGTATCTTAACTATATTGCCTTTCTAATTCCTGTATTTTCGGCATTAAGGCTCGCTAAATTCAATATCGACACCAGGCAGTCAGAAAACTTTATAGGTTTGCCTACTCCTGCCAATGCTATCCTAATCGCTTCTTTTCCTTTAATTATAAGGGAACATAATGAGTTTTACACCGCCTACATACTCAATCCCTACTTCCTGTTCTTTTTTACGCTAATTATGTGCTTCTTATTAGTAGCAGAAATACCACTAATGTCGCTTAAGTTTAAGAGCAAGGATTTCAATCAAAATATTTATCGGTATTTACTCCTGCTGTTTTCAGCTATTCTGATTCTATTTTTTAAATTTGCGGCGGTACCGGTGGTTATCTTAATGTACATCACCCTATCATTAATTCAATTTAAATTTGCAAAATGACTAAATTTCAGGCTGAAATAGACGTAATGCCAAAAAAAGAAATCCTTGATCCGCAAGGTAAAGCTGTAACCGGAAGTATGAAAAATCTGGGTTTAGAAGAGATCCACAATGTTCGTATTGGCAAACATGTTTCGCTCGAAATAGAAGCTGAAAATGAAGAGGCTGCACACGCTAAGGTAGACCAGGCATGCAAAAGCCTGCTGGCTAACTTAATTATGGAGAGCTACAGCTTTAAAATCACCAAAATTTAAAGCTCTGATTCTTTTTCGGCTTTTATTTGAACAAGTTTAGTCAGGTTTACGTTGATTACCTGTTTTACCTGGCTAAATTTTGCCGTCATT
>Ga0207678_10006044_pt1 | contig 10768 bp, 10 predicted proteins | sample KBSC63metaG_FD_184319 | JGI IMG/M metagenome (GOLD analysis project Ga0207678, IMG submission 184319) | Corn rhizosphere microbial communities from Kellogg Biological Station, Michigan, USA - KBS C6-3 metaG (SPAdes) (version 2) | ecosystem: Host-associated > Plants > Roots > Rhizosphere > Soil ...
CCCTCCTAACTTTTCTGATGAGCAAGTCGGGCCGGCCTACCCGCCGACCGGGAAGGCATTCGTCCGGACGGGTATTTTTCGGCTGGCAATTTCCTGGGAACAGCCCAGCGTCGGCGCGGGTTTGGTTACCGCGTGGTTGAGGAGGCGGGTGCGCCAGCTGAGGATGAAGCGGGGCGCCAGCTGGGGATACTGCTTGGGCTGTGCAGCCGGCGCCAGCTGGCCAGGTGAGCCGCTGAGCGCCGGCTGGCCTGACGGTAGGGTTGCCGATCTTGGGTCCCGGGCTGACGATGGGGGTGGGCAGGCTGAGCACAGAGGTGACGATGGCGATCGAGCGCGAGATGGATAGCGCTTACCTTCGCCTAGCCGAGGCGGCCGCGGCCATGCGGTACCGGCAGCGGCACTACCTGGACGGGCGGGGGGGCGGGAGGCTGTTCGGGCCCGCGACCGCGCTGACCGCCGCGTATCCGTGGGCGCTGGCGGGTTTCGGCGCCCCGGCCTGGGCGGATTACCGGCCCGACCCGCAGGCGCCGCCGCCGGACGGGCTGCGGATCGGGGTCCTGCGGCTCGGCGAGGGCGTGCCGCCGGTACCGGCGGTGGCCCGGTTCGCCGGGCACGGCCACCTGCTGATCAGCGAGCGCGGGTTCGCCGACGGGGCGCGATCGCTGCTGCAGGCGCTCACCCTGAGGCTCGCCACGGCCACCCGGCCGGGCACGGTGCGGTTCGCGCTCGCCGACCCGGTGGGACAGGGCCGGTACCTCAGCGCGTTCTTGCGGCTGCCCGCGCAGCTGCGGGTGGGCGCGGCCGGGGGTCTCCGGGTCGGGGTGGCGGCCAGCCCGGCCGAGACCGAGGCCCTGCTGACCACGCTGACCAGCCACGTCGTGGAGGTCACCCAGACCCGGCTGACCAACGTGTACGACTCGGTGGAGACCTACAACGCGGCCACCACGGGGGCCACGGTGCCCTACCACGTCCTGGTGCTGGCCGGTTTCCCGGCCGGCATCAGCGACCGGGCCGGGGAACTCCTCGGGCGACTGGCCCGCAACGGGCCGAGGAGCGGCCTGTACATCGTCGCCACCGTCGATCCCGGGCTCGACCTGCCCCGCGGCTTCGACCTGGCCGGGCTCACCGCGCTGGGCACCACTGTGAGCCTGGATGACCGCGGGGATCTCGGCTGGGACGACCCGGACTTCGCGGGCAGCGTGATCGAGCCGGACCAGATGCCGGGCGCGGCCCAGGCCAACCCGTGGCTGGACGCGGTGGGCGCGGCGGCCGGCTCCGCCTACCGGGATCTGCCCTTCGGCCGGATCGCCGTTCCCCCGACGCGGCGCTGGGCCGGGAACACCACCGACGGCCTGGACGTGCAGATCGGCGTGGACAGCAAGGGCGAGCCGCAGCATTTCGTCATGGGCGTCCGCGGGGTGCATCACGGCCTGGTCGGCGGGGACGTCCGGATGGGCAAGACCAACCTGCTGCACGTGCTGATCAGCCAGCTCGCGCTGGGCTATCCGCCGGAGGAGCTCGAGCTCTACCTGCTCGACTTCAAGGAGGTCGAGTTCGACGCCTACCTGACCGAACGGCTGCCGCACGCGCGTGCGATCACCTCCCGGACCGACCGCGAGTTCGGGCTCTCGATGCTGCGCCGGTTCCACGAGGAGATCGAGCGGCGGGCCCGGCTGTGCCGCGAGGCTCGCGTCACGGACCTGCCTGATTACCGGCACGAGACCGGGCAGGTGCTGCCGCGGGCCCTGGTGATCATGGACGAGTTCCAGGTGCTGTTCAGCGAGGAGGACCGGCTGGCCCGGGAGGCCGGGCGGCTGCTGGCCGACATCGCGAAGCGGGGCGCGGCGTTCGGCCTGCACCTGCTGCTCGCCACCCAGTCGCCGGGCGGCCCGCTCGCGGCCTACCTGCGGCCCGTCTACGAGCAGATGGCCCTGCGGATCGCGCTGGGCTGCACCCAGCCGAGCGTGTCCCAGGCCATCCTCGGTGAGGGCAACGACACGGCCACCAGGCTGGTCCGGGCCGGGGACGCGATCTACAACGACCGCCGCGGCGAGGGCGCCAACCCGGTCATGCGGATCGCCATGCTCCCCACCAGGGAGCGGCTGGCGCTGATCGGGGACATCCGGGCGCTCGGCGACGGACGGGAGTACCCGCCGCCGGCCAGCTTCGACCCGGACGCGGCGGCCTCTTTCACCCCCGGGGACACCGCTGACGCGGCGTGGACCGCCGGTACGGCCGGTCCTGGCCGGCCGGTGCAGGCGTGGCTGGGCGAGGCCATCGAGATCAAGCCCGCCACCACCGCGACGTTCGAGCGCTACCCCCGCTCCAACCTGCTCATCGTGGGCGGCGAGGAATACGGTCACGGCCTGCTGCTGGCCACGTTGCTCAGCGCGGCGTACCAGCGCTCCCCGGCTCATGTCCGGTTTACCATCGCCGAGTTCACCCGGCCCTCGTCGGCGTTTCACGGGTTCTTCGACCCGGTGCGGAACCTGCCGCACGAGGTGCGGATCGCCGACCGGCGGACGGCCGCCGACGAGCTGGACGACCTCGCCGCCGACCTGGAGGCCCGGCTGGAGGGCTCCGGACCCGTCGACTCGCCCGGGGCCGGAGGGCTCGTCCTGCCGGACCGGTTCTTCCTCGTCGCCGGGATGCACCGGTGGCACGAGCTGCTGGCCGAGGGCGACTACGGCCGTCCGAGCGAAACCTCGGCGCGCCTGGTCTGGCTGGCCGACAAGGGTCCGGACGCCGGCATCCACGTGGTGGCCTGGACCGACGGTTACGCCACCGCCGAACGCGCCCTGCGCCGGGCAGGCCTGGGATTCTTCGGCCTGCGCGCGGTGCTCCGCGTGCTCTCCCCCGCGGAGAGCGACGCGCTGCTCGGGGTGTCCGCCGCCGCGAGCCTGGACGACGACCGCGCCTTGTACCGGGACACCGAGTGGCCGGTCGAGCAGGTCGAGAAGTTCAAGCCGTACTCCACCGCCTCCCTGTACGCATTCGCCCGGGAAGGATTCCTGAGCACGAGCGGGAAACGGAGCCCAGCATGACCATCGAGCCGGCCGCGGCCACATCTGACTCGGCGACGGCCACATCTGACTTGGCGACGGCCACATCTGAGTCGGCTACGGCCACATCCCCTTACCTCAGCCTGCGCCGGGCGGTCCGGCCGGCCATCCTCGCCCATCGGCTGCTGGCCGGGGACCAGGAGCGGGCGGGGATGCTGGCCGCGGAGTGCGAGGATCTGCTGTACCTCACCAGGGAACTGCTGCAGGCCGCCGGCCGAACCCGCATCCTCGCCGTCGTGCCCGGGCCCAGGATGCCGGACGAGAGCGGCGGCGACCGGCAGGCGCAGCTCTGTGAGGCCTACGCCGACGCCGGCCTGCTCTGGGCGAAGGTGGTCGGCAGTTCGCTGGCCCTCGCCGGGGCGCTGATCGAACGGGGCGAATGGGAGGATGTGCGCGCGCTGGCCGGCTTCCTGGCCGGCGCCGGGGAGGAAAGCGCCGCCACGGAGCTGCGGATCCGGCTCGGCGGGGCGGTCTGGGAGGAGCATCGCGAACACCTGCGCACGATCAGCAATAACATGCCGCCCGCGGCGATCGAGCGAGCCATAAACGCGCTGCGGGCCATACTGCGCGAGGTACCCGAGGAATTCCCCGACCGGAACAGGGAGGTCAATTGCTTCCTGCCGCCGCTGGCCTCGGCCGTATACGCCATTATGCGGAAACAGGGGGCCGAGATTCCGTACCACAGCCGAGTGGAGCACATCGCGACGGGCGGGGTCGCTAAATACCCGGACATCGTCAAGACAAGCCTGGACGAGCTGGCCGCCGAATTCGACGGCATCTGCCGGCGGCCCGGCGGGCCAACCACATAGGAGAACGCGCATGGCTGGGGTTGTCAACGATATTGAGGCGCTGGCGGAATTCAGGGCGCACCTGATGCGGTTCAACCACGACCTGGCGGAGAACTTCGCGACCATCCAGGGCCACTGGCGTGAGCTCGGGGAGATCTGGCGCGACGACATGTACCGGCTGTTCGGCGAGGCGCTCGAGGAGGTCACGCCGGGCATCGCGACGTACCTGTCGGCGACCGAAGGGCACGAGGCGCACCTCGCGGCCCTGATCGAGCGGCTGAGCGGCTACCTCGAGACCGGCGCCGGGGCTGGCCTCGGGGTCGGCCGTCCTCCCGAGGTGCGAGGGATGACCGGCGGGACGGGACAGGGGACGGCCCGGCGTGACCGGAATCCACGCTGACATCGACGCCCTCAAGGGGCTGCACGACGCGTTGGCCAGGTACCGGCACGCCCAGCGGGACGTGACCGCCCGGGGCGAGGACCAGCTCACGGCGACCCGCGCGTCGCTGGAGACCAAGGCCAGCCGCCTGCGCGCCCAGCTCGAGCTGGGCCAGGCCGAGTACACCGCCTGCCAGGACCGGGCCGCGCAGGCGGACCCGGACGACCCGGTGGACTGCTCGGGACACGCGCGCGCGGTGCAGCAGGACTCCGAACGGCTCGAGCAGATCCGCCTGTGGCAGCAGCGCATCGACGCCGAAGCCGGCGAGTTCTCCGGGATCGCCGGCCGGTTCGCCGACCTGCTAGAGAACGACCTGCCCCGGATGGAGGAGCACCTCGTGGCCATCATCGCCAGCCTGGAGGCCGCCCGCCGCGTCCGGGCGCCGGCGTCCTGACCGGAGGGACACGAGCCATGATCAGCCGGCCGGAGCAAGACGGCGACCAGCAGCTGCGGCTGCTCGGCGACGCCTGGGACAAGGCCGCGGAGCACTGGCGGGACGGTCCGGCCCGGCAGTTCGGCACCGCTCAGCTGACACCCTTGCTCCAGGAATCCCGCAGCTACCTGGAGGCCCTCCGCAAGCTGATGGACCTCCTGGAAACCGCTGAACGCGAGACCGAAGGCTAGGGCGCCGCGGATAAGGCCGGGGTGGCCTTCGCGTCCAGGTGGGTTAGGCAGGCTACCGGGTCAACCGCGTCGAGGACCAGGGGGGCGAAGGTGGGGCGGGTGACGCGGAGATCGAGGAGACGGGGGCGGGAGGCGACGCCGGTGGCCCGGTCGACGGTCCGGACCCAGCCGGTGAGCGCGACGGCCTGGACCAGTTCGGCCGGGGTGGCCCCGAAGATCTCGTGCAGCGCGCGAAGGGCGACGCAGGCTACCAGCCGTTCGTAGGCCTGGGTGATCTCGCTGTCCTGGCGCGGCACCGGTTCGACGGCGTCGCGCGCCTTGACGTAGCGGTAGGCGCGCGTCGCGGGCACCACGCCGCGCGGAGGGAGCTCGAGATCCACCGTGGCGTCCCGGTTCCCCGGATCGTAGGTCACCTCGTACTCGCGAGGACAGCCGTCGGGGTAACGGGAGACCCGGAGCACGCAGCCGATGAACCACTCGACGGCCTCCGGGTGACCGGCCTTGAACGCCGACTGGCGGCTGATGACGTAGGCGTTCCTGGCCGCCGCATTGGCGCGCTCCTCGGTGACCTTGCGGTCGTACTTCGCCTTGGCGACGCCGAGCGCCCGCCGCCTCTCGGCCTCCTGGCGCTGGTGCTCGGCCTGGGCGGCCTCGAACCGGGCCCGCACCTGGTTCACCCGGGCCTGGCGCCCGCTGGGGCCGAGGAGACGGCCGAAGCCGGCCGCCGGGACGGGCGCGAAGTCGTCCCAGTCCGGTGCGGGGAGCGCGGACCCGAGCGGGCCGGGATCGAATCCGGGTTCCCGCGGAGCGGCCAGCAGCCGCTCGAACGTCAGCGGCCGGAGCGGCAGGACGCTGGTCAGCACCTCGCCAAGCGCCTTCATCCGCTCCTCGACCTCAGCGGTCTGCTCCTCGGCCGCCCGCTGCCGCTCCGCCAGGTGCTCCTGCTGGCGGAGCCGTTCGGTATCTTTCTCGCGCTGCCGGCGCTCGCGCGCCAGCCGGTCTTCGTCGCGCCGCTGCGCGGCGAGGCGCTGCTCCCACGCCGCAAGGCTCCCGATCCGGGCCATGGCTCCCCTGGTCTGCGCACGGACAGCTACGGAATGACCATAACCTGTGGTCAGGGTCTGGAAAAGCTCTCGGTGACGGGTGGCCCGGCGAACTGGCGCGACCGGGCCCGGCGGATCATGCTGCCGCGGACCGGCGTGTTATCCGGGACGGCCGCACGGGCGGGATGAGGTCAAGGACCAGGGCCAGTCCGCATACTGTGCCGATACCGACCGCGGCGCCGGCCACCGTGTCGGTGAAGTAGTGGAAGCGCACGGCGATGACGCCGACCACGACGGCGAGGGCGGTCAGGTAGGACACGGCCAGGATCAGGGTCCGCAGCCAGCTCGGCATGGCCGGCCGCGGGGGCGCGACCAGCAGCACGGTGAGCGTGGCCGCCAGCGCGACGATCGTCGCGGTGTGCCCGCTCGGGTAGACGACCTGGCCGATGTAGGTGCGGTGGACCAGCGGCTTGAGCAGCCAGTCGGTTATCACGGCCGTCACCGGGACGGCCAGCAGCGCCAGCACGGCGCCGCGGCGCCGCCCGGTGAGCAGGCAGCCGATGGCGAGGGCCGCGGTCAGTACGACGGCCGGAACCATCGAACCGGGATAGGCGAGCCACAGGGCCACGTTGGGATGGCCGGCGAACCCAGTGATGACCGGGGCGTCGACGGCGTGGTCGAACAGGTCCGCCGTGCTGTGGTGGGCGAACAGGATGCCGAGCACGGCGACGAGGACCGCGCAGCCGGCCAGCAGGACACCAGCCCGGGGGCGGGCAGAGGCGGCGAGCAGAGGCAGGCCGGGCCGCGTGCCTTCCATGAGCCCCCCTCCGGCGGAAGTTCCCTCACCCTATCCGGGCAGGTCCCGATGTCTACATGGGCGGACAACGAAAGAGCCGTGGGCTTGCTTTGGGGCGTGACCCAAGATCTGGCCGGGCGAAATGGTTGCATATGCCATTGATCCGGCTGTCCCGCTATGCCAGCGTCGGCGGTGCGGACCTGCGCAAAGAGGCGTGACGAGGAGGGCTTGATGGACGGGAACGCAAGCGCGCCCAGGTTCCCGCTTCCTTCGGAGATCGCGGACGCCCCGGGCGCCGAGGGCTGGCGGTCCATGTACCCCTACTTCACCCGGTTCCAGCCGGACGACGACAAGCGCTTCTGGTTCTACAACTCCATGCACTTCCCCGAGCCGATGCCGGCCTTCGACACGATCACGGCCGAGGTCCCGTACAGCGCGATCGGGGCCAACACCGCGCGCGTGTTCGTCTTCCCCACCACGCTCGGCATCGAGCACCGCATCGTCAACGGGCGGGTCTACATCACGGCCAACCCGGTCACCGATCCCGACGAGATCGGCCGCCGGGCCGCGGTCTTCGGCGAGCGGGCCGGCTACTACTACGAGAACTGGGACACGCTGTACCAGGGCTGGAAGATGCGCATCAAGGGCCTGATCGACGAGATCACCTCGATCACCGTGCCCGAACTGCCGGAGTTCGACGATGCCGCCGTGGTCACCGAGTCGCGCGGGGTGGCGCAGAACCACTACGTGCGGGAGAACTTCCACCGGTGCATCGACCTGTTCTCGGTGATGTGGCACCACCACACCGAGTTCCTGATGCTCGGCTACGGCGCCTACGTGGTGTTCTTCCAGTTCTGCAAGCAGGCGTTCCCCGAGATCAGCGACCAGGCGGTGGCGCGCATGGTGGCCGGCATCGACGTGATCATGTACCGGCCCGACGACGAGCTGCGCGGGCTGGCGAGGCTGGCCGTCGAGACCGGTGTGGACGACCTGTTCACCGAGGGCTGCTCGCCGCCGGCGGTGCTGGCCGCGCTGGCCGAGCGCGGCGAGGGCGGCCAGCGCTGGCTCTCAGCCTTTGAACGCGCCCGCGATCCCTGGTTCAACGTGTCCACCGGCGACGGCTTCTACCATCACCACCGCAGCTGGGCCGATGACCTCACGGTCCCGTTCGCCGCGCTCCCCCGGTACGTAGCCCAGGTCCGCGACGGCATGCTCGCCGACCGGCCCACCGAGGCGCTGCGGGCCGAACGCGACCGGATCGCGTCGTCCTACCGGGACCTGCTGGGTTCCGATGAGGAGAAGGCCGCGTTCGACCAGATGCTCGGCCTGTGCCGGGTGGTCTTCCCGTACGTCGAGGACCACAAGTTCTACTGCGAGCACTGGTTCACCAGCCAGTTCTTCGCCAGGATCCGCGAGTTCGGCGCGCTGCTGGCCCGGTCCGGGGTGCTGGCCGAGGCCGAGGACGTGTTCCAGCTGCACCACACCGAGGTCGACCAGGCGCTGTCCGACGTGATGCTGGCCTGGGCCGCGGGCGCCCCTCCAGTGGGCGCGTCCCACTTCCGCCCCATCGTGGCCGAGCGCAAGCGGATACTCGAGGCGCTGCGCGGCTGGTCGCCACCGCCCGCGCTGGGCCCGGTGCCCGAGGCGCTGAACGACCCGGCCGTGCACATGCTCTGGGGCGTCACCCAGCAGACCATCGAGGCCTGGCTGCGGCCGGCTGAAGGCGAGGTCCGGGGCGTCGGCGCCTCCTCCGGCGTGGTCGAGGGGCCCGCCCGGGTGCTGACCGACGTCAACCAGATCGGCGAGGTCAGGGACGGCGAGATCCTGGTCTGCCCGGTGACCGCGCCGAGCTGGGCGCCGGTGTTCGGCAAGATCAGGGCGGCGGTCTCCGACATCGGCGGCTCGATGTCGCACGCGGCGATCGTGGCGCGCGAGTACGGCATGCCGGCCGTGGTCGGTACCGGCGACGCGACCAAGCGGATCAGCACCGGCCAGCGGGTGCGCGTCGACGGCGACCGCGGAATCGTCCAGGTCATCGCGTGACGCAGCTGTTCACCTGCTGGACCGCCGAGGTGGGCGCCGCGGACGCGGCCCGGGCCGGCGGTAAGGCCGCCGCATTGGGCGAGCTGGCCCGCGCCGGGCTGCCCGTCCCGCGCGGCTTCGTGATCACCACGGCTGCGTTCTTGCTGCATATGGACGGAGTGGACCCGGACGGCGCGGCGCGCGGGGCGCTCGTGGCGCTGGCAGCGGACGACCTGGCCGGGATCGCCCGCGCCGCGGCCGGCCTGCGCGCCCGTGTGGTGGGGCAGGCGCTGCCGCCTGAGGTCGCCGCCGAGATCGCGCCGGCGTGTGCGGCGCTCGGCGACGGCCCGGTGGCGGTCCGGTCCAGCGCCACGCTGGAGGACAGCGCCGAGGCCAGCTTCGCCGGGCTGCAGGACACCTACCTCGCGGTCCGCGGCACCGGCGCGGTGCTCGACCGGGTGCGCGCCTGCTGGGCCAGCCTGTACAACGACGAGTCGATCGCCTACCGGCGCCGCCAGGGCACCGGTGAAGACGGCCTGGCCATGGGCGTCGTCGTGCAGCCGATGCTGGACCCGCGCTCGGCCGGGGTGATGTTCACCCGCAGCCCGGTCACCGGCGACCGTTCGGTGGTGGCCATCGAGGGCACCTGGGGGCTGGGGTCGGCCCTGGTGGGCGGCGAGGTGACGCCGGACAGCTTCACGGTGAGCAAGGTGACCGGCGAGATCACCGGGCGGCGCGTCGGCGTCAAGCTGCGGGTCCATTCATTCACGCCGAACGGTCAGGGGATCTCCGCCACGCCGATGCCTTTCGCGCTGCGGCGTTCGGCGTGCCTGAGTGACGACGAGGCTCGCGCGCTCGCCCAGACCGGGCGGCAGGTCGAAGACCACTACGGCGCGCCGCAGGACATCGAGTGGGCGCTGCTCGGCGACGGCCCCTGCCACCCGGCGCTGCACGCCGACCTCGCGGATCGCATCGTGCTGCTGCAGAGCCGCCCGGAGACGGTCTGGGCCGCCCGCGACCGCGCGCCCATAGCGTCCCAGCAGGTGAAGGCCAGCGACCACGTGCTCGCCCGGTTCAGGAGGGCGCTGTAGATGGACCCGCACCTGACGAACGAGGACGTCGCCGACATCCTCGCGCTGCTCGACTCGCTCCCGTACGACGAACTCGACCTGGAAACCCCGAGATTCCGCCTCACCCTCCGCCGCACGGCGGCCGGCTGGACCCAGAGCACCCAAGTGCTGTCCGCGCCGGAGCCACTCGCAGCGCCGGAGCCGGTCGCAGCGCATGGGGTGCGTGGCACACAACCCCCGTCTATCGGGGGTAGGGGCACACAACCTCCAGCGGCCGGGGGCGGGATCGGGGGTTGGGGCACACAACCCCCTTTGGCCGGCGATGACGCTGGGACTGGGGGGGCGGCGGGGGCTGAGGATGGGGCTGAGGATGAGGACGGGGAGCTGGTGGTGGTGCGGGCGCCGCTGCCGGGGACGTTTTACCGGGCGCCGCGGCCGGGGGCGGCGCCGTTCGTGGAGGTGGGCAGCCACGTCGGCGCGGACACGGTGATCGGCATCGTGGAGACGATGAAGCTGATGAACTCGGTGTCCGCGGGCGTGGCCGGGGTGGTCGCGGAGTTCTGCGTGGCGAATGCCGAACTCGCGGCGCAGGGGGCCGTGTTGCTGCGGATCAGGGCCGACCGGTGATCCTGCGGCGGGTGCTGATCGCCAACCGGGGCGAGATCGCGGTCCGCGTCATCCGCACCTGCCGACGGCTGGGCATCGAGACCGTGCTGACGGTGGCGGACGCGGACACGGACGCGGATTCGGTCCCGGCGCGCCTGGCGGACAAGACCATCGCGATCGGGTCCTACCTCGACGTCGAGGAGGTCGTCGGGGCCGCCGCGGCGGCGGGGGCGAGGGCGATCCACCCCGGGTACGGCTTCCTGTCGGAGAACCCGCAGCTGGCCCGGGCCTGCGAGGCGGCGGGCATCGTGTTCATCG
>Ga0207678_10006046_pt1 | contig 10765 bp, 10 predicted proteins | sample KBSC63metaG_FD_184319 | JGI IMG/M metagenome (GOLD analysis project Ga0207678, IMG submission 184319) | Corn rhizosphere microbial communities from Kellogg Biological Station, Michigan, USA - KBS C6-3 metaG (SPAdes) (version 2) | ecosystem: Host-associated > Plants > Roots > Rhizosphere > Soil ...
TCGCGAGACGCGCCGCCGCATCCAGGGTCTCCGCGATGCCCAGGAACTGCTCGGGCTCCAGGCGCCCGCCACGAGCCGCACGGTCTACCCACGGAGCGATGTCGTGCGCCCCGCCGACCCCGACGCCGGGGCGCTCGCTGAGCAACGCCCGGGCCTGGTCCGTCTCGTCGAGCTGACGCGCGACGATCAGGGGGTCAGACGATGGCTGGAGCGCCTCGGCGAGCCATTGTGATGGTGGGAAGGAGGTCGCGGCCGCCAGGCGCTCCCGAACGAGTGGGAACTCGAGCAGTGCCTGGGATCGAGCGTCCATGGGCGCCCTCAGCGGGCGCGCGGGCCCGAGACCGACGGGTGACCGGCGATCGCGAACCGCCAGGGCCGCGACGCCCAATCTGGACCGGCATACGCGATCCCGATCCTCGGCGTGATCTCGACGGCGGCGTCGGCAACCAGATCGCCGACGTCCCCGGCGTCACGCTCCAGGCGGATGGTGGATCCCTCGTCACACAGGTCGCTACCCGTCAAGCTCGTGTCGATACCGAACGCCGCGGCGACGAGACCCGGGCCGCTCGCGAGCCGGTCGACGCGGGTCGCGGCGATCCGCGCTTCGGCCGCAGCCAGCCCTTCCGGCGTCCGTGCCGCACGACGGCGAGCCTCGACGACGAGCCGGGCGCGTCGCATCTCGTCGATGCCGTCGAGCGGCTCGACCGCGCGGATGAGCACGGCTCCCGGTGCGCCCACGGCGCCGCTCACCACGTTCAGGCAGTCGTACATCCCGTAGACAAGGTACACGTACGCCACACCCGGCGGCCCGGCCATGACCGCGTTGCGCCGCGTGCTCCCGAACCGGGCATGCGACGCGCGATCCTCGGGCCCGTCGTAGGCCTCGACCTCGACGATCCGCGCCACGCGCCGTCCCGTCTCGTCGTCGCGGACGAGGCGGGCGCCGAGGAGCGCGCGAGCGGTATCGGGTGTGGGACCGGCGAGGATGCGCCGGTCGAGGACGCTCAGGACCGCGGGTACATCGCCTCGATCTTGTCGGGGACGAGGAACCCGAAGATCGCGAAGAACGCCGGGATCAGCGTCGCCCGGAAGAAGTCGACGATCTTGGAGCCGTCGAGGAACGTCCACAGGTCACGCAGGAACTGCAGCTCCGTGTCCCGCGGCGGGGCGTTGAGCCGGTAATACGAGTCGAGGATCACGACCAGCGCGCCGAGGATGATGCCGGCCTGGATCACACCGAGCACGCCGCCGATGAGCTCATCGGCAAAACGCGCCTTCTCGAACAGCGGTTGTGGCTTGTAGAAGCCCTGGATGACCAGTGCGAACGCCACTGACGCGGCGACGAACACGGTCAGGAACCCGACCATGTAGCTGTATTCCGCGTTCTGGGTAGTCCAATTGGCCTTGAGGAACGAGCCGAGCGGGTCGGCCAGGTTCGCCGCGAGCAGGAACGAGAACAGGATCGAGGCGATGCCGATCAGGCGCCGGATCGTGCCCTGGGCGAAACCAAGGACGAAGAAGCCCAGGAAGTAGATGATGATCAACCAATCGACGAGCGCGACGCCGCCGAGGACCCCGAGATCCACCGAGCCTCCTTGGGTAGGCGTTCGTGCCGGATCCCGGCGCGAAGCGGCGCAAGGGTATCAGCGCGTTCTTCGGGGCCGCAACCGGCCCCGCCGGGACCGTCGAGCGGTACTTTCGGGCTAGGCCACTACCCGCGCAGGCGGCCGTTGACGTCGCTTCGAAGGCCTGACGTGATCTCGGCGATGGCCGTGTCAACCTCGCTTTCGACGAGCGTGCGATCGTCCGCGGCGAACGCGAGGCGATAGGCCAGGCTCTTCTGGTGATCATCGAGCGGACGACCGCGGTAGATGTCGAAGAGGGTCACCGATCGGAGCAGCGCGCCACCGCGTTCCCGGATCGACGCCTCGACCTCGGCGGCGGACGTCGTCTCGGCCACGATGACCGCGAGATCGCGCTCGACGATCGGATGACGCGACGGGCTGGTGACCCGCGGCGTCGATGGCTGGCCACCCGAGAGGCCGGCGATCGAGAGCTCCGCGACCAGGACCCGATCGGCGCGAACGTCGAGGTCCTCGATGAGGGTGGGATGGACCTCCCCCACCCTGCCCGAGATGCGATCGCCCGCCGCGACGCGGGCGGCGCGCCCAGGGTGCAGGTTCGGGTCGTCGGTCAGTGCCGAGAAGGTGGGGCGTTCGTAGCCGAGACTCTCGGCGATCAGCTCGATGATGCCCTTGGCGTCGTCGAGGTCGAAGGGTCGCGCCGGTCGATCCCAGGTGGGCATTTCGGCCGAGCCCGTGAGCGCCAGCCCGAGCCGCCACCACTCGTGGGTCGAATCGCCGTCCTCGGTCGCACCGTAGCCCTTGCCGACCTCGAAGATCGCGACATCCGGCTGCCCGAGCCGCGTGTTCGTCGATACGACCTCGAGCAGGCTACCGATGAGGCTCTGGCGCATCACGGAGTGTTGGCTCGAGAGCGGGTTGGTCACCGTGACCACGCGGCCACCCGCCTCGCCTTCGCCCGGGACGGCGATGTCGTCGAGGGGCCCGAACCGCTCGGCCATCTGCGGCGAGACGAGGGCGAACGTGACGGCCTCCGCCAGCCCGATGCCCGCGAGGGTGTCGCGGACGTGGTGACGGACCCCGAGCGGCGAATGCCGGTAGGGCGGCATCGGCGTGTCGGGCAGCATCGTCGGCACCGTCTCGTAGCCGCGGACCCGCGCGACTTCCTCGGCGATGTCCGCCTCGATCACGAGGTCGCGCCGCCAGGTCGGGATCGTGGCGACCAGCGTCTCGGTGTCAGCCGGATCGATCTCGAGGGGCTGCGGCGCGGTCGCGACGAGCACGCGTGTCTCGGCCGGCGCCGCCTCAGCGGCGATGCCGACGCGCTCGAGGATGTCGACCTGGTCCTGGGTCGAGCCGGTCGTCCCGATCAAGCGATCGACGCGGGACGGTCGGAAGGCGACGCGTCCCGATGCGGGCTCCGCGGGGTTCGTGTCAACGGCGCCGACGGCCACCTGCCCGCCAGCCCACTCGGTGATGAGCCGGGCCGTCCGGTCGGCCCCGAGTTTCGCCAGTCGGTGCTCCTGACCCTTCTCGAAGCGAAGGCTCGCCTCGGAGCGAAGGGCGTAGTGGAACGCGGTCCGGCGGATGCTGATCGGATCGAAGATCGCCGACTCGATCACGACTTCGGTCGTCGACGACCCGATCTCGGACTCGGCGCCACCCATGACACCGGCGATGCCGATCGGCCCCTTGGGGTCGGCGATGATCAGCGTGTCGGGTGTCAGGTCGCGGACGACGTGGTCGAGCGTTTCGAGCCGCTCCCCTGCCCTCGCAAGCCGGACGACGATCCGGCCATCGTTCACGGCTGCCGCGTCAAATGTATGGATGGGCTTGCCGAGCTCGAGCATCACGTAGTTGCTGACGTCGACCACGTTGCTGACCGGCCGATGTCCAGCCGCGAGCAGTCGCATCTGGACGAGGTCCGGTGAGGGGCCGACTGCCACCCCGCCGACCCACCGCCCGACGAAGCGCGTGCACAGCGACGGCTCCTCGACGTCGACGCGCAACTTCTCGACGATGGGCGGGCCGCTCTCGACCGGGTCGGTCTCGGGGAAGCGGACCGGCGCTCCGGTCACGGCCGAGACCTCGCGGGCAAGGCCGACGAGGCTGAGCGCATCACCACGGTTCGGCTTGACGTCGACGTCCAGGACGACGTCGCCATACAAGTCCGTGAGGGCGATACCGAGGGGCGTGTCGGGCGGCAGGATCAGGATCCCGTCGGCGTCAGAGGTCAGGTTGAGCTCGTCGCCGGAGCAGAGCATGCCGTTGCTGACGACGCCCATCTTCTCGGTCCGCTCGATGTGTCGACCGCCGGGCAGCACGGCGCCGGGCAGGGCCACCGGGATCCGTTGGCCGGCGGCGATGTTGGTCGCGCCGCAGACGATCTCGAGTGGCTCGCCCCCTCCGGTCGTGACGCGGGTCAGTGAGAGGCGGTCGGCGTTCGGGTGCTTGCGGACCTCGAGGAGCTCGCCCACGACGACGTTCTGCCAATCCGAGCCCCAGCGCTCGATGCCCTTGACCTCCATCCCGAGCAGCGTCAGGCGCTCGGCGAGCTGTTCCGGCGAGAGCTCGACGTCGACGTAGTCGCGCAGCCAGGAAAGCGGCACCCTCACCGGAACTGCTCCAGGAAGCGGAGGTCGTTCTCGAGGAACAGCCGCAGATCGGTGATCCCGTGCTTCAGCATCTTGATGCGCTCGGGACCCATCCCGAAGGCGAAGCCCTGGTAGCGCTCCGGGTCGAGGCCGCCGTACTGCAGCACGACCGGGTGGACCATGCCTGCGCCAAGGATCGTCATCCAGCCGCTGCGACCGCAGGCAGGGCAGCCGACGCCGCCGCACACGAGACATTCGACGTCGAACGCGACCGATGGCTCCGTGAACGGGTAGTAGCCCGGTCGGAATCGCGTCCGCTTGTCGGCGCCGTACATCGCCTTGGCGAACTGGTCGAGCAGACCCTTGAGGTCCGCCATCGTCGTGCCTTCATCGACCATCAGGCCTTCGACCTGGAAGAACTCCGAGCCGTGGCTGGCGTCGATCGCCTCGTATCGGAAGCAGCGCCCGGGGAGCAGCGCGCGGATCGGCGGCTTCTCGCTGTGCATGACGCGGATCTGCCCAGGGGAGGTGTGCGTGCGCAGAAGGCGTCCCTCGACGTCGACGTAGAGCGTGTCCCACAGGTCGCGCGCCGGATGGTCCGGCGGGATGTTCAGCATCTGGAAGTTGGTGAGGTCGTCCTCGATCTCCGGGCTCTCGTAGACCTGGAACCCGAACTGCTCGAAGATCGCGGCGATCTCGCGCATCGCCTCGATGCTGGGGTGAAGCGTGCCGCGGCGGATCGGGCGGCCGGGCGTCGTGACGTCGACTGCCTCGTCACGCAGGCGCGTCTCGAGCTCACTGCCGCGCAGCGCGGTCCCTCGCTCGGCCAGGGCGGCTTCGACCGCCTGGCGCACGGTGTTCGCTATCGCCCCGACCTTGGGTCGATCCTCCGCCGGCAACCCACCGATCCCGCGCAGGACCGCAGTGAGGCGCCCCTTCTTCCCGAGCACGTCGAGCTCGAGCGCTTCGAGCGTCGCTGCGTCGGGCGCAGCCGCGATCGCGTCGAGGGCTTCTGAGCGAAGCCCCTCCAGGTCGCGGGTCAGATCGGCGAGGTCCACTCGGTTCCTTGCGTCCTGCGGGTAACGGGTCGATGAATCATGAACCCTCGAACGTCGGCGACGTCGAGGGTCCGAGCAGTCGAGCGTCCGGGCGGATCGCTAGGCGCTCTTGGCCACTTCGACGATGCGGCCGAAGGTGGCGCTATCGCGGACAGCGAGATCGGCGAGGATCTTGCGGTCGATCTGGATGTCGGCACGCTTCAGGCCGCTGATGAACTGGCCGTAGGTCATGCCGTTCTGGCGAGCTGCTGCGTTGATGCGGACGATCCACAGCTCACGCATCTGGCGCTTGCGCTGCTTTCGGTCCCGTGTCGCGTAGGCGAGCGCGTGGAGGAGTGCCTCGCGCGCCGGCTTGATGAGCTTGGATCGGGTGCCGCGGCGCCCCTCGGCGGCCTTGAGCAGGCGCTTGTGCCGCTTGTGGGCGGTGACGCCCCGCTTGACTCGTGCCATGAGTGCTGGTGGCTCCTAGAGGTAGGGCAGCATCCGGCGTACCTGCTTCGCATGCACGCCCTTCATCAGGGTCTTGCCTGCGTAGCGGCGGGTCCGCCGGGACGACTTGATCTCGAGGTGATGGCCGCGCCAGGAGTTCACGCGGATGAACTTGCCGCTACCGGTGATCCCGATCCGCTTCTGGGCCGTCTTGTGCGACTTGATCTTCGGCACGCTGGCCTCACTCTCCTGCTTGGACCGGCTCCGGCTCCGGTGCCGCGGCTTCCGCCGGTGGGACGACGGGTGCGGTGGCGGCCGGTCGGGCCACGACGGTCTTCTCTTCGGGCGCGGCCGGTTGGGCCACGACGGTCTTCTCTTCGGGCGCCGCCGGCGTCTCCGCCGTCGCGTCTTCCGGGGTCACCCCCGGAGCATGCTTGCGGTCCGGTGCGTCGTGGCTCTTGGGCTTGTGGAGCGATGCCATCGTGATGTGCATCGACTTGCCCTCGAGCAGCGGCGTCCGTTCCGCGACTCCGTGATCCTTCACGCGCTCCACGAACCGGGCGATCAGGTTCCGGCCGATCTCCGGGTGGGTCAATTCCCGACCCCGGAAGCGGACCGTCACCTTGATGCGGTCGCCGTCCTCGAGGAACTCGATCGCGCGGTGGACCTTCGTATCGAAGTCGCCGACGCCGATCTTCGGCGTGAGGCGGACCTCCTTGAAGGTGATCGAGCGCTGCTTGCGCTTGTTCTCCTTCTCCCGCTTCGTCAGCTCGTACTTGTACTGCCCGAAGTCGAGGAACCGGACCACCGGGGGCTGGGCCATCGGAGCGACCTCGACGAGGTCGTATCCCCGCTCCTGCGCCATCTCGAGGGCTCGGGGCGTCGGCATGACGCCGAGCTGGGCACCCTCTTCATCGACCACCCGGACCTGTGGGATCCGGATCATCTGATTGACTCGCAGGTCTCGGCTGATGGTTCACCCCTCTTGGTGCTGATTGACGTTCCGTCGGCATGGGCGCACAGCCCCGCCGACGAACGCGGAGGATAGCACAGGGGTTCGGGGAGAGACAACGAATGGGAGGGGCCCGGGCGACTCGCGGCGGGCCGCGATCCACCTTGGAACCTCCCCATGTTCCAAGCGGCGGCTGAGAGCGGATCGAGACGGGGTTCGGCAGCCGTTTGGAACGTGCCGCGTTCCGATCAGCGTCGGAACGACCTGGTTCGGGGAGACTTGGGCCGTTCGGACGTCACTTGGAACATCGGGATGTTCCAGACGCGGTCGGGTGGATGCTTGTCCCGGCGAGAGCCGTGCCTACCCCACTCCCCTCGCCTTCGACTCAGCCTCCAGGCGGTCCGCGAACACCTCCCAGTCCTCGGCCGGCTGCTGCTCACCGCTCCGGGTCCGCGGCGAGGCGGTCCGTGCCTCGATCTCGCGGTCGCCGAGCACCACCATGTACGGCACCTTCTGCTCCTGAGCGGTCCGGATCTTGTACTGCATCCGGTTCGACGATCCGTCGACCTCGACCCGCAGCCCTCGCCCCCGCAGGACGCCTGCCAGCTCCCCGGCCGCCTCGATATGCCGATCCGCGATCGGGATCACGACGGCCTGGACCGGCGCGAGCCACAGTGGGAACGCCCCCGCGAAGTGCTCGATCAGGATCCCGATGAACCGCTCCAGGGACCCGTAGATCGCTCGATGGATCGCGATCGGTCGCTGCGGCTTGCCGTCCTCGTCGATGTAGGTGAGGTCGAACCGCTCGGGCAGCATCGTCAGGTCGATCTGGATCGTGGCCATCTGCCACTCGCGTCCGAGTGCGTCATCGATGTAGATGTCGATCTTTGGCGCGTAGAACGTGCCGTCCTTCGGCTTCAGCTCGTAGCTGATGTCGGCCGCTGCGAACGCTTCGCGGGTGAGCTGCTCGGCCCGCTCCCAGAGCGCCGGGTCGCCGATCGCCTTGTCCGGCTTCGTCGCGAACGTGAACCGCGGCTCGAGCCCGAACCAGCTGTACGACTCGCGGACCTCGCCGAGCAGCGCGACGATCTCGTCGGTCAGCTGGTCCGGTCGGACATAGAGATGCGCGTCGTCCTGGATGAACTGGCGAACGCGGGTCAGGCCCGACAGCGTCCCGGAGCGCTCGTTCCGGTGGAGCCGCCCGAACTCGCTGAAGCGCAGCGGCAGGTCGCGATACGACCGCAGATGCGAGCGGTAGATGAACGTCGATTCCGGGCAGTTCATCGGCTTGAGGCTGAAGGTCTGGTTCTCGGACTCGACGAGGAACATGTTGTCGCGGTAGAGGTCCCAGTGGCCGGACTGTCGCCACAGGCGCTCCGACACCACGATCGGCGTCGAGACCTCCTGGTATCCGCGGCGCACCTGCAGCTCGCGCATCGCGCCTTCGAGCGTGCGCCAGATCAGCTGGCCCTTCGGATGCCAGAACGCGGCACCCGGCGACACGTCGTGGAACGAGAACAGGTCGAGCTGGGGCCCTAGCCGGCGATGGTCGCGCTTCCTGGCCTCGTCGCGGCGCCAGAGGTACGCGTCAAGCTCTTCCTGCGTCGCCCAGGCCGTGCCGTAGACGCGCTGGAGCATCGGCCGCTTCTCATCGCCGCGCCAGTAGGCGCCGGCGGTGCCGAGCAGCTTGAACGGGCCGATCTTGCCGGTGCTCGCGACATGCGGGCCGCGGCACAGATCGATGAACGGGCCTTGCCGATAGAAGGTCGTGGGGGGCATCGCCGTCCCGTCGCGCTTCGACGTCGCGAGCAGGTCGTCGATGATCTCGACCTTGAAGTCCTGACCCTGCTCGGCGAGCCGGGCACGCGCGACGTCCGGCGTCTCCTCGCTGAGCTCGAATGGGTGATCGGCGGCGATCGAGGCGCGCATCCGCTCCTCGATCTTCGGCAAGTCGTCGGGCGTCAGCGGGCGCGGCAGCAGGAAGTCGTAGTAGAAGCCGTCGGCGATGACCGGCCCGATCCCGAGCTTGGTTCCCGGGAAGAGGTCGAGGACCGCTTCCGCGAGGACGTGCGCCGCACTGTGGCGCATCGGCCCGAGCTCGCCGGATGCGCCATGGTCCATGAGCTCCGTGGCGCTTCCCCGTTCAGGCGCCTCGAGGCCTGCCGCCTCATCGATCGGGATGTCCTGCTGTTCGTCGTCTGCCATGGTCGACTCCTGGAATCACAAACCTCTCGTCCCTGCAGGACGAGAGGTTTGATCCTCCCGCGGTCCCACCCGCGTTCGCGATGCCGTGCCGGCTCCGCGCTCTCTGGCCGCGATAACGGGCGGTCCCGGGCCGGTTCGCCGGCCGCTCACGGGTGGTGCCTTCCGATCGACCGCCGGGCTTCCAGCCGTGGCCCGGCTCTCTCTGGGTCGATGGATCGGTCGGCGTATCCCGATCGACGCGATCTTCGAGTCCGCCAAGCGTAGCGCAGATCCACCGGAACGGGCAGACGGGTGGGGCGTACGGTTGCGCTGTCGCCCGGGGCGCAGCCGTCCATGCCCGATCCGCCGCTCCCGGACCGACCATCGGTGTCGCCCAGGGAGGGTCTGGACTCGTGATGGGGATCAGGATGGCCGGGCCGGCCGAAGCGTCGCATGCGATGAGCACCCAGCTGCTCGCCTTCGTGTCGGATCCGATCGTGCGCTGGCTATGGCCGGATCCGGACGACTACCTCCGCCACTTTCCCGAGCTGCTGATCGGCTTCGGAGGGCGCGCCTTCGACAACGAGACGGCGTACGTGACCGACGACTTTCGTGGTTGTGCGATGTGGCTGCCTCCGGGCGTCGGGTCGGACGACGAAGCGCTCGAGGCGATGGTCGAACACTCCATCCGACCAGGGATCACCGACTCGCTCAGCGGGTACTTCGAGCAGATGGCGGAAACGCTGCCGACGGAGCCGCACTGGCACCTTGCGTTCATCGGGGTCGAGCCCATGGCGATGGGCCAAGGCATCGGCAATGTGCTGCTCGACCACGCGCTCGCGCGCATCGATTCCGAGGGCGCGCCCGCCTATCTCGAATCGACGAACCCGCGGAATCAGACGCTCTATCGCCGCCACGGCTTCAAGGCGGTCCGCGACATCCAGGTCGGTGATGGGCCACCGCTCACGCCGATGTACCGACCTGCCCGTGCGTGACGCGCGAGCGCACGATATCTGGGTCTGATCAGGGAAGGGTGGTGGGCGACACTGGACTCGAACCAGTGACCTCTTGCATGTCAAGCAAGTGCTCTAACCAGCTGAGCTAGCCGCCCGAGTCGCCGGTTCCCCGGCCGTCGCGGCTGCCCGATCGGTGGCTCACGGGTGTTCCAGTCCCGTGCCGGTCGGAAAGCCCCAGCGGTCGAGTCGCCAGCGGCCCGGAGATGCTACCAGAGGGTGCCTGCGAGCGACAACGACCGCGCGGACGCCTCGCTGTCCGGACCGCGAACCCGTGTCACGCCGTCGTCGAGCGATCTCAGTAGCCGTACTTGCTGCCGCTCGGGGCCGACTCGGAGGCTGCCGGGGCTGCCTCGGATGCCGCCGGAGCCGCACTGGCGCCGGTCGTCCCGCCACCGGAGCCCGCGCTGGGCGACGTGCATGCAGCGAGCGCAGCCGCGAGGACAAGGATCAGCGCGATCATCGATCGTCGGACCACACGAACCTCCCTTCCGATTCCCTGCTCACCCATTCGACGTCGCCTGAGGGTCGGTTTCCCGTGATGATGCGCTCGTGGAGGACTACGAGCTCATCGACGCCGGTGACGGGCGCCGTCTGGAGCGGTTCGGCGAGCTGATCGTCGATCGACCCTATGCGGCAGCCGATGGTCCGCGACGCGCGCCGGAGCGGTGGCAGGACGCCGGCCTCCGCTTCGAGCGCGACGCCGGCTGGGGGGGCGCGGCTCTGGACGCGGCGCGCGCCGGCTGGACGACGGCGATCGGCCACCTTCGATTCGAGCTGCGCCCGACAGCCGCCGGCCAGGTCGGCCTGTTTCCGGAGCACGCCGACCTCGTGCCGTGGCTCCGCGACCGGCTGGCGGAGCGTGGCGAGGCCCCGGCCGTCCTGAACCTGTTCGCCTACACAGGGCTGCTTACGCTCGCCCTTGCGCGTGCCGGCGCGTCGGTCGCACACA
>Ga0207678_10006051_pt1 | contig 10762 bp, 9 predicted proteins | sample KBSC63metaG_FD_184319 | JGI IMG/M metagenome (GOLD analysis project Ga0207678, IMG submission 184319) | Corn rhizosphere microbial communities from Kellogg Biological Station, Michigan, USA - KBS C6-3 metaG (SPAdes) (version 2) | ecosystem: Host-associated > Plants > Roots > Rhizosphere > Soil ...
TCATCACCCAGACCGATGTCGACCAGCGGCTCGCGCTCCTCGCGATTTCGCAGAACGGGCAGATTCCGGCGAGCGAAGTCGACCGCCTCCGTCAGCAGGTGCTGCGCAACCTGATCGACGAAACGCTCGAGATCCAGGCCGCCAAGACGGAGAAGATCGAAGTCAAGACGGCGGACATCGACAAGACGGTCGTGCGCGTCGCCAACGGCGTCAAGCAGACTCCGGACCAGTTCGCGACCTACCTCGAGAACAACGGTTCCTCGATCAAGTCCATCCGCCGCCAGATCGAGGGCGAAATCGCCTGGCAGCGGCTGCAGCAGCGCAAGATCGAGGTCACGGTCGGCGAGGACGAGGTCAAGGCCGTCATCGACAAAATGACCGCTTCCAAGGGCGCCGAGGAATATCGGGTCGGCGAGATTTTCCTGTCGGCCGCTCCCGGCGCCGAGGCGCAGACGATGGACAACGCGAACAAGATCCTCGAGCAGCTGAAGAGCGGCGCGTCCTTCGCCGGCTATGCCCGTCAATATTCGGAAGCCTCGACCGCGGCGGTTGGCGGCGACCTCGGTTGGGTCCGCCCCGAGCAATTGCCGACCGCGATCGCGACCGCGCTTCGCGGCATGGGCCCTGGAACAATCAGCGACCCGATCCCGGTGTCCGGCGGGCTGTCGATCATCGCGGTCCAGGATACGCGCCGAATCCTGACGCGCGATCCTCGCGATGACGTGCTTAGCCTGAAGCAGGTCTCGATCCTGTTCCCGAAGGGCACCAGCCGGCAGCAGGCCGAGCCCGTGGTCTCGCGCTTCGCCGACGCCGCGCGGAGCGTCGCCGGGTGTGGCGGCGCCGACAAGCTCGCGACCGACTTCCACGCCGAGATCGTGCAGAGCGACCAGGTGAAGCTCCGCGACCTTCCCGCGACCCTGCAGAACATGATGCTGCCGATGCAGGTCGGACAGGCCACGCTGCCCTACGGCAATCTGGAGGATGGCGTTCGCGTTCTCGTGATCTGCGGCCGCGACGAGGTCGACCCAAGCCAGCCGAGCTATGACGAGGTCTACAACCAGCTGAACGACGAGCGCATCAACACCCGCGCCCGCCGTTATCTGCGGGACCTGCGTCGCGATGCGGTGATCGAATTCCGCTAATCGCGAAATTGCTCTAAGGCGCGCGCGTGTCGTCCGTCCCCGACTTCCCGCTCGCCGTGTCGCTCGGCGATCCGGCCGGCATCGGTCCGGAAGTCATCGCCAAATGCTGGGACAACCGGGCGGAATTCAACCTGCCTCCATTCGTGGCGATCGGTGACGGGCGGTCGATCGCCAGCGTGTGGGACGGCCCGATCGAGGTGGTCGACGACCCGGGCCAGGCGGATGCGGCCTTCGATTTCGCGCTCCCCTTGATTCAGGTTCCGGCGGCCGAGGAGGACCATCCGGGTCACCCCAGCGTCGCCGGCGCGCATTGCTCGCTCGACGCATTGGAGCTTGCCGTCGGCCTGGCGAGATCGGGTTCCGCGGCGGCGGTCGTCACGGGGCCGGTGGCCAAGGAGCAGCTTTACGCCATCGGCTTCCAGCACCCAGGTCAGACCGAATTCGTCGCCGAACGCTGCGGCATTGCGCCTGAGAACGTCGTCATGATGCTCGCGGGCCCGACTCTCCGCACCATTCCGGTGACCACGCACGTCGCGTTTGCGGATGTGCCGCGGGTGCTGTCGACGGCATTGATCGAAGCGCGCGGTCGCGCCGCGCTTCGCGGCCTGCAGCGGAATTTCGGGATCGCCGATCCGCGGCTCGCCATCTCGGGCCTCAACCCCCACTCCGGAGAAGCCGGCCAGCTCGGCCGGGAAGAGATCGAGATCATCCAGCCGGCCATCGCTGCCCTCGCCGCCGAAGGCTGGCGGGTCACCGGACCGCACCCCGCCGACACGATGTTCCATGCGCGCGCGCGGGCAAATTACGACGCGGCGCTGTGCATGTACCACGACCAGGCGCTGATCCCGATCAAGGCCCTGCACTTCGAGGAAGCGGTCAACGTGACTCTCGGCCTGCCGATCGTCCGCACCGCGCCCGATCACGGCACCGCATTCGATATTGCGGGGCAGGACCGCGCCGACCCGCGCCCGATGGCCGCGGCAATCCGGATGGCCTTGCAATCCGCCGCGCTTCGCGCCGAAGCGGCTTGAGCACCGCCCCCGAACCGCTGCGCGAGGTCATTGCCCGCCACGGGCTGAGCGCGAGCAAAGCACTCGGGCAGAATTTCATCCTCGATCGCCAGCTGCTCGCCCGCATCGCGGCGATTCCCGGCTCGCTGGAAGGCCAACGGGTCTATGAAGTGGGGCCCGGCCCCGGCGGGCTGACCCGAGCCCTGCTCGACGCCGGAGCCCGCGTCGTCGCGGTCGAGCGCGACCGGCGCTGCGTCCCGGCCCTGACGGAGTTGCAGGGGGAGTTTCGCGACCGGCTCGAATATGTCGAAGGTGATGCGCTGGACATCGACGAAAGGGCCATCGTTGGCGAAGGCGCTCATGTCGTCGCCAACCTGCCTTACAACGTGGGAACGGCCCTGCTTCTCAGATGGCTCGGCGGCAGCTGGCGGCCCTGGTGGCAATCGCTGACGCTGATGTTCCAGAAGGAAGTCGCGGACCGCATCGTCGCGGCCCCGAACAGCGACGCTTATGGGCGGCTATCCGTGGCCGCGCAGTGGCGATCCAGGCCGCGCATCGCCTTGAAGGTGGATCGCTCGGCGTTCGTCCCGCCACCCAAGGTGACGTCGGCGGTTGTGCACATCACGCCCCAGGACCAGCCAGCCGGCGTCGATCCGCGCGTGATGGAGCGGCTGACGGAATCCGCATTTGGGCAAAGGCGCAAGATGCTGCGATCGAGCCTCAAGGCGTTTCCGGGCGCGCTCGAAGCCGCCGTCCAACTCGGCATCGATACCCGGCGGCGCGCGGAAACGCTCAGCGTGGATGAATTCGATGAGCTGGCGAGAATATTGTCTCGGACCTGATCCAGGATCAGTTCTTCTTCGGAACCTCGGGAACGGTTGCCGCCGCGACGGTCGGGCCGCGAGTAATTGCCGCGGACAGCTGCGCGATCTGCGGACAGCCGCTCTTCGCGCAAATGCCCTGCAGCTTCTGGAGGTTCGCCTGGGCGCGCGCGGTGGCGCCCATCTCGACCATCGCTTCCCCCTGGACGGCGATCGCGTCGGGATCGTTGGGCTCCAGTGCAAGGGCCTTGTTGGTCATGCGGATGGCCTTGCCGAACAGATGCTGCTTCTCCGCGACCCGGGCCAGGTCGACGAACGCCCAGCGGTTGCGCGGATCGACGGCGAGCGACGTCTCCAGTGCATCCTCGGCCTGCTCGAGCTTTCCGGCAGCAAGCAGGGTCTTGCCCTGACGCTGCAGGTCGACCGACTTGGGCTGGATCTGGTCGTCGGCGCGCTGGCCCGATACGGGCGCCGCAAGCGCAAGGCCGGCGAAACCGGTCAGCAGAAGGCGGGACAAGGAACGCATAGTCTCTCCACTTCTCGTTTCGCCGCCTAGCATGGGCGAACCAGCCGCGCGACGAAAAAGCCGTCCGTGCCATCGTGGCCGGGCGTCAGCAGCCGGCCTGAACCGTCCGAACGCCCGGCGGCAATGGCCGTTGCTTCACTAATCCACGATGAATGGCGTTCGAGGAAGCGGTCAATCTGCCCTGCCCCTTCGCGGGACAGGATCGAGCATACCGCATAGACCAGGCGCCCGCCGGGCTTGACCATCGCAGCGCCGAGATCGAGCAATTGCTGCTGGACGGCGACGACCCGCTTGAGCCGCCCGGGTGTCAGACGCCAGCGGCCCTCCGGATTGCGCCGCCAGGTCCCGCTGCCCGAACAGGGCGCGTCGACCAGGACGAGGTCGGCCCGGTCGCTCCAGTCGGTCAGCTCGGCAAGCTCGTTGGGCGGGTTCAGCAGCCGCGCTTCGATCCGCGCTCCAGCCCGTTGCGTGCGCTCCGGAAGCTTGCTCAGGCGCGCCCGGTTGCTGTCGGTCGCCAGGACTTGCGCCCCTGGCGCGGCTGCGGCGAGCGCGAGCGACTTGCCGCCCGCGCCCGCGCACAGGTCCAACACCCGCTCATTGTCTTGGGGAGCACAGGCGAGCGTGATCAACTGGCTGCCTTCGTCTTGAACCTCGATCAGGCCCTCTCGATACGCCGGATGGTCATCGACCCTCGTATCCGACGGCAACCGGATTCCCCACGGACTGTGCGGCGTTGGCGTTGCATCGACAAACTGATCGAGAAGACGCTCGCGCGAGGTCCGCGCCGCGTTCGCGCGGAGATCGAGCGGCGCGCGTTCGAGCAAAGCCGGCCATTCGTCCTCGCGTACATTGGGCGAAAGCTCCGGGATGACCCAGGCCGGGAGGATGCCTCGCTTGGCGATCGGCTCGCCCTCGCTTGAGGGTGCAGGGCCTCGCGGCTCCCCGAAGAGGCCGAGCAGCTCGGGCTCGTCGAATGCCAGCCCGAGGATCGCGGCCCGTCCGCTCACGGGCGTCTCGGCCGAGCGCCGGATAGTTCGGAACACCAGCTCGCGCACCGCCCGGCGATCTTTCGACCCCGCATAGCGGCGGCTTTTGAAATAGCGGCTGACGATTGAATCGGCGGGCGGGCCCTCGTCGAGTGCCGAGCGGATGACCTCGTCGAGGATTTCCGCCGCGGCCTGGAGGCGCGCCGCCGGAGTCATGTCCTAACGGGTCGGATAATTCGGCGCCTCGCGAGTGATCGCGACGTCGTGCACGTGGCTCTCAGACAAGCCGGCGTTGGTGATGCGAACGAACCGCGCGCGCTTCTGCAAATCGCGAATGGTCGCGGAGCCGGTGTAGCCCATCGCCGCTTTCACTCCGCCGACGAGCTGGTGGATAATGTCGCGGACCGGGCCCTTGTAGGGCACCTGTCCCTCGATCCCCTCGGGGACGAGCTTCAGATGGTCGCGGATGTCCTGCTGGAAATAGCGATCGGCCGAGCCGCGAGCCATCGCGCCGACCGAGCCCATCCCGCGATAGGATTTGTAGCTGCGCCCCTGGTAGAGGAATATCTCGCCGGGCGCCTCTTCGGTCCCGGCGAGCAGCGAGCCGACCATCACGGTCGAAGCGCCCGCGGCCAGGGCCTTGGCGATGTCGCCGCTGGTACGGATGCCGCCGTCGGCGATCACCGGAATGCCGTTGGCGGCGCGCGCCGCTTCCATCACCGCGGTCAGCTGCGGCACGCCGACGCCGGCGACGATGCGTGTCGTGCAAATCGATCCCGGCCCGATGCCCACCTTGATCGCATCGGCACCCGCATCCGCCAGCGCCTTGGCCGCATCGGCCGTCGCGACATTGCCGGCGATGACCTGGACCGAATTGGACGCTTTCTTCACCCGCTCCACCGAGCGCGCGACGTCGGTGTTGTGGCCATGGGCGGTGTCGATGACGATGCAATCGCAGCCGGCGTCAATGAGGGCTTCGGACCGCTCGAAACCCGTGTCGCCGACAGTCGTTGCCGCCGCGACCCGCAGTCGGCCTTCGGCGTCCTTGGTGGCGAAAGGCGCCGCGACCGATTTTTCGATGTCCTTGACGGTGATCAGGCCGACGCAATGGTTGTGCTTGTCGACCACCAGCAGCTTCTCGATCCGCCGTTGGTGGAGGATGCGCTGCGCGTCCGCCTCGGTGGTGCCGATCGGCACGGTCGCGAGATTGTCGCGGGTCATCAACTCGCTGACCGGTTGTTTCGGATTCCCCGCAAACCGCACGTCGCGGTTGGTGAGAATGCCCGCGAGCTTGCCCGACTTCTCGACGATGGGAATGCCGCTGATCCGGTTGGCCTTCATCAGCTCGAGCGCTTCGGCCAGCGTCTGTTGCGGAGTCATGGTGATCGGGTTGACGACCATGCCGCTTTCGAAGCGCTTGACCTGGCGGACCGCGATCGCCTGCTGTTCGAGGCTGAGGTTGCGATGCAGCACGCCGATGCCGCCGAGCTGGGCCAGAGCGATCGCCATGTCGGCTTCGGTCACCGTGTCCATCGCGGAGGACAGGATCGGAATGTTGAGCGGGATACCGCGGCTAAGCAAGGTCCGCGTGTCGGCCTGGCTCGGCAGGACCGAGGATTCGAGCGGCTGCAACAGGACGTCGTCGAACGTCAGCCCCAAAGGGATTTCGAGCGGGATATCCGCGGTGGAATTGGGCGGGGCCATATCGGCCCATGACAGAGCAAGTCCGATTCGCCAAGAGGTGGCTAGGTGCGCGCCCGATCCAGTACGCGCTGGGCAGTTTCCACGTGCATCCGCTCGATCATCTCGTCGCCGAACCGCTCAGCGCCTCCGCGGAAGGCTTCGACCAGCGCCCGCGCACGCTCGACCTCGCGGTCGCTCGGAGCGAACGCGCGGTGGCATGGCTCGATCTGGCTGGGGTGGATCAGGCTTTTGCCGTCGAAGCCCAAGCGGCGGCCGTCCCGCGCCTCGGCCAAAAAGCCCTCGGCGTCGTCGAGACCGTTGAAGACGCCATCGAACACCGCGACGCCAGCGGCTCGGGCGGTCAGGACGATCCACTGCAACGAAGCCGAAATCGGCTCGCGAGTCGCGTCGAGCGGGAGACGGAGGTCGGCGCGAAGGTCGTTGGTACCGGCAATCAAGCCCGCCGTATCAGCGGCGATGTCCGCGGCGCCGAGCACGCCGGAAGCGGTCTCGATCATCGCCAGGACGGGCTTGGCGACGGCTGCCGCCACGCCGCGCACGAGATGGGCCGAGTTGGCGCGGGGAACCACCACGAGATCGGCGGCCGACTTGGCGACCGCGTCGATGTCGAGCGAATGCCACTCGGTTCCCGCGCCGTTGATCCGGATCGCGACCGGCATCGGCCATTCGGACCCGACGGCCTCAACTGCCGGATCGCGAGCGCCGGCCTTGTCAGCAGGTTTCACGGCGTCTTCCAGGTCGAGGACCACGAGGTCCGCGCCGCTGTCCCTCGCCTTCGCGATCGCTCGCGGGTTCGAGGCCGGCAGGAACAAAACCGACCGTACGGCGAACAGGTCGAGAGGCTTGTCGCTTTTCGCTTCCGCTGTGACCATCGCCGACGCATCATGCCTTGAAAGAGGGAGTTCGGGGAAGAGACATGCTGACAATGTTCATGACCGCCGTCGCGGTTCTGGTGCTGCTGTTTGTGATGATGGGCGTCAAGATCGTCCGTCAGGGCTATCGTTACACGATCGAACACTTTGGCCGCTTCGTTCGCGTCGCGGAGCCCGGCTTCAACTATGTGACGCCATTCTTTTATCGCGTCGGACGCCGCATCAACATGATGGAGCAGGTGCTCGATATTCCGGGTCAGGAGATCATCACCAAGGACAATGCGATGGTCGCGGTCGATGGCGTGGTATTCTTTCAGGTGCTCGATCCCGCCAAAGCCGCTTACGAGGTCAGCGACCTCTACACCGCGATCATGGCCCTCTCGACCACCAACCTCAGGACCGTCATGGGCTCGATGGATCTCGACGAGACTTTGTCCAAGCGCGACGAGATCAACACGCGGCTCCTCGCCGTGGTCGACAACGCCACCGAAAATTGGGGGGTGAAGATCACGCGCGTCGAGCTTCGCGACATCCGCCCGCCGCAGGACATCGTCAACGCGATGACCCGACAGATGAAGGCGGAGCGCGAGAAGCGCGCGGTGATCCTGGAGGCGGAGGGAATGCGTCAATCCGCCATCCTCAAGGCCGAGGGCGAGAAGCAATCGGCGATCCTCGAGGCCGAGGGCGGGCGCGAAGCCGCGTTTCGCGAGGCCGAGGCGCGCGAACGGTCCGCCCAGGCGGAGGCCAGCGCGACCAAGGCCGTCAGCGACGCGATCGAATCGGGCAGCGGCCAGGCGATCAATTATTTCATCGCCCAGAAATACGTCGAGGCGCTGAGCAAGTTCGCGACCTCGCCGAATGCCAAAACGATCCTCTTCCCAGTCGAGGCGACCCAGCTGATGGGTACGCTAGGCGGCATCGGCGAGCTTGCCCGAGAAGCGTTCGGCGATAACGCCGGCAAGTCGATCGCCACGCCCCGGGTCAAGGGCAGCAGCGTCCCGGAAACCAAATGATCGACGGTATCGACCATGGCTGGCTGTGGCTGATCGGCGGCGTCGTGCTGCTGATCGCCGAGGTCATCGCGCCCGGCTTCTTCCTGTTGTTCATCGGCGCGGCGGCAATCGCGACCGGAGTGTTCAGCTTGCTATTTGGTCTCGGAACCGTGCTGCAGCTCGCCTTGTTCGCGCTCTATGCCTTGCTCGCGGTACTGATCGGCCGGCGATTCTACGCCAACCAGACGAAGGACAGCGCAGACCCGCTCTTGAACGACCGGGCGGGGCGCTTGGTCGGAAAAGTGGTGACCGTAAGCGTCGCGGTCGACGAGCATCATGGCCGCGTCCGTGTCGGCGATAGCGAGTGGAGCGCCCGTGGCGGCCCTGCCGGCCCGGGTGAGCGCGTTCGCGTCACGGGCGTCGACGGCAACTGTCTCAGCGTGGAAGCCGTGCGTTCGCTGCCCCAGGCCTGACGGAGATTTCAGTGTTCCAAGCCAGTTTCACGCGCCGCGAGGCCGTGCTCGCTCTAACCGCGTCCGCCGCGACCCTGCCGCTGGTCTCGTGCCGACGCGCCGGCTCCGGCGGAGCGGGCGACAGCGACGCGACCAAGCTGCTCGATTCGATCGGCGACAATTTGCTCCAGCTCTCGCCGGGCAGCGCGACCTCGCTCGGCCTGGACACGGGTGCGCGCGCGGGGATGCGCTCGCGCCTCGAGGATCGTTCCCCCGCGGGCCAGCAACGCCTGTCGGGCCTTCTCAAGAAGGATCTTGCGCGCGCAGAGGCGTTCGACGTGGCGGGCCTGTCGTTCCCGGTACGCACCAGCGTCGAGGTCGTGCGCAGCGCCTACAAGACCGCGCTCGAAGGTTTCGCGCTGCCCTATGGCGACGTAGCGGTCGGCGGCTGGCGTAACACGCCCTACGTCGTCATCCAGAACGTCGGCGCCTATCTCGATACCCCGCGCTTCCTTGGGGCCGAGCATCCGATCGAGACGAAGGACGACGCCGAGGCCTATCTCGCGCGTCTTCAGGCCTATCCGACGCAGCTCGACGGCGAGCTCGAGCGGATGCGCTCGGCACGCGCGGCGGGACTCGTGCCGCCGGATTTCCTGCTCGACGAGGCGCTCGCCGCGATGGCGACGACCATGAAGGACACGGCGAGCGGCGGCAGCCTCGTTGAGGGAATCGAGGGACGGACCAAGGCGAAGAATATCGCCGGCGACTGGGCGGCCATGGCCCGCACGATCGCCCAGCAGCAAGTGCTTCCCGCGCTACAGCGACAGATGGACGAGCTCAAGGCGCAGCGCGCGGTGGCGAAGAGCGAGCCGGGAATGTGGGCGCGCCCGCATGGCGACGAATACTATCGCTGGGCGCTCAAGGCCTCGACCACCACAACCATGAGCCCCGACGAAATCCACCAGATGGGCCTCGACCAGGTCAATGAGCTCCACGGTCGCATGGACCCGATCCTCCGCGCCGCCGGCTACACCAGCGGCTCCGTTGGCGAGCGGATGAAGCAGCTCGCAAACGACCCGCGCTACAAATTCTCCGAGGGCGACAAGGGTCGCGCCGAGATCATGGCCTTCATCCAGGAACGCCTGAAGCTGATCCGTGCGGTGCTTCCCCGCGCCTTCCACACGATGGTCAAAGGCAATCTCGAGGTCCGCCGCCTGCCGCCAGCGGAAGAGCCGGGCGCGCCGGCCGCCTACGGCGGAGCGGGCTCGATCAACGGCAAGATTCCCGGCAAGTTCTGGATCAACCTGCGCACCACCGACCTGCACCGCAAGTATGACCTGCCCGATCTCGCCGCGCACGAAGCCATCCCCGGCCACGTCTGGCAGGGCGAATATGCGCACAAGTTGCCGCTGATCCGCACTTTGCTCGCATTCAACGCTTATTCCGAAGGCTGGGCGCTTTATGCCGAGCAGCTGGTTGACGAGCTTGGGGTCTACGATGACTTCCCCGAGGCGCGGCTCGGCTATCTCCAGTCGCTGGCCTTCCGCGCCGCGCGACTCGTCGTCGATACCGGCCTTCACGCCAAGCGCTGGAGCCGTCAGCAGGGCCTCGACTATTTCGTCACGGCCAACGGCTCGAACCCCGGCGAGATGGCGAGCGAGGTGGACCGTTATTGCTCATGGCCCGGCCAGGCCTGCGGCTACAAGGTCGGCCATACGACGATCAACCGCCTGCGCGACAGGGCCAAGAGCGACCTCGGTCAGAAATTCGACCTACGCTACTTCGACGACGCGGTGGTGCTTGGCGGCAACGTGCCGATGGACGTGCTTGGCAAGAACGTCGACGACTATATCGCGCGAACGAAGTCAGCCTAACTGGCCTTCGCGGGCTTCGCAGCCTCGGCCGCCATCCATGCGCGCATCTGTTGCTCAAGCACGGTCAGCGGCACCGCGCCCATGTCGAGGAAGGTGTCGTGGAAGGCACGAATGTCGAATTTCGGCCCGAGTTTGGCCTCGGCCTCTGCGCGCAGCCGGCGGATCGTCAGCTCGCCGAGCTTGTAGGACAACGCCTGTCCCGGCCAGCTGATGTAGCGGTCGACCTCGGTCTCGACTTCATGCTGCGACAGCGCGGTGTGCGATGCGAGATAGTCGATGGCTTGCTGCCGCGACCAGCCATAGCGGTGGACGCCGGTGTCAATAACCAGCCGCGCCGCGCGCCACATCGCGTAGCTCTGCTGCCCGAAGCGTTCATAAGGGTT
>Ga0207678_10006052_pt1 | contig 10762 bp, 6 predicted proteins | sample KBSC63metaG_FD_184319 | JGI IMG/M metagenome (GOLD analysis project Ga0207678, IMG submission 184319) | Corn rhizosphere microbial communities from Kellogg Biological Station, Michigan, USA - KBS C6-3 metaG (SPAdes) (version 2) | ecosystem: Host-associated > Plants > Roots > Rhizosphere > Soil ...
CGATAGTTCAGCGACCTCTGCAAAAAGAACCGGTACTCCTTCTCCTTGCCCATAGCCTTCGCCACCTGCGCGACACACCAGTCGTCGTAGCTATCCTCCAGCGTCCGCGAAGCCGCCTCCGCAGTCTTGTCCGTCGGAATAAATCCAAGCTCCTTGTAATACGTCAGCCCGCCCCGTGCCTCATACGGCGTATGCTCCTCGCGGTCAGCCCATCGCCGCGTCGTATCCCCATCGGGAGGAGTCATCGCATCCTTCAACACCGCCTGCCACGCCAGTTCCCGATCGAACCCATGAAACCCCTTCCGCATCGCCTCCGCCACCAGCGAGTCCGCATGCGTCCCAATCATGATGTTCGTATACCCCGGATTCGGCCACTTCGGCATCCACCCGCCCTCACGATAGTTCTGCAGCAGCGCCGTCACCATCCCATCCACGCGCTCCGGAGCCATCAGCGTCAACAAACTATTCTCCGCGCGAAACGTGTCCCAGATCGAATAAGCCGTATACGACTCACCGTTATGGATCGTGTCATCGAACGCGCTGTAGTACCGCCCATACTCGGAGAAGATCCGCGGATAAAGCAGCGCATGATAAGCCGCGGTATAGACCGTCCGCCGTTCCTCGTCCGAAGCCCCCTCCACCTCAATCCTGCCGAGCTTCGCCTCCCACTTCTCCCGCAGCTCCCGCCGCACGCCCGCAAAATCCCACTCCGGAATCTCCTTCCGCAGATTCTCCCGCGCCTGCTCCACGCTGATAAAAGAAGTCCCCACCCTCACGTCCACAACCCTCTCGCCCGCACCCGGCGCAAAGTTTGCATACGCCCCACGAGCGCCATGCGCCTGCGCATCGTCCATCCCATAGGTAGCAGCCGTCGTAAACGCCTGCCGAAACTGCACCACGAAATATCCCTTGAAGTTCTTCAGCGCAGAAGGCCCCAGATGCGCATCCATGCGCTCGGGGTTATACCCGGTAATCTCGTGCTTCGCCGCATCCACCTTTACATCCCCGGCATGGCCCGGCCTCGAAGCTTCAATCAGAACCCGCGCCGCAGTGTTCGCCGGAAACGTAAACCGCAGATACCCGCACCGCTCCGTCGCCGTCATCTCCGAGCGAATCTGCTTCCCCCCACCGGCATCCATCGCCACCGAATAAAACTCCGGATGCGAAATCTCATCCGCATGTCGAAACGGCAGCTTCCGCGCATCCGGCGTCGTCTTCAGCTCGCCAATCTCCGGCATCAGCGTGACGTACCCGTAGTCGCCCATCCAGATCGCCGGCTGGTGCGTCCCGATAAAGCCCGAGATCGTCTTATCGTCGTAGTTATACGAGACAACGCTGATCTTGTTCTGCCGCGTCTGCGCCGTCCAGTTCGTCATCCCGAACGGAGGCGTCACAAACGGCATCGTCCCGCCATAGCCAATCTTGCCGCTGGCTGTGCCAATCAGCGGATCAACCCAGTCAACCGAATCGCGAGACGCGGCCAGCAGAGGAACGGTGGAGGCAAGAGCGAGCAGCCCTACAGAGATGCGAAGGAAGCAGGAACGAAACATAACTCCAGATCCTACATGGGACGATGCAACTTCGGCTCCCACAAATCCGGGTGCCCCATGTCCCGCACCTGGGACATGGGGTCTTTCACTTCGAAATATCACCGACCCCAAAAGCGAAAACTGTCCTACCCCACCGGGGCGAACCGCAACTCCAGCCCACCTCTCGTAGCCGTCACCGCCAGCCCCTCCAGCGAAGTCGCAACCCAATCCGCCTCTCGCAACTCCTCGGCAGAATGCGTCCCCAGCACCCCCAGCACGCGGCACCCCGCAGCCACACCGGCGCCCACGCCCGACGGCGCATCCTCCACCACCACGCACTCCTCCGGCCTCACGCCCAGCAGCTCCGCGCCCCGCCGATACGGCTCCGGATCCGGCTTGCCTCGCTCCACCATATCTCCGCTGATAATCCGCTCCGGAATCGGCAGCCCCGCCGCCGTCAGCCGAGCCAGCAACAGCCGTCGCGTCGCCGAAGTCACAATCGCCCATCGCTCCGGCGGAAGCCCTTCCAACAGCCTCTTCACTCCCGGCAGCACCTTCAGATCGGCCATGTCCTCGACTTCCATGTCCTCGATCACGCGCAGTCCCACAACCGGATCGATGTCGGGCCGCAGCGCCTTCACAATCTCAACCGCCCGCATCCCGTGCGGCACCTCATAATTCTCAGCATCGGGAACGCCATACATCTTCGCCCACTGCTTCCACGATCGCACCACAGACCCGATGGAGCTGACCAGCACCCCATCCATATCGAACAAAATTCCCTTCGTCTCAACAGAAATCAACTGACTCAAACAGCACTCCCTTGCAGTACAAACTCCTGCGCCGCCTTCAGCACGCGCTCCACCGACTCCGTTGAACAGCTCTCGCAATACACGCGCAGCAAAGGCTCCGTACCCGAAGCCCGCAGCAGCAACCACGTCTCCGCCGCATTCTTCTTCAAAGCGCAATCCGCATTCTCAAGAAAAAACTTGATCCCATCCAGCATCTCTACCCGCAGCACCTTCATCCCGGCGATCTCCGCCCCGGCCTTCAACGCCCCAGCCCGTTGGATCGCCGACTGCTTCAGTGCCTCATCGATATGCATATCCACGCGCCCATACTGGTGCTCGCCAAACTCCTCCTGCAGCGCCGCCACCAGTTCCCCCAGCGTCTTCTTCTCATCGGCCATCACATTCGCCAGCAGCAGCGCATTCAACATCCCATCGCGCTCCGGCAGATGCCTGCTGATCCCCACCCCGCCCGACTCCTCCCCGCCAATCAGAATCTCCCGCTCCAGCATCAGCTCTACAACATACTTAAATCCGATCCCATGCTCATGCAGTCGCCGCCCATACTTCGCCGCGATCCGGTCCACCATCTTCGTCGTGTTGAACGCCCGCGTCACATCGCCCGGCCACTGCTTCCGTTCCAGCAGCCACTTCGCCAGCACCGCCAGAATCTTATGCGCATCCACCACATTGCCATGCTCATCTACCGCGCCAATGCGGTCCGCATCGCCATCCGTAATCAACCCCGCATCGCACCTCTCCGCCACCACGGCCAACTGCGTAGCCTTGATATTCGGCAGAATCGGCTCCGGATTGATCCCGGGGAACAGCGGATTAATCTCGCTGCGAATCTCCACGAACGGCACGCCAGCCCGCGCAAAGATTCCGGCAATCACGCCCCGCCCCGCGCCATACATATCGTCAATCAGAAACCTGTACCCCGAAGCTCGAATCGCATCGAGATCGACAAACCGCGCAATCGCCGCAACGTACTCCGGATTGAAGTCCACCTCCTCGATCACAGCAGGCATCGCGCTCTTCGCCAGAGGCTTGTCGAGATAACTCTCAATCGCCGTCATGATCGAAGGCTTGCCCGACCCACCATAACTCGCCTTGTACTTCACGCCATTCCACTCCGCCGGATTATGGCTCGAAGTAATCATCACCCCACCCGCAGCCTTCCGCTCGCGCACCGCATACGAGAGCGCCGGTGTCGGTGTAATCTCCGCAGCCAGAGCAACCGGGATCCCCGCACCAGCCATCACCTCCGCAACCACCTTCGCAAACGACCGCGACCCAAACCGCGTGTCATACGCGATGCAAACTCCAGCAGCCGCGTCCTCATGCTTCAGAACATAATTCGCAATCGCCGCCGCAGCCACACGCACATTCGCATAGGTAAAGTCATCGGCAATAATCCCCCGCCACCCATCCGTCCCAAACTTCACGACCGTCTTCGTCTCCGCCATATCTTCTCAGTCCTGTGCCGTACCAATATCAATTGGATTGCAGGTAATTGATCAATTATAAAAATTTGTCATCCTGAGCGGAGCCTCTCGCAGTCTCACCGCGAGAGGCGTAGTCGAAGGACCTGCGGTTGCTCGTGGCGTCAACACCTTGCGCTATTTTCGGCCACGTTCTCCAGTCGATTGGAATCTTACACATCGATACCGCCTCTAAATCAAATCTTCCCGGCCCGCAGCCTTCAACGCAGCCACCACCTTGCCTACATCCTGCGACCGTTCGCGCGTCGTAATCAGCAGCGCGTCCTTCGTCTGCACGATCACAAGATTATTCACACCCACCAGCGCCACCGCCTGCCCCGGCGCATAGACATAGTTCCCGCACGAATCAATCACCACACGAGTCGCATCCACGCCATCGAACACATTCGCCAACTCCGCATCCTCACACGAGCAATCCGCCTCATGCTCATGCAGCGCATCCCAGCACCCCAGATCGTTCCACCCAAAATCTCCCGGCAGGCAATAAATCTCCGCCGCCAACTCACCCTTCGCCGACCGCGGCTCCAGCACCGCATAGTCGATGCTGATGCTCTGGCACTGCGGATACAACTCTGCAAACACCCGCGCAAAATCAGCCGTCCCATAAGCATCCGCAATCTTCTCCAGCACTGGAGCCATCGCCGGACAATACTCCCGAATCGCCCCCGCCAGCGTCCGAGCGCTCCACAGAAAGATCCCGCCGTTCCACGCATAGTTCCCCGAAGCCACAAACTCCTCGGCCCGCTGCCGATCCGGCTTCTCGGTAAACCGCTTCACCCTCCGCACATCGATCCCGCCAGGACCGCCAGCCACCACCGAACCCAGCTCGATATACCCGTACCCGGTCTCCGCCCGCGTCGGAGGCACACCCAGCACTACAATCCTGTCGCCACTCGCAGCCAGCACGATCCCGGCGCGAACCACCTCCGCAAACCGCACCACATCCTTCACCACATGGTCCGAAGGAAACACGCCAATCACCGCCTCAGGCTCCGTCTTTTCCAGCAAAAACGCAGCCAGCGCACACGCCGGAGCCGTATTCCTCGCCGCAGGCTCACTCACAATGTGCTCGCGCGGAACCGCAGGCAACTGCTCCGCAATCAAATCATCCAGCAGTTCATTCGTAATCACCCAAACATCGTCAGCCTTAGCCAGCGGCAACAGACGGTCCAGCGTCTGCTGAATCATCGTGCGCTCCCCATCTAGAGCCAGCACCTGCTTCGCCCGCGCCTTCCGGCTTCTCGGCCAGAACCGTGTTCCACTTCCACCCGCAAGAATCACTGGAGCAAACCGTGGCTCCAACGTACTGCCTTCAATCGGCATACAACTCCATATCAAAGGAAAAGACCGCACCGGTAACACCGGAGTGCGGTCCATCCTCAAATCAACTCGTTAGCCCAGCGTAGCAAAGTACTCCCGCATCCGCTTCACGCCTTCGTCAACCACATCATTCGACACCGCATACGAAAGCCGGATGTGCTCCGTCGTCCCAAACGCCTCGCCGGGAACAACCACGACATGAGCCTCGCTCAGCAGCTTCGCCGCCAGATCCGAAGCCGACTTGATGCCGCCCTTGCCGATAAAGTTCTTCACATTCGGATACACATAAAACGCGCCCTGCGGCACCGTGCACGTCAGTCCCGGAATCGTCTTGAACCCGGCCAGCACCTGGTCGCGCAGCTTGATGTAGTCCGCTCGCATCTCCGCCACGCACTCCTGCGATCCGCTCACCGCTGCAATCGACGCCCGCTGCACCATGCTCGCCGTGTTCGACGTGCTCTGCGACTGCAGCTTGCTCATCGCCGCAATAATCGGCTTCGGTCCCAGTGCAAATCCAGCACGCCAGCCCGTCATCGCATACGTCTTCGAGAGCGACCCCAGCACCACCACATGCTCCTTGCAGTCCGTAAACGACCCGCCGCTGACAATCTTCCCCGTAAAGTTCAGGTAGACGTAGCACTCATCCAGCAGCACATAAATCCCGTTCTTATGTGCCAGCCGGACAATCGCTTCGAGGTCCTCCGGCGCGACCACCGCCCCCGAAGGATTCGACGGCGTATTCAAAATAATCGCCTTCGTCCTCGGTGTAATCGCCGCCTCAATCATCTTCGCGGTCACGCGGAAGTTCTCCGCCTCATCGCTCTCCACGTACACCGGCGTACCGCCCGCATACTGAATAATGTCCTTGAACGAAACCCAGTACGGCACCGGCAGAATCACCTCATCGCCATGGTCCACCAGCACCTGAATCGCGTTGAACAGCGCCAGCTTCCCGCCCGTCGTAAACACGCACTCCTCCGGCGCATAGTTCGAGCCGAAGTCGCACGCATGACGATCCACAATCGCCTTCCGCAACTCAGGAATCCCCGCGACGTTGGTATAGCGCGTAAAGTTCTTCTCGATCGCCTCGATCGCCGCGTCCTTAATATGTCGCGGAGTCGCAAAGTGCGGTTCACCCGCGCCAAAGTCCGCCAGGTTCACGCCCTCGGACTTCAGCTTCAGCGCCGCCGCCGTAATCGCCATCGTGGCTGAAACTTCAATGCGGCCAATGCGGTCCGCAAATATCTTGGTAGCCGTTGCTGTGCTCATACCTCTAGTTTGTCAGATTTACCCCACAAGATAAAGCCTTCACCCATTCGCCGCCTATACCGTTGGCACGGCGGCCGCACAGATTTTAGTCCGGCGCGAGCACCAGCCTGCTTGACTATCTCGCTCTGGCGCTGGTACTTTTTGGTTCGCACTTCAAACTATCAGCCTGGACGAGCCCACGCGCGACTCCCCGGGACATATTCCCAGCGCAAAGCGTCAACCGGGAGACAAGAATGCACACAACACGGCGGGAGATGTTAGCAGGCTGCGGAATGCTCGGCTTGGCAGCGCTTTGCGGTTCTTCACCACTGGTACCGGAGGCCAGCGCGGCGTCGCGCCGCAAGGGAACGAAGTTGCAGATCGGCTACGCCTCCATCACCTGGGGAGGCAACGACGTCCAGGCCATGGAAGACATCGCGGCGCTGGGCTATCCGGGCATTCAACTGCGCGCCAACACCCTCAAGGAATTTCCCGATCCCAAACAGTTGGCCGCAAAGCTGGCCACGCAGAAGCTCACCTTCGTCGCCCTGTCCAGCGGTCTGGTCGAGATCAATCCCGCGAAGGAAAAGGACACCATCGAGACCAACGTCGCCCACGCAAAGTATCTCTCCGAGGCTGGCGGAAAATACCTCCAACTCATCGCTGCCTTCGGGCCTCAAGCCTCCGCGACAGACGCCGACCTCCACCGGCTGGCTAAATTAATGACCGAGATCGGCAAGCAGGCCGCGGCCTTCGGCGTTCAGGCAGGCTTCCACAATCACATGGGCACCATCGGCCAGACGCCCGCGGCGGTCGACACCATCATGGCCGCAGTGGACCCGAAGTACGTCAAGCTGCAGCTCGACACGGCGCACTACTTTCAGGGTGGCGGCGATCCCGCAGCGGCGATCCGAAAGTACAAGCGCGAACTCCTCTTCCTTCATCTGAAGGACGTCACTCCCGCCACGAATCGGTATGGATATCGCTTCGTCGAGCTGGGCCAGGGCAAGCTCGACTTCCCCGCCGTGATCGCCGCAATCAAAGAAGTCAATTTCCAGGGCTGGGCCGTAATCGAACTGGACGGACCCACCCCCGGCAGAACACCAAAAGAATCCGCCGCCATCAGCAAAGAGTATCTGGAGAAACTCGGAGTACAGGTATAGAGCGAAATCAAAGTGGGTGTACCCAATCTGGTGCAGCGAACGGATTAAAGGGATAGAGACTGATAAGAACAGCAAACAAACCTCGGCCTGGTCTTCTTCGGCATGGTTCTTCTTTTATCTTGTTTTTATCCCTTCGATCACCGTTACGCCTTTCGGGTACATCTCCCGCGAATCTGCTCTAACCCCGTTCCCTGCAAGCCGCAAACCTTCGCGTCAACGCTGCTGCGAGCCGTCCACTATGATGTTCGAGATGACCAGGCCAAACAAAATAGGGATCGCAGCATCGACCGCATTCTGCGCCCTTCTTCTCGCCATCCCGGCGCTCGCGCAGGACGCAGCCCACACCAACTGGCCCGCCATCGGAGCCACTCCCGGCAACTCGCACTACTCCAGCCTCAAGCAGATCGACCGCTCCAACGTCGCTCAACTCAAGGTCGCGTGGCGCTACGACACCGGCGAACCCGGAGGCCTCGAAACCACCCCCATCGTCATCGACGGCATCCTCTACGCCTTCACGCCAACCCAAAAAGTCATCGCCCTCAACGCCGCCACCGGCAAGCTCCTCTGGAAGTTCGACTCCGCCATCAAGGGCACCGGCCCCGACCGAGGAATCGCCTACTGGGCGGACAAGGACGGCAAGCAGAAGCGCCTCCTCGCCTCCGTCATGAACTTCGTCTACGCTCTCGACCCCGCCACCGGCAAACCCATCCCCAGCTTCGGCAAAGCTGGCCGCATCGATCTGCGCGAAGACCTCGGCCGCGATCCCGAGCGTCAGTCCATCGCCCTCACCAGTCCCGGAGTCGTCTACAAAGACCTCCTCATCGTCGGAGGCCGCACGCCCGAAACCCTTCCCGCCCCTCCCGGCGACATCCGCGCTTACGACGTCCGCACCGGTGCCCTCCGCTGGTCGTTCCACACCATCCCTCACCCCGGCGAACCCGGCCACGAAACCTGGCCCGCCGAAGCCTGGAAGACCTCCGGAGCAGCCAACAACTGGCCCGGCATGGCCGTCGACCCCGACCGCGGCATCGTCTACGTCCCCACCGGCTCCGCGGTCCCCGACTTCTACGGCGCATCCCGCCTCGGCGACAATCTCTACGCCAACACCCTCCTCGCCCTCGACGCAGCCACCGGCAAGCGCCTCTGGCACTTCCAGGGCGTCCATCACGACCTCTGGGACCGCGACTTCCCCTCGCCCCCCACCCTCGTCTCCGTCCAGCGCAACGGAAAGCAGATCCCCGCCATCGCCCAAACCACCAAGCAGGGCTACCTCTACCTCTTCGACCGCACCACAGGCAAACCGCTCTTCCCTATTGAAGAGCGCCCCTACCCAGCCAGCACAACGCCCGGCGAAGTCGCCTCCAAGACCCAGCCCTATCCCCTCAAACCCGAACCCTTCGCCCCACAGACCGTCACCGAAGACACCCTCACCCACCGCACCCCCGAGGCCCACGCCTGGGCAGTCCAGCGCCTCCGCGAGATGCGCAGCGACGGCCAGTTCGTCCCGCTCAGCGTCGGCAAAGACACCGTCGTCTCCCCCAGCTTTGAAGGCGGAGCCGAGTGGGGAGGCTCAGCCGTCGATCCCCAGACCGGCATCCTCTACGTCAACGCCAACAACTACGCCTCCATGGCAGCCCTCGCCGTCCACACCGGCGACGCCCCCGGCCGCGCCACCTATCTCAGCCAGTGCAGCGTCTGCCACGGCGAGCACCGCGCCGGCTCGCCTCCGGAGTTCCCCTCCCTCCTCGGCATCACCAAACGCCTCACCCCCAACCAGATCGCCGCCACCATTCACCAGGGCAAGGGCCGCATGCCTGCCATGCCCGTCCAGGGCAAAGCGCTCGCCGACCTGCTCGCCTACCTCGGCACCAGCAAAGACCCGCTCTCAAACAACGCCGACGTAACAGAAGAGCAGGCAGGCACAATCGCAAAGAGCACCAGCCCACAAGCCGAGCACACCCAATACACTATGACCGGCTATCGCCGCTTCAACGATCCCGACGGCTACCCCGCCACCGCCACTCCCTGGGGAACCCTCAACGCCATCAATCTCGCCACCGGCGAATATCTCTGGCAGCTTCCCCTAGGCCAATACCCGGAGCTCGTCGCCAAAGGCCAGCCCGACACCGGCAGCGAGAACTACGGAGGCCCCATCGTCACCGCCGGGGGTCTCGTCTTCATCGCCGCCACCAACTTCGACCACAAGATCCGCGCCTTCGACAAGACCACCGGCAAGCTGCTCTGGGAATCAACTCTCCCCTTCGCCGGCAACGCCACCCCCGCCACCTACGAGGTCGATGGCCGCCAGTACGTCGTCATCGCCGCCGGAGGCAGCAGCATGAATCCCCGAGGCCCCATCGGCGGCATCTACGTAGCCTTCGCCCTCCCCAAATAAACGCATTCCTCATTGTTGTAAGGTGACTGGGGAGCGAAAGCCAAGCCACACAAGAACGATCAGTACGGCTAGACATAGCCACGCGAGCCAATTCCCGAGGAGCGTGTAGAGCGTACGGACTCCGCGAGTCGGAAGCTGCGCCACCATAGTCAATTCCTGGGCCTGATATTGATCCATATGGGCCAACTGGTGGCCTTCATAGTCGTACGCCGCAGATAGACCATCATGAGTTTGTCGCGCCAGATTGAATCCCTGTTCAATAGCCCGAAAACTCGCCATCTCCGTGTGACGGGGATCGATAGCTCGCCAGTCTCCTGCGGGGCTGATCACGATGTCGGCTCGATCTGACCCCGCTTGCGCCATCAGGGATGGAAAATCCATGTCGTAACAGATTGCTCCAACCGTTCGACCGTGGGGCGAATCGATCCATTTTAGTTTTCCGTCGGTGTGTACGGACGCTGCCGTTTCGGGCCCAGGTGTTGGGTGCGCCTTTAGATATTGCCACGCGACGTTCCCGTCCGGTTCGATGAGGACGAGTTTGTTCTGGAGCGGTTTCGGCGCACCGGGCGTCCAGGTGCCAAGCGTCATTCCAAGATAAATGTGATCGGTTCGTGCGAGCTCGCGCCCACGCGCCAGCAGCGCAGGCTCATCCTGCGCGAGAACCTGCACCGCGGTCTCCGACCAGAAGATGATCTTTGCTCCCGCGGAGGCCTCCAGGGCTGACCGCGAGAGCAAATCGTTGGCAACGGCTGCAGACGCGTTTTGGAATGCGCTCACCTGAGCGCTGGTAGCCCTTCCCGCGACGATCGCATTC
>Ga0207678_10006053_pt1 | contig 10761 bp, 11 predicted proteins | sample KBSC63metaG_FD_184319 | JGI IMG/M metagenome (GOLD analysis project Ga0207678, IMG submission 184319) | Corn rhizosphere microbial communities from Kellogg Biological Station, Michigan, USA - KBS C6-3 metaG (SPAdes) (version 2) | ecosystem: Host-associated > Plants > Roots > Rhizosphere > Soil ...
ACGAGGAGCCGCGGCCATACGTCTGGGTCAAGACCGCCGACGAGATCCTCGGCTCGATCTCCCGCTACTGCACTCGATCTAATGACTCAGGACACTAGAGGCGCTCGACGTTTTCGGCGTCGAGGCCGCGGCTGACGCCGCGGAAGTCGATCGCCAGCGGCACGGCGGCGATCGCGGCGGCGTGGTCGACGTCCCGATGGGCGGTGACGATCGCCAGCAGGTCGGTGGCGGCGAGGCCCGCGTCGAGGTCGACCGAGCGGAGGCCCTGCTCGGGAAGCTCGGGGACGAAGGGGTCGTGGTAGGCGATCTCGGCGCCAAGGTCCCGCAGCAGGGTGATGATCCGCAGGGCCGGTGATTCGCGCGTGTCGCCGATGCCCGGCTTGTAGCTGGCGCCGAGGATCAGGACGCGCGAGCCCTTGACCGGCTTGCCCCCGTCGTTGAGCGCGCGCTCGATGCGCTGCACGCAGAACTCCGGCTGGGCCTGGTTGACCTTTCCGGCCAGCTCGACGAACTCGGGGTAGAAATCGTGCTCGCGCGCCTTGAAGGCGAGGTAGAAGGGGTCCACCGGGAGGCAGTGGCCGCCCATCCCCGGCCCCGGGTCGAAGCGCATGAATCCGAACGGCTTGGTCGCCGCCGCGTCGATCACCTCCCAGACATCGATCCCCAGGCGGTCGCAGAGCTGCGCGACTTCGTTGACGAGGGCGATGTTGACCGAGCGGAAGATGTTCTCCAGGAGCTTCGCCAGCTCGGCGGTCTCGGGCGAGCTCAGGATCTCGACCGTGTCGCAGATCTGCGCGTAGAGGCCACGGGCGCGCTCGGTGCAGGCGGGAGTGATGCCGCCGACCAGCTTCGGCGTGGTGCGGATCGTGTGGTCGGAGCGGCCGGGGTCGATGCGCTCCGGCGAGAAAGCGAGGAAGAAATCAACTCCCACGGCTCCGCCGTGTTCGCCGAGAACCGGCAGCAGCTCCTCGCGCGTGGTGCCCGGGTAGGAGGTCGACTCGAGCACGATCAGCTGGCCCGGCTGCAGGTGCACGGCGACGGCGGCGGCCGCCGCGCGCAGGTAGGAGAGGTCGGGCTCGCGCGAGTTCGACAGCGGGGTCGGGACGCAGAGGATCACCGCCTCGCAGCTCTCGAGGTCGGCGTAGTCGCCGGTGGGATGGAGGCGCGCCGCCTGGGCCGCCAGCTCGGCGTCGTCGACATCCTCGATGTAGCTGCGGCCCGCCTTCAGGTCGGCGAGCTTGGCGGGGTCGGTGTCGAGGCCGACGACCTCGTTCCCCGCCTCGGCGAAGGCGAGCGCGAGCGGAAGCCCGACGTAGCCGAGGCCGACGATCCCCAGCTTCATCGGGTCGGTGCGGCCGTCAGACGCCGGTCGGGACGACCGACTCGGCCGCGAGGAGGGTGTGCCAGGTCGGCAGCAGCGGGATCACGTACCAGCTGATCAGGGCTTCGCGGGCCTCGGCGATCTCCTGCGAGTACCAGTAGCGTTCGAAGCTGGCTTTGTCCTCCCAGACCATCGTCTGCTGGAAGGCGAGCGGATCCTCGTCGGCCCTGGTCAGCGACCAGCTCTTGGCGCCGTAGGCGACGCACTTCGCCGCCGCCGGCTCCCAGGCCTCCAGCCAACGATCGCCCCGGAACGGGGAGATGTGCCAATCGAGTCTGCAGACGTAGAGCATGGCCTAATCCTTTCGCATCGTCGCCGCGGGCGTATCTACGCCCCGACCTCGGCCCGGATCGCGCCGGGACCCTCCTCGGTCTTGCCCGCGTCCTCGGACTCCGCGCCCACCAGGACGGCGATCTTGCCGAGGTGCTTGTTTTCGTGCATCAGCTGGTGCGCCGTCGGGACGCCCTCGAAGCCCATCGTCTGCCAGAGGACGGGGCGGATCTTGCCCTCGGCCATCAGCTCGTTCGCCCGCATGCACTCGTAGGCGTTGGCGAAGTGCGAGCCGATGATCTGCTTCTGGCGCATCCACAGATAGCGGACGTCGAAGTCGAGCTGGAAGCCGGAGGTGGCGCCGCAGATGACGACTTTGCCGAACGGCTTGACCACGTAGACCGAGGTCGGGAAGGTGGCTCGGCCGACGTGCTCGAAGACGATGTCGGGGAAGTCGCCGAGGATCTCCTTGACCCGGTTGGCGAAGTCGCGCGAGGCGCGGAAGCGCTCCTTGTCGGCGGCCGGGTCGGTGAGGTTGGCATCGGTCCGCATCATCTCGCCGAATTCGGAGCGGTTGATGTAGTCGACGGCGCCGAGCTGCTTGACCAGCTCGCCCTTCTCCTCGGAGGACACGATGCCGACCGCGTTGGCGCCCGCCGCCTTGCAGAGCTGCGTGGCGAAGACGCCGAGGCCGCCCGCCGCGCCCCAGATCAGGACGTTGTGGCCGGCCTGCAGCTTGCATTTGTCCATCAGCATCCGGTAGGCGGTGAAGTAGGTGAGGCCGTAGGAGCAGGCCTCGGCCCAGCTCATGTTCTGAGGGCGGGGGAGGAGCTGCTGCGCCTGCACTTTGGTGAACTCGGCGAAGGAGCCCCAGGTCGTTTCGTAGCCCCAGATCGTCTGGCTCGGCGCGGCGAGCGGGTCGAGCCCGTGCACCTCGACGTCCTCGTAGGAGGCCTGGTTGCAGTGGACGACGACCTCGTCGCCCGGCTTCCAGCGGGTGACGCCCTCGCCTACCTTCCAGACGATGCCGGAGGCGTCGGAGCCGCCGATGTGGTGGCCGAACTCGGGGTGGTCGCCGTAGTTGAAGACCGAGACCGGCTTGCCCAGCGACGCCCAGACGTTGTTGAAGTTCACCCCGGCGGCCATCACCCGGACGACCACCTCGAATGCGCCTGGCTCGGGGACCTCGATCTGCTCGAGCTGGAAGGCGTCTTTCGGTTCGCCCTCGCGCTCCTTGCGGATCACCCACGCTGCCATCGTCTCCGGGAGCGTCCCCGGCTCGACGTCGAGGTTGGTCAGGTTGCTGGTATCGACAGCCAAAGCTTTGCCTCCGTTTTGATTTCCCGCCTGCCGCGGCATCCTAGATGAGCTACCCGTACCCGGCGGCGTGCCCCGCGGGGCGTGCCCCGGCTGTGGTCGGCCCTTCTACGCGTCGTTCGTCCCGGTGCGTGCGTCCGTCCCGGTGCGCGCGGGCAGCTCGACCACCGAATCGTCGTGCTCGCCGCTCCGCTCCAGCTCCTCCAGCTCGGCCACGACCACCTGCCGCGGCGAGCCGTCGATCGGCTTCGGCGGCTCGAGCTCCTCGTCGCGCGCCGCGCCGAGCTCCTGGAAGCGCCGCAGTGACGGCATCACGCGGCTCTCCGCCGAGGCGACCGCCGAGTTGTAGGCGTTGACCGCGGAGGAGAGCTGGCGGCCGCTCTTCGAGAGGTGCTGGAGGAAGGTGCCCATACGACCGTAGAGCTCGTTGGCGGCGCCGGCGATCTCCTGCGCCTCGGCGGCGATCCGCTCCTGCCGCCAGCCGAGCTCGACCGTCCGCAGGAGGCCGACCAGGGTGGTCGGCGTCGCGATCAGGATCTTCTGCTCGAGCGCGTAGTCATACAGGCTCGGCTCCGCCTCGAAGGCGGCGTGCAGGGCGGCCTCCGAGGGCATGAAGCAGACGACGAAGTCGGGGGTGTCGCCGCTCGCGAACTGGTCCTGGTAGCGCTTCGAGGCGAGTTTCGAGATGTGGTCGCGCACCTGGCGCGCATGGCGGATCAGCTCGCCGCGCCGCGAGGATTCATCCTCGGCTTCGAGCACCTCCAGATAGGCGTCGAGCGGCACTTTCGAGTCGATCACGACCTTGCGCCCGGCCGGCAGCAGCACGATCGCGTCCGGGCGCAGCATCCCGTCCTCGCCGTGCAGCGTGGTCTGGGTCTCGAAGTCGACGTGCTCGGTCATCCCGGCCAGCTCGACGCAGCGCTTCAGCTGCACCTCGCCCCATTCGCCGCGGGTCTTCGGCTGGCGCAGCGCTTTGACCAGCGTGCCGGTCTGGGCGCCGAGGTCGGTCAGCCCGAGCTTCATCTCGTCGAGCAGCGAGCGCACGGCGCCGTCGGCGGCCTTGCGATCGCGACTCATCGTCGCCACCTCGCGTTCGATCCGCACCAGGTTCTGGCCGATCGGCTCGGTCAGGCGGCGGAATTCGGCCTCGCGCCGCTCCAGCGCCGCCTCCGCCGTCTTCGCGTCGACCTTGCGCGACTCCTCGTTCATCCGCTGCAGGTCGGCGACCGCGGCGGAGGTCGCCTCCTGGACCGCGGCGCGGACGTCGACCGGCTCGGGCGCGGGCTCCTCCTTGCGGCCCACGGTCACGTAGAGGAGGGCGGCGACGAGGATCAGGACGGCGATGGCGAGGACGATGGTCATCGGACCAACGATGGTTGCGCGCGGGGCGGACGCCATGCGGGCGCCGCGATCGCCGCAAACAGCGGGTTGCGCCGGTCGGGTGGGCCGGGTGCGCCACCATGGGCGGACGTGGTCGACCGATTGCTCACGACGCTCGGTGCCATCGCCGCGGCGATGGCGGTGATCGCAGCCTTCGTGTTGCTCTTCCACGTGCTCGACGAAGGCGGCGGCGAGGCGGCGAGGACGACCGTGGTCCGCGTCTCGGTCCCCGGCGGCGAGACCGCGAGCGGGGAAGCGGCCCGGCCCGGCCACGCCGCGATCGGCGCCAAGGTGCCGCGACGCGGCGGCGGGGCGGCTGCCGACTCTGCGGGCCGCGCCGGCTCTCCGGGCGGCGCCCGCACCTCGGCTGGCGGCGGCTCCCTCTCGGGCGGCACCGGATCGGCGACGACCGCCACCGCGCCCTCACGCGTGATGCGCGTCCCGACCCTCCTCGCCCACCCGCGCCGCGGCACCGCCTTCCAGATCGCCCACGTCCGCGAAGGCGCCCGCGTCGACCTCGAGAGCGAGCCGGGCGGCCCGGTCGTCGCCCGCCTCGGCGACAAGACCGGATTCGGCTCGCCGGCCTCCTTCTCGGTGGTCGTGACGAGGCCGGGCTGGTTCGGCGTCACCGCCCCGGAAATGCCGAACGGCGAGCTCGCCTGGATCGCCCGCGATCCGCGCAAGGTCGACGTCTACTGGACCCGCTGGTCGATCCATGCGGACCTCTCCGGCCGCATCCTCGAACTCCGCTACGGCAAGCAGCCGGCGGGCCGCTTCCCGGTCACGATCGGCGGCCCAGGGACCGAAACGCCGCCCGGCCGTTATGGCGTCACCGACGGGATCAGCTTCCGCGACAGCCCCTACTACGGCTGCTGCGCCCTCGCCCTGAGCGGCCACCAGCCCCACGAACTGCCCGCCGGCTGGATCGGCGGCGACCGCCTCGCGATCCACGGTACCCCTGGCGCCGTCGGCAACGCCGAATCCCTCGGCTGCATCCGTGCGACCGACAAAACCATGCGCTACCTATTCCGCCGCGTCCCCCTCGGCACCCCGGTGTTCATCGACGGGTGAAGGGGAGGGGTGATGCGTGACGGGCGGGGGTGTGACGCGTGACGGGAAGAGTCGGGGAGGGTTGCGAGGGACGAGTGAGGACGGAGCCGTTGCGAGTGCCGCGGATGCCGTCCCGACCCGGGCTGGCTGAGGTCGGCACGGCATCCGCGGCAGCACGGGGCGCCTGCGTGGAGGGACGACACACTTCCCCAACAGGCTCCGATCCCGCTGCCGGTATTTGGTCCCCTATGGGGGCCAAAATCTTGGTCGGGTGAACCCGACCGATGAGGGGCGTGAAGGTCGGAGCACGAACGCTGAGGAAGGGTCACGGGAGGGGAGGAGAGTTGACCCTCCCGCGCGCCTTCCGCCAGCAACCCCGGCCCCCCTCGGGTGAGTTCGCAGTTATCCGCGCATACCGCGGATAACTGCGAACTCACCCCGGTGGGAGCGATCGGGTGTGACGGGATGCGCGCGAGGCGCGCACGGATGGCGCAAGAAGACGGACGGAACGCGCAAGAAGACACGCTTCCGTGCGCCTCCCGTCCCGACCCCGGCCCTCCGGCCCGACCCCGCCTCCCGGCCTGACGCGTGCCTCCCGACGACATCCCCCGGTGCCCGGCCCGGCGGCTGATTGGGGGTCACAGCCTGCCAGGACCGCCAATCAGCCGCCCGAGGCGCCAGCTTTCGCTGCGGAAGAGCCCGAGGCGACAGCTATCCCTGCGCACGGCCCCGCGGCGCCAGCAATCCCGCACCCACCCTCGAGGCGCCAGCCGGCGTCCCTTCCCCGCCGCCTTACGGCAGCAGCAGATCGTTCTTGGAGCTGGCCCGGTACGAGCCGACCTTGAGCGTCGCGGGGGCGCCGTGGGCTCCTGCGGCGGCGATCGTGTAGCTGCCGGCCGGCAGTTCGGCGGCGAAGGTCGCGGGGCTGTTGGCGTTGATCTGCGGCGAGGTCTCCTTGTGGGGGCCGCGGATCACGAGCTTTGAGCCCTTGCCGGTCTGGTTGGCGGTGACGAAGACGACGTTCAGCGGCGCCCGGGTCTTGATCGGCGGCTGGGGGTGGTTCTGGTTCTGCGGCAGCTGCTGGTGCTTGTCGGGGCCCATGCCGATGCTGCTCGGCTTGACCACGATGCCGCCGTTGCCGATCGTCACGCTGACCCGCGTCGGCACCGCGGGCCGCGGTTCGTTGGGGTGGCTCTCGGCGCCGCAACCGGCGCCGACCAAGGCCAAGATCAGCGCGGCGAGCGCGCCGCCCCCCGCGACTTTGGCTCTCCCGAGAACCATCTGAGGCGTGAATCTAGCCGAAGGGGAGGGCGACAACTTCAGCCGTAACGCCATCTTCACCTACGGCGAGCTCGACGCCGGGCTCCGCCTCGCGGCGGACGATGGCCAGGCCGATCGGCCCGAGGACAGGGGAGACGATGCTCCCGCCGAGCGTCCCGACCTCCTTCTCGCCCAGCCGCAGCGCCACGCCGGGCGCCGCCGCGCCGCTCAGCCGCAGCCCGCGCAGGTGGCGGTTCGGCTTGCCCTTGTAGTGCAGGCGGGCGACGGTCTCCTGGCCGATGTAGCAGCCCTTGGTGAAGCTCACGGCGTCCTCGACGATCCCGGCCTCGGCGGGCATCGTCGCGGCGTCCATCTCGGCGCCGAAGCGGGGGACGCCGGACTCGACCCGCAGGATCTCGACCGCCTCGGGGCTGACCTCGACGGCGCCGGCCTCGGTCAGTGCGTTGATCACGCGCTCGCGCTCGGCGGCGGGGTGGAGGAGGTCGATCCCGTCGCGCGTCCCGACGGCGACCACCTCGACGCCCGCGACCGTCGTCGCCTCGTTGGCGAACTCCGGCAGCGGCGGCGTCCCGGCGATCTCCACCGCCCGCGGCCCGATCAGCGAGACGGTCCCGCGCTCCCCGGTCACATCCACGACCTGCACGTCGCGCCCGATCGAGTACATCGTCAGGTGCCGCAGCGTGGCGTCCTTGGCGGCCGGCTCGGTGTCCAGCAGGATCGCCTCCTCGCCGACCCGCAGCACCCGCAGGTCCGCCTGCATGTGCCCCTTGCGGTCGAGCAGCGCCGCGTACTGCCCCTCGCCGACCCCGACCGCCTCGACGTCGTTGGTCAGCTGCCCCTGCAGATACTCGGCCCCGTCCGGCCCCAGCACATCGATGAACCCACGCTCCCGCACCAGCAACCCGCATTCCTCGCGCAGCTGGCGGTACTGGGCATCGAGCTCCACGGTGACGGTCATGCCCGAAGTCTAGAAACTCGCGCTCGCGGGCCCCCACGCCAAGCCGCTTTTAGATTTGTCTAAACTCCACTTTTAGACGTGTCTAATTCCCAGGCCATCGAGGACTACTGCAAGGCGGTCTACGCACTCGGCGCCGACCGCCCCAGAGTGCCCACCGGCGAGGTCGCCTCCCGCCTCGGCGTCACCCCGGCGACGGCCACGACCATGCTGCAGAAGCTGGCCGAGCTCGGCCTCGCCGATTACGTCCCCTACAAGGGCGTGAGCCTGACGCCCGCCGGGGAGAAGGTGGCGCTCGAGGTGATCCGCCATCACCGGCTGATCGAGTCCTTCCTCGCCGAGGCGCTGGGGATGCCGCGTGACCGGGTCCACGCCGAGGCGGAGGTGCTCGAGCACTACATCTCCGAGGACCTCGAGGCTCTGATCGCGGCAAAGCTCGGCGAACCGAGCCACGACCCGCACGGGACGCCGATCCCCGGTCCGGACCTCGCGCCGCCCGCTGCCGAGCCGGCGGTCGTCCCGCCGCCCGGTGCGCCCGAGCCGCCCTCCGGGGCCGCGCCGTGACCCCGCCCGCCGCCCGCTCGGAAGCCGAGCAGGCCCTCCCCGGCGAGGCCGCGGTCGCCGCCGCCGCGCACCGCTCGCTCTACGGCGACGCTCGCGGGCTGGCCCGCATCTGGCCCTTCCTCGGCCCCGCCTTCATCGCCGCCGTCGCCTACATCGACCCCGGCAACTTCGCCACCAACATCAGCGGCGGCGCCAAGTTCGGCTACCTGCTGCTGTGGGTGGTGCTTGCCGCCAACCTGATCGCGATGCTGGTCCAGTCGCAATCGGCGAAGCTCGGCATCGCCACCGGCAAGAACCTCGCCGAGCTCTGCCGCGAACGCTTCTCCCGCCGCACCTCGATCGGCCTCTGGCTGCAGGCGGAGGTCGTCGCGATGGCCTGTGATCTCGCCGAGATCGTCGGCGCCGCCCTCGGCCTCAACCTCCTCTTCGGCATCCCGCTCTTCCCCGCCGGGCTGATCGCCGGCGCCGGCACCTTCACCCTGCTCGCCCTGCAGCGGCGCGGCTTCCGCCGGCTCGAGGCGGCGATCACGGTCCTCGTCCTCGTCGTCGTCGCCTCCTTCGCCTACGAGCTGATCGACGCCTCCCCGGACGGCGGCGAAGTCGCCCGGCACCTCTTCGTCCCCGGCTTCGGCGGCTCCGAGTCGATCCTCCTGGCGACCGGCATCGTCGGCGCGACGGTGATGCCGCACGTCATCTACCTGCACTCGGCGCTGACCCAGAACCGGATCGTCGGGCGCAACGATGACGAGCGCCGCCGCATCCTGCGCTTCGAGAAGATCGACGTGGTGATCGCCCTGGCGATCGCCGGCGCGGTCAACCTGGCGATGATGATCGTCGCGGCGGCCCTCTTCCACGGCGGCGGCCTGACCGGCATCGAGACGATCGAAGGCGCCTACCACGGGCTCCAGCAGATCGACTCGAAGGGCGCCGCGACGATCTTCGGCATCGCCCTGCTCGCTTCCGGCTTCGCCTCCTCCTCGGTCGGCACGATGGCCGGTCAGGTGGTGATGCAGGGCTTCATCCACCGCCAGATCCCGCTCTTCCTGCGCCGCGCGGTGACCCTCGCCCCGGCGCTCCTGATCCTCGCGATCGGCGTCAACCCGACCGACGCGCTGGTCGGCTCGCAGGTCGTCCTCTCCTTCGGCATCCCCTTCGCGCTGGTGCCGCTGCTGATGATCGCCGCCAAGCGCGAGGTGATGGGGGACCTCGTCAACCCGCGCTGGCTCTCGGTCCTCGCCGGCGTGCTCGCGTCCCTGATCATCGCCCTGAACGTCTTCCTGCTGTACGAGTTCGTCGCCGGTTAGCCCGCGCTCAGCTGTTCCTTATGGACTCCTGGCGTCCATAAGGAACAGCTGGCGGGGATGACCGGTAGCCTCTGTGGGCCATGGCACTCGCCGAGGACTTCCAGCGCATCATCGACGCCTTGCCGCCGGACTGGACCGACCTCGAGGTCGACCTCCGGATCGACGACGAGAGCCGCTACATCGACTGCGCCGTGTTCCTCAGCCAGGTCAACGCGCAGGTCTACAACCGGCCGCGCCGGTGGCACTGGCGGCTGATCGTCGCCCACAGCTTCGGCCACGCCGCCGCGGCGGAGACGGTCCAGGGCGTGCTGGCGAAAATCGACGCCGAGGGCGTCGGCGGGGAGCTGCACGTCGCCGAGGTGCGCGAGGGCCGCTCCGAGGTCGTGCAGATGTGGGGACGCCCGGAAAGCGTCCGCGAGGAGTTCCGCGAGCGCCGCAGCATCTAGGGCGCCGGCGACCTCCGCTCCGTGATGGCGCGCGTCCTCTCCATCTCCACCGATCTCATGCTCGGCAGCCGGGTCGACGCGATGCTGAGCGCTGCCGGACACGAAGTCGTGACCGCGGCGTCACTCGAGGAGGCGCCGCTGGAAGGGATCGACGCGATCGTCGCCGACCTCGAGGTGGAGAACCCGGAGGCGTTGGTCGGGCTCGGCGTGCCGGTCCTCGGCTACTACTCGCACGTCGACACCGACACCAAGGCGCTCGCCGACGCGGCGGGCGTCGACAAGGTCGTGCCCCGTTCGCGCATGTCCCGCGAGCTCCCGGACCTGATCGCGTCGCTGCTCGCCTGACGAGTAGTTCCACTGATGGTAGGCCCCAGGCACGCCGCGGGGTCTCGGAAAGTCGAGCCGGTGCCCGTCGGCGCCTTGGGGGAGGGACGCGGCCGTCTCGAGCTGGCGCGCAGGGGAGGGATGTGGCCCCGGAAGCTGGCGCCCGGGGAAAGGGACGCGGCCCTCTCGCCACGGCCCTGGGCAGGCTGTGGCCGTGGCGAGAGGGCCGGGTATGAGAGGCATGGAAGGACCGTGACCGGAGCGTGACGAGGGAGCGATGGGAGTGACACGGACCCGTGACGGAGGTCGGACCCCGTCACGGAGACGTCGAGAACTCCACGCTTCCTCCCGTGTCGTCCAACAGTCACGGGCGCGTTGTCGACTTTGGGCCCCCCATAGGGGCCCTGAAGTCGACAACGCGTCCCCGACCCCTCGATCCCGGCCGGAAAAGGGCCTCCCGGGGCCGGAAAGTGTGACGTTCCCGGCATC
>Ga0207678_10006054_pt1 | contig 10760 bp, 8 predicted proteins | sample KBSC63metaG_FD_184319 | JGI IMG/M metagenome (GOLD analysis project Ga0207678, IMG submission 184319) | Corn rhizosphere microbial communities from Kellogg Biological Station, Michigan, USA - KBS C6-3 metaG (SPAdes) (version 2) | ecosystem: Host-associated > Plants > Roots > Rhizosphere > Soil ...
AAAGTCGCCTTAGTCTCGCTGCCAAAAAGAAAGAGCGCCCGAACAACGCGCTCCACCCCGAATCCCACCCCATAACCGATCGCGAGCGCCACCCACGAAAAGGCAAACCTCTGAATAAACGACACCCCGGCAGCATACAGCTTTTCCGTCCTCATCCCGCCCGCATTACGCCTCTCGGACGGCTTTGGAGCTGATCCGCATCCCAACAGCCTCCCCCACCTGGATCAATAGCAGCGCCGCCGGAATGCCGATCAGCCCTCTGACACTCCCAAAGCTGGCGGGAGCGATCGGCCGGGCGTGCTATGAACCCATTCTTACCCACCCCAAAAACCCCAGTCACAACCTAAATTCGCAACAGAATCATCACCTTACAAGAAATCGCTTGGAGCGCCATGTTATCTTCTCTCCCGAGCTGAGCCATATTCGCTTAACTGCAGAGCCCCGCGGAGTCATCCGCGGGGTTTCTCGTTTCTAAACTCAAAAATTTCACTCATCAGGAGCCCGCACCCATGTCCACCACCACCGCCCAATTCGCCGCCAACCAGGCCAACAGCCAGAAGTCCACCGGCCCCAAGACCGAAGAAGGCAAAGCCGCCTCCTCCCAGAACAACTTCCGCCACGGCCTCGCCGGAGCCTTCGTCATTCAATCCTGGGAAAAAGCCGAAGACTACGAAGCCCTGCTCGACGGCCTCCGCGAAGAGCACCAACCCGCGAATCCCACCGAAGCCCTGCTGGTCGAACAGATGGCCCAACACTGGTGGATCGCACAGCGCGCTCTCCGCTTGCAGGAGTTGTCGTTCCACGCCGAAGGTCCCGTCTGCACCTCCGAAAAGGAACTGGCGCTCTACATGCGCTATGGCACCACGCATGAGCGCGCCTTCAGCAAAGCCCTCACCGACCTCACCAAACTCCGCGCCGAACAACTGAAAGCCGCCGAGCGCCTAGAACGCCTCGCCATCGCCCAGCGCGCTCAGGAAGCCGCCTTAAAGCGCCAGGCCATCGCCGAAGTCCGCAAAACCGAACTGCACACCGCGCGCCTGGAATCGATGGACGCCAAAGCCGAACTCGACCGCGCCAAAGCCGCCGCCAAAACCGGCCCGCTTCCGAATTTCAATATTTCCTACGAAGACCGCGTCCGCGAAGCCATGGCCCTCGACGCCCAGCAGGAAGCCGAACTGCAAGCCGCCCTGCAATCGCAAGGCTTGCCGAAAGCTGCCTGAACGCAAATTGGCTTCGTACCGCAGAGCTGATTATCTCCTCCCTACAACCGATGGATCTTACATACAATAGGAAGATGATGTATCTTCTCGGGCAGGCAGCCCGCGCAGCGACTCTCGCGGCTCTCGTCGCCTGCGTCCTCTGCGCCCAGAACTGGCAAACCGCCGGCGCACTCCCCGGCGTAGACCTGTCCGGCCTCTCGGCATCGCAAAAGACCACCGTCCTGAAAATTCTCCGGGAGCAGGACTGCCCCTGTGGTTGCAGCATGAAAATGGCGCAATGCCGCATGGAAGATCCCAGTTGTTCCTACAGCCACGGCATGGCGGCCACCATCGTTCAGGCCGTAAAAGAAGGAAAAAATGAGCAGCAAGCCATCGCTGCCGCCTCTGCCTCCCGTTGGGCCCACGTTCAGCAGCCGAGCATCCTTGACGCTCCCGTCACCATTCCCGTCGCCGGTGCGCCCCAGCGCGGCCCGGCCAACGCGCCTATTACCATCGTGGAGTTCTCCGATTTCCAATGTCCCTACTGTGCCGCCGCCGTCCCGCAGATCGACGCCCTGTTAAAGGACTACCCCACCCAGGTGAAGCTGATCTTCAAGCAGTTCCCCTTGGAATCCCACTCCCACGCCGCCTATGCCGCCGCTGCAGCTTTGGCCGCCCAGAAACAGGGTAAATTCTGGCAGATGCACGACGCCATGTTCGCCAACCGCGACAACCTGACGGCGCAAAACATCCTGGCGCTGGCCCAGAATCTCGGCCTTGACACCAAGCGCTTTCAGTCGGACCTGAACTCTACCGAAGTGCGCGAAACCATCACCCGCGACGTGCAGGACGGCGACACCGCCGGAGTCCAGGGAACACCCACTATCTTCATCAACGGCCAGCGCTATAACGGACCCATCGAGGAGAACACCCTAAAGCCGATCCTGGACGCTGCCTTAAAAACACCGCCCGTACCAACTCAAACCGCTTCGCTACCCAGCCACTTGCAGAAGTAAAACCGCATCGGCGTCGTGCCGGTGTTCTTGATGCCGTGCAGGCGGTTGCCTTCGCAGTACATCATCGCGCCCGGGCCCACTTTCGTTACCTTCCCATGCACGACGATCTCGCCCGTGCCCTCTGCAACAAACATGAACTCTTCTTCGGGGTGCTGATGCGGCGGATGCGGCTCCTGGCCCGGCTTCAATAACAATGTCCCGGCCGTCATGCCCTTCAACTGCCCGGTCTTCCCTTCAAAGTAGATCGTCGTGTCGCCGAAAGAATCATGCGTGGTCTTGCTGTTCTCCAGCGTAAACACCGCATCCGGCCACACCGGAGCGCTCTCACGTCCCTCGGCCGCCGCTCCTGCGGCCATCATCATCATTAAACTGCCAATGGCATCCCGTCGATTCATCATGTGTGAAAGCTTTATTGTTGCGCAGTATTGTTACGCAATGTGCCGCTTAATGCGCCTGCTCCAGCTCCCGCACCGCGCCCACAATCACATCGCCCACCACTTGCAGGCTGTGCGCGCTCAGCTTGTCCATCGTGTCCTGCGCCGTATGCCAGTAGCTGTTATTCGGCCCATAGTTCAGGTCGATAATATCCACCGCATTCACGCCTGCATCCACAAACGGCATGTGGTCGTCGTCCACCCCGCTCGGGTTCTGCTGGAAGTACTGGCCATCGCCCAGTTTCGCCGCCACACCCCAGATCAGCGTCCGTAAATCCTGCGACGAGTTGCTGTCGTTCAGAATCTCCAGATCCTTGTCGCCCACCATGTCAATGTTGATCAGCGCCTTGATCCGCCGCAGCGTCCCGTCCGCACCCCACTTTGCCGCCAGGTGCCGGCTGCCGTACAAACTATCCGTCGCGGTCCACTGGCCCACCGCCTCCTCGCCGTCGAAGAAGACAATATAAAGGTCATCGGCGTGCTTCATCTTCGCCGCCACCCGGGCAAACTCCATCAAAAAGCCCGTAGACGACCCCGCATCATTCGCCCCCACGAACTTCACCATGGGAATCGGCTTGGTGTCGTAATGTCCGGTCACCACCACCGCCTTGCCCGACGTGCCCGGGAACTTCAAGATGATGTTGGTCATCGGCACCGGCCCATTCGGCGTCTCGCCTTGGAACTGGTCCAGCGAAAGCTGCCCGCCTAACGGCCTCATCTCCGCGACAATCCAGCTCCGCAGCTTCGCCAGTTGTTGCGAGCCCGCGGGCCGCTCTCCGTAAGAAACCGCCTTCCGCGTGTCGGCCAGCGCCGAAGCGCCGCTAAAAGTTGTGGACTGTGCTGAAAAAACCGCGCTGGAAAAAAAGAAAATTAATCCGGCAACAGAGATAATTCTTGAGAACAATGCACTGTTGTATCATAGCGGTGTTATTTCTTCCGACAATTGAATAACCGCTCTGGAGATTTATGGAGTCAGTTGGAGTAAAACTCCGCAACGAGCGTCTACGCCAAGGCCTCTCGCTGGATGCCCTCAGCGCCAAGACCCGCATTCCGGTGAAAAGCCTGGAAGCGATCGAGGATGATCATCACTCGCAGATTAATCCCTTGTTCTTCTACAAGAGCTTCGTCCGGCAGTTCGCCGAACGGCTCGGCATGGACTATACCGATCTCGCTCCTGCCGTAGAAGAGGTGATGCACGGCGCCGAGCCCATTACCCACCACGCCAATGCTGATCCCATGCTGCCGAAGATCGCTCCTCTGCAGCCGCTGCGTCCCAAAAAGTATCGCTGGCTCTTCTCGATGGTGGCCTTTATCACCGTACTTTGCGCCTGCTCCGGCCTGTATGCCATGTGGCAGGATTCCAAAGGCGGTGTTCCCGGCACAGTCCATACGGTGGATCAGCGTACCTCCGACTCCCATACCAGAGTCTCGGAGCTACGCAGTTCTCCGGGGCAAGACACCTCGTCTACGCCCCAAGCCCGCTAACCGTTGTAGGGCAGCTTCCAGTAAGCTGTCCGGTGAAAACAAACTGATCTTTTCGATTCCCTGTGGCGCAGGCGCCCACGCCTGCCGCGTCGAGACTCATCTCGACGCTTGCTTTGCGACGCTTGCTTTGTATGCTATCGAATTCACTCGGACGCCTCACTCGTAAGCTGTCCCAGCGATATCGACACGGAGTCCTGAGGAAAATGTTCGGGGCAGACTTGCTGCGACCTGCCCTAGGGTCATGAGCATGACCCAAAGGGTCGCATGAAAGCAACTTCGCTTCGAGCTGCCGTATCGGTCAGAAGCTGGACAGATGCCGTTCCATCTGCCCTCTCACAATGGCCCCCGAACCGAAGAATCCGCCTCTTCACGTGCCGCCGCTCGTTCCTGCTTCGCCGCCGCTTTCTGTTTCCGGCGCTTTTGCCGCTCCATCTCCAGAATCTCGTTCCGCCGCCGCAGCTTAATACTGGTGTCTACCTTCTTCCAGAACTTCTGAAAGTAATCCACCGCCGACACCAGCCCGAACACCACCACCGCCCACATCGTCCCCAACGCATAAGGTTGCAGCCGCGGCCATTTCACGCCCAGCATCACCAGCGTGATGCCCACCACCTGCAGCACCATCTTCGATTTGCCCAGTTCGCCCGCTTTGATGGTATAGCCTTCTGCCGCGGCAATGCTTCGCAGTCCCGACACCGCAAACTCCCGGCTGATAATCAGGATCGCCATCCACCCCGGCAGCAGCCGGATCTGCACAAATGAGACGAGTGCCGCCGATACCAGCAGCTTGTCCGCCACTGGATCCAACAGCGTTCCCACCGTCGTTACCTGCTTCCACCGCCGCGCCAGGTAGCCGTCCAAAAGATCGGTCACAGCCGCGGCCAGAAAAAAGGTAAGTGCCAGAAACCCATTTCCGATCAGCACCTTGCCGCCAAATTGGATGCGCCAATTCTGCTGCACCAGTGCCGCTACCAGCAGCGGTACCAGGAAAATACGGACCAGCGTCAGTAGATTAGGCAGATTCATCGCGCCACATTCAGAATAAAACACTGGCCCGCCTGCGCAGGCCTCGCGCAGTTTTGTCGCGCAGCTATTTAGCCGGAGTCACAACAGGCGGAACGTTTTGCGGCGGCACCGGCGGAGCGGCCTTCGCGGCACTATTTTTCGTATCTCCGGCCGGACTATTGGCAGGCGGTGTTCCCGCTTCAGTCCCCGGCTTCTCGTTCGCAGGTTTCGGTGTGTCGGGCGTCGTAGCAGCCGGTGACGAAGCAGGCGGCGCACTATCGGCGGGCGTCTGCACGGGAGCAGGCGTGGGCGGGGGCGGAGCAACCGCCACCTTAGGCTTCGGCGGCTGCCAACCGCCATTGCTCGCCAGCATCAGCGTCGGTCGTCCCAGTTTTTCGCCCCGCAGCCAGACATGCAGCACGGCTTGGGGACTCGGCGGTTCCGGCAGGTTTACGCGCAGCGCTTGTTCCTGCCCCTCGCCCGGTATCGGAGCCGGCAGCGATTGGACTTCTACGCCCAGCCCGCCGTCCCAGCCCACTTGCTCGATCATCTCCAGGTTCTTGCCTGTCAAAGATGATTGGTAAGTATCGTTAGGATTCAGGTCATGCGTGATCTTTAATCCGTCGATCTGCGGCATCCGAACGATGTGGGCCAGCGTGTACGGTGCCGATTGGCCGCCGTTGCCGTTATTGATCTGCGCCTGAATCGCGCAGCCCGCAGGCCACGAACTGGTGTCGAATGACAGAAATAGTTGGTCCGGCGAAAGCTGCGAAAGGGTCGAAGTCTTGGTCTGCTCGCCCACTCGCAATTTGGCGCGCGCGTTTCCATCATCCGCGCAGCCTAGCGTTAATACGCTCCGATGCTCGATGTTCTTCACGTCGAGCATCGCACTCAGCGTATACCCGGCCGGAAACTCGCCCTCCCGTACCGGTATCGCCAGGTTGGTGGGGAGCGAAAGCTTGGAACTCGCAATCACCGGCAGGGGACCGGTAATGCGCAGCGCATCCGCCAGAGTTAACGGTTCGTAGCGGTCCTTTAGATACGCCTTGATCGGCAGCACCGTCCCGGCCGTCAAGCCGGACTTCAGTTGCACCGTCACGTTCCGCTCCGTCGCGTCGGAATTCGCGGAAGCAAGCTCCAGCCTCACCCCCGGCGCCTCCAGCTTAGTCAGCAGGTCCAGGTGCTCGCCCTTCAGCGTGAAATGCTGGTCGGCGTCGCCGCGATTGGCCAGAATCGGCAGGTTGTCAAACTTGGAGGCCTTCGGCAGCACGATGATCGGCACGGGATGATCCGTCCCGTCCACCTGTTGGATGAACAGGTTATATTGGCCGGGCTGCAGATCCGTCGTGTCGATCTGCGCATCGGCATGCGCCTGCGGCCCCTCCCGTAGGCCCTTCGGGAGGATGAAGCGGACCGGTTCGGCCACGGCAAACTCATCATTTGCCCGCTTCAGGTTCATCTTGGTGACGAACTCGAAATCGTCGCCCGTCAGAGTTACGGGAATCTTGCCGGTTCCCGCCACTAGCTTGTCCTGCGAGGCTGGCTGCAGCTTCGCATCGTGAAACGTGTCCAGGGGGCGTACGTGCACCGACCCCACGGCCGTAAAGGGAGTCCAGTCCCAATAGCCGTTCAGGTAGTAATCGCCCGGGTGGAGCTTGGCCTTCGTCAGGTCAATTTCTAACTCCCGATGTTCGGGGTCCCGCGGATTGGCCAGCTTCAAAACGGTCACTGCAATCTTCGGGCCGCCCTTGCTCTGCAGGCTCCAGTCACGCGCCCGGTTCAGGTATTTCCAGTCGGGATTCGGAACCGCTACCGGCACCGGCGATTTCTGTTGCACCGGGATGTAGCTGGCGTCGCCCACCTGCACAGTAGGTGTCGGCGTATTGGGAATGCGCACCGCCCAGATATAAGCCACGCGGGTATGCGCCGGAGCTGGCGTGCGAGGGCCGCAAAGATTCAAGCCATCGTTCGGCATCACCTGTGCAAAGGAGGAGCGAAACTGTGTGCCGGGAAAAGCCAGGCTGCGCAGATCCAGCAGCATCGCCGTGCCGCCCGCCGCCAGTCCCACGGGGTTGCCGAAGAACAGCCCCGCCACCGCCGTCATCACGCTGGCGGTCTGGGAAACACGGGCGCTCGCCGAGGGCGTAGTCAAGGGGTCGTAGCTGGCCAACGTCGGATTCAATGCCGCAAACAGCGCTGTTGCCTGTGCGCTGGTCGGGGCCGATCGGTCGATCGGCGTTGTCGCCAAACCATACTGCGAGGCAAAGCCGCTGACTGCCGCATTCACGCTCGCCGCCGAACTGTCGGTGGAGGAAAGCGCGTCCAGCAAGGCTTCCGTCTGCGCCGTTTTCTCGGCGTAGTCGGCCAACTGCGCGATCAGCAGTTCGTCCTGCGAAAGAAAGCCGTGAACTTTCTTCTTACTCAGGCCTTCGGCGCTGTACACGAATGCCGCCAGTGCAATGGTCTGGGGCATCTTCCACTGCTGCGGTTTGGAGGCGTCCTTCGGATCGGTCACGATCAGCGGGTCCGCATCCTTGCGCCGTTTGGCGGGCACCAGCACCAGCGAAACTTCGCCGTGCCGCTTCTGCCGGCCGCGCAGAATGGGTTTGTAGAATACCGTGTCGCCTTCGGTCAGATGGTTGATACTGCGAAAAGGCAGCGGCTCCTGGCGCTGCGGCGACTGCACCCGCAGATCTACCGCGCCGATCGGGCCGCCCGCCGGGCAAGTCAGCGGTGCCGGCGCTTCGGGCGCGTCCTCGCCGCCGGCGGCAGCTTCAGCAGAAGAGACAAGGCTAGTGCTTTGCGCCCAAATTGCACCGGAAACAAGGAGAAAAAGGGCCGCGATGCGGAGAAACATTCAGTAAATCTAAGGATAACGTGAGGAGGAAGGCAAAAGCGCCTAAGAAAAGTCCGCTTCAGAAAATTCGGGTAAGCGCCGCCGCCCTCCCGCCATCGACACCCATTAACCCGAAGTACTACCCTATTAAATTGGGGACCGCGTTTAGCGCCGAGCCGTGCGGTCGTTTCCCAAGGCGCAACACTTATCACCAGAAGAGTTTAACTCAGGAGAAATTACTCACTTGCCTACCGAAACGCAAACGCTAGAAGACCTCTGTATCAACACCATCCGTTTCCTGTCAGCCGATGGCGTGCAGCAGGCGAACTCCGGCCACCCGGGCCTGCCGATGGGCGCGGCCGCGATGGCGTACACGCTTTGGGACAAATACCTGAAGCACAATCCGAAAGATCCGCACTGGTTTGACCGTGATCGCTTCGTCCTTTCCGCCGGGCATGGCTCCATGCTGTTGTACAGCCTGCTGCACCTCACCGGTTACGATCTGCCTCTCGAAGAGCTCAAGCGCTTCCGCCAATGGGGCAGCAAAACCCCGGGCCACCCGGAACGCGGACACACCGTCGGCGTGGAAGTCGCCACCGGTCCGTTGGGACAGGGGTTGAGCAATGCAGTCGGCATGGCGATCGCCGAAGAATGGCTCGCGGCTCGCTACAACCGTCCCGGCCACGAAGTCATCAATCACTACACCTACACCATCTGCGGCGACGGCGATTTGATGGAAGGCGTCACGCAGGAAGCCTGCTCGCTCGCCGGACACCTTCGCCTCGGCAAGTTGATCGCCCTCTACGATCAAAACCACATTTCGCTCGCGGGCGCTACCGACCTGACCTTCACTGAAGATGTAGCCAAGCGCTTTGAAGCCTACGGCTGGCATACCCATCACGTGAAGGAAGGCAACGATACCGAAGCCATCGCCAAAGCTATCGAAGCGTCGCAAAAGGAAACGGACAAGCCCTCATTGATCCTCGTCCGCACCCACATCGGCTACGGCAGCCCGAAGCATCAGGACAGCTTCTCCGCCCACGGTAACCCGCTCGGCGAAGAAGACTTGCTGGCTGCAAAAAAGGCTCTCGGCTGGGGCAGCACCGACAAGTTCTATCTACCAAAGGATTCCGTCGACCACTTCCGCAAGGCCATTGATCGTGGCGCAAAATCGCAGGCCGAATGGCAGAAGAAGTTCGACGCCTACAAGAAGGCCTTCCCCAAGGAATCTGCGGAACTGGAAAGCAACATCTCCGGCAAGCTACCCGAAGGCTGGAACGCCGACCTTCCCAAGTGGAAGCCGGAAGACAAGCCGATGTCCACCCGTGTTGCCGGTGGCGAAGTGATGAACGCGCTGGCCAAGCACATCCCCAATCTGATGGGCGGCTCGGCCGACTTGAATCCTTCCACCAACACCGCCATTAAGGGCAGCGGCGATTTCCAGCCGATGGAGTTTGCCGGTCCTTCCACCCAGGGCGCAGTCGGTGGTGAATGGGGCTACGGCGGCCGCAACGTCGCCTTCGGTGTCCGCGAACATGCCATGGGGGCAGCGGTCAACGGTATGGCGGCGCACGGCGGTATTCTGCCTTACAGCGCTACCTTCCTCGTCTTCTCCGACTACATGAAACCTTCGGTTCGCCTCGGCGCGCTGAGCAATCTGAAGGCGTTCTACATCTTCACCCACGACAGCGTTGCGGTTGGCGAGGATGGTCCGACGCACGAACCCATTGAGCAGTTGGCTGGACTTCGCGCCATTCCCAACCTCAACGTGTTTCGTCCCGCCGATGCCACCGAAACCGCGGAGTGCTGGGCGGCTGCCATGCAGCATGACGGCCCCACGCTGTTCGCTTTGACCCGCCAGAATGTTCCGCATCTGAACCGGAGCAACGCCAAGAACGCCGATGTCTCCAAGGGCGGCTACATTCTGTCCGAAGCCGAAGGCGGCAAGCCGGATGTCATCCTGATTGGAACCGGCTCTGAAGTATCGCTCTGCACCAACGCTCAAGAAAAGCTGAAAGGCTACGGCGTGAAGGCCCGTGTCGTCAGCCTGCCAAGCTGGAACCGGTTCGATGCGCAGGATGAAAGCTACCGCGAAAGCGTCCTGCCGAAAGCGGTCCGGAAGCGCGTTACCGTGGAAGCCGGTGCTTCGCTCGGCTGGCATAAGTACGCCACTGACGAAGGAACCGTCATCGCCATCGATCACTATGGCGCCTCTGCTCCGGGCGGCGAACTGATGAAGCACTTTGGCTTCACAGTGGAACACGTCACGGCAGCGGCGCTCCGTCTGCTGGGCCGCAACGCGGAAGCTGATAAGGAATACGGCGGCCAAACCAGCAATGTGGCTCCCACCTCACCGCAGGAAGGGCACTCCTAAAGGGAGGCCCTTTCTCTGAAACTAATTGGCTCTACTCCGGCAGGACCCAGGCGTACAGGGTGCTGCCGGAGGGAGTCAAAAGATACTGCTTTCCGTCAAGCTCATAGGTCATCGGAGCCGACGTCATTTTAGAGCCGACATTCACATGCCACAGCGTCTTGCCCGTGGCCGGGTCCAATGCCAGCAAGTTATCCGAGTTGTCCGCCGTAAACAGTACATTGCCCGCCGTCATCAACGTGCCTGCTACGCCTTCTCCATCGCCCAGGTTGTGCTGCCAGCGCACTTTGCCGGTGCGATAGTCCAGCCCTTCCAGCTCCGACTCCGCCCATAGATTCCGGTCGCGACCGGCCCAACCTTCGGGCTTGCCTTCGGCCGTCATGTAAAAGATGCTCCACAAGCGCCGGGCGCTGA
>Ga0207678_10006055_pt1 | contig 10759 bp, 11 predicted proteins | sample KBSC63metaG_FD_184319 | JGI IMG/M metagenome (GOLD analysis project Ga0207678, IMG submission 184319) | Corn rhizosphere microbial communities from Kellogg Biological Station, Michigan, USA - KBS C6-3 metaG (SPAdes) (version 2) | ecosystem: Host-associated > Plants > Roots > Rhizosphere > Soil ...
CTTACACTCCTGTAAACAAAGTTGCTCGCGGATCGTCCGGATTCAGCTTTGCCAGTTCACGCAGAATCTCTTTGCTTCGTTCATCCTGCACCTTGGGGACCACCACCTTTACTTCAACGATCTGGTCCCCGCGCGTACCCTCCCGGGCGGCGCTCGGCACGCCTTTCTCGCGCAGACGCAGCTTCTGCCCGGTCTGCGTCCCCGGAGGAATCTTCAACTGCGTGCGTCCGCCGCCATTATGCGTGTCGATGGTCGGCACTTCAATTTTCGTTCCCAGCGCCGCCTCCGTCACCGTAACCGGAACGGTGACATAGATGTCATCGCCGGTTCGCGTAAATACCGGATGTGTTCCGGCCTTGATAATCAAAAACAAGTCGCCTGCAGGTCCGCCATGCATCCCGGCATTGCCCTTGCCCGCCAGCCGAATCCGTTGCCCGTCCCTGGTTCCCGGTTTAATTCGAAATTCCAGCGGCTCGCGCCGGGTCACTACGCCCGCGCCATCGCACGTAGGGCACGAGTTCTGTACCTTCCCCGACCCGCCGCATCTCGGGCATTGGATATTGAACTTCATCCGTCCACCCATCTGCGTCACCTGACCTGAGCCATGGCATTCGGGACACTCCATGCTGCCGCCCGTTGTCGATTTGCCTTTGCAGGTCGGGCAAACCTCCTGCCGCTGAATCTCCAGGCGCGTTACTCCGCCCCGCACGGCCGTCCAGAAGTCCACGTTCACCTGGTACTCAAGGTCGGTTCCCGGCTGGGGCTCCCGCGCGCCCCTTTGCCCTCCGCTGAACATTCCACCGAAGATGTCCCGGAAACTTCCGCCAAAGCCGCCGCCCGTCTCCTGCCGTCCACCGCCGCCGCCCTGAAAGTCCGAAAAATCAAAGCCGCCAAAATCAAACGGAACTTCCTGCCCCGCCCGACCGCCTGAACGCGCCCGTCCGCCGCCAGGAAATCCACCGCCAAAGCCGCCATGGGCCGCCGCTTCCGCTGCCGCAGGATCGATATTGTCCGAGTAAAAGCCGAACTGGTCGTAGATCTTCCGCTTCTTCTCGTCGCTCAATACGTCATTGGCCTCGGAGATTTCTTTGAACTTCTCTTCGGCCTTCTTGTCCCCTGGATTCACATCGGGATGATATTTGCGCGCGGCCTTGCGAAACGCCTTGCGGATTTCATCCGCCGTCGCCGTCTTCTTCACGCCCAGCGTGCCGTAATAGTCTTTGGTCTGTGTCGTCGCCATAGGTCTCTTCCATTCTGCAACAGTACGCGTACTCTGTACCTCAAAATCAATTACTTAACTTCGTCTCCCGCCGGCTGGCATGTCGGACACCAAAACAAATTCCGTCCCACCATTACCCTGGTCAAAATCTTTGTTCCGCAGACGAAGCAAGATCTCCCCTGCCTTCGATAGACATAATGGGCCTCTTCCTTCAGCGCTTGTTCCTTCTTATGCGGACGGTCCGAAGCTTTGGTCGTGATAATTCTCCGATCCACCATGCCTGCCTTCATCAAAACGCATGCATCTTTCCATATCGACCGTATGAGCTTCTCGTCCACTTCATTGCCCGGAGTAAATGGGTTAAGTCTCGCTCGAAACAGCAACTCCGCTCGATAGATATTTCCAACCCCGGCCGCCACGGTCTGGTCCATCAGTAAAGCGCCAATCGGCTTTCTGCTCTTTTGGATCTTCGCAATCGCCTTCTCGGGGCCATCCCCATTGAGAGGGTCAGGGCCTAATCGCTTCAACAGCCCCTCCCACATCTCCTGTGTATAGATGGAGCAATCCATCGGCCCTCGCAGTTCGACCCAGGCAATCTTCTCCGGGGCCAGATTGTCCGAACCGTCATCCTCGGAATACCAGCCGTGCCGTTTGCTCACGCCCGGTTCCGCCGCACGTTTTACCGCCTGCGCATTCCACATCCGCAATCGAAGTGCTCCGCGGACCTCCGGCAATGGTCCCGAACCCTCCGTGAAATCGCCTTGCAATCCCAGATGCACGTGCAAAATCCGGTCCTTCCCAAAGTCGTATCCCAGATGCTTTCCCACAGCCATCACGCGCGCCAGCTTTCTCCCATGAATCACGGCCGCATCTGTAAACCTGCCCTGTGGCCCATCCGCGCTAACCTGTTTTCCAGCAAAGGCCGCCGCATGCCGTTCCGCCCATCGATGTATTTCGTTTCCTTCCGGCATAACTCCTGGCCACCTCTCCCCGTAACACAAGCAATGGCGACGGCACTGGTCAACCACCAGAACTACCGTCGCCATTGCCAACTACTGAACTTATCGCTCTTGAGAATTAGTTCCAGACCTGCTTCGCTTCAATCGCCTCAATTGAAAACATCTGGTCCGGTTCCATCTGTTGCATGCGCTGAACAAACTGCTCAGCCTCGGCCTTCGTATCGAACATCATCCGGTTGTATAGCCGACCTGCCCTCACCTGGTCGCATTTCCACATTGTCTCGGTCATTGACTTACCTCCAAGCAATCGATTGAGTTCCAGGTTCTCCAGCCACATCACATCCGCGTACCTGTCTTCCTTATTTCCTCTCCTGTTCACTTCAAACACCTTTCCTGGGTATAAGACGCGGTTTCCACGTCAAAGATTCCCTACGCGTTCCGATAAAAACGAGAGGGGCATCCATTCAGGAACACCCCTCTTGTTTACTACGCAAACGCGATCTCTTTGGATCACTTATTTCTTATCATCGACATCCACGTACTCGGCGTCGATAACACCTTCGTCCTTCTTCGGCTCTTCAGTCACACCCTCAGCAGCCGTTGCGCCGTCCGTCGGTGCGGAAGCAGCCGATGCCTTGTACATCGCCTCAGCAAGCTTGTGGCTTGTGGCCGTCAGCTTGTCCTTGGCCGCGTTCAGCTCAGCCGCGCTCGGTGTGCCCGCTAGGGTGGACTTTGCCTCAGCCAAAGCGCTCTCGACCTCAGTCTTGTCCCCTTCGGGCACCTTGTCGCCGGACTCCTTCAACATCTTCTCGACGTTATAGACCAACGAGTCCAGGCCATTGCGCGCTTCAACCGCATCGCGCTGTTCCTTGTCCTCGGCGGCGTGGGCTTCGGCATCCTTCGCCATCCGTTCCACTTCCTCTTTGCTTAGACCCGAAGAACTCGTAATCGTAATCTTCTGGTCCTTGCCGGTCGCGTTGTCCTTCGCCGTCACGTTCAGAATGCCGTTGGCATCGATGTCGAATGTGACCTCGATCTGCGGCACGCCGCGCGGAGCAGTCGGAATCCCGCTCAGCTTGAACTTGCCCAGCGTCCGGTTCTGCGCTGCCATTGGCCGCTCGCCCTGCAACACGTGGACTTCGACCTCGGTCTGGTTGTCGGCCGCCGTTGAAAACGTCTCCGTCTTCTTGGTCGGAATCGTGGTGTTGCGCGTTATCATGCTGGTCGCCACGCCGCCCATCGTCTCAATCGACAACGTCAGCGGAGTCACATCCAGCAGCAGCAGGTCTTTTACCTCGCCGGCCAGAACGCCAGCCTGAACGGCTGCTCCGATAGCCACAACCTCGTCCGGATTTACGCCCTTGTGAGGCTCTTTGCCGAACAGATCCTTCACCAGTTGCTGAATCTTCGGCATACGGGTCTGTCCGCCAACCAGCACGACCTCATCGATCTTGCTGGCATCGACGCCTGCGTCCTTCATCGCCTGCTTGCAGGGTCCTACCGACTTCTGCAGCAGGTCATCCACCAGATTCTCCAGCTTGGCGCGGGTCAGCTTCCGCACCAGGTGCTTCGGACCGCTCGCGTCGGCGGTGATGAACGGCAGATTGATCTCCGTCTCCTGCGCAGTCGAAAGCTCAATCTTGGCGCGCTCGGCGGCGTCCTTCAACCGCTGCAATGCCATTTCGTTGCCCTTCGAACGCAGGTCCAGCCCGCTCTCGCTCTTGAACTCGTCAATCAGCCAATCCACGATCCGCTGGTCGAGGTTGTCACCTCCAAGGTGGGTGTCACCATTGGTCGACTTCACCTCAATCACGCCTTCACCGACCTCAAGGATCGAAATATCGAACGTACCACCGCCAAAGTCATAGACAGCAATGGTCTCGTCCTTTTTCTTGTCCAGACCATAGGCCAGCGCAGCCGCAGTCGGCTCGTTCACAATGCGCTTCACGTCCAGACCGGCGATCTTGCCGGCATCTTTGGTCGCCTGCCGCTGAGCGTCATTGAAGTATGCCGGAACTGTAATCACGGCCTCCGTCACCGACTGGCCCAGGTAATCCTCCGCCGCCTTCTTCAGCTTCTGCAGGATCATCGCCGAAATCTCAGGCGGGGTGTACTCCTTGCCCTGCGCGCTTACTGCGATATGGTCGCCCTGCTGAACCACTTTGTAGGGCACCATCTTCATCTCGTCGTTGACTTCGTTGTAACGGCGTCCCATAAACCGCTTGATCGAATAAACCGTGTTCTCCGGGTTCGTAATCGCCTGCCGCTTGGCCACCTGGCCCACCAGACGCTCCCCGCTTTTGGTGAACGCAACGATAGAAGGCGTAGTCCGTCCGCCCTCTTCGTTCGGAATCACCTTGGCCTCGCCACCTTCCATCACAGCGACGCAGGAGTTCGTCGTTCCCAAATCGATACCAATAATCTTTGCCATTTAGCTCCCCTATTCCGGGCTCACCGCCCACCTTGCATTGCTCAAGAATGACACCTTGAGTCACTTACTGTCAATATATCTGATGCTAGAAGTAGCGCGAGGTTGCATCTCTTCTCCGCTGAAGGAATTCACCCCAATTTAGATTGGCATTTCTGGTTAAACTAGGACTAATATTGTCCTATATCAATCAAGGTGTGTACCTAACAAATGCCCCCGAAGCGTGCCTTTCTCCACTACACCCGCTATACCCATCTGTATCTGGGTGTCTTTATCGCCCCTGCGCTGCTCTTTTTCGCCTTTACCGGAGCTCTCCAGACCTTCAGCCTTCACGAGACCACACGGGGTAGCTCCTACAGGCCACCGGCATGGATTGCTACCCTCGCCCAGATTCACAAAAAACAGGTCACCACGGTTCCCGTCAGAAAGCTTCAGCCCCCGGCTGCCGAGGCGGCCCGACCGGTGGCTGAAAAGCCGCAGTCACCCGTTCCCGCCTCCAAATCCCACAATCCTCTGCCGCTGAAACTCTTCTTTTTGCTGGTGTCGATCGGATTGGCGATCTCCACCCTCTCCGGTATCTATATGTCATATCGATATGCGAGGAACCGCCCGCTTATCACAACCCTCCTCCTGGCCGGAGTTGTCGTGCCTGTCGCTCTTCTATTTTTATGATTCCGAGCCCCGGTATCGAGACTCGCCTCTCTCTATAGAGCAGCAAAAGCCCCGGTCACGATAGACCAGGGCTTTTGCTGCTGCAATGGCGGATGAGACGGCTTTTAGAAGTGGTAGGCGATCCCAATCGACGGCGACGAGGTCACCTGATACTTATTTGTCTTAAAGATGTCGCCCGGAAGCCCGAACGAGGGCGTCTTGCCCACGAAGCCGCGGTATTCAGCACGAATATCGAAACTTGGGCTGATCTCGTAGGCGACGCCCGCTCCAAAAATTCCGCCGATCACGGTATTAGATTTCGCATCGAGTTGAAAGGTTCCATTATCCCTGAGCGGGTGATAGACCATGATCCCAGGGCCGGCTTCAGCAAAGGGGAAAAAGTTCCCGAAGTTCATGCTGTAGACATAGGCGGCGCTGTACTCCGATTGCAGCGTATGGATACCTCCCTGCGCTTTACCGAAGACGGTGTACTTCTGGGTGTTCTGCGCATAGGCATAGTTCAATTCCAGCGCGCTGCGCGGCGTAAGCATATACCGGTAGCTGGCCAGGATGCCGATGGTCATGGTGGTATCTTTCTGCACGGCGTTCCCGTGTACCTGGGGTGCAAATGCTGCTGTGGCGCTGATGCTCACGTCCTGCCGGCTCTCCTGCGCATAACCGGCTACTGCTGTCAGCATCAAAGCTCCCAGCAACAATATTGTCTTCTTCATTCTTCGCTAGATCCCTTCAAATTCGTCCGTGACCTTCTACGCTGTCCCACAGGCAACGCATCCGAAACCGTCACGAAGCGCCGTAGTCATTGTCCTCCATTGTAACCGCACCCGGCCCCGCGAAACGGTCCCATACGCAAGAAGGCCGGAGGATGGTCGATCCCCCGGTCCTTTCTTCCCAACTGCATTGACATCTATTGCTGCGGAGGTGGCGGAGGTGGCGGCGGCGCGGCGCCTTCACCACCTTGACGATTCTGCCGGCGCGCCTTCATCCGCGCCTCCATCGCGTCAAACTTCGTCTTCTGTTCATCCGTCAGCACGTTTCGGATCTTGTCCTGCGACGCCTGACGAATCTCCATCATCTTGCTCCGCCTGTCTGCCTGTGCCGTGGAGGCGTCATCCCGCAGCGCCTTCATCTGTGCCATGGTATCGGCATCGATGGCCTTTACCTGCGTCACCTGATCGGGAGTCAGGTTCAGCTGCTTGGTCAATCTCTCGACCTGCCGCCCACCTCCCCGGCGGCCGCCGGGACCGCCTGGCCCCATGTTGTCCTGCTGCTGCGAGGGCGGCGGCGGAGCTGCGTTGTCCTGCGCCACCAGCATCGGCGCCGTGCTCAGGGTTGCGGTACAGAGCGCCAATACGGCCGCCCGCATCATCGATTTATGAAACGTGGTGATCTTCATCGGATATCCTCTCGCGTGCATCCACCGGAGAGGTCGTCTCCGGCGCGTAAGTCTACCCCGTACAAACTCGCTTCTTCGGCAAAGGTTTCTACACTCCGCAAATTTACTGCCGAATTACAGCCCGCGTTCAGGCTGGAAGCAGTAGGGATCGCCATGCGCCGACGCATATGCCTCCACCACCTTCAAAAACGCCAGCGCCACATGCGAGAGGCTCGCGTGTTTCCGGTACACCAACCGCAGCTTGCGCTCAATTTGCAACTCCGGAACCTGCACCCGCACCAAGGAGCCGCTCTGCAGCTCCGTCCGCACTGTCAAACCCGGCACGAGCGCGACTCCATTGCCCATTTCTACGAATCGTTTAATGGCGTCCAGCGACGGAAGCTCCACGCCCATATGCAGTATGGTCTTATGCCGCTTGAATGCCTGAATCACCTTCTGCCGCTGTGGCGACGAGATATTGTGGGCAATAAAATTCTGCGTTCCCAACTGCCGGATCGAAACCGTCCCTGCCTGTGCCAGCGGATGCTTCGGGTTGACCACAAACGCCAGTTCGTCCCGGTAAACGACCGTAGATTTCAACTGCGCATCGTCCGGGCGAAACGACAGCACCCCCAATTCCACCGAATGCATCAGCACCTCGTCCGAGATGCGGCTGGCAAGCGAGCGCTGCACCGCCAGTTTAATGCGCGGATTCTGCTTCCTGAACTCATCGAGCAGGGGCAGCAGATACAGACAGGTGTACTCGTTGGCGGCAAGCGTCAAACGTCCCCTATGAAGCGAGCGCAGCTCCGTCAATGCCACCCCCGCCTCGCTGCGCAGATTCAACAGCTTCGCCGCATACTCGCGCAGGACTTCACCCGCGTCCGTCAAGGTTCCATCCCGCGACGAGCGCTCAAACAGCACCTCTCCCAGCTCGCCTTCCAGCTTGGCAATCGCCTGACTCACGGCGGGTTGCGTCCGGTGAAGCCGTGCCGCGGCCCGCGAAAAGCTCCGCTCCTCCGCTACCGCGAGAAACGTCTCCATTTGCACCAGATCCATGCTTCACCCCGCTCCAGAAAGAATTACCTGGCCTGAATACTTCGATTAGAATTGTTGATATACGTGGAACTCATCATAAGCCTGCATTATGATAGCTCCAAGATCGGGAGTGCCAAACTTTTTATGGTCGATCCAAACAAAATCGTCTTCTTCGATACCACCCTCCGCGACGGCGAGCAGTCCCCCGGCTGCACCATGCATCACGACGAGAAGCTCCGCATGGCGCATCAACTCGCGGCTCTCGGCGTCGATATTCTCGAAGCCGGCTTTGCCATCGCCTCCCAGGGCGACTTCGAAAGCGTTCGCGCCATCGCCAGCGAGATTCGCGGTCCTCGCATCGCTTCTCTCGCCCGCTGCAAGCGCGAGGACATCGAAGCCGCGGGCCGCGCCATTGAACCGGCACAGCGCGGCCGCATCCACACATTTCTTTCCACCTCCGACCTTCACCTGGCGGCCAAGCTGAAGATCACCCGCGAGCAGGCGCTCGACCAGATCGCCGAGATGGTCGCGTTCGCGCGCACCTTCGTGGACGACGTCGAGTTCTCACCCGAGGACGCCACCCGCACCGACCCGGATTTTCTGATAAAGGTCTGCGAGGTCGCCATTCAGGCCGGAGCCACGACACTGAACCTGCCCGACACCGTCGGCTACTGCGTCCCGCAGGACTACGGCGACATGTTCCGCATGGTGCGCCAGCGCGTCCCCGGCATTGAAAACATCGTCCTCTCCGCGCACTGCCACGACGACCTCGGCCTCGCTGTCGCCAACACCATCGCCGCCATCGAAGCAGGCGTCCGACAGGTGGAGTGCGCCGTCAACGGTATCGGCGAGCGGGCCGGAAACGCCGCGCTCGAAGAGATCGCCGCCGTGCTCACCGTGCGCCGCGATCGCTTCCCTTTCCATCACAGCATTGTGATGAACCAGATCTTCGCCACCAGCCAGATGCTCTCGCAGTGCATCAGCTTCGGCGCCGCACCCAACAAAGCCATCGTTGGAGCCAATGCCTTCGCCCACGCCGCCGGCATTCACCAGCACGGCGTTATGGTGAACCCGCTGACCTACGAGATCATGACTCCCGAATCGGTCGGCGTGCCCAAAAACTCGCTCGTCCTTGGCAAGCACAGTGGACGCCGAGCGCTGGAACACCGGCTCGCCGAACTCGGCCACCCGCTCTCGAAGGAGCAGCTCAACGAGGTCTACGCCCGCTTCACCGCGCTCGCCGATCGCAAGAAGACCATCTATGACCAGGACATCCTCGGACTCCTGCAACCAGACAAAGCCGCAGTCGCCATTCAGTGAATTTTGTTAAGGGCACTGCTTCAGCCGTGCCAAAAAGAATTTCGGATAACGCGGGGCTTTAGCCCCGGGAATTTTAGAGAAGCCAAATGCGCCTGAAAATTGCAGTCCTCGCCGGAGACGGCATCGGCCCTGAAGTCACCCGTGAAGCCACCAACATCCTGCGCGCCGTAGCCGAATTCGGCGGCCATGACTTCACCTTCGTCGAAGGCCTCATCGGCGGAACGGCCATCACCCAGACCGGCTCGCCGCTTCCTACGGCTACACTCGACGCCGCGCTCGACTCCGACGCCGTCCTGCTCGGGGCCGTGGGCGACAACAAGTTCAACTCGCTTACTCCCGACAAGCGTCCCGAAGCCGGTCTGCTGCAGATTCGCCAAGCGCTCGGCGGTTTTGCCAACCTTCGCCCCTCGGTCGCCTACAAGCCGCTCAGCGGCAGCTCGCCGCTGCGTCCGGAGGTTACGGAAAATGTCGATATCCTCTTTGTCCGCGAGCTGCTCGGCGGCCTCTACTTCGGCGCCCCCCGCTCCTGGAACAAAGAGACCAACGAAGCCATTAACACCATGCGTTACACCCGCGACGAGGTCGTCCGTGTAGCCCGCATCGCCTTCGAACTCGCAGGTAAGCGCCGCCAGAAGGTCACCTCGGTCGATAAGGCCAACGTCCTTGAAGTTTCGCAACTCTGGCGCGCCACGGTTACGGAGGTCGCTAAGGATTATCCCAACGTCACCCTCGAGCACCAGCTCGTCGACTCCATGGCGATGCACCTCATGAACATTCCGCGCAATTTCGACGTCGTGCTCACCGAAGACTTCGAGGCAGCGCCGATGCCCGAAGCCGACACCAGCACCCGCGGGGGCCGGGGCAGGTGGGCGAGCGCCTCCGCCAGGAGCCGGGTGCCCCGGACGCGACTCTCCCGGATCCTGCGCTTGCGCGCGGCGGTCCAGCGAACCCCGATCGGCTCGCCGGCAAGGTGGACGACGGCATCGATGCCCTCGAGCCTGCCCGCATCGAGCCGGCCGGCCGTCGGATCCCAGCCGATCTGATCGGTGCCGCGAGGGCGGCGGGTGATGGTGACGACCCGGTGGCCCCCGGTCGTGAGAAACGGGACCAGCGTCCGCCCCAGCAGCCCACCGGCCCCGGTGACGGCGATGGCGAGGCGGGGCCGGTCCCGGTAGCGCGCGTGCGCGGCGAGATCGGCGGCCAGGACCTCATGCCGATAGGCCAGCATCCGCTCGACCCGCCGACGGAGGAGTGGTACGGCCAGGCGTCCGGCAGCTGCCGCCGGCGGGGTGAGCTCGATCCGGTCGATGAGCCGGCACGAGGTCGGTCCCTGCGGCTCGAACGCGTGGGTGTGCACCCAGCGGGCGAAGGGGCCCTCCACCTGGTCGTCCACGAACCGGCGGCCCGGCTGGTAGTCGCGGTGCCGCGCGACCCAGCGGAGCGCGATCGGGCCCTCGTGGATGCGGACTACCACTCGGTCCCCATCGGTGATGCCGTCCGAGCGCTCCAGCACCTCGACCCGCTCCCAGGGCGGGATGAGACGCTCCAACGCGCCCGGCCGCTCGTGCCAGGCGAACGCCTCCTCCGCGCCGACAGGCAGCATGACGCTACGCTCGATTACCTCGCTGCTCCCTGCCATCGTCGCTGCCTCACTCTAGATTGCGGCGTGCCGCGCGATCTCCTGCTACTGCTCGTTCTGCTCGCCTGCGGTCGCGCGGTTTCGCCCGCGGCGCCGCCCTGCTTGGTGTCCC
>Ga0207678_10006060_pt1 | contig 10755 bp, 8 predicted proteins | sample KBSC63metaG_FD_184319 | JGI IMG/M metagenome (GOLD analysis project Ga0207678, IMG submission 184319) | Corn rhizosphere microbial communities from Kellogg Biological Station, Michigan, USA - KBS C6-3 metaG (SPAdes) (version 2) | ecosystem: Host-associated > Plants > Roots > Rhizosphere > Soil ...
CAGCAGCAAGGCCTCGCGGCTTAGCCTTGAGGCATGGGCCGCGAGCAATTCCGCATCGAGGCGGGGCGTCGGGCTGATGGAGACAAGCCGGTCGGCGGCCGCGGCAATGGCTTCACGAAGCGTCGTCAAGCTGGGCGAGCCTTGCAGCTTCATCTTCGGCGATAAGTGCCGAGATCAGCTCATCGAGCCCCGGCCCTTCAAGAATTTCCGGAAGACGGTGAAGCGTGAGGTTGATCCGATGATCGGTGACGCGCCCCTGCGGGTAATTATAGGTTCGGATTCGCTCGGAACGGTCACCCGAACCGACCATGGACTTGCGAGCCCCGGCGCGTTCGCTGGCCAGCCGCTCGCGCTCGATTTCATAGAGCCGCGTACGCAGCACCTTGAGCGCCTTGGCCTTGTTTTTGTGTTGGGACTTCTCATCCTGCTGAATCACGACCAGCCCGGTCGGGAGATGGGTGATGCGAACGGCGCTGTCCGTCGTATTGACCGATTGTCCGCCCGGCCCGGACGACCGATAGACGTCGATCCGCAAATCCTTCGCCTCGTCGATATGGACGTCGACATCCTCGGCCTCCGGCAGCACCGCTACCGTCGCCGCCGAAGTGTGGATACGCCCTCCGCTTTCGGTAACGGGTACGCGCTGGACGCGATGGACCCCGCTTTCGAATTTGAGCCTGGCGAACACCCCCTGCCCCGTGACGCTGGCAACGACCTCCTTATAACCCCCGAGATCGGCGGCGCTGGCCGAGATCAGCTCGACCCGCCAGCCCTGGCCTTCGGCATAGCGCTGATACATGCGAAAAAGATCGCCTGCGAACAGCGCGGCCTCGTCTCCCCCCGTACCGGCACGAATTTCAAGCATCGCCGCGCGTTCATCGGCGGCATCCCTCGGCAGAAGCTTGAGCGCCAGCTCGCGCTCGGCGGCAGGCAGCTTCGCTCTGAGATCGGCCAGCTCCTCCTCCGCCATCGAACGCAGATCACCCTCCGAAGCCTCGTCGCTCAGCATATGTTCGATATTGCGGATTTCGTGACGAAGCCGCCGCACTTCGCCTGCCGCGCGCGCCACCGGCTCGATCTCGGCATAATCCTTCGAGAGCTGTACGAACTGTTCCGCCGGCAGATCGGCGCGCGCCATCGCCGCCTGTAGCTCGTCCCTGCGCGCTTCGATCTGGGCGATACGCTGAGGTGCGATGCTGGTCATCGAAGTCTCGCTTCCACGGAATCGATCACGCCGGCCATAGCGATCGAGTCTTGAGCGCCGGTGGCGAGATCTCTGACCGCCACCTCGCCGCGGGCAATCTCATCCTCGCCGAGGATCAAGGCCAGACGCGCGCCGGCAGCATCAGCCTTCTGCATCCGCTTCTTCATATTTCCGCGATAGGCCATGTCGGCCGCATGGCCACGCCTTCTGATATCCGCGAGCAGGCCGATCGCGAGCGTTTCGGCAGCCTGCCCCATCGGCACCAAAACGATCTCGATCGCCTCGCGTGCCGGCGTATCGATCAGCATCGCCAGCCGCTCGATACCGGCAGCCCAGCCAACCGCTGGCGTCGGCGGGCCGCCGAGCGTTTCGATCAACCCGTCATAGCGTCCGCCGCCGACTACGGTGCCCTGTGCGCCGAGCCGATCGGTGATGAATTCAAAGGCGGTGTGCCGATAATAATCGAGCCCCCTCACCAGCCGGCTGTTTCTGGTCCACCTGACACCCGCCGCCTCAAGCCCGCGCACGACCGCCTCAAAGAAGGCGCCGGCCTCGGCGGACAGGAAATCGTCAATGGCTGGCGCGGCATCGGCGATCGGCCGATCGCGCGGATCCTTGGAATCGAGAATGCGCAGCGGATTGCGCGCGAGCCGGTCCACGCTGTCTTCGGAGAGTTCACCGCGATGCTTTTCGAAGTGCGAAACCAGCGCCGCGCGCCACGCCTCGCGCGTTTCATGATCGCCCAGCGTGTTAAGATGCAGGGTCACGCCTTCGGATATGCCCAGTTCCCTGAGCAGCTGATCGGCGAGGCAGAGCAACTCGACATCGGCGGCGGGTTCGGCGGCGCCGATCACTTCAGCATCGAGCTGATGGAACTGGCGGAAGCGCCCTTTCTGCGGCCGCTCATAGCGAAACAGGGCCCCGTGCGTCGCCACCTTGAGAGGCGCATATTGCTGCCAGCCCTCGGTGAGATACGCACGCGCGATGCCCGCCGTGAACTCGGGGCGGAGCGTGAGCGAATCCCCGCCACGATCTTCGAATGTGTACATTTCCTTGGACACGACATCGGTGGTCTCGCCAAGCGAACGGGCGAACACTGCCGTCGCCTCGAACATCGGAACTTCGATCCGGCCGAAGCCGTAAAGCTTGCGAACGCGATCGAAGGTGGCCGCGACATGCGCGAAGCGCGCCGCCGTCTCCCCGATCATATCCTGCGTGCCCCGTACTGGTTTCGGGGTCTCTGTCCGTGCCATGGGCGCTCCCTAGAGGAATTTGGTCGCAAAGGTGAAGGCATTTTGCCGCCCGGGGGCGCTCGCTGTTGCAAAATATTCTTCGTACCGGCTTGAGCACGGCCGCGAGCGCGTATACTGCACCGCAACATGAACATAGATCTCATTCCCGTCGGCGACGATCCGCCCAACAGCCTCAACGTCATCATCGAGGTGCCGGTTGGGGGCGAGCCGGTCAAATATGAGTTTGACAAGAAATCGGGCGCCTTGTTCGTGGATCGCATCCTGCACACCCCGATGCGCTATCCTGCCAATTATGGCTTCGTGCCACATACGCTGTCGCCGGATGGGGACCCGCTTGACGCGCTCGTCGTCGCGCGTTCACCCTTCATTCCGGGCTCTGTCGTGCGCGTGCGGCCGATCGCGGTACTGATGCTGGAAGATGAAGCCGGCGGGGACGAAAAGCTGCTGACCGTGCCGATCGATGGCGTTTTTCCCTATTACAGCAAGGTCGGCGAAAAGGATGATCTGCCCGAGATCATCATGCAGCAGATCGAGCATTTCTTCACCCATTACAAGGATCTCGAAACCAAGAAATGGGTGCGCGTCGGCACCTGGGGTGGCGCCGAAGAGGCGCGCCAGGTGACGCTCGACGCCATCGAAGCAGCCAAGCGCGCCAAGCAAATTCCGCGCCGGCGCAAGGAAGATTGGCCGCAGCCCGAATAGGCAGCGCCTTCGCTCAAAGGCATCTTTACCAGACATTGACTAAAATCAGCCAAACTCCGCTCGCAACGAAGCGGAGCGGCGATACGTGCTGGCAAATGTCTGGACCCGGCTGAAATCGCGATATGACGGAAAGCTCGCCGGCCGCCTTCAGGCAGGCCTTCCCTTGATCTGCCGGGCCTGGCTGCTGCTCAGCCTCGGCGCGGTCCTCATGCGCACTATATTCTCGCCCGGGGCATGGATGCCGGCATCGATGCTCACGACACTGGCGCTTGCCGCCCCGGCGATCGTGCTTCTCGCCGTCTTGCGCTATTATCAGCCGTCTGCCTTCTTCGCTCAGCCGCCGACGCGGCTTGCACGGCTGGGCCGCTGGCGGCAGCTCGACAATCTGAGTGCGCGGGATTTTCAGCAATATGGCACCGCCGGCCTGCTCACCATGCTGCTGGGAGGATTGCTGCTGAACGTTCCGGTGCGCGCGGCTGAGTTTCTGGTTGCCATGCCAATCCCGCGCCCGGATGCGCCGAGCTGGTATCTCACATTCTATGGCTTGATGCTGATCGATCTTGCCCTGCTCTGCTCCTGCTATGCCGGGCTGGTGGGGCTCGCCGTCCGCAAGGTACCGCATTTTCCGCGCCTGCTGGTGGCAACTTGGCTGCTCGACATCGCCGCGCAGCTCGTGATCGGCGGAACGATGGCGGCGGTTTCTAACGTACCAGCCTCAGTGATGGGTCAGCTACCGAACTTGCTGCACGGCAATATCGAAAAGGTTGGTATCAGCGTAGCCATCTGGCTACCCTATTTATTGTTGTCGCAGCGGGTAAATCTTACTTTCCGTCATCGAATTCCGGCGTACAGCTTCAAGAATTTAAAACGATCTTGAGTTGATCTCTGCCTAACTGCATAGCAACAGCGCACTGACTAACAGATTTATTAGTAAATCTCGCCATCAGGTACGTATATCTTCGGATATACACCTGTCCTTTGGTTGTTGATATTTACCTGATGTCGAGCTTGACGTCGGTTCAACAACGAGGAATTCTTGCCGCATGCCAATCGGATCGCTGCATGCGGAGAGATCGAATCATTCGACACAAGCCAATGGATGGCCTTGTTTCCGCGCGTTATCTAGGCATCATGCATTCCCCAGATACAGGCACGCACATCAGGCGTGGCGCGGCGGGGGGCATGTTCCGATGCACGGAGAAATCTTAAACGCCAAGCGGCCAGCCGAACCACCAAGACCGATCGCCAACGCGCCGCTGTTTCCGCCGGGCGTCACGGTGGATCGCAACATCGTGCGGCTGTTCGTGGCGGCAGCGATATCGTGCCTGCAGGTGGCGACCTTGATCTATGGCATCAAGCCGGCGCCGCTGAGCCTTGCCGCATCCGCCGCCTACATAGTGTGGGCCATCGTGGGCCTGTTTCCGCCACGGTACGGCTCGCCCATCTTCAGGGCGCCCGTCTGGGTCGGCCGGCTTGTCGAACTGGCGCTTTGCGCAGCCATCATCGCGACCGGCGGGCCAGTGCTGCTCGGTTTCCTCGCGGCGGCAGTCGCGCTGTTCCTGCCGCAGGATTATCTGCGCCACATCACGCAACGCACCACCATCAAGGCGCTTTTGATCGCGGGACTGGTCTGCGCGGCGTTGCTGTTCGGCCACCGCTGGGGGCCGCCGATGATGCAAACGCCGTCGAGCCCGTTCGATGAGGCTTTTGCCGGGCTCGTGTTCGCGATGTTCGCCGTCGCCGTCAGCGGCGGCGCGATCATCCCACGCCAGATGACGTGGAACGACGAACTGTCGCACCATGTGGCTTTCGCCAGCAAGGCGCCGATGGAACGGCTGCTCGAGCTTATTGCGGAAAGGATCGGCGGCACGGTGGCCATGGTGTTCACCGGCGGCCCGGACAGGCCGCTCATCGCACGGGTGGTGCACGCCGGTGAGGACCATCTCATCGAGCTGGACGAAAAATCCGGCGAGCTTCTTTACGCGCCGCGCGCGGAGACGCGGCCCTTCCTGTTCGACAGCAAGGCAAGCAAGAGCCTGTTCGAAGATCATCGCGGGCGGATCGGTGTGCGCGATACCCCGGCGTTCGGCCAAGCCTGGAATGGCCTGTTCGCGCCGGCCCGTGGAACGGCGATTCCGGCCGGAATGGGGCGGGCCAGAGGCTGGCTTTACATCGTCACCGGGCAGGATCTGACCCATCGCAGCTTTTTGGAGCTGCGTAAGGTGGCGGCCGACATCAACGGCATGATCTTGCGGTTCGAACGGTTCGAATCCTGGCGCGAACGCACGCTCGCCGAGGCACGCCTGCTCGCCAGCCGCGACATGCACGACAGCGTGCTGCAGACGCTTGCCGGCCTGCGCATGCAACTGAGCTCGATGGTGAAAGCGAGCGAGGCAGGCGGCTCGGAGCAGCTCAACGCGCAGATGAAGAGTCTCGATGGGATCGTGGCGGCCGAACAACAGCATCTTCGCGCCGTCCTCAAGCACAGCCACGAGAATGCCGAGACGGCGGCCGAGCTGTTCTCCTATCTGGAAAGCCGGGCGCAATCGCTCGCGCGGCAATGGAATATGCGCTGCAGCGTGCAGATTCCGGACGAAAGCCTGCCGGTTTCCGAAGAGACCGCGATCGAATGCGAATTCCTGCTGCGCGAGGCCATTTCGAACGCAGCCCAGCATGCAAGCGCCGACCATGTCACGCTCGTCATGGCGCTGGAAGACAATACGTTATTGGTGACGTTGCGTACTGAGGGAAAACCGTCGCGTAACGTTAAAGAGAAGGGCGATCGAAAACGCCCAATTGAATCGCGGTCGCTACGCCAACGTGTCGATAAGCTGGGAGGCACCGCCTATCTTCAATCCATAAGTGGAGGCGGGGTCTTATCGATCCAGATTCCGCTGGAGAGGAAATAATGGCCGACCTGCTGATTGCCGACGATCACCCCATTTTCCTGTCGGGCCTCAAATCCTTCCTGGAAGCACATGGCCACAATGTCGTCGGCCAAACCTCCTCGGCCAACGAGACCATCATGGCATTGCGCACGGTGAAACCCGACGTGGTGATGGTGGACGTGCACATGACCGGCGGCGGCGGCATCGAGGTGCTGAAATATGTGCGTGAAGCCGGGTTGGAGGTGCCGGTCGTATTCCTGAGCGTTGGCATTGATGGCGAGGACATTTCGGAAGCGCTTCGGCTTGGCGTCAATGGGCTGGTGCTCAAGAATAACGAGCCGCAGTCGCTGCTGGAATGTATCGAGGCGGTGAAGCGCGGCGAGGACTGGTTCGAGGATGCGGTGATCGATGTGCTGATCGCGCACCAGCAGCGGCCGGAGCCGGGGCGCTCGGCGGCCGCGGGTAAGATCCAGTCGCTCTCAGCCCGCGAGCGGGAGATCGCGGAGCGCGTCTCGCAAGGGGCGCGCAACCGTGAGATCGCCAAGCAATTCGGTATCACCGAAGGAACGGTGAAGGTCCACCTGCATCGCATTTACCGGAAGCTCGGCATCGCATCGCGCGGGGAGCTGATGCTGCTGACCATGGGACGAACGCGCGGATAAGGCCGGCGCGCTTCCGATCAGGATATGGCCCGCCAGACCATGATGGGATTATCCTTCAGCCTTATTCTCTGAAGCCAAGCCGGGTTCTTGCCCGCCAGCAACTGCGCTGCAAAGCCATGCGGGGCAAATCTTTGATAGACTTGCACCTCGCCCTTGTCGGGACAGATGATGACGTAGCGGAGCCCCCGCTGACGCATGATCGCACGCGCTTGTTGGGGACTGCCCATGAACGCGGCGATCAGCTGGCTCATCGCGACATGATTGCGGTGGTGGCTGCTGGCCAGTGCCGCGTGGTGCGTATACAGCAGCAGTGGCGGCGCGAGATCCAACGTCGCCAGAAAGCGTCCGTCGGGCAATCCCTCCAACTGGCTTACATGCTCTGAGGCCTCGCAGGCCGGCCCAGATTTGCCGGCAGCGACATTGGCATCATCCGGCGCGCGCGGAACCAGATGCGATATTGCTGCCGATGCGAGAAGCGGCGCGACGGGGCTCAAGAGCCATATGGTCAGCGAGGTGCCGAGAACACGGACCACGGCACGATCGCTCGCCAAGGTGCGGCGGATCGCGCGCACCATGGCCCATGCCACGGCCGGCGCCGCGGCCGCATTGGCAAGGCCACATGCCCGCTGCACGAGAAAGCCCACGATCACCGTCGATGCGAGCAATGCCAGATAGACGCCCCAGGTCCATCGCCGTTCAGGACCCGCCCGAACGAAACCCAACACCGCACAAACGAGGCCCATGAGTGGGAACAGGATGTTCAAGGCCGTGTTGCCGGGGCTGCCGCGCCAGACCGGCTGGCCTTCGAGCACATGCTCGTACCAATATGTCCGCACATTGGGCTCGAGCGTAGTGAACGCATCCGCGCCGCAATGGGGGGGAACGCCATGATAGGCGGCCAGCGCAGCTCCGCCGATCAGTGCCATTGCCGCAAATCGGACGACCACATTATGGGGATTGAGCGCGGCAAGCGCGATTATCGCTCCTCCCGCAATCCCCATCGCGAGCAACTGTGGCGGCGAGACGCTATCGCAAAACGCCGCGCTCCAATCGCCGGGTGCGTGCAATAATAAATACAACGAAAGCTCGAGCACCAGCAGCGTGGCTGAAAAGGCCATCAGGCGCCGCCGCTTGCCGGATGAGGGATGGAGCCCCCAGTCGATGCCGAACAGAGCGGCGATAGCCACGATGAACGGCAGGGGTTCCAGAGATATTTGCAAAGCGATGGCCGCCGCGGCGGCGCTGAGCAGCCCCGATCTTCTGCCATTGGCGTCCAGCGCGGCGAACAGCGCCAGCATGGATAGCGCGATTTCCCACCCGTGATGATCGATCCGGGTCGGCGTCGTCTGGAACAGCACCATCGTGCTCATCGCGACCAGGGCTGCGGCGGCCGCACCGGTTTCGGGGGCGGCAAGCCGCCGGCCGACAAGCCCCGCGAGCAGCAGGATCATGCCGAGCGTGACCAGCGGCACGATCGAGACCGCCAGCATTTCGGCCGCATTTGCGCCGAGCAAAGGGCGGAAGAGCAGGATCAGCGCTGCCAGCGGCATGTCCACCAGGCGCGACCAGTGCATCGGCGCGCCCCAGGGCTGGTTCATGCGATATTGGGTGACATCGTAGAAGCTCTGGCCATTGAGCCAATCCCGCACCTCGACGAGCCTCAGCTGATCGTCGACATCGGCGAAATTGTGGGTGGCGATCGCGTGCCAGCGTACCGCCAGCAGGATCAGGGCAGCCAAGCCCCATACCGCGCCGATCGGCAGCAAGAAGCGCCCGCCGAACAATGGCGCCTCGTCGCGGGCGTGCGGGAAAGCGTCGGCGCGCGGCGACAGCATGCGCGATCGCCTAGGCGGCCTTCAAAGGCTTCGGTACAGCGCGGAGCGAGGACAGTGCCGCCCGCGCACCATCAGGGACGGTCGGGCCGATAACCTCGACCTCCCCTTCACGACCGGCCTCATGATATTCGGCGTCCTCATTCACCGCCCAGATATCGAACAGCCGCTCGCCGGCGAGGATATTGCGAACTGTTAGCATCGCCGTCATCATCGCATGATCCTGGTTGTTGTAGCGATGCATGCCGTTGCGGCCGACCAAATGCAGCGTGGGATATGAGGCTTCAAGATTGGCGCGCATCGCCGCGACCTGAGCGGCATAATCCTCATCATAAACGGGATAGGCCTTTTCCTGCCGTACGACCACCCCGCCCTCAACCCATTTCGGATCGCACAGGCCGAGCTTGCCCATTTCCTCGGTCGCCAGCCGGACGAGATCGTCGTCCGAAGATGCCCACAGCCCGTCGCCTTCGAAACAGAAATATTCGAGGCCGACGCACGCAAGCTCCGCGTCCGGCACCATTTCGGGCGACCAGCTGCGGAAATTCTGGATGCGGCCGACCTTCACGCTCGGATCGTGGATATAGATCCAGTTGTCGGGAAACAGGTCAGGCGAGCGGATCATCAGCGCGACAGTCAGGAAATCGCGATATTGGAGCTCCATCGCATTGGGCAGGCAGGCGGGCAGCGGGTGCAGCCGCCCGGCCAATTCGCGCATCGGCGCCGAGGAGATCACATGCTGGGCGCGGATGACATGCTCGCCCGCGGCGCTGGACGACGTCATGCGCCAGCCTTCGCTATCGTGGCTGAGCTGGTTCAATGCATGCCCCATGAGCACGAGGTTGCCGCCGGCGACCACCCGATCGCGCGCCGCCTCCCACATCATGCCCGGCCCGCGGCGCGGATAGCGGAAGGTTTCCAGCAGCGTCTTCACGCCCATGCCGTCATTGGGCCTTCTATGCAGGCCCAGCGAGCGCTTGAGCCCGTCGAGCACCGCGCCGCCGAGGCTGAGCCCCTTGATCCGCTGCGCCGCCCAATCCGCCGAAATGTCGGAACAGGCCATGCCCCAGACCTTCTCGGTATAGGTCTTGAAGAAGATCGAGAACAGCTTGCGGCCGAACTGATTGACCGTCCAATCCTCGAACGAGCGCGCATTGCGGATCGGGAACAGCTTCCAGCGCGCATAGCTCATCATGCAGGCGGCGGAGCGGAACAGGCCGAGATTGCGCAGCGCCTCGAACGCGCGCAGCGGATAGCTGTAGAACCTGCCCTCATAATAGATGCGGCTCATGCGCGGCCGCTCGATGAAATCGTCCGGCAGCAGCTCGTTCCACAGATCGACGACCTCGCGCGACTTCGAGAAAAAGCGGTGGCCGCCAATATCGAAGCGGAAGCCGTCATGCTCCACGGTGCGGCTGATGCCGCCGACATAGACCGGATCCTTCTCGATCACGGCGACGCGCTTGCCGGCCTTGGTAAGAAGATAAGCCGCAGTGAGGCCCGCCGGGCCGGCACCTACAATCGCAACATCGACGCTGACGTCAGAATGACTCACGCATTTCCCCGCTTCCGGCCTTGCAAAGCCTCTGCCGGAAATTGGTTAACAAGCTGTATCGCCGCTTCCCCAGCCACCCGGATACCAGCCTTGCGCCCGCTTCGCCATCCACATCCGCCACGTTTGCAAGAGAACATTGATTCAATTTACCGGGCCAAGATCGATGGGACATTTACTTGGCTGTTCTTTTAACGAGATCTATAATGGCGACCAAGATTAACAGAAGTATATCTAGAGATATATAACCTTGGATATACGTAGAATACACATTATGATGAGCGATAAAACCCCGGTCTTGAGGACGAGCGAAGTAAAGAAAAATGGTATATGATTCGAATCGTGGATTTATTCGATAGTTAAATCAAGAATGATATCTTTGGTTAACAGGAGATGAGATATAACACCTTGATTTCGAACGGGAAAAAACTCCGATTGACATCAAGGTAGGTTTGTATCTCCGTAAACACATCGTTTACCGAGGCGGGAGCGGGGCGCGGTTCCTCGGCGGAGCTGCAGAACGGCGAACAGGGTAAACGGAGTGTTGAAAGGTGGGACAGTTTACCACCTCCAGTAAGGGGTCTTTATCATGGTCAAGCTTATCACTTCTTTCCTGAAGGACGACAGCGGCGCTTCGGCGGCGGAATATGCGCTCATCCTGG
>Ga0207678_10006062_pt1 | contig 10752 bp, 9 predicted proteins | sample KBSC63metaG_FD_184319 | JGI IMG/M metagenome (GOLD analysis project Ga0207678, IMG submission 184319) | Corn rhizosphere microbial communities from Kellogg Biological Station, Michigan, USA - KBS C6-3 metaG (SPAdes) (version 2) | ecosystem: Host-associated > Plants > Roots > Rhizosphere > Soil ...
CGGCTCGGCCTTCTTGTCGTCCTTCTTCGCGTCGGCCGCCTTCGCGTCGGGCTTCTGCGCGGACGCCGCGGCGGATTTCTGCGCTTCGGCCTGCTCCTTGTCGAACTCGCTCTTCTTCCTGACGACGTACACGGTTTCGCCGTACGGGTTGTAGACGACCGCGGTCTGCGGCAGCGTCAGATACCTCTTGTGCTCGCCGATCTCGACCGCGACGTTCGCGAACATGCCGGGCGCGAGTACGCGATCGGGATTCGGCACGGTGGCCTCGATCTGCACGTTGCGCGTCTGACTGTCGACCTTCGGGCTGATCGCGGTCAGCGTTCCTTCGAACGCCTTGCCGGGATACGCATCGAGCGACAGCGCGATCTTCTGCCCGACCTTGATCTGCGACAGATTCTTCTGCGGCATGAAAAAGTCGACGAACACGGGATCGGTCTGCTGCACCGTGACGATCACCGTGCCCGAATTGAGATACGCGCCCGGATTGACCGTGACGATGCCCGCGCGTCCCGCGAACGGCGCGCGCAGTGCCTTGCGCGAGACGTTGACGCGCTGCTGCGCGACCGCGGCCTGCTTCGCCTTGAGATCGGCCGATGCCGTGTCGTAGTCGGCCTTGCTGATCGCCTGCACCGCGAGCTGCTGCTTCGCGCGGTTGTAGGTGACTTCGGCGAGCGCCGACGCGGCTTCGAGCTGACGAAGCTGCGCTTCGTCTTCGGTGCTGCGAAGTTGCAGAAGGACCTGGCCTTCCTTGACGTCGTCGCCCGACTTGAGATTCACATCGGTGACGAGACCCGCCATGTCGAGCGCGAGATCCGCGCCGCGCACCGCGCGGAGCGAGCCCACGGCTTTCAGCTCGGGCTGCCAGTCTTCGGTCGTCACCTTCGCGGTGCTGACCACCGACGGCGGCGGCGGGCCGAAGCCGGCCATCATCTTCATGACCTGCATGACCTTGATGCCGGCGATGATCGCGATGATCGCGATCACGCCGACGATCATCCACGTCATGCGCTTCCAGGTTTTCGGTTTCTTGCCCGCGTCCACGCGCGTCTGCATCTGCATGCGCGATCCTCCCTCAGTCGAATCCGGTTTGAATCAGTTTGGTGCGGCAGCCGGCCGCGTATCGGCGATCGCCCGCGCGTCGCCTTCCTTGAGCCCACCGCCGAGCGCCGCATAAAGCGCCGCGGTATCCGCGAGACGCGCCGCACGCGCCTGGATGAGTCCGATCAGCGCCTGCTGGTACTGACGCGTCGCGTCGAGCACCGCGAGATAGCTCGCGGCGCCGTCCTTGTACTGGATGCGCACGAGATCGAGGCTCTTCTGCGCCGACTTCTCGGCGTCGGACTGCGCCGCAAGATTCTCGGCGTCGAGCTCGAGCGCCTGCAGGCTGTCGGCGACGTTCTGGAACGCGCCGAGCACGGTGGTCTGGTAATCCGCGGCAGCCTTGTCGAGCCCGGCTTCGGAGGCGCGCTTCTGCGCGCGCAGCGTGCCGCCGTGGAACAGCGGCTGCAGCAGATTGAGTCCTGCGCCCCAGAACTTCGTGCCGCCCGAGAAGAGATCGTTCGTGTGCAGCGCCTGCGAGCCGTACTGACCCGTGAGCGTGATGTTCGGATAGAGATTCGCGGTCGCGATGCCGACTTCGGCCGTCGCCTGATGCAGCTGCGCTTCGGCCGCGCGGATGTCGGGGCGCTGGCGCACGAGCTCGCTCGGCACGCTGACCGGCACGTCATGCGGCAGCGTCAGCGAATCGAGATCGACCGCCGCAAGCTCGCTCGCGGCCGGGAACTCGCCGAGATACACCGCGAGCTGTGTCTGCGTTTCCGCGAGCTGCTGGCGCAACGGCGGAAGCTGCGCGCGGATCGTCGCCACCTGCGTCTCGATCACGAGCACGTCGGCGAGCGATTTCGCGCCGATTTCGTGCTGACGCTTCACGAGATCGAGGTTCTGGCCGTAGAGATCGATGATTTCCTCGGTCGCCTTGATCTGGCCGCGCAGCGAGGCTTCGCGAAAGCTCGTCGTGACGACGTTCGCCGCGAGCGTCAGATAGGTGCCTTCGAGCTGGAACTGCTGGAACTCTGCGACCGCCGACTGCGCCTCGATGCCGCGACGCACGCCGCCGAAGAGATCGAGCGTGTAATTGACGTTGACGCCTGCGTTGTAGACGTTGAAGACCGACTGGCCCGGCGCGAGCTCGCCGAAGAAATTCGCATCGCCGCGCTGCGCTCCTGCGCTCGCGTCGACGCTCGGGAAGAGCCCGCCGCGCTGAGCCGCGACGTTTTCCTCGGCCTGACGCAACGCCGCCTGCGCGGATGCCATCGTCGGACTGTGCGCGAGCGCCTGCTGCACGCGGCGGTCGAGCTCGTCGTTCACGAACGTCGTCCACCAGCGATCGGGCACCGTGGCGCCTTCGAGAAATTTCTGCGCGTCGCCGGTCGGCGCGTCCGTCGACGTCGTCGCTTCGGGCAGCGCATCGTGCGTGTAGCGCGGCACTGCGGGCGCATCCGGCTGACGGAACTCGGGGCCGACGGCGCAACCCGAGAGTGCGAGCGCGCCGAGCAGCGCGAGCGTCAGCGGACTCGATGTTGCAATTCTTGCGCGCGGAAAGCGCGGGGCCGAAAGCGGCCTCTGGCCTCGATTCCTTTGCATGGAGCCCATCCTAAAACTGAACTTAGGAGTACAATAATAGACGGGCGGGGCCGCCCTTTCAAGAGCGACGAGCTCGGTTCGGCCGGCAGGGCGCACACCTTATCGTCGGGCCACCGGGCGAACAATGGACACTTGTCATGCCCCGGCATCGGCCGGGCGGCGGATCAGCGTCCGGTGAGGGCCATCATCGCGGGCATATAGCGCTCGCCACTCACGCTGGCGCGCGGGAACGCCTTTTCGATGCGGGCGAGCTCGTCCGCGGTCAATTGTACGCGCAGGGCGCCGATGTTTTCGTCGAGGTACTTGCGCCGCTTGGTGCCCGGAATCGGCACGATCTGCTCGCTTTGTGCGAGAACCCATGCGAGCGCGAGCTGCGCCGGTGTGCAGTTCCTGTCTTTCGCGAGCGCGGCGACCGTATCGACGAGCGCGAGATTCTTCGCGAAGTTGTCGCCCTGGAAGCGCGGATTCGTGCGCCGGTAGTCGTCCGGCGCGAAATCGTCGGGCGTGCGGATCGCGCCCGTGAGGAAGCCGCGTCCGAGCGGGCTGTACGCGACGAAGCCGATGCCGAGCCGGTTGCACGCATCGAGCACGCCGTCTTCGGGATCGCGCGACCAGAGCGAATATTCGCTCTGCAACGCCGCAATCGGATGGACGCGCGACGCGCGATCGAGCGTATCGGGGCCGACCTCGGAAAGTCCGAGGAAGCGCACCTTGCCCGCCTTCACGAGATCGCCCATCGCGCCGACCGTTTCCTCGATCGGCACGCGCGTATCGACGCGATGCAGGTAATAAAGATCGATCGTCTCGACGCCGAGCCGCTTCAGGCTCGCATCACAGGCTTCGCGCACGTGCTTCGGGCTGCCGTCGACCGCGCGCTTCGCGGGATCGGCGGGATCGCGCACGAAACCGAACTTCGTCGCGAGCACGACCTCGTCGCGCCGGCCCGCGATCGCGCGGCCGACGAGCTCTTCGTTGGTGTACGGCCCGTACATGTCGGCCGTATCGAGAAAGTCGAGACCCTGATCGAGCGCATGCTGGATCGTCGCGATCGATTCCGCGTCGTCGCGCGAACCGTAGAACTCGCTCATGCCCATGCAGCCGAGACCGAGTGCCGAGACTTCAGGACCGTTGCGACCGAGACGACGACGTTGCATGGAGCGACTCCGAAATTCGTGAACCCATTCGAGCTGGGCTCGCGATCGGATTTCACAAGGGGCTCGATCGGGGGATTGCGTCAGAGCGCCGCGTACGCATCGCAATCGGGCGTGCGCTGCGCGAGCGCGACGTAACCGCGGAGCTCGGCAACGCGCTTGTGCGCGATGTGGTACTGCGCGAGATAGTCCTCGAGCCGGCCCGCGTTGTAATCGTTGACGAGCAGCACGCGGCAGCCTTCGTGCTCGCGCATCTCGCTCGCGATGTCCTGGGTCTGCGGCTGCGGATCGTCGCCCGGCAGGTCGAGTCGCTCGACCTCGCTGTTGAGATAGAACCGCAGGCCGTAACGCGGATCGGTGCCGACGAAAGCGACTTCGTTTGGCGGCGCGGGCAGCACGGACGCTAGCGCGCGCGAGAGCGCGCGATCGTCGGGCGGCACGTCGATCCACGCCGGAGCCGCACGCAGCGCGACGACCGCGACGCACCACGCGGCGAGCAACGCGCGCGTGCGAGTTTGCGAAAGATCGAGCGGCGCGAGCGTGCGCGCGGCCATCACCGCGAGCGGCACGAACAGCGGCAGCAGATAGAGCGGCAACCGCGAGCGCGCGAGCACGAACACCGCGAGCGGCAGCACGAACCAGCACGCGAGGAGTCGCGTTTCGTCGTTCGCACGCACGCGCTCGAGGAAACCCGCGCGCTCACGCCAGAGTGCGCGCACGAGCAGCGGCAGCCACGGCAGCATGCCGATGACGACGGTCGGCACATAGATCTTGAGCGCGCCGTACCACTCGGCGTTGCGGTGCATCTTGTCGGTCGCGACGCGGTTGACGACTTCCTCGACGAGGAAATAGCGCAGAAGGCCGGGCTCGCGTACCGCGACGAGCGCGTACCACGTGCCGCCGACGACGAGGAACACGGCGAGCGCGTCCCACGCGAACAGCCTGCGGAATCCCGGCCATTTTCCGGTCGCGAGCGCGAACACCGCGCATGCGCCGAGCACGAGCAATCCCGGCGGACCCTTCGTCATGAACGCGAGGCCCGCGGCGAACCAGAGCAGAATCCGCGCGCGGCGCGCGAGCGCGGGCGTCGCCGCCCACCAGAGCTCGACGAATGCGACCGCCTGCAGTGTTTCGAAGAACGTCAGCAGCGTGTCGGTCGTGACGAGGTTCGACGCGAGCGGCGGAAACGCGAACGTCGCGTAGGTGAGCGCTGGCAGCCACGGCTGCTTCGGCACGAAGCGCCGGCCGAGCCGCACCATGAGCAGCACGGTGCCCGCGAACGCGAGCGCGCCGGGCAAGCGCGCGGCGAACTCGTGGCGGCCGAACACCGCGATGCTCGTCGCGACGCTCCAGTAAGTCAGCGGCGGCTTCGCCCAGTGCTCGACTTCGGGGTGCAGCGTCGGCCGCAACCAGTCGCCGCTTTCGAGCATGTTGAGCGCGACGTTCGTGTAGCGGCCTTCGTCGGGCGAATAGAGCGGGCGTGCGCCCTGGAATGCGCAGGCGTAGAGCACGACGATCGCGATCCAGAACCAGCGTGCCCTCGCCCAGCGTCCGCGGGGCGCGGACGGTTCCCCCTGCGAGGGGAAGGTGGAGGCGGCCTGCGGCCGCGGGTCGCTCATGGCTTGTGCACGCGCGCGAGATATTCCTCGCTCTGCATCTCGATGAGCCGCGATTCCGTGCGCGCGAATGCAGCGCGCAGGCGCTCGCCATCATACAACTCGACCGCGGGCGCGGCGGCCGACAACACGAGATTCACGCCGCGGTCGTACACCTCGTCGACGAGCTCGATGAAGCGACGCGCGGCGTCCTCGGTCAGTGGCGTGAATTCGGGAACGTTGGAAACGAAGATCGTGTGATACGCCCGCGCGAGCTCGATGTAATCGGCGACGCCGCGCGGGCCGTCGCAGAGCGCGTCGAATTCGAACCAGACTTCGCCGTCGGCCTCGTAGCGCGCCGGGATCGGACGGTCGTTGATCGTGAGCACGACATCGTGCCGCGGCACGCCGTGCGCCACGCGACCGAAGATGCCGCGCATCGCGCGCTCGGCTTCCGCACCCGGCGGCGTGTAGTAAACCGGCGCGCGCTTCAGCGCGCGCAGACGCCAGTCGTGATCGGAGACTAGCTCGACGGTCTCGCAATGCTGCTCGATCTCGGCGATCGCGGGCAGAAACCGCTCGCGCTGGAGCCCGTCCTTGTAGAGATCGCCGGGCTTCGTGTTCGAGGTCGTCACGACCACGACACCGCGGCGGAACAGCGCGCGCAGCAGATTGCCGAGAATCATCGCGTCGCCAATGTCGCCGACGAAGAACTCGTCGAGCACGAGCACCTGCACGCCCGACGCGATGCGCGCGGCGACCGCTTCGAGTGGATCGGCGCGGCCTTCGAGCGCGACGAGCTCGGCCTGCACGTCCTGCATGAAGCGATGGAAATGCGAACGGCGTTTCGCATCCGTCGGCACCGACGCGAAGAAGAGGTCGCAGAGAAACGTCTTGCCGCGTCCGACCGCGCCCCAGAGATAGATGCCGCGCGGCGCATCGACGCGATGCCGCAGACGCTGCCAGATCGACGGCCGCCACGCGACGAGCTCGGCGTGCAGCCGGTCGAGCGCGGCGAGCGCGACGTGCTGCGCGGGATCGTCCTGCCATTCGCCGGCTTCGACGCCGTCGCGATAACGCGCGCTCGGCGGCGGGCTTTCGGCGGCGCCGAAGACGCTCACGTCGCAGGAACGAACGGCGGCAGGTTGTCGCGCACGGCGTTGCGCACCGCGCCGCGAAGATCGAGGAGTCGCCGATGAAAGAAGTGGCCGGTCTCGGGCATGCGCACGATCGTCGGCGGCGGATCCTGCGCTTGCGCCCACGCGAAGACGCCGGCCGGCTCGACGACGTCGTCTTCCTCGCCCTGCACGATGAGCACGGGACACGTCGGCCATTCGATGCCCGTGAATTCCCAGCGCCCTACCGGCGGCGCAACGAGGATCACCTGCGACGGCGGAAGCCCTGGTGCCGCGCGCAGCGTGACATACGCGCCGAACGAGAAACCCGCGAGCCAGAGCGCAGCGCCTGGCTTCTGCGCGAGCGCCCACTCGGCGATCGCGACGAGATCGTCCGCTTCGCCGCGACCGTCGTCGTGCACGCCTTCGGTTTCGCCGATGCCGCGGAAGTTGTAGCGCACCGTCGAGAGGCCGAGATCGAGCAGCCCGCGATCGAGCGTCGTCACGACCTTGTTGAACATCGTGCCGCCCTGCTGCGGATTCGGATGGCTGATGATCGCGACGCCGTTGCGCGCGTCGGCCGGCGCTGGCACGCCGCACGCGAGCTCGATGCGTCCCGCGGGTCCGGGCAGCAGGAGGTTCGCCGTCTCGCCGGGAAACGGCGGCAGGGATGGAACGGGCTTCATCGGCACCATGATAGCGTGAGGTCCATCGACACCGCCGTCGCTCGCGTCCCATGAATGTGCTCGCCCACGCGTTGCTCGCCTCGCCCCGGCCGCAGGTCATGCTCGGCAGCGTGATCGGCGATTTCGTGCGCGGTCGCATCGATCCCGCGCTGCCGCCGAACGTGCGCGCGGGCATCGCGCTGCATCGCGCGGTCGACGCCTACACCGATTCACACGAGGAAGTCGCGGCCGCGCGCCGGCTGTTCGCGCCGCCGTTCCGGCGTTATGCGGGCATCCTGCTCGACGTCTGGTTCGATCACCTGCTCGCGCGGCAGTGGGCGCGCTTCGGCGAAGACGATCTCGACGATTTCTCCGATCGCGTGCGCGCGCTGCTCGCGGCGAACGCCGAGCTCGTGCCCGAACGCATGCGCGCATTCGCCGCGTATCTCGGCGCGAACGGACTGCCTGCGGCGTATCGCCACACCGCGATGATCGGCAATGTGCTGCATGGGATGTCGCAGCGTCTTTCTCGCGCGAATCCGATCGCCGACGCGCTGCCGGTGCTCGTCGCGCTGCATGCGCCGTTGCAGGAACGCTTCGAGGCGTTCTTTCCGGACCTTCGCAACTTCGCGTCGATCGAGCGCGACCGGCTCGTCGAATCGCCGCCGTAGAAACGAAAACGCCGCCCGAAGGCGGCGTTCGTCTCACGCCTTCAAGCGTGGATCACTTCACCTGATCGACCATCCAGGTCACCGTCGCCTTGACCTGCGCGTCGGTCAGCGCGGGATTGCCGCCCTTCGCGGGCATCATGCCGCTCTTGCCCGTGTAGCCCTCGATCGCGTGCTTGACGAGCGTGTCGAGGCCTTCGGCGACGCGCGGCGCCCATGCGGCCTTGTCGCTGATCTTCGGCGCGCCGCCGGCGCCCGTCTCGTGGCACGTATGGCAGAGCTGGCCGAAGATTTCCTTGCCGTCGGTCGTGCCGCCGTACGCGACCTGCGAAGCGGCCGCGGCTTTGGCGGCGTCCTGCGCGGCCTGCATCGCGGCGCGGCCCGTGTCGCCCGCGTAAACCGCGCCGACCGGCGCGACGCGCGCGCCGACGGCCTCGGCCGCATTCGGCCGCTGCTCGGGCGGATGATCCTTGTAGATGTGCGCGCCGAGGAACATCAGCAGGATCGCGACGACGACGAGAAAGCCGATCAGCATCGCGAAGTGCTTGAGGAAGATGCGGTCGGTTGAAGTGACGGGGCTGCTCACGAAGACACCTCTGCGATCCACCGGCAGCGCCGGTCGCTCAAAAGAATCCGGAATTATACGAAAGGTGGCGCGCTCGGCGGGATTCGAACCCACGACCCCAGCCTTCGGAGGGCTGTACTCTATCCAGCTGAGCTACGAGCGCGTACCCGCTCATTTTCGCACGGAACCCTGGCCCGGTGCGATTGCGGGGCGTCATGCGGCCGTCATCGGAACCGGCTTTTCGTTGCCGGATCACGGATTTTCACGGCTTACGGCGATTCGAGCTTGCTGTGCCGGATGCCGTATCCGAAGTACACGACGAGCCCGATCGCGACCCAGATCAGAAACACCATCCACGTCACGAGCGCGAGCTCGGACAGGAGCCAGATCGAGAACGCGATGCCGATCAGCGGCACGACCGGCACCCACGGCGTACGGAACGTGCGCGGCAGATCGGGCTTTCTGACGCGCAGCAGGATCACCGACGCGCAGATCACGATGAACGCCGAGAGCACGCCGATGTTGACGAGCTTCGCGACCTCGCCGAGCGGGAAGAAGCCCGCGACGAGCGCGGTGAACACGCCGAGCACGATCGTCGGCCGATGCGGCGTGCCGTACGACGGATGCACCTTCGCGAACCATCCCGGCAGCAAGCCGTCGCGCGCGAGCGCGAACCAGATGCGCGCCGCGCCCAGCATGAACGCGAACAGCACGCTCGCGATGCCGACGACCGCCGACACCGAAATGATGATCGCGATCCAGCCGAGCCCGCGCGCCTTGAAGGCATCGGCGACCGGCGCGTCGGTGTTGAGATTCGCGTACGGCACCATGCCCGTGAGGATCAGCGACACCGCAAGGTAAAACACCATCGAGAGACCGAGCGAGAGCAGCACCGCGCGCGGCAGATCGCGCTGCGGGTTCTTCGATTCCTCGGCGGCGGTCGTCAGCGTGTCGTAGCCGAACACCGCGAAAAACACGACGGCGGCCGCGGTCGCGACGCCCTTGAAGCCGAAGTGCCCGACGCCGTCGGGGCCGACGACGCGCTCCGGAATGAACGGATGCCAGTTGGCAGGCTCGATGAAGAAGATGCCGACGCCGATCACGATGAGGACCGCCAGCACCTTGATCGCGACGATCAGCGTATTGAAGCGCGCGCCCCATTCGGTGCGCATGATGAGGAGCGCCGCCACCGCGAGCGTCACCGCCGCCGCGATCACGTTGAACACGCGACCCTCGCCGGTGCCCATCGCGCCTTGCGCCCAGAGCGGCAGATGGATCCCTGCGGCGGTGAGCAGCGATTGCACGTAGCCCGACCATCCGATCGCGACGACCGCAACAATAAGCGCGTATTCGAGCAATAAATCCCAGCCGATCAGCCACGCGACGAATTCGCCGAGCGTCGCGTAGCCGTACGTATACGCGCTGCCGGTGACCGGAATCAGCCCGGCGAACTCCGCGTAGCAGAGCGCCGCCGCGGCGCTCGCGATGCCCGCGATCAGGAACGAGATCGCGACGGCCGGCCCCGCGTTGACTGCGGCCTGCTGCCCCGCGAGCACGAAGACGCCGACGCCGATGATGCCGCCGATGCCGATCGCGGTGAGCTGCCAGACGCCGAGCACGCGCCGGAAATCGCGCCGCTCGCCGAGCTCGCGCTGCAGTTGTTCGATCGGCTTGTGGCGCGTCAGCTTCGCGGCAAGGCTCATGCGGGTCCCCTTCGAAAGTGCGCCGATCATAGCCGGTCGATCGGCGATCGCTCAGCGCGGTGCAGCACGCGCGCGGCGAATCGCGCAGTGCACACGATCGGCAACGGCTGACACGACGGCGGCGAGCTTTCGTGCCGGGGCGCCCGAGTTCCACCATTTGCCCGGTTCAGCGGCTCGTGAGACACTCCCATTACTGGAGTAATGCCATGTCCTCGAGAAGCAGAATGACCGTCCAGTCGCAGATTTCCGTTCCGGCGGCGATTCGCCGCCGGCTCGGGCTGGTCGCGGGCTCCACGATGGTCTGGGAAGAAGCCGGCGAGCACGTGATCGTCCGCCGCGTCGGCGCACATTCGTCGGCGGCGATCCATGCCGCGATCTTCGACGCGAAGCCCGCGAAGAAGTCGCTGAAGGAGCTCAAGGCCGGCATCGCCGCGCGCATGCGCAAGCGTCATGCGCGCGATTGACACGAACGTGCTCGTGCGCCTGATCGCGCGCGACGACGAGTCACAGGTCGATCTTGCCGAAGCGTTCGTCGCGAAAGGCGCGTGGGTGCCGATACTCGCGCTCGCCGAGTCCATGTGGGTCATGGATTCGGTGTACGGCCGAAGTCCCGAGCAAATCGCCATAGCGGTCGACATGCTGCTCAG
>Ga0207678_10006063_pt1 | contig 10752 bp, 8 predicted proteins | sample KBSC63metaG_FD_184319 | JGI IMG/M metagenome (GOLD analysis project Ga0207678, IMG submission 184319) | Corn rhizosphere microbial communities from Kellogg Biological Station, Michigan, USA - KBS C6-3 metaG (SPAdes) (version 2) | ecosystem: Host-associated > Plants > Roots > Rhizosphere > Soil ...
GCCCTGAAGGCGGCGCTGGCGGCGACCCCGCCCGGCGACCAGGCGCGCCGCGACCGCATCCGCCTGAACATGGACCGCTGGCGCTGGCTGCCGCGCGACCTCGGCGAGAAATATATCATCGTCAACGTGCCCGGATTCCACGCGACCCTGGTCGAGAATGGCGTCAACCGCTGGAAGCAGCGGGCGATCGCCGGCAAACTGTCGACACCCACGCCGCAGCTCAGCGCCACCGCCACAGGGGTGATCCTCAACCCCTGGTGGGAAGTCCCCAAGAGCATCGAGCATGAGGCGGCGGGGAAGAAGGGGTTCGTGCCGGTCAAGGGAGCCGACGGATCGATCCAGCGCTGGCGGCAGCCGCCGGGGCCGACCAATGCGCTCGGCCAGATCAAGTTCGTGATGCCGAACTCGAAGGCGATCTACCTTCACGACACCAACGCGCGCAGCCGCTTCAACAGCGACACGCGCGCGCTCAGCCACGGCTGCGTCCGCACCGAGCACATCATGGATCTCGCGACGCAGCTTCTGGGCGATGACGGCGGCGAGTGGACTCCCGACAAGATCCAGGCGGCGCTCGACAGCAAGAAGACCGTGCAGGCGAACTTCGTGAAGCCGCTGCCGGTATATATCGTCTATTTCAGCGACGCGGCGCTGCTCGACGGGCGAATCGTCGACTATAAGGATCTCTACGGCCGCGATCCGGCGGCGATGGCCGCGCTCAAGATGAAGGACGGGGGCGCCTCGCTGGCGAAGCCTGTGGACCAGGTTGCTACACCGGCCAAGGCCAAGAAGGCGGCCGCGAAGCCTGCCGACCAGGTCGCGACGCGCTAGGCGTCAGTTTGCCGCTTTGGCGGGCCGGTCGAGAATGATCGGCTCGATGAACGCGAGGCCGACGAGACCGTCTTCGGTCCAGCGGACCACCGCCGGGACCACCACGCCGCCTTCGAAACGGACATAGACTTTCGCGCCGGGCGCGAGATCGCCGACATGGTCGCCCATCACGCCGCCTTCGGAGATATTGTGAATCGCGAAGCTCGTCGGCGAGCCGTCGACCAAGAGCTTCAGCTTGCGGCCCTTCGTCGCCATGCGCGCGAAGCGGCGCTGGTCCGCGGTCGGCGAGGCGGTGCGGTTGGTGTTGGCGGCACGGGGGCTCGCCTCGACCACCGAGGTTTCGGCGAGCGGGACGGCGGTGCCGCAAAAGCCGCACTCGGCGCTCACCCGTCCGATATACCAGTGGGAGCGGCCGCAGCCGGGGCAGTGGTTGGCGGCATTGGCGCGATAGACGATGTGGTGCCCGCGCTTCGCGAGCGCGGCTGCGAATGATTCCGACGCGCGCTCATACAAGAGAACGTCCGACATACGCGAAATCCTTTCCGAGGCTCGAGCCTCAGGCGGCAGGATATGGCGCACTCATTGCCGAGTGGTTACCGGCGCGGGGCGCGGACGAGGCGGAGGCCTGGCGCCTTCGCATTGCTGCCAAAGCGGAGCCAAAAGAATCTCCGGGGTAACCTCGCATTCACGCCTTTCTGCTCAATGGGTGAGGGCCGTTCGGCAACCACACAAATCGGGCGACAATTGACCGTAATGACGCCGCCGCTTGCGCTCTTTCATAGCTGGCCGCTGTGGGATCAGGCGCACCACTTCGATCTCGGCTGCACGCTGGATGGCGTCGCTGCGGATGTCGCAGCGCCGGTCGGGCAGCGAATCCCCGGCATGCGGCTTGCCGGGCTTTGGGAGTGCGACCTCGCGGACAATTCCCTCACCTGGTCCGGAGAGGTTTACGACATTTTCGGACTGCCGCGCGGCGCTGCGGTCACCAGGGACCAGGCGGCCGCGCTTTATTGCGAGCAATCGCGAGTGGCGATGGAGCGGCTGCGGGCACACGCGATCAAGCATCGGCGAGGGTTCACGATCGACGTCGACCTCCGTCCGGCCTCCGGCAAGGCCCGGCGCATGCGGCTGATTGGCGCTCCGATTTGCACGGGCGACCAGGTGGTCCGCCTCCACGGGCTGAAGCTCAGCCTCTAGAGCTGCAGCTCGTGTCGCGCAGGGCGCAACGGACGTCGGCGATCACAGGATCAAATTGTTCGGCGTCAGCGCCGATTCTCCTGCCTGGGACCACAGCGAGATGTTCATGTCGGGCTCGTCGCCACCGTTGATATAGACGAGCACGTAAAGCTCGCCGCCGAAGCCGCCGAGGACAACCGACCCCGCGGGCTGGGGACCGGACGGCGCTCCGAACAGAACCGAGGTCACTTCAAACGCCTGGTCGCCCGGTGTCGTGGGGTCCGCGTCGATCGCCGAGAGGTCGATGCGGTCGATGGACTGCCAGTCCGCGATGAAGTCGAGATGGCTGAGGTCATAGCCGGCCGCATCCGCTCCGCTGGTATAGACGAACCGGTCGGCGCCGGCGCCGCCCTCGAGCGTATCCGCGCCCGTGCCGCCGAAGATGCGATCGTTGCCGTCGCCGCCCGAGATCGTGTCGTTGCCCCCTTTGCCGTAGAGAGCGTCATTGCCTCCGCCGCCGACGATATGCTCATCGTTTTCGTTGCCGACGATGCGGTTGGCGAGATCGTTGCCCGTCAGGTCGAAGACCTGTGAGACGCCGACCCAGCCGAGCACCTGCATGTTCTCCACATTGGCGCCGAGCGTATAGTCGAGTCCGCCGCCGAGCTGGACCGTGTCGGTGCCCTCGCCGGCATGCTCGACAATGGCGGGCGCGGATGCACTCGTGACCCGGTAGGTGTCGTTTCCAAGGCCGCCGTAAAGAGTCACCGAACGGCCGCCCACGTTCGCGAAGTCATAGAAGCGGTCGTTGCCGGCATCGCCAAAGATGGCTCCGCCGACGCTCATCCCGGAACCGACGAACAGATCATTGCCGTCGCCGCCGTGCAGGGTTTCCCCGCTTGCGCCGGAGAGGAAGTTGAAGCGGTCGTCACCGGCGCCACCGGCAAGCAGGTGATTGCCGCCGCCGCGGATGTTGACGAGATCGTTGCCATCGCCGCCATCGACGTGCGTTCCCGATGCGTAGAGATCGAACCGATCCGCGCCGGCGTCGCCGAAGAGCGTCGCCGCGCCGCTGCTCACGCGGACGAAATCGTTGCCGTCTCCCATGTGGGCGGTGGTGGTGCCCGACAGGATGACGAGCGTGTCGTCACCGCCGAGGAATGACAGGTCGTAGCTATCCGAAGTCCGGACGGCGAAGCTGTCTGGACCGTTCGTGAACGTGCGGGTGATTGTCATGGTGCTTCAATCCCGTTCCGGGGCCGGCACACAACGCTGCAACTGCGTTTTCCAGGGCGCAGTTAGCGATGCGTCAAATACGGCAAATTATCGGGACCTGGAATCATGCAGGTTACATTGTGCGCCGAAATCGGTCGTCGGCGGTGGAGCGTTTCAGACTCTCGACCCTGTGCCGCGGGAGGCGAGCCTTTTGTAGACTTGGCGGGTGAGCTTGCGGCCGCCCCGCCAGCTGTAACCGTCGGAAATCTGGCGAACGCCGCGGGACAGATTGCCGGTCAGCCGGAGGACGGATGCGGCCGGTCCTCCGCTCGCACAGACCAGCCGGGCCATGTGCCGGCATTCCTCCTGCCTGCCGGGGCGCAGGTCATGCGGAATGACCACTCCGAACAGGTCCTCGAGCGCTCTCGCCTGAACGACGAGAGCGGCGCGCGCACGTCTGTCAGCGAGAACCGCGCGAAGATGCTGCCAGTCTATTCCCTCGCGCGACCGCGCCAGCCCGGCGAGGTCGTGCAAATGGCGAAGGTCGATCCTGAAGGTCCAGTAATCGCCCTCCTTGATCATGTCGTGCACGATCAGGTGAAGCGCCCGCGCCGTCGCGGTCGGAATGCGAGCCGTCGCACCGTCCCGCTCCTCGATTGGCGAGCAGGCGCGAAGGTCGGCCGAAAGATAGGCTGCGGACCGGGCGCTCGGCCGGTCGTGGAATTCGATCACCCCCGCGTCGTCCGGGCGCGCCATTTCGCGGCCATTGCCGGTGCGCCGATAGCCGAGCGCTCCGAGGGCTGCGGTTGCCCGCGGCATCTCGTTCGTGGCGATACTGATGTCGAGATCGCTGAGCATTCGGGTGCCGATGTCGTCCGCGGCCGCGGTGAAGAGATCGATCGCGCCCTTGAGAAGGATCGGTTCGATGCCCGCTGCATTGAGGGCCCGGACGGCTTCGAGCAGCTGCGCCCGCAACCGCCGGTTGCGGTCGCAATTCCGGCCATGGATGAAGCCCAGATACTCCCGCACCGGAAGCGGGATGTCCTTCAGCCGATCGGCCTCCCGGAGGCCGACATAGAGTGCAGGGCAAAGCCACCCGCGATTGGCGATCTCGAGGACGCCTGGCCAGGCCCCGCCCGGCGGCAGGCGGCCCTGGAGCGCGGCGGTGGCAAGGCGCAGCGGATGGGCCGCCTTGCTCATGCGCAGAGACTGCACACCGCAGCCGCGGCGCCGGGGAGGCCGCTGTAGGTGAGCCGGTAGCAGCGTGCCTTGCGCAATCCCTCGACCAGAGCCGTAAATCCGGCGGGGCTCAGCCGTTCGTCGCGAGTCGCGCCTTCCGCGACGAGGATGCTGAGCGCGAAGAACAGGTCGCGTTCCTCGACAGACGCCGCGGCCTTCTCCTCGCGGTTGAGAAGGATGACGGCGTTGATTGGCCGCGGGCTGCGGTCGCTCGCAAGCGGATGGGGAATGTAGCACACGACCTTGCCGTCCGGCCGGCAGTGGCTGCGCTGGTCCGTGATTCCCGGCCAGTGGTGCGAAAGGAGAGGCCATGAGCTGGCCTTGGCCGTGAAGGGCAGCGGTACGCCCCGAACAAGGCCGCGCTCGTCAAGGAGGGCGACGTCGTCGGCGAGCAGGTCGAACCCGGCCCTGGTCAAGGCGATCGCAAGCGTCGTCTTGCCGGCGCCCGGGCTCCCCACCAGAAGCACGGCAGTGTCGTTGCGGGCCAGCGCTGCGGCGTGCAATGCGACTTCGTATGGTGCGGAGCGAAGGACGGCATCGATCAGCTGCGCCTTCAGCAGCGGAATGAACTGCGATCGCTCGCACGACCAGTCCGGCTGCCCCGGCGTGAATATCCTGACGGTGCCGCCGCTCGCCTCGGCGCACAGCAGGTGATCGGTTTCCGGCACCTCCGCGACGAGGTGGCCGAACACGTCCACGACATCGCTGACCAGTGCTTCCGACAGGTGCAGCTGCACCGCGGCGCTGGCGATGGATATGGTCAGCGGAACCAGCCTCTCGATCCGCCGCGCCAGCGGGCCGGCGACGCCCGCCACCGGCTCGCCGCGCAGGTTCGCAAGGTCCTGGCTAGCGGCTTCGACGGCGCTCGCGGCCTGGTCGCCATCGATGCCGCCTTCGATCAGCTCGCGCAGCAGGTCGGACCCGCTTCGGCCGTCGTCGAGGGATCGCCACAGGTGAGCGGCGGTTTCGCTTAGTTCGTAGACGGCCTGACGGGCTTCGCTGAAGACCAGGTTGCGGTCGCCGAGAGTGGCAAAAACCAAAGCTTCGCGCGGGCGAGGTCCGTTCGATCCAACCTCGCTGAAGCCCGAACCGGGTGGCGCAGCGCGCTCATTCATGAGCGGCCGGCGCAGGCATGTCAGTGCTTGCCGTGCGGGCCGGAATTACCGCTTGGGCCTGACGTGTCGATTTTGCCGGGCGGGCCCCAATGGTCATGGTTCTTGTCGCCCCAGCCATTGCCCGGCCGGCCGCTCGATGCCGCGATCGCCTTGGAGCTCATCGAGGTCGACAGCAGGAACGTGACGGCGGGCGGGGTGACCGCCGCGAAGGTACCGCACTTTTTCAGGAAGTCGCGACGATCGTCTCCAGACGGTTTTTCATTATCGTCCAACATCGAACGTCTCCTTAGTGGCGGCCCTCAAGAATCCCGCGAGGCGTCGGCCAAGTCAAACGAGTCGAAGGTCTAGATAACCGGTCTGCCGCGGCAAACCGGCGCAGCGACGTCAGCAGCTCTGTTGCACTGCAACATTTTCTTGATTTGGGTCGGAGACAGGCGCAATGGGCGCGCCGCCCTTCGAAAGGGGAGGGCCGATATGACGGCAATAGTCGCATCCGCCGGGCTGATCGAGCCGGCGCCTTCCACCCATCGCCCGCAGACCGCCCTCCTCACCCTCGGCGCGACCGGGGTCGTGTTCGGGGACATCGGGACGAGCCCCCTCTATGCGATGAAAGAGGTGTTCGTCGGCCACCATCCGCTGGGCGTCGACCGGCTGCACATCTTCGGCGCGCTCAGCCTGATGTTCTGGTCGCTGATGCTGATCGTGACGATCAAATATGTCGCGATCATCCTTCGCGCCGACAACAAGGGCGAAGGCGGCAGCTTGTCGCTGCTGGCGCTGATCCAGCGCAGCATCGGCGGCCGCAAGTGGGGAAGCGGCCTGGTGCTCCTTGGCGTCGCCGCGACCGCCTTGTTCTTCGGCGATGCAATGATCACGCCGGCGGTGTCGGTGCTGTCGGCGGTCGAGGGACTGGAAACGGTCAGCTCGGGCCTCAGCGCCTACGTGATCCCGCTGGCGATCGTTATTCTCATCGGCCTGTTCGCGATCCAGAGCCGAGGGACGGACACCGTGGGCAAGCTGTTCGGGCCCATCATGCTGTTCTATTTTCTCGTTATCGCGGTGCTTGGCATTCGCCAGATCGCGCAGGATCCGCTGGTGTTGCAGGCGCTGAACCCGCTTTGGGCGGTGCGCTTCTTTGCAGCGGATGGAGCCGTCGCCTTTCTCGCGCTCGGCTCGGTCGTGCTTGCGGTGACCGGAGCCGAAGCCCTCTACGCCGACATGGGCCATTTCGGACGGCGGCCGATCACGCTGGCGTGGCTGTTCCTCGTCTTTCCGGCGCTCCTGCTCAACTATTTCGGCCAAGGCGCCCTGATGCTGCGCACGCCCGCTGCAGCGGCGAACCCTTTCTATGTGATGGCGCCGGACGCTCTTCGGCTGCCGATGGTCGCACTGGCGACCGTGGCGACGATCATTGCCAGCCAGGCGGTGATTACAGGCGCCTTTTCGGTGGTTCGCCAGGCGATCCAGCTCGGCCTGATGCCGCGGCTGAGGATCGCCCACACCAGCGAGCACGCCGCGGGGCAAATCTACGTGCCGTTCATCAACTGGACGCTGATGATCCTGGTCGTTCTACTGATCCTCGGCTTCCGCAACTCGAGCAATCTTGCTGCCGCTTACGGTATCGCGGTGACCGGCACGATGTTCATCACCGCGGTGATGCTGAGCGTACTCGAGCTGCGCGTGTGGAAGTGGCCCGTCTGGCTGGTCACAATCGAAATCGGAATCTTCCTGACCGTCGACGGACTCTATTTCGCATCGAACCTCACCAAGCTGTTCGCCGGCGGCTGGTTTCCGCTGCTCGTCGGAGCGGTCGCGTTCGTGCTTCTGACGACCTGGGCCAAGGGACGCCAGCTGATGATCGCCCGGCTGAGCGAGGCGGCGCTGCCGCTGAAGATTTTCATCAAATCCGCGGCGACAAGCGCAGCGCGCGTGCCGAATACCGCCGTGTTCCTGACCAGCACCGTCGACGGAGTGCCTCCCGCGCTGCTTCACAACCTCAAGCACAACATGGTCTTGCACGAGCGCAATATCCTGCTGACGGTTGCTATCGAAGACGTGCCGCACATCGCCGACGACAAAAGGATCACCAGCAGCGACGAGGGGAATGGCTTCTACCGGATCAAGCTTCACTACGGCTTCATGGACGAAGTCGACGTGCCCGCGGCGCTTACGGCGCTGGAGACGTGCGGAGGCGCCTTTCGCGTCATGAAGACCAGCTTTTTCCTGTCGCGCCAGACGCTTCTGACGGCGACCCGGCCAGGGATGGCGAGATGGCGCGAGAAGCTGTTCGCCTGGATGCTGCGCAATGCGCAGACGGCGATGGAGTTCTTCAAGCTGCCGTCGAACCGGGTCGTCGAACTCGGCAGCCAGGTTGAAATCTAGAGTCCGGCTGATCGCCCCCCGAGCTTTCAGCTGTCGAGGACCTGACGGACCTTCCGGGCCAGCTGCTCGGAGGTGAAGGGCTTGCCGATGAGCTCGACGCCGGGATCGAGGCGACCGTTGTGGACGATCGCGTTGCGCGCGTAGCCGGTCGTGAAGAGCGTCTTGAGCTGCGGCGAGAGCTGCCTTGCCGCAACCGCCAGCTGGCGGCCGTTCATTCCGCCGGGCAGCACGACGTCGGTGAACAGCAGGTCGACGCGCGGCGAGCTTCGGAGCAGGCGAAGAGCATCGGCGGCGGTCGGCGCGACGAGCACACGGTAGCCCTGCTCCTGAAGCACCGAGACCGAATAGCTGCGAAGCTCGTCATGATCCTCGACGACGAGGATCGCCTCATCGCCGCCGGCGGCAGCGGGCTCGCGGACGGCTTGCGGAACGACGAGCGCCGGTGCCTCCGAGCGGGGCAGGTAGAGTTTGACGCTCGTGCCGTGACCGACCTCCGAATAGATGCGGACGTGGCCGCCGGACTGGCGCGCGAAGCCATAGACCTGGCTGAGGCCGAGGCCGGTGCCCTTGCCGGGCTCCTTGGTCGTGAAGAAGGGCTCGAACACCTGTTCGAGGGTTGCGCTGTCCATGCCGGTGCCGGTGTCGGTGACGGCGATCATCACATACTGGCCTGTCGGGATCGGCTCGGCGAAGCCTTCGACATAGGCGTCGTCGAGAGAGACGTTGGCGGTTTCGATGGTGAGCTTGCCGCCGCCCGGCATGGAGTCGCGGGCGTTGACGGCGAGGTTGACGATCGCGCTTTCAAGCTCGCTGGGATCGGCAAGCGCGTGCCACAGGCCGGCCGCCGAAACGCATTCGAGCTGCGTTCCCTCGCCGATCGTTCGCCTGAGCATGTCGGCGAGCCCTGCGACCATCCGGTTGGGGTCGATCGGCTTGGGATCGAGCGGCTTGCGCCTGGCGAAGGCGAGCAGGCGCGAGGTCAGTGCAGCCGCTCGCTCGGCGCCCGTGTTGGCCATGTCCCGAAGGCGCTGCAGCCGCTTGCGGAGCGTGTCGTCGGCAACCGCCGGAAGCTCGCGGTTCATGCTGTCGAGGCTGCCGATGATGACGGTCAGCAAGTTGTTGAAGTCGTGGGCGACGCCGCCGGTCAGCTGGCCGATGGCTTCCATCTTCTGCGCCTGCCGGAGCTGCTCCTCCGCCTTCAGCCGTTCCGCGACCTCGGCAGCGATCCGTTCCTCCAGCTCGTGATTGAGCTCGGCGACCAGCGCGGCCGATTTGCTGGCGGCGTCACGCGCCTCCAGCAGCTCCTGTTCGTAACGGCGGCGGTCGCTGCTGTTGAACACGGTGATCAGCATGGCCGTCGGTCGATCGTCCTTGCCGGAGCGGAGAGCGGCATTCAGGATCGCCGGCAGCCGATTTCCGTCCTTGCAGACGATGTCGAACGCGATCTCCCGCACTTCGCGTTGCATCGACAGCAAAGGCGCGAAATGAGTCTCGAAATAGATCTGACCGGCGATCGACAGCAGGGTCTGGAAGGGTCGCCCGCAGATATCGTCCGCGCAATAGCCGGTCCATTCGAGAAACCGCCGGTTGACGCGCAGGATCGTGCCGTCCGGGCTCGTCGTCAGATAGCCGCAGGGCGCCTCTTCATAGAGCTCTTCCGGAGTCAGCTGCACCGGGTCGTCCGCTGGCGATGGACCGGCGTCCGCCACTCTACAGCCAGCTCCGGATCGCTTCGATGGTTTCCTGGGGCGCGCTGAGGTTGGGGCAGTGGCCCTTGGCCTGCATTTGCCTGAACACGCTGCCGGGCAGCCGCTCGTGCACATATCGGCCGACCGACGCGGCGCGATGATGTCGTCCGAACATTGCAGGATCAGCGCCGGGATCGACACTCCGTCGAGGTCGGCCCGGTTATCCGAGAGGAAGGTGACGCGCGCGAAGTGCTTGGCGATTTCTGGATCGGTCCTGCAGAAGCTGTTGGTGAGCTCCTCGCCAAGCTGCGGCTGGTCCGGATTGCCCATGATCCGCGGCGCAAGCATGGACGACCAGCCAAGGAAGTTGCTGTCCATGAACTGGAGCAGCTCCTCGATGTCCTGCCGGGCGAAGCCGCCGGCGTAGCCGTCGTCATTGATGTAGCAGGGCGATGGGCCCACCAGGACCAGCTTCGAAAAGAGGCCGGGCGCCTGCTTGGCCGCGAGGATGCCGATCATCGCGCTGACCGAATGGCCGACGAAAATCGCTCCCTCGAGGTCGAGCGCCTGGCCGATTTCGACCAGATCGCTCGCGTAGCCGCCGAGGGTCGAATAACGCGCCGGGTTCCACGCCGCCTTGTCGGAATCGCCTGCGCCGACATGGTCGAACAGAACGACGCGGTGGCTGTCCTCGAAGGCGGGTGCGACCAGGCGCCACATGTTCTGGTCGCAGCCATAGCCGTGAGCGAAGACCATTGCCGGCTCGCCATGGCCGCTGACGCGGACGTTGTTACGCACCAGCGGATCGGACACCAGGGTGCGAATCTCATTCATAACGGGCAGTTAACCTCCGCCGGCGGACCTGTCACGCGCGCCGCCGGCGATCGCCGCCTCAGGCGTCGCCCACCATGTGATCGGCGAGGCTGTAGCAATGGCTCGCCTGGTAGGCATTGCGGCCGCGGTTCATGTGGGTGAGGTTGAAGCGCCGGATGGCGCGGCGCGCGTGCGGGTGCGTGAGGAAGGCGCGGATCGAGGCGGCGGTGTGGACCTTGAGGCCGAAGGTGTCGGCTTTCCAGTGGAAATGACTGAGGTTGCCAGGGTCGTCGATG